>Ga0187850_10004708_pt1 | contig 10697 bp, 7 predicted proteins | sample June2016WEW_4_15_FD_132436 | JGI IMG/M metagenome (GOLD analysis project Ga0187850, IMG submission 132436) | Peatland microbial communities from SPRUCE experiment site at the Marcell Experimental Forest, Minnesota, USA - June2016WEW_4_150 | ecosystem: Environmental > Terrestrial > Soil >... | reverse complement strand
CGCATCCGCGACTTCTCCGCCGTGTGGGGCTACGCGTTTTTCGTCATGCTCAATCTCTTCGCGTGGCGCGCCACCGACCCCGCCGGGATCAAGGCGGCCGCTGATCCGATCGGTCCCGACAACAATCGCTGGACCGCGCATTGGAGCGCGCGCTGCGACCGTGTCATGCTCGGCTGGGGCGAGCATGGCGCCCACCTCGGCCGCGACCGGCAAGTGCTGGCCAGCCTCGACCCGGAAAAGATCTTCTGCCTCGAACGCAACGCCAGCGGGCAGCCCAAGCATCCGCTCTACGTCGCCCGCGAAACCACCCCCCTCCCCTTCGTCTGATGCTCGCGGATGGAATTTCGCCGCCGGGGCACGAAGGATGCGGAAACAAGATTCACCATCCAGACACCCGGGAAACCAAATCCCTCCGAGGCGCGTCTTGGAGTTTTTAGAAATCGTGCTCGCCGGATGAGCGGGAAAGAATAAACCTTCCACCGTCCTCCGAGTTTTGTCCCCGATGAAATTTCCCGCACTTCTGCTGCCGGTGGCAGTACTGCTCGCCGGCTGCGCGACCCTCACCACCCATTTTGAGCCGAAGGCCGACCTCGGCCAGTTGAAGCACATCTACGTCGTCGAAAGCCTGAACGACAACCACGATCTCCATGACCGGATCGCGCAGGAATTGCAGGCCCGCGGCATTCAGGCCGAGAGCGGTCCGCTCACGCTGATGCCGGTCGGCGTGAAGGCATACCTCGTCTACGAGGATCAGTGGGAGTGGGACTTCAAGGATTGCATGATCAGTCTCCGCATCACGTTGCGCGAAGCCAACTCCGACCGCCTGCTGGCCAGCGCCAGTTATATCCGGCCGACGGCCTTCCTGAAGACGCCCCGCTTCATGGTGCAGACCGTCCTTGACGGGCTCTTCAAGCCCAACGCCAAGTCAAGCCCGCAGCCCGCAATCAGTCCGCCGGAAGAAGGGTCAGAAAAGCGCGGCGGGAGAAGGTCCTGACGGAAGGCTCACGGGGTGCATCCCCTGAGCAGCGGAACTGCGACGCGTAACAGATGCCCTTGTTTCGTCGTCTCGTCTTCCATGCACCTTCGCCTCGGCAAAGCGGGACCGGTTGAAAACAAGTTGCCCGGCGGCAGGGGATGGAAGCTCGTCCACCGGTTATTCGCGACGGCCCTGACGCTGCTGCTGATGCTAATCAGCGCGCGGCTGGGCGGCGAGCCGGTCCCCGCGACCCAGCCTCCGGCCCCGACGACTCCCGCTGCGCCGCCGGCTGTGCCGGCGGAATACGCGAAAATGTACCAATCGCTCTCAGCAGCGCTCGACTTGTGGCAGCAAACCCTCGACCGCCAGCCGCCCGTGGCAAACGCCCAATCGATCTTCGGCGCCCACGTGCTCGCAGCCAACGGCAACCGGGGCGCGCAACTGCTCCAGCCGATGACGCTCCCGATGGTCGACCTGACGCTCGACCGGCTGAAGCAGCTGGGCGTCGGCGGTGTCACGATCAGCATTTCCTTCCCGTTGCTCAACGAGGATCAGCCGCAATCCGCGGACTATCTGCGCTTCTACGAGACCGTGGGTGAGCACGTGCGGGCGCGAGGCCTCTACTTCACGGTCGAGCAGCACATCGCTTTCAGCGACACGCCGTTTTCCACTGTGAAGTTCGATTACCGCCAGCTGCCGTTCGCCGACTTCATCACGGCCTTTCACCACATGGCCCGGCTGATCATCGAGCACGTGAAGCCCGACGCCCTCACGCTGCTGAGCGAGCCCGACACCTTTGTGAAGCTCACCGGCTACCAGCAGGCGCGCGACCCGGCCGGCGCGGCCAGGATGATCGAACGCGTCGTGCAGGGCCTCGATCGCAGCCACACGAAGATCGGGGCCGGCTGCGGGGCCTGGCTGCGCAACGCACCGGAGTTCGACCGCGCCTTCGCCGCCGGTCCGGTCGACTACCTTTCGCTGCACATCTACCCGATCGGGCCGGGCGTGTTCACCCTCTGCCAGCAGATCGCCGACATCGCCAGGGCCGCGGGCAAGCCGGTGATCCTCGACGAGGCCTGGCTCTCCAAGACCGAGGCCCGGACCCAGGTGGCCGACTTCAACCAGATGGCGGACATCTTCGGCCGCGACGCCTTCAGTTTCTGGGCGCCACTCGACGCGAAGTTTTTCGCGAACGTCGCGCACTTCGCCCGCGTCAACGGCGTCGCCTATGTCGCGCCGTTCTGGACCACGTATTTCTGGGGCAACGTCGACTACGCGCCCGACACCCAGGGCCTGCCCTTTGACCAGCTGCGGCGCCGGGCCAACCGCGCCGCGACCGCCGCCCTGCAGGCCGGCACCTTCACGCCCACCGGGCAGGCCTGGGGTGACACGATCCGCTGAGCCGACCCGCACGCCGGAGCCAAATCGGGAGAAAATCATGGGTTCTTCCGGCCCCGCCAGCGCCGAACAAGCCGATGCTTCTGCCCGGCCCGCGAATTGCAGGCTCGCGCCGCGGGCTCGGTGCACGCAGAATCCCGCGTTGGCGATTTCCGTCATGGTTTCCTGCGAACGCCCGAAGTTTTTTGCGCCATGAAGTTCGAACACTTCGCTCTCAATGTCCCCGATGCGCGCGCGATGAGCCGCTGGTATGTCGAGCACCTCGCCTTCAAGGTGGCGCGCAGCCGCGAGGATGCCCCCTACACGCATTTCCTGGCTGACGAGACCGGCCGCGTGATCATCGAGCTCTACTCCAACCCCAAAGCGACTGTCCCCGAGTACGGCGCGCAGCATCCGCTGGTGTTTCACTTCGCCGTCGTGGCCGCGGACGCACGCGCCGAATGCCGGCGTTTGGAAGAGGCTGGCGCCAAGCTTTTCCTCGAGGAGCCTCAGCCCGATGGTTCAATGCTCATCATGATGCGCGATCCCTGGGGTGTGCCGGTCCAGCTCTGCCAGCGCGCGAAGCCGCTTTAAGTGTCCGGCCGTCGCTTCAGTCTTCCCCTGCCGCCCTCATGCCGCCTCGAAATCTCCCGCCACAACCAGCAGTCTGGTTGACACTCCTGCTGGGCTTTGCATTGGCGGGCGGCGGCGCCGCCGCCGCTGGCCCCATGGCGCCGCCGGCCCCCGGACTGCTCTTCTACCTGTCCGGCGAACAGGGTACCATGGCCGACTATTCCGCGGGAGGCACGCCCGCGCCCACCTTCGACGACGAGGTCACGCGCATCGCCGCCGGCGCGAAAGGAGCAGCTCTAAGCTGCGGCGACCTGCAGCGGCTCGCGTGGCGGGCGCCGGGCAACATCTACGCGCAGCGGGGCACCCTCTCGTTCTTCTGGCGCTCGCGCTACCCGGTCGGCCCGACCGAATTCCCGATCTTCCGCGTCGGCTTCGGCGACCATTCGAGCTGGGACATGGTCTGGCTGCGCATCGACTACAACGGCCACGGTTTCGACGCCTTCGTGACCGACGCCAGTCTCGCCCGCACGCGCGTATCGGTCACGGTGCAACCCTTCCCGCGGCCCGACGAATGGACGCACCTCGCACTGTCATGGGACGAGACGCGCGGCATCCGCTTTTATGTGAACGGCAGACTCATTGCGAAAAACGAGACGACAGCCGTCTACAACACCGCCCTCGACCAGTTCGGACCGCATTCGCGCATCATCAGCCCGCACAACGTCCAGAGCGATTACAACTTCGTGCGCGGAGGCGATATTGACGAAATCCGCATCTACGACCGCATGCTGGCGGATGAATCCATCGTGACCCTGGCAAAAGGCGACGCGCCCGCGGATCTCCCGCCGCTCCCGCCCCGCGACCTCGCCGACGTCCGCTGGCGCAACGAATGGTGGCTGCGCTACGGCTGGAACCGCCGAGACGATCCTCCGCCCTACTACCCCGGCGCCGCGCTCAGCGTGCGCAAGGTCGAAATCCACGACGCCTACGATCTGAAACGCTGGTGGTGGAAGGCGTGCGACGGCATCCGGGAGACCACCTGGCCCGGCGTCTACAACCGCTCGCGCCTCCCCGGCCGCAACGACTACTTCCAGTTGCCCGACTGGGACTGTTACGTCGAGTCGGGCAAAGCCATCACCTTCCTCATGCCCGATGAACCGTGGAATCATCTTGAGATTTCCGGCGCCGCCTGGGGCAGGATGGAATTGCTAAAACCAGACGCCGCGAATGACGGCCCGGCCGAGTCGCTGCTTTTTGAGCGTCCCCAAGGCCAGGAAAAAACCGTGCACGCTCTGGCGACGCCGATCACCGGCCGGAAGATCCGTTTCACCAATGCCCAGCAGGAGGAACCGATCGGCGAACTTGTCGCCTACCACGTTACCGCCGGCCGCGAACCCGTCGACAGCAGGAAGCTCGCCTTCTGGCTCTCGCTGGTACCGAGTGAGCCGGACGATGCGAGCCTCGCGCCGCTGCTCACCTTCATCAACGGTCGGTTCGAACCCGACGAGCGCGCGAGGCTGTTTGCCCACCCCGGCAGCGGACGAAGACTCGATCTTTCCGGGCCGCGTCCCAGTTCGCTCCCGCTCGTTCACCTCTTGATTCCTGACACATGGGATCAGCGGGTCGACGGTCTCGACGGCATCGCGATCGATCTGCCCGCGCTCCCCGTAAAACCCACGCACGGCGACTTCTTTCCCCTCAACATCCAGGTGAAGGACCCGCTCTGGCCGATGCGTAACATGTGCGACTTCACGCTCAGCGTGAAACCGGGCGAGGCGAAAACGCTGTGGCTCGACCTGCGCGACCGCCTGCTGCCCGCCGGCAAGGGCATGTGGATCACCATCGCCGGCGCGGGCGCAGACTTCGATGCGACCATGCTCGCCGGCGCGGAGATCCGCCTCGTATTCAAACCCCGGGAAGCCGCGCGCGCCGAGCACGAGCTCGATCGCTTCACCCAGGCGCGCGATAGCTACGCGATGCTCGTCGAGGAGCATGCGCACAGCCCGGAGTTCAACCTCTGGAACCGCTTCGAGGCCGACCTCACCGACCTGATGCGCGTCAACCCGAACCACGTTCCCGGCCGCAATTACGCCGCGGTCGGCCTGGGCTGGCCGCGCCCGCCGTTCCAGCAGCCCGAACCCCCCGTTCAGCCGTCCGGCAGAATGCCGTTGTGGGCGTTCCGCCAGGTCGAGCTGCTCGGCCGGGTGAAACGCTTCGTCAACTGGTACATCGACCATCGTCAAGTCGACTACGGCGATTTTGGCGGCGGCATCTCGGACGACGTGGATCTGCTCAACACCTGGCCCGGCGTCGCGCTCATGGGCTGCGACCCGGACAAGCTGACCGCCTCCCTGCACCGTCTCCTCGAGGCCGCGTTCAGGAACGGCATGTTCACGAACGGCCTGCCGACCATCCAGGCCGACGAACTGCACAGCTACGAGGAAGGCATCGATTGCCTCAGCGCGAACTTGATCCTCGATTACGGAAATCCGCAGCAGATCGAGCGCGCCATGGTCACCGAACGCGGGGTCGAAGGCATCACGGGAATCAACGCCGCGGGCCACCGCCACATCCGCACCTCCTACTACAACGGCGTCAAGATGGCCACGGATGATCCGTGGGGCTACGCCAAGGCCTACTCCTACCTTGTGCTGCAGCCCGGCCAGTTGCTGGTCGACTACAATGGCAACCCCGCGGCGAAAAAAGTCCTGCTCGAGCTCGCCGACGGACTGCTGGCCCACCGCAAGCAGGACGCGGATGGCCGCTACAGCCTGCCCACCGCGATTCATTTTGCGGACGATCGGGATGCCCACGCCACGCGAAGCTATTTTCCCTGGCACGTCTTTTGGGGCGCCTGGAAATGGACCGGTGACCGCAAATATCTCGCTCCGATTCTCGATGCCGGTCCCTCCGCCGTGATGGCGGTCAACGCCAACGCCCTCGACTGGCTGACGTTGCGCGAAGACATCGGCCAACGCATCCTCGCCGGCGAACGCGGGCGGTCACTCGACGCCCGCCCGAACGACGGCCGCGGCCAGGCGCGTTCCACTGCCTACCGTTATTCCGCGGAGAGTCACTTCATCTGGCAGCTCACCGGCGACAAACGCCAGCTCGAGCAGCTCTATGCCCGGCAGATCGAGGAGTGCGACCTGCTCGAATACATCAACACCGAGGGCAGCCTGTGGATCGACCGGGTCGGCGTGCCCACCGCCGAGTTGCAACGGGCGCGGCTCGGCGGCGTGGCTTTGTTGCGCAACGAACTTTACCCGGGCCATACCGTGAGCTGGCGATTCAGGGCGCCCGCCGATGACCAGAGCGTGGCAATCCTCATTCCCGATGCCACGCCGATCTCCTTTAAAGTCATTGCGTACAACCTCGAGACCACGCCCGTGCACGCAATCATGACCGGCTGGAACATCGATCCGGGTATTTGGGAGATCAGGGAGGGTGTCGACACCGACAACGACGACATCGCCGACCAGTCGATCTCGACACGCAACACCGGATTCGAACGCAGCCGCTCACTCGAGTTCACTTTCCCTTCGCGCGCCGTCACCGTTCTCACCCTGAAATTAAGGACTCCGGGCACGCCCTACTGGTCGCGTCCCGATCTTGGCATCAGCCGCGAGGACGTGACATTCCGTGACGGCTCCCTGCACGTGATCGTTCACAGCCTGGGCGCGGTAGCGACACCGGCAGCGACGCTGGTCTTGAAAACCAGCGACGGCTCGGTCGCCGCGTCGGCCAGGATTCCGTCACTGCCGGCGCCCGTCGACCTGCTGCCCAAGACTGCCGAAGTGGTCCTCCTGCTTCCGCACGGCATGCAGATGGCCGGCGGCTCCGTCGAGGTCGATCCGGAGAACCAGCTGCAGGAGATCACGCGCCTGAACAACCGCGTCCTGTTGCCGGCGACGGTCTGGAATGCGCAGTGAGGATCTCGCCCGAGGCGCCCGGCGCTCCTCCGATCAGGGCGGTCGTTGCAGGCGATCCTCCGGAAGGGCGGTCGGGTGAAACCGCACTTCGCGAATGGCACCCTTGAACCAGGACGTTTGATTCAAGCGCACCCCGAGCGACGTCCGCCCCGCCGCCATGGGGACGAATGCTATCTCCCCCTCCAACTCCCGCACGCCGTTGGTAAAGTGTGCCATCTTCCTGCCATCGTAGACCAGGGCGACCCATGTCCACCGCCCGGCCGGATGCAGCTTCGTCTGATCAATGAGGGGAAGCCGGTTGGCTCCTGAAAACAGAAACGTGTCGAGGCACCAGCGGTCGCCATCCCTCAGGCGGATTTCAACCAAAACACGGCTGCCGCGTTCATCCTCGATGTGTAGAAACCGCTGCTCAGGTGGTCCGCCGGCTTCGGGTTTAAACAGAATTTCGACCGTGAATTCCCGGAGTCCCGCCAGGGGATTCACCGGGAGGACCAGTCCGTCGTCCACCCCGTTGAAATACACGGCGGACTCGCCTGCCGTCACCCGAGGCGCGCCCAGCACGGTTGGCGCCCACCCGCCGACCGACGTCACGCTATCGAGCGGCCAGATGACGGGGCCCGGCGATGTGGCCTTCGACGCCGGCGCCTCCGCGCACAGCCACCTCCCCGCGGAGCAGATCGCGAGTGCTGCGCCGATCTGGCAGATCTTTCGCCGCCGCGTGGTCATCATCCGAACATCCATCCACAGGCCTGTGGCAGAGTCAACGGGGGCTGCGGATGGTGCCGGCCGGTCCCGGCCGTGATGCGCCATTGCCTTGCCGGGTGGGTCCGGTTTTGCTCGGGACCTTTCGCACATGCAACCCGGCCTCCTCCGCACCGTCGCCCTCGTCGCGGGCATGGTTCTTGGCGCGCTGCTGCCGCAGGCGCACGCCGCAGCGTGGGCCATCCGCTGGCTGATCATGGGCATGCTGTTTCTCGTGTTTCTGCAGACGCGCCTGTCGCACCAGACCATCCATCGCAGCCATGTGGTCCTGCTGGTCGTGAATCTGGCGATGGGTTTCGCCGCGTGGGGACTGGGCTGGCTGGTGGGCGGACGCGAGGTGGCGCTGGCGGCGTTCTTTGCCGGCATCGCGCCGACGGCGACGGCCGCGCCGGTCGTGGTCAGCTTTCTGCGGGGGCGCGTGGAGTACGTGATCGCAGCGTTTCTCCTCACCAACCTCGTCATCGCGGCGCTGCTGCCCGGACTGCTTCCGCTCGTGCTGGGGCGCGCCACGCCGGAGGCGTTCGTCCAGGTGCTTGGCAGCGTGGGGCTGGTGGTGTTTGTGCCCATGGGCGCGGCGTGGCTGCTGCGAACGGTGCAGGCGCGGGCCGCGGAGTGGCCGCGGCACCTGCGCAACGTGTCGTTCGGCATGTGGGTGCTCGCACTCTTTCTGGTCACGGCCAACGGCTCGCATTTTCTGCGCGTCCAGGCGGACCTTTCGCTGATCGTACTCGTCAAGATCGCCGTCACGACCGCCCTGGTGTGCGCCGCCAGTTTCGCGCTCGGCCGGGTGATCGGCGGGCGGGAGTTCCCGCGCGAGGCCAGCCAGTCGCTCGGCCAGAAGAACACCTCGTTTACCATCTATCTCGCCCTCACCTACGCAAACCCGCTCGTCGCCCTCGGCCCCACCTGTTACGTGCTCTGGCACAACCTGTGGAATTCCTGGCAACTCCATCAAAGCCGCCACCTGGCGCCGGATTGACGCCATCGCTGAACGGTGCACGGCTGAAACTTTACTCCCGCCGTCGCGTCTGTAACCGGTGGTAATGGATATGCCAAAGCCGCCCGATCTGACATCAGCCACCTTTGCGCGATGAGCGAGAGACCCTCTCATGTCATCCCGCTCGCCGGAGGGTGCCTCGCCGCCCTGCTGCTCCTGCTCTGGCTGGTGCTGCGGAACGGGACGGATGGTCGCATTGCGCAATCGACCGGTCCGGTATCGATGGCTGCCGCCGGTTCGTCCAACCCGGGACCAGCCGGCGCCGGCATGCCGCCAGCTGCCGCTGGCCGGGCATCCGCGGAGGCCCGATCGAACCAACCAGCCAAGCCGGTGCTGAAATATCTCCAACAGCTGCTCGATCAGCCCGACGCGCGGCCCCACGAGGCGGTGCTGACTTTCACCAGCGCCGAGGCCTATCGGAGATTCCTCGCCCGCGCCTCGCAACTGGGAATCACCGTGCTGGGGCGGCTGGATGCGCTCCTGACGGTGCGGGTGCGCTACGATTCACTCGACAGCCTGCAGGCCGACATGCTGGCCAACGCCGCGGACTACGCCGAGGTGGGCGCCAACTTCTACATCAACATTCCGCAGACGCCGGCCAAGGAGGATCGCGCCACGGTGAATCTGGTGCCGCTGGGCGACAAACTGCGCCTGTTCCTCGGCGTCACCGGCGATTACAGCCAGTGGGGAAGCGCGGTGACCATCGCCGTGCTCGACAGCGGGGTGGCGCCTGACAGCACGTTCGGCCAGGGGCGCCTGCGGTATCTGGACATTGGCCTGGGCACCGCTGCCGGCAACGGGTCGGAGGACGGACACGGCACCGCGGTGGCCGCGCTGGCCGCGGGAATGTCGTCGGACGCGCCCGGCGTCGCGCCGGCCGTCGGTATTCTCAGCATCCGTGTCACCGACGCGAACGCCCAGAGCGACATTTTCACCGTGTCGCAGGCGATCGTGGCGGCGGTCGACGCCGGGGCGCGGATCATCAACATCAGCCTGGGTGGCTACGATCCCAGCGACGTATTGACCAGCGCCATCGACTATGCGAGCGGCCACGGCGTGGTCATCGTGGCCTCAGCCGGCAATGACCAGGCGGCGCAACTGACCTGGCCCGCGGCTGATTCGCGGGTCGTCTCCGTCGGCGCCGTCGATGCGCTCGGCCAACAGGCGACATTCTCCAACTCCGGATCGCAACTGAAGATCACCGCGCCCGGCTACGGAGTGCAGACCGCGTGGCTCGACGGCCAGCGGGTGTACTTCGATGGCACCTCCGCCAGCGCACCCATCGTCGCCGGCGCCATCGCCGCGATGATGTCCGCCAACCCCGGCATGAACGCGACGCAGGCGTCGCAGGTGCTCCAGCAATACGCCAGCGACGGCGGCGCCCCGGGGTGGGATCCCGACTACGGCAACGGCATTCTCAATCTCGGCTGGGCCATGGCTCGCAATGATCCCACCTACATCGACACCGCCATCTCCAGCCATTACTACGATGCCGCCACCGGGCAGATGGAATTCGTGGTGCAGAACCGCAGCGGGCAGGGCGTCGCCGGCATGGTGCTGAACGTCGAGGCTGACGGTGCCACCAGCACGTACTCCATTCCCCTGCTGGGTCCCGGCGCCATCTATGTGGCCAAAATGGCCGTCGACCAGGAGCAATTGGAGGCGAGCGACGGCCTCGTGTTCCGCACGCAGTTGGTCAACCCCAGCGGAATCGTCGACCAAGTTCCCGCCAACAACCGTCGAACCAGCTCCTTGGCGCCGCCGACGAAATGATGGCGTTCACGCTTTGCCGCCGCGCGATGGTGACGGTTATCGCCCATGGTCGCACCGGCGAGGCAACCAACCCCGCCTGACTCTCGCCCGGCCGTCTGAAATTTCTTCCCCCGCCGTCCCCGGCGGGGCGCCTCAATCCTCCGGCCGTTCGCCGGCGGGCGCCATCTTCACCAATCGCGGGTCGAAGCGTGCCATCACTTCCACGAAATCGTCCTGTGCCGCCATGACAGCGTAAATATCCTTATAAACCATCGGCACCTCGTCGAGCCCCGCCGAGATCAGAGTGACCCCGGCGGCCTCCAGCAGG
>Ga0187850_10004704_pt1 | contig 10702 bp, 10 predicted proteins | sample June2016WEW_4_15_FD_132436 | JGI IMG/M metagenome (GOLD analysis project Ga0187850, IMG submission 132436) | Peatland microbial communities from SPRUCE experiment site at the Marcell Experimental Forest, Minnesota, USA - June2016WEW_4_150 | ecosystem: Environmental > Terrestrial > Soil >... | reverse complement strand
TATTCGCTGGCTGCCGGCGTGGACGGACGGACTCAGTGGTTCGACAATGCCACCGCAGCCACGGGGTCGTTTGGGGGGTGGGGCAGCGACATCGCCGCCGTCGAGACGGGCTGCGGCGGGGGACGGCAGGTGCTGGCGACGCGCCCCAGCGACGCCAACGAGACCGACGCCGTGCAGGCGTACGAGATTGCGGGCCGCCAGCCGGTAGGTGTCAGCCCGGCACTGGAGTTCTCCGGGCCGGTGACCGCGATGTGGGCTTCGGGACCAGCCAGCGTGGTGGCGATTACGCGCGATCTGAAGACCGGACAATATGCCGCGTTCCGCATTTCACTTACTTGCAGCCGCTAGCCTGCTGCTGGGGGCTACGTCGCGGCTAGAAGCGGCGCGACGGCCCCGTTACGGCGGGACGCTGCGGGTGGAACTGCGCGCGCCGCGGGCGCTCGAAGCGGCGGCGTGGCCGATGGCGTTCGAAACGCTGGTGGCGCTGGATGAAAGCGGGCGGCCGCAGCCGGCGCTCGCCATCTCCTGGCGGCGCGATGCGACGGGCCGGCGCTGGCAGTTCCGGCTGCGGCCGAATGTGAAGTTCCACGATGGCTCGCCACTCGCGGCCGAGGCGGTGGCGGCGGCATTGGGAGGAAGCGGCTGGTCTGCGCGCATCGCGGGCGAGGAGGTTGTCATCCAGGCGGAGGCGCCGACGTCGCTGGCGGAATTCGCGGACGCCCGCCGGGCGGTGTTTGCGCGGAGCACCGACGGATCGCTTCAAGGGACCGGGCCGTTCCGCCTGGCGCAGTGGGAGTCGCGGCGCGCGATGCTGGCGGCTCACGAGGAGTACTGGGCGGGCCGGCCTTTCCTGGATGCGGTGGCGATCGAGATGGGGCGCACGGCGCAGCAGCAGTTCCTGGACCTGGAGTTGGGGAAGGCCGACCTGATCGAACTGGGGCCGAACGACGTCCGGCGGGCAACGCAATCCGGGGCCAGGATCTGGAGCTCGGCGCCGGTCACGTTGATGGCGCTTCGGTTCGAGCGGGGGCGGCCGCTGGCGGAAGACGCGAAGCTGCGCGAGGCGCTGGCGCTCTCCATCGACCGGGCGGCGATCCTGAACGTGCTGCTGCAAAAACGCGGCGAGGCCGCGGGGGGCCTCTTGCCACAGTGGCTGAGCGGGTATGCGGTGCTGTTTTCCACGGCGCGCGATGCGGCGCGAGCACGCCAGTTGGTTACGGGCGCGCCGGTGCTCTCGCTGGCCTCGGACCCGTCGGATGCGCTGGCCCGCATGATCGCCGACCGCGTCGCCGTGAACGCACGGGAGGTTGGCATACGGCTGCTGACGGCGACGGAGGCGGGCTACGCGGATTTGCATTTGGTTCGCGCGCGCATTTCACCGCTTGCCTCCGAGCAGGCCCTGGTGCGACTGGCCGCTTCGCTTCAGTTGCCGGACCTGCTCCATCTTTCCAGCCCGGCGCTGGAGAGCCTGTACGCGGGGGAGCGCGCGCTGCTGGAGGAATACCGGGTGATTCCGCTGTTCCACTTGCCGGAGATCTATGGCGCGCGCCCGCGGGTCAAGACGTGGGCGACGCCGGGTCTGCTGAGGACCGGCGAATGGCGCCTGGACGATCTCTGGCTGGATTCGGAGCTGCCGTGACGTTCCGAACGCGAATGCTGGTGTCGTTCGCGCTGGCCGTGGTCGCGACCGCGGCGCTGGTCACCTGGGTGGTGTCGGCGATGACGCGCCGCACCTTCGAGCAGGCCGACGATCAGCGCACGGCGACGCTGGTGGCGCAGTTCCGGCGGGAGTTCGAGCGCCGCCGCGAGGAACTGGTACGGCGGGTCGAGGCGATCGCGGCCATGCAGAGTACTCTGGACATGGCGATCGAGCTGAGCCGCCCGGAACCGGACTACGCGCCGTACGTGAATGAGGCCGGCGCGCTGGCCGCCGCGCACGCGCTGGATCTCGTGGAACTGCTGGCGCAGGATGGCACGATCGTTTCTTCGGCGCAGTGGCCCGCGCGCTTCGGCTACAGAGCCGAGTGGGTGAAAGAGCAGGCGGAGTGGAAAGAAGCGTTCCTGAAGAGCGAAGAGCTGCCGAACGAGACCGTGCTGGCGATGGTGGCGGTGCGGGCGGTGAGCGCCGGCGGAAGCAACCTGTACGTGGCCGGGGGGTACCGCCTGGACCGCGGTTTTCTGGGCTCGCTGGTGTTGCCGGCCGGGATGCGCGTGCTGCTGTATCACAATTTCGAGCCGCGGTTTAGCGCGCAGGCGGTCACGGACGCCGCGGGGCCGGCGCGCGGGGCCGAGAGGCTGGCTCCGCTGATCGAGCAGGTGCGCTTGGAACAGCGCGAGGTGACGCGCACGATCGAGTGGCCCGACGGTCCGGAGACCTTTCAGGCAATTCCTCTGGCCGGTCGGCAGAACGAGCTTCTGGGCGTGCTGCTGGTGGGCAGCTCGCGGCGGGAACTGGCGGCCCTTGCTGCCCGCATCCGCTGGGCGGGCGCGCTGGCGGCCGGCTTCGGCATCCTGCTGGGCATCGGGCTGAGCTACTGGGCGGCGCGGCGGCTCACCGGGCCGGTGGCGCAGTTGGCGCGCGGCGCGCGCGCGGTGGCTTCGGGCAACTGGAACGTGCGCGTGAGCGTCGCCTCGCGGGACGAGATCGGGGAGCTGGCGCGCGCCTTCAACTCGATGACGCAGGAGCTGATCGGCCAGAGGGACCGCCTGCTGCAAGCCGAGCGCGTGGCCGCCTGGCGCGAGCTGGCGCGCCGCCTGGCCCACGAGCTGAAGAACCCGCTGTTCCCGCTTCAGATCACCATCGAGACGTTGCAGCGCGCCAAGGAGCAGGCGCCCGGAGAGTTCGACGAGATCTTCCGCGAGAGCGCCGCGACGCTGCTGGTCGAACTGGCGAACCTGAAAACCATCGTCGGGCGGTTCAGCGATTTCGCCAAGATGCCGGCGCCGCAATTGGAGCCGGTGGACCTGAACGAAATCGTGCGGGGCGCGGCGCGGCTGTTCGATGCGCAGCTACGCGCTGGCAGCCACGCGCCGATCGCGCCGGAGGTGGATTGCGACCCGGGCCTGGGGACGATTCGGGCCGATCCCGAGCAGGTGACGCGCGCTCTCGACAACCTGATTCTGAACGCCATCGACGCCATGCCCGAAGGCGGCACGCTGCGCATCCGGACGCGGCGGGGGGAGGGCTGCGCGCAACTGGAAGTCTCCGACACCGGCCAGGGCCTGACGAAAGAGGAGTGCGAGCGCCTGTTCACTCCGTACTACACGACCAAGCGGCACGGAACGGGTCTGGGCCTGGCGATCGTGCAATCGGTGGTCGCCGACCACCACGGCAAGATCTCGGTGGAAAGCGAGCCGGGCCGCGGCGCCACCTTCCGCATCGAGCTGCCAGCGGGGTGAGGGGCCGCTACTTTTTCACGTTGCCGCCGAACTGGACTCCCGGGCCGATCGAAAACCGGACCGTGTTGCGGCTGTCCTTGAGCAGATCGTTGAACAGGTGATCGTGCACGAAATCGGCCTGGACGCGCAGGGCGAAGTGCTTGGTGAGGTTGAAATCGACACCGCCGCCGAAGCCATAGAACTTGGTCCAGTCCGTTTTCTTTCCGGAGGGGGCAAGCAGCGCGACGATGCCTTGCGCGATCAGGTCGGTGGATGGCACATGCGGAACCGCTACTTCGTGGATGGCGCCGCAGGACGGCCGGATGAACAGCGTTACGGCGGAGAAGTGGCGGTAGGCGACCTGCGGGCCGCCCGCGAAGGTCTCGGTAGTCGAGCTGGCGGGCACGGAGAGCGAGTAACCGGCCGGCAGCCTCCCGGCCGCGGCGTACTGCTGAAGCGTTGCTCCGAGAGACTGCTGAAGGGACGTGAGCAGCTCGCTGGGCACTATGGTCAGGTCGCCCTGGGCACGGCTGAAGTCCACGCCAAGCGAGAGCCAGGAAGTCACCCTGACTCCGCCCTGAAGATGAAAGCCGGTCTCAGCCAGCTTGATGTGCGGACTGTTGAGATAAGCGAAGCCTGCGTATGCGTCGAAACGGCCAACGTAGCTCTGCTGGCCGAAAGCCTGCGTGGCGGCAAGAATCAGGGTCAGGACAAGCACCCGGCAGATCGGGTGCTTAATGGAAGTTGCTGCAATCCTGGGTGCGCGGTTCAATGGTCTCCTCCTACGGGGCCGTTTCCGGGTCTAAACAGCATACCAAAACTCGGAAGTCAATCCGGCAGGGTCGCGGCGGGTGCCTGACCGGGGGATTCCGGGTTTGTATTGGGCAGCGGGGCCGGCGGTGGAAGGGCGGGGCCAGAGACTTCACCTCTGAGAAGCGGAACCGCCTGGGGCCCGTGAAGGCTCCGGGCGGCTCCCAGCGTTTCCGGGTTTCCGTCCGAAGCGGCGATGCTCTTGCATATAGGTTGAGGTGACGAACTCGCCCGGCGGCAGATGAGACCGCGCTGCCGCAAACGCCCACTGGGCCAATCGCACCTCCTGTGCCCGGCCCGCAAGAAGCATACCTTCAAGCTGCCGCGCAAGCTGGCCATTTTCGCCCTGGACTCCAAACGGATTAAGAGTTTGCGCAAGAAACCTGATAAGTACAATCAACGCGCTGGCGCCTGCTCCGGCTGAGCGTAGTACCCAGATCGCGTGCGCGCGGCTGCTCCGGGCCTGTCGATCTTAATCTCGAGCGCATGGTACTCGTTTGGACCGTCCCCGGCAAGGCCGTCAAACGAGAGGACGTAAAAGGCATTCGCGTCCGCAATGCACGTTGCGATCTCACGCGCCACAGCGTTACTTGAATTGAGAACCAGGCCTCCACTCTGATGCGCAAGGACCTCCAGTGCCAGATTCCCGGTCTGCGCCTGTCTTACCGTCCTCACTGGTGTTAAGAACTGCTTGTAAGTTGACGTTCGCAATTCACCCGTGTCCACGATTCCAAACGCATCAATGAAGTAAAGAGTAATACGAGCACGTCGAAGTTCGTCCGAAAGAGCAACGATGGAGGTGAAAAGCCCCTGCTGAAGCTTTGAGCTTGGCCAGCCTGCGCTTAGGCCGGAAAGAAGGGGCCAACCCGGAGTAATCCATACCACGAGTTTTCGTCCAGCCCTTGTCGCTTCATAAACAGCGAGCTGTTCGAGCGCGTGTAGAGACAACTGTAGCCGTTCAGCGGCGCCGTAAAACCCTTGTGACCTGCCAATTGTACGCAGACCGGATCGTTTCTGGTTTAGTTCCGCAATGAGAGCGTTTCCATCTCGGGAAGATGTGTTCCCGATCAGTGTTCCCGAATCGGAAAACAATACGATCGATACTGGGCCGGCAAGCTCCCCGCCGTTTTGCCCTAGAAACTTCACGATTTCTCCCCGCTCGAACGATACCCTTGTGAATGAAGCGTTGACTTCATCCACGAGCAAAATCACTTCCACGGGCGGATCAGCCGTCGCGATCCCATTTTCAACGGCATGAAAAGACGCGATCTTCTGCGGCTGCTTGTTGTCTAGAAGCGTGAAGTCCTGCTGGTGCAGGCCAGGGAGCGGCCTTCCGGACTTATCGGTCACTACCACATCGAGCGTGATCCGGCGATTCGCACTGCCCGGCAGGACAGATGCCGGAGGTCCGGACTGCCCCGCTGGTCCATTCTGCTGTGCAAGTGCGGAAACAAGCGAAAAGGAGAACAGAGAGATACGACCCATCCGCCGCGTGTTCATGCAAGTCACCTCATTTTGGCTTCGACTTCGTTACCGGCAGGACGACCAATCACCGGTTTAGGATTTCAGACGTCCTTTAGCTGGTTATGGGTACAAGCCGCCTCGAAAATGTGGAAGTTCCGGGTTTGTGGTGGGTGACGATGGCTGGTGGCGGGGCCGGTGAGCCGAGAACCGTTTCCCGAGAAGGTCAAAGGCCTGGGATTGCTGCGATTGTTGGTTGTCCCAGCCCCGAGCGGAGGTTCCCACCCAGGGCTGCGACCTGCGGCAGCCGAGGATTCCTCGACGGACCTGCCCAACGATCGGCACTGGCCCCGAGCAGGGATGCGCAACTTGCAGAAAACACGGGCAACTACTGCCGCCGGAAGTGGCGGCTGGCGACACAAGGCGGTCGGGAGCTGCGGCCCCGTGGTTCAGAATCGACGAGCTCCAACCTGGCTCCATGGGCCTGACCGACTCCATCAGCGCCCCAGGCCCCGCTGCCTCGGGAGGCCACACCGGCAGCCGTTCCAGGGCGTGGTCCGGCTCCGGCCTCTCAATAGAAACCCGGAAGGGCCAGATAATGAGACCCGCGCACCAGGCAGACCAAACCCAGCAACACGACACACCCGACGGTCGCGAGAATCCGCCTCTTTGCCTCCATCGAACGCCTCCTTTCCGTTCAGGCCATGTTGCTGGCGATGGCGGCGGCGAATTCGCTGGTCTTGAGCTTGGTGGCGCCTTCCATCTGGCGGTGGAGGTCGTAGGTGACGCGCTTCTGGCGGATGGTCTCGGTGATTCCCTTTTCGATCAGGTCCGAGACCTCTCGCCAGCCCATGAACTTGAACATCATGGAGCCGGACAGGATCAGGCTGGAGGGGTTGATCATGTCCAGACCGGCGTACTTGGGCGCGGTACCGTGCGTGGCCTCGAACATGCCGTACTCGTCGCCGATATTGGCCCCGGGCGCCATGCCCAATCCGCCTACCTGCGCCGCGCAGGCGTCCGAGAGGTAGTCGCCGTTGAGGTTGGGCGTGGCGAGCACTTCGTATTCGTCGGGCCGCAGGAGCACCTGCTGGAACATGGAATCGGCGATGCGGTCTTTGATGAGGATCCTGCCGGGCGGAAGCGCGCCGGAGAGGTCCTTCTCGGCGATGCAGACGTCGGGGAACTCATCCCTGGCGACTTCATAGCCCCAGTCGCGGAAAGCGCCCTCGGTGAACTTCATGATGTTGCCCTTGTGCACGAGGGTGACGCTGCGGTGGCCGTTTTCGATGGCATAGAGAATGGCGCGCCGCACCAGCCGCTTGGAGCCGGTAACGCTCATGGGCTTGATGCCGATGCCGGAGTCGGGCCGGATCTTCTTGCCCATCTGGGTGCAGAGGAAATCGATCACCTGCTTGGCTTCGGGCGTGCCCTCGCGCCACTCGATGCCCGCGTAGACGTCCTCGGTGTTCTCGCGGAGGATGACCACGTTGAGCAGCTCGGGGTGTTTGACCGGCGAGGGGACCCCGGCGTAGTAGCGGACCGGGCGCCAGCAGACGTAGAGGTCGAGGAGTTGCCGCAGGGTGACGTTCAGGCTGCGGATGCCGCCACCGACCGGCGTGGTCAGGGGGCCCTTGATGGCGATGTGGTACTGGCGGATGGCGTCGAGGGTCGCCTGAGGCAGCCAGTCGTGGAAGGCGTTGTAGGCCTTCTCCCCCGCGAGCACTTCGAGCCAGACGATCGAGCGCTTGCCACCGTAGGCGCGCTCGACCGCGGCGTCGAAGACCACGCGGGACGCTTTCCAGATATCCGGGCCGGTGCCGTCGCCCTCAATAAAGGGAATGATGGGGTTGTCCGGCACGAGGAATTTGCCGTTCTGAACTTGAATCGCTTGACCGTCCATAGCAGCCTCCAGTATCAAAGCCTACCGCGAATTCAGCCGTGAGTCTTCTTGAGCAGCCAGGCCATGTTGCGGCCCAGGACTTTCATGGTCGCGATGCCTTCGGCGTCGTTCTCGACTTCGCCCTTTTCGCGGCCGATGCCGATGTTCCAGTAAGACGAGCCGGGCACGATCATTTCGCTGATGAGGAAGAAGTGGTTGAGCGCGTCGAAGGCATGGATAGCGCCGGCGCGGCGCACCGCCACCACCGCCGCACCGATTTTGCGGCGGAGCAGGAAGCCATTGGCGCGGGCGACCATGCAGGCGCGGTCGATGAGGGCCTTAATCTCGGGGGAGATGTCGGCAACGTAGGTGGGGGAGCCCAGCAGGATGCCGTCGGCCGCCGCCATCTTGCCGATGAACTCGTTGCCCATGTCGTTCTTCTGGCCGCAGCGGCCGTCCTTGCGGCTGGAGCAGGTGTAGCAGGCCAGGCAGCCGTGGATCTTCGCGCCGCTGAGCTGGATCAGCTCGGTTTCGATGCCTTCCTTCTCGAGCTCGGCGAGCACGTACCGGAGCAAAATGGCGGTGTTGCCGTCCTTGCGCGCGCTGCCGTTGAATGCGATGACTTTCATGAGGAACAGGATAGCGTAGATGGCGCCGGTCGAGCAGCTACTCGCAGAGACAGCGTGTACATCAGCCTTTCTTGGCCCACTTCCCGGAAGCGGCTTCGCGACAGTGATCGCAGTTCCCGCTCAGGGCGGATTAACAGGATGCTGTCCAGGAGGAACTTGGCGAATCCGGTCAATTCCCCTGAATGGCGACTGCGCGCTCAAGTGCATCGGGGCCCGAAGGGCTGGTCTTGTCACCAAGGCGTCGGATTTCCGGCGCGGTGGCCATTTCTAACATTTGCGGCGCCAAGCGTGTTTCCCGTATACATCACCGAGGGTCGCAACGGTAGGATCGGGGAAAACATACACGACGTTGCAGTCGGCGGGATCAAATTCAAGCCGCTGATGCGATACCTCGTTTGAATCAGCATAACGAACAATCCGAGTTGCGAGCCAAGGGTTCGCGGGGTCCAATACGATGGTACCGGCATGCTTTCTCGTTCGGCCGGTGGAGTCATCGGTGTCCTGAGCGCGAACATCAAGAACTCCCGAGTCAGCCGCCCACCAATGAGGCTTTGACGACACCACCGTAAGGTCCGCCCCCTGCATCGGCGTGGTGTCAATTGTTCTACCGTGAATGTTGTAGGCCACCCACGTGCCAACCAGTTTGCCCGCAGCCTTATAGGCCCTCCGTCGCGCCCTCAGATCCCAATGATAGTTTGCAAGGATGCTGGCAACGATTCCAGCAAGGAAGCCTATCAGCGTGCCTGCCCAGAATTCGCCCATGCGCTCATTGTAGGCGGTTTGTATCCCGCCCCTCAACGCTTGGTAGGAGATAAAGGGTCGGCCACATACTCCAGCCTTGCCCGACCAGCTTCGGCGTGGACGACCTGCTTAGCGGTACCTCGGGCTCGCGTACGAGTCCGATGGCCCGGCGCTGGGCCGCCACTACCCTGACGCCAAACGAATGAGAAACGCCCATCGTGGAGACTGGGGAGTTCCCGGTTGCGGGCAGCCTGATTCTCCGCATTAATGTCGCGCGCCCGGTCAGATCGGCGAGGCGGAGTTTGGAAAGGCGCGCAGTGCCGCAACGGCTCGCTGGAGGCTCTCGGCCTCTGCCTTGGGCAGCGTGCCGCGCAGCGCCAGGGCGCGCTTGCGCAACCGATCCTTGGCCGTCGTGTCGCCCAAATAGGCTTCGATGACCTCGGCGATCACAAAGGAGAGTCCCTTTTCGCCCCTGCGCGCAGCCAGTTTCAGCAGCTTGGCCCGGTGCTCGCGGTCAAGATCGATCGTGATCCTCACAGCACGATTGTACACGCAAGTGCGCGTGTATCGCAAAAATGCGATACTCTGAAATCCAGATGAAGTGCCGGGCAGAAACGGTTCGCGCTGGAACGAGCTAAGGAGGTTCTATGAGCACGATCGCCCGCTTGAAGAAAAAATGGCAAGCCGAGCCGGCGTTCCGCCGGGCCTATGAAGCTCTCAAACCCGAGTTCGCCGTCGCACGGCAGTTGATCGCGGCCCGGCATCGCGCGGGGCTGAGCCAGGCCGAGGTGGCGCGCAGGATGGGGACGACGCAGTCGACGGTTGCCCGCCTTGAGAGCGGACAGCGGCTGCCTGCGCTGAGCAGTCTGCAGCGGTATGCGGACGCAATCGGCCACAGGCTGGATGTGCGGCTGGTGCAGGCTCACAGGTGAGGCTGGCTGCCTCATCCGACCCCCGGTGCTACCATACTGTTTAACCACGAAATGGGCGATACCCCTTTTGTTCACCTGCACTGCCACTCGGACTACTCGCTGCTGGATGGCGCGTGCGGGGTCAACCAACTGGTGAATGCGGTGGCCGAGCTGGGGATGCCGGCCGTGGCGCTGACCGATCACGGGAACCTGTTCGGCGCGGTGCACTTCTATAACGCGGCGCGGGAGAAAGGGGTGCAGCCGATCATCGGCTGCGAGGTGTACGTCTCGCAGCAGGGGCACAAAAGCCGCTCGGAGTCGGACCGGTACAACCACCTGGTGCTGCTGTGCGAGAACCAGGAAGGCTACCGCAACCTGATCGACCTGGTCTCGACGGCGTACCTGGAGGGCTTTTACTACAAGCCGCGCATGGACAAGGACCTGCTGGCGCGTCACTCCAAGGGGCTGATCGCGCTTTCGGGATGCCTGCGCGGCGACATTAACGAGACGTTGCTGGCGGACCACTACGAGGACGGGCGCCGGCTGGCCTACAGCTACGCCGACCTGTTCGGCCGGAGCAACTTCTTCCTGGAGCTTCAGAACCACGGCATGGAGCAGGACCAGCGCGCGGTGCCGCTGATGGTGCGGCTGGCGCACGACACCGGCATCCCGCTGGTCGCCACCAACGACTCCCACTACCTGCGCCGCGAGGACGCGCGCTCGCACGAAGTCATGCTGTGCATCCAGACGGGCAAGACGATGAGCGACCCGTCGCGGATGAGGTGGCCCACGCCGGACTTCTACCTGAAGCCGCGCGCGGAGATGCTGGCGCTGTTCGGCGAACTGGAGGAGGCGCTGGACCGCACCTGGGAGATCGCCCAGCGCTGCCG
>Ga0187850_10004702_pt1 | contig 10707 bp, 29 predicted proteins | sample June2016WEW_4_15_FD_132436 | JGI IMG/M metagenome (GOLD analysis project Ga0187850, IMG submission 132436) | Peatland microbial communities from SPRUCE experiment site at the Marcell Experimental Forest, Minnesota, USA - June2016WEW_4_150 | ecosystem: Environmental > Terrestrial > Soil >... | reverse complement strand
ATTAACTGTTAAAAAATAGGAACTCTTAGAATTATGCTACACTCTTTTGAGTTGATACTATTGTTCTTGCAGGAATAGTAGTCGGTTCCGTTGTTACTGTTTCTCCACTCTGGGAAATCGTTATCTGTCCTGCATACCATGAGTTAGCAAAACCTAGCCCTATGTTCTGAATAGCAATCATTAAAAGCTGTTGCGTACTCATGTTGGGGCTATAGTATAATTCCACACCTGTTATCGCTATAATAGTTATGCAAAAAAAGAAAGCCACTATAGCGTGTGTAGTATTGTTACCTAAATCAGCCATTCATATTCTCTCCTAGATTTGCTCCCTTCTAACCTGCTTTACTCCTTCCTCTATAGCACATAATCTCTTATTATTCTCTATGTTAATTGCTAATAGCACAATCATAATATCTTTATCTTTCATCTTATAATCCGATAACTGCTTAATCATATCAATACTTGAAGGTGCTACTATACTCAAAATAGAGATAAGTTGAGGCATCATGCTAACATCACCAAATTTAAGTTAATGCTACATAACGCCACGCTGCATTAAGGTATATGTATAATCTCCCTGCAGCCTGAGTAGTGTTCCAAACAGGAACCATTCTCCCCTCATATCTTCCGATACATGCTCCCATAATAGGAGAAGCCCATGCACCACTCTGCGTTAGTAACGCTAGGTTGTCAGTAGCATTCGGTTCATCTATGATATTCCATGAAGATGCGTCACTAGCACCCTCCCCATAATTCGCCACACTATAAGCGTTACCACCTATCCTGCTCATAATGTGGTTATACCTGAAATAATAGGTGTTTCTGTATACTGCATATGATTGATAGCTACCTGAGTTAAATGTGCAATCGAAGCTGTTTCCTTCATGTCTATAAGACCCTGTTGTATCAGCATAAATGTCAGCACCACAACTGGGGAAAGATAAACTCCTTGTAGTTCTGCTAGCTGAGCAAGTAGGATTCGTCCAGAAAGCTGCTGTGCAAGTCATGCTTCTAACACTATGCTGCCCCATGAGTATGTTATGTCTAACATTACTTTCTATGTAATCACCTGAGATAACTATTTGCTCTATGCTTGATACGTCAGCTAAAATATATCCATAGTCATTACCCCATAAATGGTTATGAGTGAATTGCATACCGGAAGCGTTGCATCTTATTCCTGCACTCAGGTTATGGTCATATCCTGATACACTTGCTGTGAATCCTCTAACCCATGTATCTGTGTTGTTAGTTACGAAATCCATTCCGTAAAGAGTATGTTGTTTACTCTTGCAGAAATCAAACTTATGTCCATTAGATGCTCCTGCATCTACTAGGAATCCGCTTGTTACTGCATTCAATGCTTGAACTCTATAGAATGAATTACTGAAACCTGCATTAATGTGAACTCCATTATTAAATAGGCTGTTTGCATCAAATGTCAAATCAACTATTTCAACACTTGATACACCTATATTCAACACTCCATTAGCTACACTAGTTGCACCCTGTATAATGGTTATATCCATTCCATCACCTGTCATTTTAGTTAGTGTAGGGTTGTTATCTATTGCCACACTAGTTTGATAGGTTCCTTTCTTAAAGTGAATCCATTGTGCAGAATCAGCCCATATTAACCCTAGTAATGTTCTAAGGTTGCTATTGTTACCATTAGCGTATTGGTTAACATATTGTTTGGAGCCATCACACTTATACGCATTGATATAACCTCTCTTCAAACTAATTACATAGTCAGGGCTAGTGAGATATACACCACCTGCACCGCTACCACTTCTAATCGGATACATTATTGGCATTACTTGTTTTCCTCCAATATTCTATTTAGTTTCTGCTCTGTAATAACTTTACCCTCTTTATACAATCCAGTAAAGTGCCATATCACTAAACCACCTAATACGGCACATATACCGATAATAGCTATTTTAATCTTTTTATCCATCTTTATTACACCCAGACAATTATCTCCATTATCTCACCTACTGCTGTGCAAGCAAAATAAAGAGTAGTTCCTGCCGGTAGCAATAAAGAATCCTCTACATAATATCCATTTAATAGCACATTAATATATGGTGCTGTTGGTCCCGCTACTTTACCAGTAGCATACGCTAATCTAAATGCTACAGAGTCATCTTGAACATGTGCTGTTATTCTTTTAGTGTTAGTAGGTAGAACTTGAGAATACTCTGTATCTGTTAAAGTCATCGTTACATTATACACAGTTGGCGTTAATCCAACCTGTACTAATGTTCCGGGTAATCCTGATATAGTGTTACTAACTGGAATAATACCTGTTTGTGACATACTAGGAGAATTAACTAGTAATGTTGCTACTAATCCGGCTTGTGCTGTATTAGTGATGAATATTCTATAGAACTGACCTGTTATAGAAAATGCTTTATTCATATCTATAATAGGGTTCTGAGGCTCATTTAATCTAACATAAACTTGACCTGTTGCACCTACTAGAGTTAATCCGGTTCCACCTATCTGAACCTCTACGTTACTTCTAGCAGTTCCTAAGTCTAAGTCTATATTAGGTTGATATTGTAACTCTGGTCTTGATATACTCATCTTACACCACTCCCGTTATGACTAGTATCTATAGGTATAATAGGCGTTTCTCTATCGTCGCCATTATCTAATGGGTAGTTGTGACTAGTACCACCTCCGAACCCCTGACCTATTCCGAATCCGGGTGCTTGTGGCTGTAGCGTTATAATATCCATGATACTATTTACACTTTCCTTAGCTCCGGTAATCATGTTATTCCATTGCTTTAAAGTGTAATAGATAATATACGCTATCACGCCTAGTATTAGTATTGCGATTAATCCATCTTTCTTATCCATTTCATTTCCTCCTAGTTAATGCTACTATTATAACTGCTGATATTACTGCTACTATTACCCCTACTATAACCTGTGATTCTATATCACCCCACATAGATTTAGATTTTGTTTCATCTGTTCTCTGTATCAGGTTAATACTATTAACCTCTCCGTTACCTCTAATCCCCTCATGTGAATCTAAGTTGCTACTATCACCACCTACAACCTGTTCATAGCTACCTGAATTGAAGTTATCTATTACTAGCAGTTCTCCGCTACTAGGGTCTATAGGGAATATCTGTTTAGAGGTTGTGCTATCATTAAGACCTGTGTTTAATCCTGCTGTTCTATCACTTACACTATAGTCGGTCATAGTATTATCGCCCTCGGAGCTAATCCTATTCCCGGTGCTGGTGCTGGTAATGCACTTCCGGGGCTAGTCATATTCTGTATAATAGGAGGTGCATAATATGTCGCTACTCCTGTTTGAGTTGTTCCACCACTCTTATATGTGAATGGTTGTGTTATCTTAGTTATAGGGTCTATAACGGAGTAACTATTCTGACCTCTAGCACTTGCACCACCAGTACCTATTAAGGTTACTACTGAGTGAATCCCTGAGTCATCACCACCGCCACCACCGCCACCGAATACACCTGTATTAGATGGAGTGAGTAGTTTATAGGCGATAAAAGCAACAACCCCTAATCCTGTAACTATCAGCACCGCATTTATTTTATTCATTCTTTTACTCACTTTCCTCCATTCAAATTAAAAAACAGGGGGGATGAATATAAGGGTTGTTTAACCCTGTACGATAATGTTTAGCTTGCTGTTAAAGGCGTTATCCTGACCTAGTTTCATCTGTAACCCTAGTGGTAGTTGGAATACTCCAAACTGATAGTATACGCCTGTTACAGTAGTGCCATCCGTAAAGGTAAATGCATATTGCCCCGCTTTACCTATCTGTGATTCAAACTTTTGCTTAGTTCTTTTATTATACATCGTTACCGGTACAACACAAGTGCATGACGCATTTGCTACAGCGTGTCCGGTATCAGGCATGACATCTAGGATAAGGTAATCATTTTCATCGAATACCTTGCTATATTTAGGAACAATAGGGAGTTTGGTAACGTCATTTGCGGCGAGAACCATATCCTCCGTTCTGTGTTCATATAGTGGGAACTTCGCTTGTCTTAGTGGGTCCATCCATGCAAGACGGACAACACTTGTTAGAACTCCAACCATGTTTAGAAATCACCTGCCGATTGAGTCGGCACAATAGTCTTAGCCTTTCCGAAAAGCCATAGACCGATACCAATGGCTGATGCAACCACAACAACCATTATAATAGTAGTAAAGAACCAACTGGGTGTTAGCTTCAGTTTGGTTAAATCTAGTTCGCCCTTCGGCATTATTTCAACCATTTTATTACCGAAGCACTCTATAGTGCTTCCGCTATATATAAGTAACTATTTTCATTTTACAGGTGGATATTTCTCAATTTCCCCGTCGTAGAATACTATAAAGTGGTATTTTCTGGTTATCCATTCCTGTGCATCTTTATCGGTAAATATTGGAATGTGGTATCTCTGGTAATATGGTAATTCGTACTGACCGGTCTTGAATATAACGTGAGTAGGACAATTCGCTAGAATCGTATGACTAACCTCGGCTGGTCTCTGCGATATTGATATTGCTACTATCCCATATCTTCTACCTCTTTTCCATAATCTATCTACTATAGGGTCTTTCTGTAGTTGTGAAGAGTATTCGTGTGTTTCATCTATGAATATATGACACCAAATAGTAGGCTCATCGGTGCTTTTATTTATCTGGTATCCTAGTCTAAATAAAACTCTTATTAATTCATGCAGTTCTGTTCTTGCTTTTTCCTCATCCTCATCTGGATTATAGCATACTTTCTTGAACTTTCTCTTAAAGTTCTCTTCGGCATTAAATGCTTTCTTAAATCCTCCTATATCGTAACATATAGCATCGGAGTCTCTTTCTATTCCTACTGATAATTGAGTGTTATAATAAACACAAAATCCATTCATATTTCTATACATCCATCTGGAGAAATACGTTTTTCCACTACCTGTTATCCCTACTATTGAAATATGTTGGTCTGTGTTTATCATAATACTACCGCCTTTTCATTATCCGAAGTTATGTTCTTCAATTCTACTACTTTCATGCCTAAACCTAATATCGCTATCAACATAATTACTATAGGATGGTCTGTATCTAATCCTTTCGGTGCATAGTAGTCTATAACATACATCATAGACTCTCCGAAAGATATTTTCTGCATATCCTCTATAGTCATCTTCTTTAATGCTGTAGCTAATACAGTTTTGTTGATAGTGTTTGATGTGGTAACATTAATTAATTGGCATATCGGATTATCTTTATAGTCATTCTTATTAAACTTCTTTTTCTTTCCACCTGTTCTTGCCTCTAGTGCCTCCGGTGATAATGGGGTATGTATTCCTTTTGGTCTACCACCTTTACCCTTTACCGGCTCCTCTCCTTTACTCTCTACATCTGTTAAGGTGAAAGACCCTATTTTTTCCTCTGCTTTCTTATCTTCTGGAAACTCTACGCTTTTATCTTCCACCTTTTTATTTCCTGTTATCTTTCCGCTTACTGGGTCTCTAATCACTACCATTTTATCACCTGCTATAATATTTTCCACAGTTAAAGCAAACCCAACCATCTGCTGTTTCTTTAACTACTTTCCTGCATTTAGGGCAAGTAGGCTGGTCTTTAACATCTATTTCTCCCTCTTCATCTTCTTTAGGCATCTTCTTAGCTCTAGTCTTAGGTTCTTTCTGAGGAAACTTTTTATTTAGTATTTCATCCACATCCTCGGCTGTTATATATTTTTTAGCCTCTTCTTTTATTTGCTCCTGTGTTTCCTCCTCCTCTTCATCTTCACTCTGTAAATCCTCTTCCAGCGATTTTCTAAGTTCATCTTTTTCACTCATGCACTTAACACCACTAATGCTCCTATCACTTCTTCTACTAGTAGAATATCTGCATCTAGTTTCTCTATTATTATGCTTGCTCTACCGTATACCTCTATTAATTCACTTTCGTATAACTTCATATTATTATATAGAAACTTAGCTTCTTTTAATAGTTTCTTTATCTCTACTTTATCCCCTGTTTTTCTTATTCTTTTATACGTATTAATCAAATAATCTAATGTTATATTATCAGTCATACTTCTTTACCACCTCATCTAATCTAATCTGTAGTTTCTCCGTTTCTTCGGGTGTTAGTTTCTCACAGAGAAATACTAGCATTTCCCGGTTTTGCTCGGATATTAAGCACAGTTTTTTAAACTGTGATAACGCCTCTTCTATTTGAGGCATTAATTCGTCAGTATCTATCCCTAACATTTTCATCATTTTTAATTACTCCAATTCACTAATTCTAATTGTTGTCTCTGCTTATAACTGCACCGGAAACACACTCCGGGTGTTCCTGCTCTCTTGAAATATTTAGGTTCAAATCTTCCACACTCTATATCATCATTAAATGGACACTTGAATCTATACTTCTTTAATCCGGCTTGTCCATTAGTCATCTTTTACCACTCTTAAAATTATACTTATTATACTTCTTTATGCTACAGTTATAATTATATGGACATTTGGTACTCCATTGTTTCTTCAATACGCATCGTGCAACTCTTTCATGTATTAATAAGCACTCAGATGTTCTCAATACTTTCCTTCACCACTTCCGGTAAGTCAAATCCGTTTGCATCATATTCTTCATGGTGTCTATGACATAGTAATGTATAACACTCTTTATGCCTCATTATGTCATATATTCTTTCTTTTCTACCTCTTCCCATTCCTGATAATGTAGTTGGGCTAATGTGTGCAAACTCTAATTCACCTTCACAGTATTCAGATGCCATCACACATTTCCCACCAAATTCCTTTCTGAGTTTTTCCATTCTTGTTTTAATCCACTTATTACTGTTTGTCATTATACTCCCTCACAAATCGGAAACTACAGTTTGGTAGTGAGGTTAATTCACTTGGATGTTGTGGAAATAATACGCAAACTAATGGTTTTGCTTTTTGTATCATACACTTTTTAGTTTCCTTATCCTGAAACTTGCATCTTCCATCTTCATCGAAATCCACCGAAGGATTCTTAACTTGCTCTCCATACCAACTATTAAGGTTGCAACAATCACCGCACATATTACAGTGTCCAACTCTTATCCACCTCCATTTTCTTTCATTCATCTTTTAGATACCACCCTATAATCTGTTGATATACTTCTATTCGAAGCATATCGTATTTCTCTATCGCTAATCTGTTATTAGCTAATAGTTTTATCATCTCTATTTCTGACTTTATTTTAACAGAATCAACTTCTGTTAATTTTTCTTTATCCATCATCTCCAATAGTGATAGATAACTATTTACAGCAGTTAAACTTTTCATTTTTCATTCACCTGTAATGAGGTAATGACGTTACCCTTACATTTGGTTCATCTAACTCAAATATTATTACACTTAATAGAACTATATTCCAATCTCCCTTTATTACTCCATAAATAAATGTGATTATTGCACCTACAGCTATTATCATTTAAATGGCATCCCCATTTGGATTAGCGTCTATAATTATATTCTTTAAATCTTCACTTAATACTTCTGCAAATCTTTCCTCTCCTATTTGCTCTCCGATTCTAGTGTTTAGCATTATCCACTTTTTGGTGTATAATCTATTCCAATTCTTTAATAACTCACCTTTATAGACTCTAATGAAATTATACACTTCTCTATTTATGTCGCTACCTAGTAGAATCTGTGCAAGTAGAATATCTCTATCCTGTATCTTTTTATCTATTGATATTCTAACGTGGTATCCATGTGTTGATGTTCCTACTTCTACTTGTCTGAAACCTAATGCTTTTACCAACCAACCTCTATGTTTAAAAATCTGTTGTATGTCTGCATAGGTTATTCCGTCATAGTCTAACTTCAATTCACTCATTTTTTACCACCAAGTTTTTACAGTCTTGAATAATCCCAAGTGGATTATCCTTATCTTTTAATTCCTCGAAATATCCTTTTCTGCATCCAATTATATTAAACCGTTGGCATTCTCCCTGTTCATCATATCCTAACTTACATTCGTCAGTCATTTCTTATACCTACTTTCCCTTTTACCACTTGCTTTCCTCCACCTGCTACTATTTTTATTATCCTTATCATTCGTATATTTTATCTCCATATTATCCTGACCACCATATTCCTGCTTTATTTCTACTCCTAATAATACTTTCTCTTCAAATACACCTGTTAAATTCCTCTCATAGAATGAGGGGAAATCTTCTTCCATTCTTCTCTCTAATTCTTCCTTGAATAATCTTTCAGCTTCTTCTCTTGTTTTTGCTTTTATCTGTATGTGTCCTCTTATTCTATATCCTATATAGTTTCTCTTGTGTTTAGGTGCATCTTTTACATTCATTCATATTCCTCTCTTATATCGAAGTCAAAACTCCACTTTTTTACTCCTTCTCTTCTTTCCCTTATCGTGTTATTATACTTCTCTCGCTGTGCGTCACTCCATTTATGACCCATTCAAATGAAGCCTCCTTTTATCATCTTCACTCATTCTCCTTCTTTTACCTACCCACGCTGGATAATTAAGATAAGACTCCATATCTATCTTACAGTTTGCTACATAGTATTCCCACAGGTAGTATTCCGGCGTTTTCCTCATTCTCTCGTTTTCCTCCTTCCCCTTACACTCCTATATTAATATAGGTAAATTTTCGCTAAATCTTACTTTTTTGAGAGTATTTTTCGCATCTGCACCCTAAAAGGGTCTGTTTGTTCTTCTATCGTGACGGTTTGAGCTTCTTTCGTCTTTTTAACCAGTTTTTTAAGGTTTTCAGGTGCATAGTAGCCCATCAGCCCCATTTTGTTTGAGATTTTCATTATTGCACTTTTTATCTTCTTTATCTCATATCTATCTATTGTAGTCACTTTATCTCCTACTCCTAACCACACTGTATCAGGGTCGTTTTTGTAATAGAAGAACTCCATCTTAAACCCCTTCATAGTTATCCTCTCAATGCACACTTTATCTTCATTTGGTTTATCTCTTACTAACTTTTGTTTTTTCTTTCCATTTTCATCTTTCCATATATCTTGCGTGTAGGTTCCTACACGCCTTTCATGACTCCTCAAAACATATCAGGTAATATTAATTTATCTTCTGCTATTTAAGTTTATTTTACTCTTCCTCATCATCTCCTGTGTAATCTTTCGCCTTTATTCTGATTCCTAGTGTTTCTCCACCCTTTGGATTGTTTACCAATAGCACCTTTAACATTACCTCTTTCTTTATCCACTCATCTGTGTCATCACCAAACAGCTTCACCATCATCTGTATATTTGTCTTATTTAGGGCTAGTGCATCTTTATACTCCTTGAATTTCAGCATCCACGTTTTACCTGTTTGTGGTAGTGTTACCTCTTCTACCTTTTGCACAGTTACAATTACGCCATCGGTTACACCCTCTGGGTATTTCTTGCTCTTTGCCTTCAATACATTCTTAGGTTCATAAACATCTTTACTCAGTTTCGTCATTTTCTTTAATCACAGTTACTCTAATTAGGAGTAACATAATTCCTCTCTATAGAAGTTACTTATAAGACTATTTTAACTTTTGAAAGTAGGAATTACACTTTACAGAGGGTGTAATTGTTATATACTAAATGCTACATCCTTACTTTTGAGCCGAAATGAACACACTCAAGGAAGTAAAAGAAGCAACTCTCAAGGAAGTAAGAGAGCACTCAAACAACTGGAAGAGAAATGTAATATTAGCATTTGATGAGGCTAATATTATTGTTTCAAAAGTAGAAGAGCAAATATCCTTAACAACTAAGGATTTCAGAGTATCTTTTGATAAGTGGGATAGAACCGTTATTTTCTCTGGATTTAAGAGAAATGAAGTTTATGCACAGTTTGTTGTAGCTTGCACAGAACTGTATGAATCAGGAGAAAGAGACGCAACATGGGACAACAAACTACAGCTTACATTCGAGAAGAATCATTATATCACTATTAAAATACAGGTTGATACAGAAATTTCCGGTTGCAAGTTAGTAAAAGAGGTGGTAGAAGTTCCTCAGAAAATAATAAAGAAGCATATAGAAGAAAAGTTCGTGGTAAAGTGTGATTAATTATGACGAGTAAAAAGAATTATGATGAAGTAGCAAGAATAATAAGCATTAACAAGTTAAACACATTTGAGAATCTAGGTTTCTCTGTAATAAGTAGGGATGGTTTAATAAACGGTTTATGTGTATATTTTAAACATGATAATCCCAGATTTGATAAGAAAAGATTTTTATTAGCATGTTCAGAAGATGACGAAATAAGATACGTTTCTTCCCCTGCTGTTGATAATAGACAAGATGAGAATAGAAGTTTAGATGAAACTTTCGAGAAGGAATAAAATGAAGAGATTAAGAGTAGGTGGTGAAATAGTGAGAATAAGGTGTTATGTGAATCCTAGAGACTGTATTTATCACCCGGATGAGTCTGTACCGTTCTGCCTTGCACATATTCCACAATTTATTGAGAAAGGCTGTTTTAGCAAGTTTATAAGAGGGAGACAAGTTGATTAGTGTAAAAGATGTTTGGAAATGCGATATAGCAAAATGTATATGGAATGAAGAGGGAATATGTACCAATACATTTATAGAGGAAATAAAAGAGTGTTATGAATTCGGAACACTTAGTAAGAATCAATACTCAAAACTTTCCGACAGTTAGAAAGTTTGGAGAGTAAATTTTTTT
>Ga0187850_10004699_pt1 | contig 10710 bp, 14 predicted proteins | sample June2016WEW_4_15_FD_132436 | JGI IMG/M metagenome (GOLD analysis project Ga0187850, IMG submission 132436) | Peatland microbial communities from SPRUCE experiment site at the Marcell Experimental Forest, Minnesota, USA - June2016WEW_4_150 | ecosystem: Environmental > Terrestrial > Soil >... | reverse complement strand
TCAATCTTAGTTTTCTCTTTGACACGTTGGGCGTAAATCATTCCCGCTTTGGATGCCGAGGCGACGTCCAAGGATAAGTGAGGAAGCGACCTGAGTATACCAAGTACCCTTTCCCTCTCCTCAGCAGACCTCACACTCAAACCCACTCCGACGTACAGTTCAAAAACGGTCGGTGTTCCTACCATAATGGCGACTGAAGCGCCTGATAGATCCTCAGCTTTTCGAACCGCACTTGTATCGTTCCTCATTACATCAATTATGAAGGTCGTGTCGGCCAGCAAGTCTACTTCAGCCCTTCAGCCGTGCTAAGGATTCGTTGAGAACTTTGCCTTCTGATGCTCTTGACACGTTTCTCGATGCTTGCGGCCTCTGTTTTGGACACAATTCCTGCCAGGTCCAGAACCGCGCTTCCGCGGGTTATTCTCTCAATAACATCCGTGAAGCTTTCACTAGGCCTCTTGAGCGCCTTGAGCATCTGGTACGCCTCGTCGGAAACGGCTATATTCTTGGTGCCCATGGTCGGTCTGTGTGTGTATGTGTGTGCTGCAATTTACGTCTTGGCCTTGCACGGTTTGAGAAGCCATCAATAAAGTAACATGTTCTCCCCACAAAATTACACCACCCACCCCCCCAGAAGGCAAAGGCTAACACAACCACGTAACGCGCTTCGACTCGGCTGGAAGCAGTCCATCCTAGGGTGGTGACACCCATCAAGGGGCGGTGCCAAACGGTGCCAAGAATGCTAGTTGACTACGTGAACCAATTGGCTCCAACAGATAACGCTGCGGGAAAGGAGGCGTGAACCAAAACCGTTTCCCAAAACCGCAAAATCAACCCCTCTTGACCCCAAAAAATGCACCACCCCCCTGGGGGGTCCCTCCAAGCGTGCGCGCACGCCTCGGTAAACCGCCTCCTCTCACGCACCCAGAAAAATGCTAAACACGAATTCTCCGATAAATCCGCCTTCCTTCTCGTCTAGCTACGAACCTGGCTACTTAGTTGTGTGTGCTTAATGCGCCTTCGAGAACCCGTTTCTTGCTGTCTGCGATCTCGCTGTGTTTCTGTAGTTCGCCCCGGCTTCAGGCAATTTCGTCTCTGATCCGTCTTATGTTGCGAACCTCTCGGGTGGTCCAGGTTATCGCGAAGATTCCGAAGATGAAAGATAGGAAGAATGCTAGTTCACCTAAGTAGTCTAGGCGGATGGGTATCCAAACAGCGAAAGGCCAGTAGGGGGACTCTGGGTAGCGGAGCTGCATGGCTATCACGTAGAGCCAAACTCCGAAACTGTAACCCCACAAAACGATACTTACTCGCCGAAGTTTATTGGATGAAGTCTTAAGGCTGGCGTACACTCGACGCGTGCGTTCAACCTGTCGATCCTCAATCCGCTTGATTAGGGCTTGGCTCTCATCAGCGGTAAATCCGAGCGACCGCAGAACCTCATCGGGGCCCCCCGCAACTTCTCCCAAAGCCTTTGCGACCTCATCCGTAATCATGACGCGTTGCCGAATTTATGTGAGAAGGGTGATGCCGTTGGAGAAGTTAATGATCTTCGCACTAGGCGTTGCTAAGGTCGTGCCGCGAGCGCACCCTGTAGCTCGCGTTTCTTATTTTCGGCGATTTCGCTGTGTTTCTGTAGTTCGTAGAAGTCTGCGAGGAATTGTTCGCCTTTCGCCGTGATCGTGTACACTTTGTCCCCGTTGCTCTTCTTAACTTCGATTAGCTGCATGTCTTCGAGTTGTTTCAGGTATTTTTGGGTGAGGTCGAAGCTCAGGTTGCCTTGGTACATTATGTTGGTTTTTCGCGAGCCGGGCTTGGTGATTTCGAGTATGTTCGCTGTGATCTCTAACTGTCCTCTGTACTGGCGTTTACCTTTGCTCAATAGTTCAGTCACACGTCTTCAGTTTGCATGAGGTCGGCAGGGGTATGATGGATGTTGTGGATGCATGTTCTAGAACATTAATCCTTAACTTTCCAGCACATTAACGGCACAATTATTGACAAACATCTGTCAACTGCGACCGTGCCCGTCCTCGGTCAGCTGACGAAATCCACATACTCTCAAGTAGCAACCGCTATGAGATGGCTATTTAGCCGTTCGTAATCCTTCAGAAACTCGTAACCCTTCGGAGTCGCACGGTACCTCGTCCCATCCTCCAAAACAACCTGTTCCAACAGTCCCTTTTCCTGGAGCAATGCGAGGTACTTCTCAAGCTGGCGGTGGCTTAGGTTCGCCTTGTACATGATGTGCGTTTTGAGCGTGCTATTGGAGGCAACTTGTAGGATCTTCGCAAGTATCTCAACCCGTGTTCTATTAGGTTCCGCCTTTTCTTCTAGAACATACATCATATGTTCACAAGTACCGGCAACTAGTTGACCCGACATATAACTTCTACCTGCCAATTTCGACTATTGGCCTGGCGCAACCCCCCAGCCGAAATCGCTCAAATACCGCGAAAGCAATCAACGGCCAAGTCTGATAATCATGTCCGAACGCATCACGGTCGACCGAAAAGAGTTCGAAGCCTTTCTCGCTGATAATCAATCCCTCATGGATCGGTGTCAACAACTCGTCAAGAGAATTGATGAGCTTGAGAAGGTTAACAAGCAATTACAGGAGGACCGTGAAGCCTCCAAGGCTAAGGTTGAGTCTCTGGAAGCAAACATGGGCGCTAGTTCGCGTCAGATGGATGATTCGCTCCGGAAAACGCGGGAAACCATCACTCGGCTTATTCGGGAAACGGACAAACGAGTTCCAAAGTAGCCTCATATGCTGCGGCCGCACCGGTCGCAGAACTTAGCCCCAGAAGCCAGCTCACGCCCGCATAAACACTTCAACCCTGCCGCGGCTACCTCCCGCTCCGGCTCTACGCGTGCCCTCCCCAGTTCACCCGTTACCTCGATGCGGTGATGCGGCGCGGGTTTTGAACGGCTAGCAGCGGAGGTGGGTTTTCGAAGTTTCCGGCTCAGCACTTCGTTTCGTCGGTTTAATTCCTTCAATCTTTGAAGGGTTTTCCGTTGGAGGGCCATTAATCTCTCTAGTGAGGATACGAGGCGTTCCCAGTCCTCTCGTGCGATTGACAGTTCGGCTTTAGGTTTCGCTTCATCCTGTGGCATGTAATGCATCCTCTGTTTCCTTACAGAGTTTTTCAATCGCGGACTGAACCCGGCCCATGGTTCTCCTAGCCGTCTTCACTTGCTGGTTCACGCTCTGGTCTTGCGCCTTACGCTTCCCCTCAGCCAAATCTAACCTGCGGAGGACGAGTTCATACCTCTTAGCGAATTCGGAGAACTCCTTAAGGAAGGCCTCCCAATCGCTTCGCTTAACCTGCAGAACCGAGCGCAAGGAATTCCACTCGCCTCTGGTATTCCCCTGTTAGAAAAGTGTGGCGCTACGGAAACGCAAGCATGACGAGCAAGGGGCTAGGAATCATTCAGCGAACTAATCCTAGAACTTTCACCCCACCTTCCTCACTCGGGCTTGCGTCGCCCTGTAGAATAGGTTGAAAAACCGCCCACCCCACCTGCCAACAGTATCCATGCACCAACCGGCGATTCCATGAAACACACCTCCCACCTAAACGGGGACTCAGTCCTTAGGAAATTGCGAACGAAACATCTAGGCAGACCGCTGGAAATTCTTGACAGTTGCACATCCACGAACGATGTGGCCGCAGAACGCGCCAACGCTGGTGCCCCCCACGGCTACACTGTTCTCTCCGAGGAACAGACCGCGGGCCGTGGCCGCCAGGGCCGGTCTTGGTTTTCCCCGAGGGGCGGAATTTGGTTGACGACCCTGCTTCGCCCACCTTTAACACTCGGCCCTTTGAACGCTCTCCCCATAATCGCCGCGCTAGCTGCGGCCAAAACCATCAACTCCAGCCTAGGCGTCAAGGCGCGCGTGCGTTGGCCTAACGACATCTTTGTTGGCGGCCGTAAACTCGCAGGCATTTTAGCGGAAACCGAATTCAAAGGGAATCGATTAGAATATGTTCTTCTAGGCGTAGGAATCAACGCCAACTTTCACTCAACCACGCTAGCTGAGCTTAGCTCAAAAGCAACCTCACTCGAGGACATTCTCGGCTCACCCGTCGACAGGGAAGCAATAATCGCCCTGCTCCTCCTGGAAATAGAGAACGTCTACGAACTAGCATCCTCCAACCTAAACGATGCAAAGCTGTTGCTGCAGGAACTAGATTGCTCACGTGGAAGGCAAGTAAGAATCAAGCTTCAGGGCGAAGAAATCTCCGGAATTATGGATGGCTACGAATCACTCACTAAAGTTCGAATAAAAACAGATGCGGGGTCCTATCGTCAGGTTGAAACGAGTTCCGTGGTCGGCGTCGAGTATCCCGACTTCTAAACTGCACGCGCTGCCACAGACTAATAAGCGATAAGCCGGCTGAATAGTAGCTCCCGCACCGAAACTTGGTCGACGAACATTGAAAGAACCCAATTCCAAAATCAAAACCAAAATCGATCAACTTCATGAACTGAGGAAGAAAGCCGTCCTCGGCGGCGGGAAAGAACGCGTCGATGAGCAGCATGCGAAGGGAAAGCTGACGGCCCGCGAAAGAATCGACCTTCTCCTCGACCCGGGTAGTTTCGTCGAACTCGACCGGTTCGCAAAAACCCCGAACCTCGCACCTGGAATGGAGGACCGTAGAATTCTAGGCGACGGGGTCGTCACAGGTCACGGAAAGATAGACGGCCGCACCGTCTACGTGTTCGCCCACAATTTCACAGTCTTCGGGGGGTCCCTGGGCGAAACATTCGCAATGAAGGTTTGCAAGGTCATGGACCACGCCATCAAGGTGGGGGTACCAATAATCGGGTTGAACGATTCTGGCGGAGCGAGAATTCAGGAAGGCGTGGTGAGCCTTGGAGGGTACGCGGAAATATTTTATCGAAACGTCCAAGCAAGCGGCGTCGTCCCGCAAATTTCAGCAATAATGGGCCCATGCGCTGGTGGCGCAGTTTATTCTCCTGCACTTACGGACTTCGTAATCATGGTCGACAAAACTAGTTACATGTTCGTAACTGGCCCCGATGTGGTCAAGTCGGTGCTTAATGAAGACGTAACCTTCGAGGCCTTAGGCGGCGCATCAGCCCACAGCCAACTCTCAGGCGTCTCCCACTTCTTCGCCGCGGATGAACCCGCCGCGATACAGACGGTCAAAGCATTGCTCTCCTATCTGCCGCAGAATAACCTCGACGACCCACCCGTCGTAAAGACGGGCGACGACCCGGAAAGAATGGATCATGAACTCGCCTCAATCGTTCCAGCAGATCGAGACAGGCCATACGACATGAAAGAGATTATTCAGAGAATCATCGATACCGGAACCTTCCTGGAAGTGCAGGCACTGTGGGCCCCGAACATTGTCGTAGGCTTCGGGCGCTTGGACGGTCGGAGCGTTGGCATCGTCGCGAACCAACCTAAACATTACGCGGGGGCATTGGATAACAAATCGTCTATGAAGGCAGCTCGGTTCATAAGATTCTGCGACGCATTCAACATCCCAATTCTAACATTCGTTGACGTGCCAGGCTTTCTTCCCGGCATCGATCAAGAGCACTCAGGAATCATAAAAAACGGAGCTAAACTGCTGTACGCCTATTGTGAAGCCACTGTACCGAAAATAACGGTTATCATACGCAAAGCGTACGGGGGTGCGTATGACGTTCTTGGGAGCAAGCACATCCGGGCAGACTTCAATTTCGCATGGCCGACCGCCGAGATAGCTGTAATGGGCCCGGAAGGTGCCATCAAAATAATCTACAGGAGAAAGATTGCAGAGGACGCAGATCCCAAAGTGGTCAACGGGCTGTTGGAGGATTACCGTGAACGATTTGCCAACCCATACGTGGCCGCGGAACGCGGGTACATCGATGATGTAATCGAACCACAAGAAACACGACCTCGGCTCATACGCGCATTGGAAGCTTCCATGAACAAGCGCGAACTCAGGCCACCAAAGAAACACGGCAACCCACCCCTCTAACTCCCCGACTCAACCTTGGAGCCACCGCTTGCAAGCCCACGAAACAGTGAGGTTGCCAGGCTTTTGAAATTGCTAATCGCCAACAGGGGCGAAATCGCGCTTAGAATTATCAGAACGTGCCGTAAGCTCGGCGTTCGCACAGTTCAAACGTACTCGGACCCAGACCGGGGTTCGCTGCCTCTGCGCTACGCTGATGAAAGGTACGCCCTCGGGGGGGCGACACCTACGGAGAGCTACTTGAATATCGAAAAGCTTGTGCACGCTGCCCTCAAGACAGGTTGCGATGCCGTTCACCCAGGGTACGGTTTTCTGTCTGAAGAAAGTTCCTTCGTTAAAGCTTGCGAAGAGAACGGCCTCACATTCATCGGCCCATCCAGCAAGGCCCTGGAAAAGCTGGGAAACAAACTGTCAGCGAGAGAGACTATGCGTCAAGCTGGGGTCCCTGTGATCCCTGGTTCCGACGGAACCGTGAACGACGGGGACGAAGCAGTGAGGGTAGCTGAGGACATCGGATACCCGGTCATATTGAAGGCAGTCTACGGCGGTGGCGGCAGGGGAATGAGGATTGCGAAAAACAATGACGAAACCCGCAGATTCTTTCGGGTGACAAAACTCGAATCACTCTCAGCTTTCGGGAGGGGCGACATCTACATTGAGAAAAGACTGGCCAGCCCCCGTCATGTTGAGATTCAAGCAGTATGCGATAAACATGGGAAAGTCGTCAGTCTAGGCGAACGTGAATGCAGCATACAGCGTAGGCACCAGAAGCTCCTTGAAGAAGCCCCTTCGGTTGCAGTTAGCGAAGACCTTAGGCAGCGGCTAAATGAAGCAACCAAGAAGGGCCTGTCGGCAGCCGAATACACAAATGCAGGGACAGTTGAGTTTCTACTTGCCAAGTCCGGAGAATTCTATTTCCTCGAAGTGAACAAACGCCTTCAAGTTGAACATCTCGTAACCGAGATGACGACTAACGTCGACCTCGTAGAAGAACAATTGAAGATCGCAACCACATCATCACTCGAACTCTCCCAGAATGAAATTCACATTAACGGGTGGGCAATCAATTGCCGAATAAATGCTGAGGATCCCAGAAATTTCGCTCCCTCACCGGGCACCGTGATTCATTATCACCCCCCTACAGGGCCGGGTGTTCGTGTTGATTCAGCACTATTCTCAGGTTACACTATTCCCGAATACTACGACTCAATGGTTGCGAAACTGGCCACTCGGGGAAGAGACCGCGAGGAGGCGATTCAACGCATGAGAGTCGCGCTGGATGAGATTGAGATAGCTGGCGTGCCGACGACAATACCCTTGCATAAGCTATTGATGCACGACGAAGGTTTCATCCAAGGAAACTTCGACACAACCTACCTGAACAGCAAATTGCCACAATTGAACTCGAACCTACTCAGGTTAGAAAAATTCGCGGCGGTAGCTGCAGCCACGTGCAGGCTGGGAAACCCCGCGCGTCCCCCTGCGCATGAAACGGATGGGGCATCAAAATGGCGCACTTGGGCTCGGGCGCACCATATGCTGGGCCACGGCGGGTGAGATGGCGATGCGCATATACAGTATCCAACTTAACGAAAGGGCATATACTGTTGCAGTCGAACAAACTGGACAGCACGACTTTAAGGTTACAATAGACGGCGAGATTTTCAACGTCGAATCATTGTCGAACCGCGAGATTTCAACATGTTTAGTCCAATCAGGCAATGATAAGATCCGCGCCCAAACCAGAATTCTGCCCACCGACAAAGTAGATGTCTGGCTTGCCGGGGCGGCGTTCCAAGCCGCGGTTCACGTCATCGGAGCGGGAGGTTATACGTTAGCATCACATGGCAGGGGCGAAGAACGCGTCGGTGGTAGCATTCGGGCTCCCATGCCTGGCCGAATAACGAGCATCCTAGTCAAGGAAGGCGAAGCTGTGGAGACCGGAACACCGCTCTTGATCTTGGAAGCCATGAAAATGCAGAACGAGCTGACTTCTCCCACGAGTGGGCTGGTCAAATCCATTCACGTTCGAGAAGGAGATGCGGTCAAGAAGGACTCGCTACTATTGGTTGTGGGTGGAAACGCAGGCAACCCGACGAAGATGCTAACCCCTTAGACTTCTGATTATTTCCCCAGTAGCCTTTGACTTGTTCAATGTGTAAAAGTGGATTCCAGCGACTCCATGATCAAGAAGCTCTTCACATTGCTGGATGGCATGTTTAACGCCGTACCGGTGGACCGCGTCTAGGTTGTTCTGAATAGGTTCAAGATCCTTTACCAGCTTATCGGGGATCGTTGCCCCACATATGCGGGTGAAGCGCAGTATTTGATTATAATTCGTAATCGGCATGATACCGGGTATGATGGGAACTTTCACCCCCCTCTCCCGCATGCTTCTCTCAAAGGTGAAGAAATGGCGGTTGTCAAAGAAGAGTTGGGTTATGATAAAATCTGCTCCAGCCTCCACCTTTTCCTGGAGATGGCTCCAATCCGTTTCCCTGTCCAGCGATTCGATATGCCCCTCCGGATAACCAGCAACAGCGACGCATAGGGAATAAGAGCCGTGGATGAACGCCGTCAATTCGCTTGCGTATCTGAATCCATAGGGATTGGGCACGAACCTTGGTTCCCCTCTTGGAGGATCCCCACGAAGTGCAACCACGTTTTCAATCCCCGACGTTGATATTTCGTCCAAGAGCCCTTTGATTTCCTGCTTTGAGTGCCCAACACAGGTGAGGTGTGCCATACTCTCCAAACCAATCTCTCTCTTAGCACGCTTGACTATCTCAATCGTCTTATCCCGCGTCCCGCCGCCAGCTCCGTAAGTAACAGAGATAAACCCGGGCTGTAGTTTCTTCGCTTCCCTCAGCGTTTCAAAGAGCTCACTCATTCCTTCCTCCGTCTGTGGTGGAAAAAACTCGAGGGAGAACATTGGCCGGTTGCTCTTCATAATTTCAGTTATTCTCACGAAATGGGCCTCATCTTTCTGCTAAACCAGGTTTGCATCCATTTCTTAGCTGCATAGTAGAACGGCTGAAAAATGGTTCATTTTGTTAGCTTGGAGCCTCTCATTCAATTAGAGTTCAAATATTCCTTGACTAGGAGAGCGATTGTCTGGCCAAAGCCGCTCCTTTCACAATGTTGGAAAGTTTTGCATATGCCACATCCCATGACCGTGTCCGTAGACCGCAATCAGGGTTTACGTAGATTCTTTCTGGGTCTCCAAGTAGCTTCGCGGCGTATTTTATTCGCTCCTCAACAAGCTCTGGACTCTCAATCTCATCAACATGCACATCCGCCACGCCCAAACCGATTTCTCTATCGTCACCATACTCAGTGAGAAGCTTGAGCTGGTCATACGCAACACCCTGCTGATCGCTACGGTTGGCGAATTCCAGAGCGAGTTGACTGCAGTTTTTCATTCCCATGATGTGCGGGTATAGTAAGCTGTAATCACTGAAGCATACATGCAGGCTGAATTTACATTCAATTCCCTGCGTACAGATATTGAATGCTTCTACGAAGAATGGGACCTCCGCTGGTTTAGTTGTCAGAGCAGGTTCGTCTACTTGAATCCATTCCGCGCCAGCATTGACAAGCGCTTAGAGGTTCGGTCTAATGATCTCCTTAGCTACGTCGAGAACGAATTCTCTTTTCGCTTCGAACTTGAGTTTCCGTAGGTCAGAATACTTTCCCGCATTTTGCCTCTGGTAATATTCGTTGAACGACCATTCTGCTATCGTGTACGGCCCAGTGACAGGGACTTTGACTTTGCGTTTCGCCTGTTTCTTCACAAAAAGGAATTCTTTCAGATGGTACGGTTCACGGAATCCTAGCTTGCGCACGCATGCGGCTTTCCGATAGTACCTGTTGTCAAAGGATCTTACGTGTCCATAGAATTCGAACCCTTCAGAGTTTCGAACTGGATGCTCGTACATTTCGATACGGTTTGCTTCGCCATCATAAATGTATTCGAGGCCAGCTGACTCAAGAAACCTGATACCGAATAATGAAGCAAGCGCTCGGATACGTTCCTCGGCTTCAGGCGTTTTGGCATGGGACAGGAGGTCTCTTACCTGCGCTTCACCTTCAAAACCGATGGCCTTCGACCACTTCGATAGTTGATTTAGGTCAGATTGGTCGATTTTCCTTCCGCGAAGGTATGAAATTAACCACGGAGCTTTCGGCAGGCTCCCAATTTCCTGTGCGGGAAATACCGCGCTTGCCATCTATGTTGCCAGCTCCCTCTTGGTTTCCGCTAGCAGGCGGACTTTTCGTTCCGCTACCTTTTGGGGAAGAAAATCCAAGTCACAGTTGGGGCCAACGATTATGTTCTTTGGGCTTAAGCGTTTGTCCACGTCAGCGACGAACTTACTCAGCATGTTTGCTGTTTCAAGTAACGAGTTTCTTCCATCGATGCACCCGCAGCCTAATTCCAAATTGAAATCATGTTGCTCCAAGGATTCAAGTGAGGTGGCATAGAAGTCCAACCCGATACAATTTACTGGATAATCCAATAAATCATCAATAACGGGTCCTGCGTCGCCAAAGTATGTTTGTAGGGTTGTGTGGGCGGCTAGGCCTTTCGCGCAAACTTCAAACGCGTGCTTTGCGACCTCAAGGTCCCGTCTGCTTCCCCCGTTTGCGGTTAGTGCTGGCTCATTAAATTGAAAGTCTGTGTAACCTAGCTTCTGTAACTCATTAGCAG
>Ga0187850_10004689_pt1 | contig 10734 bp, 10 predicted proteins | sample June2016WEW_4_15_FD_132436 | JGI IMG/M metagenome (GOLD analysis project Ga0187850, IMG submission 132436) | Peatland microbial communities from SPRUCE experiment site at the Marcell Experimental Forest, Minnesota, USA - June2016WEW_4_150 | ecosystem: Environmental > Terrestrial > Soil >... | reverse complement strand
TTGGCGACCTTGCTTGACGTGATGACGGAGACGCTTGAGTTGAGCAGCTCGGTGTATTGCTTCACCGCAGCTTCCACTCCGGTGCAGTCGATAACGATCGAATTCGCCGCATTCAGCTGCTGCACTTTCGATGTGAACTCGCCCAGATTCGAGGATAGCGGACTGGCGGATAGGAGCGCGCGCCAGTGGCAGAGATCGATTCCCTGTTCATCAAAAAGCATCTGCCGGCGGTTTGCAATGCCAACCAGTCGAAATCGGGTGCGAAGGGTGGTTTTTGCGAATTCTTCCTGGTCCTTCAACAGCTCAAGCAGCGCACTTCCAACAAGCCCTGGTCCAAGGAGGAAGAGATTGAGTGTCTTTTGCCTTGAGAGGAACAGATGATCGTGGAGAGCATTCATCGCTTTCTGAAGGTCGCTGTGCTTCAAAACGAGAGTCAGATTACGGTCCGATGAGCCGTGTGCGATGGCTCTTGGCGTAATTCCATTTCGGCCCAACGCATCAAATATCTTTCCAGTTACTCCCGGGATGTTCTGAACGCGGTCACCGACAACCGCAACGATCGAGCAATCGTTTTCGACTGTGATATCGGATATCTGACCATGATGCAGCTCGACGCGAAATTCCAGCTCGACGACCTCCCGGGCAGTCCTGATGTGTTCTGAAGTGATTGCCAGACAAATGCTGTGCTCGGACGAGGATTGTGTAATGAGTGTAACCTCTATCTCTTTTCGTGCCAGTGCTGCGAAAATCCTCGAAGCAATTCCGACCGTGCGCAGAATGCCTTCTCCGGTTACCTTGAGTAGGCTGACTCTGTCGATGCAGGCGATCCCTTTGACGGGGCTCTCGGTCTCAGAAGATGTGCGCTCACAAATGAGCGTTCCCTTGAACGCCCGATTGAAAGTGTTCCGAATACGTATGGGAATTCGTTTGTGAAGCGCAGGCAGCATTGTCGGCGGATGAATCACCTTCGCTCCGAAGTGGGAGAGTTCCAACGCCTCTTCGAATGTGAGCGTATCGAGCGAAAAAGCTTCTGAGACCCTTCTCGGATCGGCTGTCATTACGCCGTCGACATCTGTCCAAATCTCTATTTCCTCTGCGTCGAGCGCCGCGCCGATGATGGAGGCGGTGTAGTCCGAGCCGCCGCGACCCAGGGTCGTGGTCTCGTTCTCAGGACCCCGGGCAATGTATCCGGTGATGACCTGTATCTCTTTGCGATTCCTGAAGTGATTCAGAAGATTCCAATTCGTCAGGTCGAAGTTTACCTGGGCTGACCCGTACGTGAGGTCGGTTTGGATGAGTGTTCGGCTGTCAACGTAGCTCGCAGGAATACCGCGCCGTTGTATCGCCTCTGCTATGATAACGCAGGAGAGCTGTTCCCCATAACTCATCACGAAATCAAGTGTCCGCTGTGTGATTTCCCCGAGGATCCAGATCCCGTGCACGAACTCCCGTAGTTCCTGAAATGCCTGTGAAATGAATCGATGTGCGTCCGATTCGGCTTGGTTGCCAAGCAGATCGTCGGCGACGCTCCTATGGCGAGCCTGGAGCTCGCTGAGCAGCTCTTCGTAGCTCTTATCCCCGCGATATGCTCGCTGTCCGGCCTCGATCAGCTGGTTTGTCACTCCTTGCATCGCTGATGCGATCACCGCCAGCTTGCCGTTGTTCTTCTGCGAATCGATAATGATGTCGATGACGGCCTTGATGCGTGCCGAGTCTCCGACCGACGACCCGCCAAACTTCAATACTCTCATTGTGTCTCCTCAATGTCTGCGGTGAACGGGAGTGTCAACCGCATCCCTAAAAACGAAAAAGCCTCTCAGGGAAATGATATCCTGAAGAGGCTCTGAACAAGCTTCTTCTCTTATCTTTCCCTCGCTCGATTCCTCGACGGGGCAGGATGAAGCACCAGCATCCCTTGTTACGGGACCGGTTGCTAAGGCGTCAACGGGCCTGTTCCCTCAGCCTTTCTCAATAAGAGGCGTATGTAATCTTCGCTACTCTGAGCTCACACCCTCCAAAGTCATGATGGTTTGAAGAGCATTCTCACATTTAATATACAATCTGTGGGGCGACAAGTCAAGAAAATTTGCTCGGGCACCGATCGCAAGTCGGAATTCATTTCGACCAAATGTATCACTGTATCTCTGAGCAACGAATCGTCCCTTGAAGCCTCACTGCGATTTGGCCAAACTCTGGCCAAGCTCGGTGAGCAGGGTCTCGGAGGTTGTATCCTCTGCTCCAAGGACGCCGTAGAGTATGTTTAGCTTCAGGACAAATGTGATGACCCCATTGTGGGGATCACGGACGCGGAAACGTCCCCCTTCGGTTTTCGAGATCCCTTCTTTTGGCAGGGGAGCAAGATACGTATCGATTGTCTTCCTGGCGGCGTCAGCCGATTCCATGCTGATGATGAATGCCTTCAGTGCGCTGCTATCATTGTAGCTGGCTGTAAAGGCACCGCTGAAAAAGCTGTATCCAAGGAAGTTCTTGGCCACGTACTGTTCTGTGTTTGCCTGCTTTCCGTGTGAGGGAAATGCAGCAATCAAGCCGGGCCACGACTTCACACGATTCAGGTGCTTCTCCAGTGCCGCAGCGATCGATATCAATCCTTCCTGGGCCGGCTTTTCTGATTGGACCGTCGAGATCTTGACGTAATACTCTCCGCACAGAAAATTCAACACCCCCTTCTCGACATACCCTTGAGTACCAAGATCGATGAAATGATAATCGGGATATCGTTCCTGAGAATACATCCCGAATGCATCGACAGCAGATTTGTGTCTGTAAAGTTCGACTTTGATCTCGAGGTCAGCTGTCTGCTGATACCGCGCGATATGCAGATCGACAAAATCATACTCAAGGAACAAATCCGCAGCCCCATCAATCACATCCCACAGATTGTTCGGCGTGTAGACGATCTCGTCGACCGTCAGCTTCCAGCCGCTTATCTGAGGAAAAAGAGGCGGAGTACTCTGGGCCGATGAAACAGAAACGAGGACGAGCGACATTCCCGCAAGAAATGCAAGCAGCTTCGTCATCTATGATCCTATGAAAGGAATTCTGCTGGAATGTTGACCAGCCTGGACACGTCTGCGATTTTCTCTGCGACGTTGAAACCCTTTGTGCAAACCGCCGTGCAATGCCCGCAATCGCTGCAAGGATTCTCTTGAACCTCCAGACTCCTGAGAAGCGATTGTGCCATCTCGGGTTGTTTGTAACCATAGGTGTACATATAAGCCCGCATGATATCCGGAATCGGCAGACCCCTCGGACAATTCGGTACGCAGTGCTCACACCCCTGGCAGTAAAGCCCGCTTTCGGATTTGCCGAGAGCCAGGCTTGCTTTCTCGTCATCGGTCATCGTCAGATCGGTATTGACACTTACGTTCAGCGCGAGGTGATCAAAGTTTGTATTCCCCGGAATCGCGGTTGTTACATTTTCATCCTGAAGTACGAACTTCAGCGCAGCTTTGCAGTTGATCGGCTTGGTGCGTTCCTTGTCGTAGAAACCTCCCGCCATCGTCTTCATCGCAACGATACCGATTCCTGCTTTTGCTGCTTTCGCGATTGCCTCTTTGACCCGGACGTAGTGATCCTGCTTGAAATTCACAGAAGCCAGCACCACCTCGTAGATCCCACTGTCGATCGCTGCCTGTATCACTTCGGGTTCGTTCATGTGAGTCGACATGCCGACGTGTTTTGCCTTCCCCGATTTCTTCGCTTCCTGAACAGCTTCGAGCATAGCAGGGAAGAGAGCTGCTTCTCTCGTTGAGATGCCGTGGACATAGAGGATGTCAACGTAGTCGAGCTTGAGCCTCTTCAGACTGGTATCGAAGCGATCAAGAAATGCCTTTACTGTCGAACCGGATTTCAACGTGCCAGCCTTGTCGTCCCTGTCTTCGGGCTGGACCTTGGTCGCAAGCACGAACGAGTCCCGCTTGTGATCCTTGAGGACTTCGCCGATCATCTCTTCGTTGTGTCCCCTCTGATAGCCATGAGCCGTATCAAACAGCACGATGCCCGCCTCGAGGGCGGCTTTCACAAGTGCCGGATTATCAGCACGCATCACACCGAAGCCGACAATCGGGAGCTCAATGCCAGTCTTCCCTAGCTTGCGGGTAATGAATTTCTTTTGCGAGACCGGATTCTGAGTCCCGGGTGTGGGAGTCTGACCAAAAGCAGATGTTGCCAGGAGAGCACCTGAGGTGCCGAGAAGAGAGGACTTGAGGAAGTGCCTTCTGTCGTATCCGTTCATTATGATGGTCCTTTGGCGATTGAGGAGAGTGCGGTGCAGTGGTTCAAACGGATTTTAGGCAAAATGCAGGTCAGATTCCACAGTCAATTGCCGACAAATGCCGGTTACTGTTCTCCTTGTCTTTCGGAAATTGGTTTAGTATTTTGATGCGCAAACGCATCGCGACGGCCGCGCGTGTGCACGATTTTGGCCATTCCCATCATTGATCATCGATTCCAATGAATAAGACGATTCCCGTTGTTCTGGTCACCGGCGCCAGCCGCGGCCTTGGACGGGGGATTGCCGTTGAAGCTGCTAAACGCGGCTATTCAGCGGTCATCAACTACGCAAGGGACAAAAAGTCCGCCCTTGAGACCGTTTTGCTTTGCGCTGCCAACCGGCTATCGAAAGACCAGAAGTTCGTAGCGGTCCAGGCAGATATCGGCGACACTGCACAGGTCAAGAAGCTTGTAAGGAAGGCGCTGTCAGAATTAGGGAGAATCGACGCGGTCGTGAGCAACGCGGGCGTTGCCCCAAAGGTCAGGAGGGATCTGACCGAGATGACGGAGGAGTCTTTCAGCGAAGTGATGAAGGTTAATCTCCAGGGGCCATTCTTTCTGACTCAGCGCGTGGCGAATTATTGGCTAAAGGAATCTCCGGCCCCGCTGCTTCCCGGCGGTTTCAAAGTGATTTTTGTCGGCTCAATATCGGCCGACGCAATTTCCTTGAACCGTGGTGAATATTGTATCTCGAAGGCCGGCCTGGCGATGGTCAACAAGCTCTGGGCGGTGCGCCTCGCTGAGCATGGCGTCCAGGTGTATGAACTTCGGCCAGGTATCATGGCGACCGATATGACGAGCGGAGCCAAGGAAAAGTATGACAACCAACTCTCCGAAGGCCTTGTCCCCTTGAAGCGGTGGGGGACAGCCGAGGACGTTGGCCAAGCAGCAGGAGCACTTCTCTCGGGTCAGTTCCCATTTTCCACCGGCGAAGTTATCTATGTCGACGGTGGACTTCACATTCAACGTCTGTGATCGACTATGCTCAGCATTGACCACCCAATCCAGCTTTCTTCGCTCATCCCGATCATTGAACGGATGTTCGAAGTTTCCGGACGCAAGATCGCCGGGATTCAGAAGGCCTGGAACCCCGCGAAAGGGTCTCCGGTTTTTACGGTCGACGGGAAGTACACCTCCAGAGGATGGACCGAGTGGACTCAGGGTTTCCAGTTCGGTTCAGCCGTTCTTCAGTATGAGGTGACGGGAGAAAAAGAGTTCTTGACGGTAGGTCGTGACGGTACGCTTCGTGAAATGCCGCGTCACGTGAGCCACGTTGGTGTTCACGATCATGGGTTCAATACGATCAGCACATGCGGGAACCTTCTCCGACTCATCCGGGAAAAGAAAATCCCGCACGACGAATGGGAAAAGAACTTCTACGAACTTGCAATCAAGGTCAGCGGGGCGGTTCAGGCCGCGCGATGGACCGATCTTGGCGGGAACCAGGGGTACATCTATTCATTCAATGGCCCACATTCCTTGTTTGCCGATACGATCCGTTCCCTGCGGGTGCTTGCTGTAGCACATCAGCTCGGACATGTGTTGATGGGGGAGCAGGATCGAAGAATTAATCTGCTGGAGAGGCTTCTCCAGCATGCGGAAACGACGGCGAGATTCAATGTGTATTTCGGCGAAGGACGTGACTCTTACGATGTCCGCGGTAGGGTTGCTCACGAATCGATCTTCAATACAAATGATGGGTCGTATCGGTGCGCGAGCACTCAGCAGGGGTATTCTCCGTTCTCCACATGGACAAGAGGACTTGCATGGATCTTGCTTGGCTATGCTGAAGAGCTTGAATTCCTTTCAACACTCCCGGCTGATGAATTGGCCACGTTTGGAGGACGAGAAAGAATCCTCGGGGCGTTTCAGACTGTCGCGCGCGCAGCAGCCGATTTCTACATCAACAATACCTCAATCGACGGTATCCCGTACTGGGACACAGGGGCTCCGGGGTTGTCGAAGCTTGGCAATTATCTTGATCGACCCGCGGATCCCTTCAATGAGTACGAACCGGTGGACAGTTCAGCTGCTGCAATTGCCGCTCAGGGGCTGGTCCGCCTCGGGAACTTTCTCTTGACAGTCGGAGAGAAGGGGAGCGGCGAGAAATATCTTCAGGCAGGACTTGCAGTAGCATCGCGCGTGTTCCAGGAACCGTACCTCTCGATCGATCCGAATCATGAGGGACTGATACTGCATTCAGTCTATCACAGGCCGAACGGATGGGATCACATACCCTCTGGCAAGAAAATCCCATGCGGTGAGGCAACGATGTGGGGAGATTATCACGCTCGTGAGCTTGGCCTCCTGACCCTTCGGATGGCGAAGAACGAATCTTATTACACTTTCTTCTTGAAGTAGACTATGAAACGATCAGAAGTTCTCTCCCGCATAATCGAATCCGGCGTTGTAGCTGTCATACGCATGAAGGACACGAAACGTCTGCTCAAAGTTATCGAAGCTGTGAGGCAGGGGGGCGTCAGGAGCATCGAGATCACTATGACGGTTCCCGGAGCAATCGAGATCATCCGCCAGCTTTCAACCGTTGTGCCGCCCGATGTGCTTCTTGGAGCAGGCACCGTTGTGGATGAGGGGACTGCGAATCAGGTGATTGATGCTGGCGCTAAATTCGTCGTCGGGCCGGTGCTGAATCTGGGCATTATCTCTCTGTGTGGAAAGCGCGATGTCGTCGTGATGCCGGGCTGCTATACGCCGACTGAAATCCTGACCGCCTGGAACGCCGGCGCTGACATTATCAAGGTTTTCCCTGCGACCTCATTGGGACCGAAGTATTTCAAAGATTTGAGGGGACCGTTTCCTGACATCCGATTGATGCCAACCGGTGGAGTTACGATAGATAATGTTGGTGAGTGGATTGCAGCCGGCGCGTGTGCAGTGGGTGTGGGTAGCGATCTGCTCGATAAAAAGGCAATCGATGAAGAGCGATATGAAGTGCTGACAGAACGCGCCAGCCGAATGGTGCAGAATTTCCTCGCAGCCAAGAAGAAATAAAGATGCTTTAAAGGTCGGTTCGCCAAAGCTAGTAGGAAGTCCCTTGAGGGACGACATATCTTAGTCTTCCACAATACGGTCATTCCATCGAGCTCCGTCAGGAGCGGCACAATCACTTCTGAAGTTTCTTCAGCACTACTCCGTACGATGCTTTGAATTTCCTGCCGGGCTTAAGGACGATCAAGCCGATAGCATTGTTGAAGGAGTTCGGCGCACACGTCCACGGTTCGATCGCTACCGAAGATCCTGAAACCGGCCTGTAGAGTATCAAATACCTGTACCGCCCTGCCCCCGAGTCCTGCCAGAGTTGAATTTCCATCCCCAACTTCCGATCGATCAGCTTCGTTGTCAATTTCTGTCGTGTCTTGCCAAAATCGAACACCGAATCGAGAGTTTTCTTGCTCAGGTGAATTGTGGTCCGTTTGGTGACTGGTTTTCTCATTTCACCTGTTGGGACTTTGGATGGTGTGACCTCAACGACCGAATGAGGCGGGATCGACAAAAGGAGCTTCTTGGCTGAGCCGGAGGTCTTGAAATATGGATGCCATCCGTCTCCGACTGGGATCGGTTTGGAATCGGTATTCCGGATCTCGGTTGAACAAGTGAAAGATCCCGCTGTGAGCGTGAATGTCAAGCGAACTTCAAACTTGAACGGATATCCTTTGGTCTTGCCGTCATGATCCGATTTCAGCACTACAGATGCAGAGTTATCTCCGACTTTCGTTCCGATGAGCTCGTAGGGTTTGTCAAAGAAGAAGCCATGGATCGCAAAGTTGTTGCTTGAGTTAACCGTGAGCTTCTGTGGTTTGCCACCAAAGCGATACGTAGCATCGGTGATTCGTCCGGGAAAGGGAATCAGCTTTACGCCCGCGAAGTGCTTGTTTTCTACCGTCTCCTCGTATGATTGAGGAAACTCCAACACGGAGAACAGCTTTCCGCCGCGGCGCAGGATCAGTTCTCGCACCGTCGCTCCCAGATTGGGAAGGATCGAGACAGACTCTCCCGTCTCGAAGTTGACGAGCTTTATCGAGCGCACCTTGTTATCTCGCGTTGTGTGGGAGGTGTTCGCTGGTTTCTTGACGAGAAGTTTTTCAGCCATGGGGAGTTCCTGTCGCTGGATCAGAGATGGAGCGATAATCTTCAGGCCGATTCACATTCCAGAAGATCTGAGGAGTGAAGAATGGGAGATCGGGTGTGATTGGGACGACAGTGTGCTTGATTTTCGGGATTGTTTTGAAGACGGAGTATTCCCCCTCCCGGAGGTCATCCTCGATCACGCCGCGGCTAGTGCTGTCGTAGAGCCCGCAGAGGGGTTGTAGCACGCCATCGAATATCGTTATTCTTGTTGGCGCAGCCGATTTGAAACTCAGCAAGTACTTAATCAATTCTACCGGGATGAAAGGAGTGTCGCACGATAGGACAAAGACCGGCAGGGGTTTTGCGCGGTTCAGCGCAGCTTGAATTCCGCCGAGAGGGCCGCATCCTTCAAAGAGATCCGGAACCACTTCAAGTTTCAGAAAGCCATACGTGTCTTTGGCGCCACCTACAACGACGACTTTGCTGAAGAGGGAAGAAAGCGTCTCTGCGACGTGCTGGATCATAGGTTGGCCCTTGAACGGAAGGAGGGCCTTTTCTGTCCCCATCCGAGTGCTTTTTCCGCCGGCGAGGATCGCGCCCAGCACGTCCGACCGCTTGCTCATTTCGGCTTGCGCGTGGACTGTTCTGGTTTCACAATGTCTTCGATCCAGCTCATCGCTGCCATTGCGGGAGGAAAGCCGATTGTCGGAATCGCGAGCAAAGCAACGTGATATAACTCTTCCGGCTTTGCTCCAGCATCAAGTGCTTTCCGGACATGCGAATGGGCGCTCCCTTCAAGATGCGCGCCGATCGAGATGGCCAGCTTCACGAGGGCCCGGGTCTTGTCATTAAGTGGACCCGCCGAATGGCAAGCCGACCCCATTTCTTCGTATGCCTTCGCAATCTCCCGGTACTTCTTGGAGAAATCCTGGTATCGCTTGGGGATTTTTCGCATGGCTCGCTCCGATCTATGCTAGATCATTGCTAAAGTAGAGAAGCCCTCCGATGGAAAAGAGGGCTTCAAGATTCTGAGCAAGCTACGAACGCTTCATCTGTGATGCAAGCACGGCTCAGCAGCCTTCCTTCTTTTTCTTTCCCGCAGTGGCTTTGGGCTGTGAGCCAGTGGGTGACTCCAATTTCGGCAGCGCCATTTTAGGGGTGGCGGCCTCGGCTGCGCCTCCGACTTGTGGATTTCCCCCGAAGAACTTGCTCAGGAATTTCGTTTTTTCGAATGCAGCTACCTCGGCCGAAGAAGCGTTGTCAGCCAATCTCGGGAAGAGGATGTTGTCCTTCCATTCCTCCAATCCACCGCGAAGGATATACACCCCTTTGTACCCTTCAGCCTTCAACAGAAACCAGGCCTGGGCCGAATGAATACCTCCGTCAGAATAGAGGACTATTTTTTCGTTTCTGCCCAGCTGTGCCTCTTTTAGCGAGGTCAGAGTCACATTCTCGGCAGTCGGAATATGGTATTCTCCAAAGTCCTTCTCATTCCGCAGGTCGATCAGGCGATAGTCCGCCTTTCCCTGAACGATCCAGCCGGCGAGCTCTTCAGATGCGACATGATCGACTTCCTTCTGAACGATCATTGCCAGCTCGGCCGCGTCAACCTTGAGTTCTGTACCTTTGTAAGGGCTTCCCGCGAAGAGGGCCAGGAATCCGAGGACGAATACGAAGAGAGCAAGTTTCTTGTTCAGCGTGAGGTTTTTGAGATAGTTCTTCATGATCATGCCTCCGCTTTCTTTGATGCCATCTTTTTCTCGACCCACTCTGCACCTGCAAATCCTCCGAGTGCCATCAGAACGACAAGGAACACCAGCAAACCATACGGGAGTCCGGAGATTTGAGGGAGCGTAATCTGGCCCATCGGAGTCGACACATAGAAACTGCTAACCAATGGGAACATCTCGCCGAAAACGAATATTCCGAAAATGATTCCCAGGAGGTAGACCATGCCGTCTATGCGCCCTGTCGATGCTGCAACACACGAAGTTCCGGGGCAATATCCACCGACGACAAACCCGACGCCGAGGATTAGACCTCCGACGATTTGAGGAAGGAGAAACGTCGGTGTCAGATAGACTAGTGAAAGATCCACGAAGCCGATGACTGATAAATAGTAGACGCCTACCATCGCGGTGATGATTGCAGTGAACATGACCTTGAAGACCGTCAGGTCGGTGAAGTAGAACTGCGCTGCCAACTTCTTCGAGCTGCCGAATCCTGCCCGCTCAAGGAAGAATCCGAATCCAATTCCGATCAGGAAGGCGATGACGAGGCTGACATCATCGCCGAACAAACCATATTTGAAGAAGGGTGCATTCATCGCCATTGTCTCCTTACAAAGTACGC
>Ga0187850_10004688_pt1 | contig 10734 bp, 5 predicted proteins | sample June2016WEW_4_15_FD_132436 | JGI IMG/M metagenome (GOLD analysis project Ga0187850, IMG submission 132436) | Peatland microbial communities from SPRUCE experiment site at the Marcell Experimental Forest, Minnesota, USA - June2016WEW_4_150 | ecosystem: Environmental > Terrestrial > Soil >... | reverse complement strand
TCTGACCGCCAAGGCAAACTGGCCCTTTGGCAGGTGCTGGCTCGCGCCATCCGACCCGGCTCGCGCTTGGGCGCCGTCCGCCTCGCCGGCAGTCACGCCACTTGCGACGTGCTGGAACTGGAGCCCTTCAAGGAAGATCAGCTTTATCCCAACCTAGCCTGGCTGGCGGAAAACCAAGCCCGCATCGAGCAAGCCCTCTTCAAAAATCTTCATCCCAACGGCTGCCCGGATCTCTTCCTCTATGATGTGACCAGCAGCTGTCTGGAAGGGGAACATAACGCCCTGGCCGCCTGGGGCTACAACCGCGATGGCAAGCCGGGCAAGAAACAGATCGTCGTCGGCCTGTTGTGCGACAGCCAGGGACGGGCCTTGTCCATTGAGGTGTTTGTCGGTAATACCAGCGACCCTAAAACCGTCGGGTCCCAAATTCAAAAAGTCGTCGCCTGCTTTGGCGGCAAAGGCGTGACCTTTGTCGGGGATCGCGGCATGATCAAAGGGCCGCAGATCAAGGAGTTGGGCCAAGAGCATTTTCATTATATTACGGCCATGTCGAAACCGCAGATTGAATCGCTGCTTAAGAAGAAGGTGTTCCCGATGGAGTTGCTTGACACCACCCTCTCTGAGGTGGCCAGCATCCCAGAGAAGGTGCGTTATATTTTGCGGCGCAATCCCCAGCGCGCCTTGGAGACGGAGCAAGTCCGGCAAAGCAAGCAGGCCGCGCTGGCCAAGCTCTTGGAGGAGAAAAACAGCTATTTGGCACAGAAACCCAAAGCCCAGGTGAAGGTGGCGCTCAAAACGGTGCTGGCGCGGGCGGCCAAATTGAAGATCGATGACTGGCTCAGCCTCAAGGCCCAAGGGCGCAAACTGGTGTTGACGATCGATGAGTCCGCGTTGGCCGAAGCCAAAAAGCTCGATGGCTGCTACGTCATCAAGACTGATTTGCTGGACGATTGGGCGAGGGCGCAGGTGGCGCATGACCGGTATAAGGACCTAGCGCTGGTCGAGCAGAATTTTCGGACCAGCAAAACGGCGGAACTGGAAATGCGTCCCGTGCATGTGCGGCTGGAAGCCAGCACCCGTGGGCACGTGCTGGTGGTGATGCTGGCCCATCGGCTGATTCAGGAACTTCAACAATGTTGGGCCAGGGAGAATCTGACCGTGCAAGAGGCCATCAATGAATTGAGCAGCTTGTGTGTCACCGAGGTGATCGTCAACGGCACCGTCAGAGATCAGTTAGTGCCCGAGGGCCGCGCCCAGGTCAAGCGGCTGTTGGAGCTGGCCAAAGTTCAGCTGCCGAAAAGACTCCGCTGCACCGGAAGCACTGTAGCCACTAGGAAGCAACTCAAAGAATCTAGGCCAAAGCGTTGTAAATGAGCATCTTGCAATCGAAATCGCTCCGCCGAGAAGATGGAATTTCCATTGGAGGATTACGCCGGCCCGGCTCAGTTCCCTGGATGGGGCCAGGATATTGTCGCCAGCCAAAGCACCAGGAGGCTCAGGAGGCCGATGACGTAGCTGGTGGGGTCTTTGAGGGCGAAGACGATGGGGTCATCGTGCATTTGGCCGCGATGGGCAACCATCCACACGCGGCTGATCCAATAAAGCAGCAGCGGGCAAATCAGCAGCAACAGCATCGGCCGGTGATACAGCACGGTCACCTCCTGGCTATTGACATAAAGCGCCAGCACCAGCACGGCCAGGTAGCCGCTGGTCGAGCCGAGGGCGGCCACGAGCTCGGTGTCCCCGGCGGCATAGCCCCGGCCTTTGATGGCGGGCTTGTTCTGCTGGCGCGCGGCTTCCAATTCCACGAACCGTTTCACCAGCGCCAGGCTCAGAAACACGAACATCGCAAACACCAGCAGCCAAAACGAGTACGCCACGCCGGTCGACTCGTGGCCGGCAACCAGGCGAATCGTGTAGAGCGCCGCCAGACAGAAAACATCCAGCAGCGCCACCTGTTTCAAGCGCCACGAATAACTGGTGGTCAGCACAAGGTAGCTCCCCAGCACCACGGCGAAGCTCCCTGACAACCGCCAGCCCAGCAGGAGGCCCGCCCCCATCAGCGCCGGGCAGGCGGCCAATCCGGCCGCCAGCGGCAACGTCCCGGCGGCAAACGGCCGCCAGCGTTTGGCCGGGTGATGGCGGTCGGCCTCGAGGTCCAGCAGATCGTTCAACACATAACCCCCCGAGGCGCAGAGGCTGAAGGCTGCCAACGCCCACACCGCCTCCAGCACCAGGCCCAGCCGCGTGATCTGGTGCGACGTGACCAGCGGCACAAAAAGAATCAGGTTCTTCACCCACTGGTGCGGGCGCAGCGCCTGCACCACTGCCTCCCACCACGAGCCCGACCTCTCGAAAACGCGGCTGACCGGCGCGCACCTCCCGGCACGGGCAGCCACCCACGCAGGGGCGTTGACCAGCAGCGCCTGGCGCGCCTGCCTCCAAACCGGCAAATCGTCTGCCGAATTGCCCGCATAATCAAAACCACGCTCCCCGAAGCGCTCCACCAACCGGGCGGCCTTGTTCTTTCCCCGCAAGTTGGTCTGGCCGTCGCTGGCCAGCACCTCCGTGAACAACCCCAGGTGACCGGCGACCGCCTCGGCCAGGCGGCAGTCCGAGGCCGTGACCAGGCAGACGGGCCGGCCCTGGCGCCGTTCCCCCCGCAGGAACTCGACGAAGGCCTCCTGGTAAGGCAGCGCCGCCACGTCCACCTCCGTGCGCGTGGCAACCTGGCGTTTGAGCCAGGCCCGCCCGCGCAACCACCACCACGGCGCCAGCACCAGGTAAAGCGGATTCTGCCGGACCAATCGCACGAGCGATTCCCAGAACAGGTCGGTCTTAATCACCGTGCCGTCCAGATCGACGCACAGCGGCACGGGAACAGGGGTGTTCATGCCCAGCCCAAACTAGCCTGGGGGATTGGCCATTGACAAGCCATTCCAGTTTGAAAAACCTGACCGCCAGTGAATAATGCGATGGTGAAAGCTCTTTTCGCCAGGCCGGGCACGGTCTTCGCCACGGTCTTCCTGTGGAAGGTTGCGCTGCTGCTTTGCCTGGCTCTGCCGGTGCCCTCGAACGATTCCTTTTTCTATGACGGCCCGGTGGTGAACCTCTTGTTGCACGGCAAATACGCCAATCCCGCCCTGGCGCCGGCTTTCCCGATTTCAGGCGCCCAAATGTTCTGCGCCTACCCGCCGTTGTACCAGGCCGTCTTGTTGGCGTGGATGTCGCTATTCGGCGCCTCGGTCATCTCCGCGATGGCCCTCCACCTGGTGTTGTTTGGCCTCTATATGTTGATCCTCCTGGCTATCTTTCGCCGGCTAAGAGCGCCGGCCTGGCCGGTCGCCATCGCCGGGGCATTTTTGCTCGCCATCACCTTCCACGATCGCCCCGACAGCCTGGCGCACGTCTTTGGCCTCGCCGCAATCTACGGCTGGGTCCGTTCCCGCCCTTCCCTGGCAGGGGCCGCAACGCCGCCCCGCCGCAACCGAATCGCTAGCGACGCCTGCAATAACATCCAGGCTTGTCCGGACCGCCTCCCTCCTTTTGGCCCGAACAATTCCAGCCAGCCGGCCCAACGCCTCCCTGCCGCCCAATCCTCACAGCCGGCCAGCAGGTTGGACTATTACAGTGCGGGGCCGGCCACTCGTTGGGCGTGGGCCATGGCGGGTTTGGCCGTCCTGAGTCTGGTCACGAGCCTGCAGATCGGAGCCTTCTATTGCCTGTTGCTCTGGGCCGGCGTGCTGGCGGCCAGCCTTTTGCGCCAAGATAAGTTCCCCTATGCACCCATGCTGGCGATGGCGGCGGTGCCGGCTGCTTTGGTGGGATTGGTGGCGTTTGGCTTCCCGCAGGTCTGGGCCGGCTTTCTGGAGCACGCGCGCCAAACGCCCTCGCTTACGGGCTGGCGATGGCCGCAACTGGATGAGCTCCTCAAAGTCGTGCGCAACGCCCCCGGCATTCTGGCGGCGGCGGCACTCTTGCCTTGGCTGTGCCGGTCCCTGGCCGCTTCAACCAATGCCCCGGCCCGCCCGGCAGCAGGCGCAGCACCGTCCGAAACCCCGGGCCCTCTTAATCCTGATGGCAGGCGAGACGCCTGCCCCACTACCGCGGGCGCGCCGGTTCGTTCTGCGCTTTCTCAGACCCATCCGGAGGACACCGCGGGCATAGCCGGGCGGTTTGGGCTGATTACCGTGACGGCCACCCTCGCCGCGCTGGTGCTCGTTGCCGCGTCGCTCTTCCTGTTAACACCCAACTCGGTTCTCTTTGCCGGCCCCCTTCAGCCCCTGATTGTCGGCGGCTACCTGGCCCTGCTGGCGTCACGCCCTGCGGAGGGCCGCCGGGTGCGCACCCAAGTCTGGCTTTTCCTGGCGCTGGCGGCCCTCGCTTCGATTCGCGCGGTCGGAATGACCACCTGGGGCGCGGCTTGCGCGGCAGATGTCGGCTGTCCCTCCGCCCTTCGGCGCGTCGAGACCGAGTTGAACGGGTGCGCTCCCGGCAACACCGTGGTCCTGTCTTCAGCCTACCTCTATGCGGCGGCGCGGCACCAGGAACTCAGGTGGATTCACTCCGACTGGATGGAGCCGGCCCAGCGGCATCGGCCCAGTGCGGATTGGCAAGGGCTGTTGGCTTTGAGGCCGGCCAGGATCATCCTCACCCAATTCGATTATTACCGCCGCTACCAACCGCTCCTGGCCCAGTTGCAAGCGCGGCCCGACCTGGCTCAGCTCCAGATTCTCAACACCGCCAAGGTCCCCGCCCCGGATTCCATCCGCCCGCTGCAAAGGGTGCTCCAGCACATTGCCTGGGCGCCGGTGGTGGTCACGCTTTCCTGGAAGTAGCTCCTTAACGCGGCGGAGCCGCAACCAAGAGCGAAGCGTCAATTCCTCAGTGGGAAGAGCAACGTGGGCCTTCCCCCGCCGCGTTAAATGCGGCGCTCCGCGCCGAAGAATCAGGCCTCTCCGAAGGAAACATGCCAAGACGTTCACGTAAAAACGTGGATGTTGCGACCAAAGACTCTAAGGATTCATGCAAAAACAAGTTCCGGAGGCGAGGCGCAGTTCCAACATTATTCTCTGGCACCCCTCCGGGGTGCGACCGCCAGTCCCGATTCGGAATCGGGAGCCCGGTGGTCGTTCCCCCTCTACCCTGAACGACCACCGGCTATCCCGCCAAGGCGGGACCAACCCTCCGGGTTGGAGAAAATCGGAATTTGTCTTTGCTTTGTCCCGAAGGGACGGTTGGGGGTGCCCCTGCCAAAGACGAGGCCTCGGCTGACGATTCAATCGTCCCTTCGGGACGAGCCGGGCACAAAGGGCGGGCTACCCCGGCGTTGAAACGCCGGGCTATTCTCGGATGTCCCTTCGGGACAGCAGCGTCCGACACGGGAGAGGCGAACTTCCGAAAGGCATTACCCCTAGATCCGCTTCTCGTCGGCATCGATGAAATCGACGAAGGTCCGGATGTCATCCCGATGGGCCAGACCGGCCGCCTCCTTGCGCTGCTTGAGCCGCGCCTGCATCCCGGCATCGTCCGGCCTGGGGTAGTTCAACATGCGCTCCCGATGGGCCGCCTGGACCGACTCCGCTTTCTTGACGTTTTTCAGCACCCAATCACAGACCTCCCCGTCCGTCAGCGAGTGGCGCACCACCTCCACGAACCGCCCTGCCTCCACCCCAGCCGTTTCCAGCCACAAACCATCGAAACCCTTGCAGAAGTTCGCCTGGTAATCCGGATGCAGCTTGCCTGCCAGGTGCAGGCGGACCTTGTCCACGAACCGCGGCAGGTGCATCCAGCCGCACATGACCTCCCGTGGACTCCGCGGATAAATAATCTCGTTCATCCGCCGATTATACAAATCGCTCGCTTTTGGTGTCTATAAGGTAAATGCTTGCATTGTGAATGCCGGTCAGCAAACCGGGTGGTGCGAAGCGCTGTATCACGCCAAGGCGTCCGAACTGCTCCTTTACGGGCGGGCGCTGGGCCTGAGCCATGGCGAAGCCGAGGACGTCCTCCAAGAGACGTTTCTTGCGCTCATGCGCCGTCGGCAGCCCCCCGCCCTCCCGGAGCATTACTGCCTCCGCGCCTTTCGCAACCGGGCCTTGAACTACCGCCGCAATCTGTGGCGCCGGCTCGCCCGCGAGTGCGAGGCCCAGGGGTGGTTCGAGCCCGCCTCGGGCCAAAGCCCGCCAGAACGCGAGGCGATGCGCCGCCTGGCGGGCCTGCCCCGGGAACAGCGCGAGGTCATCGTCCTGAAGATTTGGCACGATTACACCTTCGAGGAGATCGGAGGGTTGCTCGAGATTTCCCCCAACACCGCCGCGGGCCGTTACCGCTACGGCCTGCAAAAGCTCCGTCAACACCTGCAACAAACTGCGATTGACTATGAACCAGATGAACGATTTGGAAGCCCGCTTGCGCTCCTGGGTGCCTCGCCGCCCCTCGGCGAGCCTTGAGAAGCGCCTCTTTGGCCGCCGCCCGGCGGGGGCCGTCCCGCCGCCCGGCTTCCGGCTCAACTGGCTCGCCCCAGCCACGGCTGCCGTCCTGCTGGCCGGCCTCTTCCTCAGTCAGCACTACAACGCCCACATCGGCTCATCCAATGCCGGGCCGATCGTCGCCATGATCCTCAGCAATCAAAGTGCCGCCGCCTACCTCCCCGGCAGCTTCCCCCGCGCCCAAAACCGGCTGCCCGCCGACGCCTACCAATGGACCATCCGCGCCGGGGCGACTTCTGTTATTAACGCCGTTTTCGATTCAAAACGCATCCGTTAGCTCAGCGCGGGCGAGCCGCAACGTGATTGGTGATTGATGCATCCGATCCGAAAATCCTCGCCCCCTGCTCCCCCGAACGCTCTCCCCTCGCCCGGCCCTGCCCTGTTCCGCCGAATTGACTGGCTCACCGCCCTCGTCACCGCGGCTGCCGTCTGGCTCGGCTACTATCTGACCCTCGCCCCGGAGGTGACGCTCGAGGACTCGGGCGAACTGGCCGCCGGCTCCTTCTATGCCGGCATTCCCCACTCGCCCGGCTACCCGGTCTGGACCCTCTACACCTGGCTGTGGACCGTGCTGCTGCCCTTCAAGAACATCGCCTGGCGGGTGGCCCTGGGCGAGGCCACGAGCGGGGCCGTTGCCGCCGGCCTGCTCGGCCTGCTGGTCTCGCGCGGCAGCAGCCTCCTGATCAAGGGCATCGAGGAACTCAAGGCCTTGGCCGGCCGCTGGGAAGCCGCCATCTGCATGGTCTCCGGCTTCGTGGCCGGCCTGCTCCTGGGCTACAACGGTTTCATGTGGAGCCAATCCGTCATTGTCGAGGTCTATTCTTTCGGCCTCCTCTCCTTCATGCTCGTACTGCTCTGCCTGCTGCGCTGGATTTACGCCCCCCGGCAGCCCCGCTACCTTTATTATGCCCTGTTTTTTTTCGGCCTCTGCTTTACCAACCACCAGACCCTCATCGTCGCCGCCATGGGCATCGAGGTCGCCATCGCCGCCGCCGATTTGCGCCTGGGGCGCAACCTGTTCCTGGGCAATAGCATCCTCTACCTCGGCGGTTGGCTCCTCAGCGCCGAGCATGTGTTCACCGCCTTGCAGGCCAACCACGCCGTGTTCGTCATCTTCCACATCGTCGGCGCCTGTTCCATTGCCGCTTATGCCTGGTTCGCCCGCCTGACCAGCCAGCGTTTTACTGAGTTGGTCATGGATGCGGCTTATGCCGCCTTCTGGCTTTTGCTCGCCTCGCTGCCGGCCACGGGCCCTTTTGGCGCCCTGCTCGCCCTTGGGGCGCTGGCAGCCTTTATCCGGCTTGCCTGGCAAGCCCGCCAAATGCGCGGCGAGTGGCTGGTGGTTTTGCTCTGCGGCCTTTGCTGGGTGGCCGGGGCGGCCTTCTACTTCTACCTCCCGCTGGCCGGCATGACGAATCCCCCCATGGAATGGAGCTATCCCCGCACGGTCGACGGCTTCATCCACGCCCTTACGCGCGGCCAGTACGAGAAAACCAACCCGACGGACATCTTTCATCATCCGGGGGTTTTCGCCTTGCAGTTGCTCAGCCTGGGCCGCAGTATCATTGAGGAGTTCAATTGGCTCTATGCCTTCCTGGCCCTGATTCCCTTCCTGTTCTTCCCCAAACTCCTCCGCCGGGAACGCGCCTGGCTCATCGGTATCACGGCCATTTACCTCTGCCTGGGTGTCTTACTCCTCATTCTGCTCAACCCCCCGCCCGACCGCGCCGCCCAGCAACTGGTGCGCGTCTTCTTCACCGCCTCCCACACCCTCATCGCCTTGCTCGTCGGCTACGGCTTGGCCTTGGTCGCTGCCTTCATGGGCACGAACTATCCCCGCTTTCGCCCCTGGGGATTATTGGGCGGGCTGCTGGCCGCGGGCCTGGCCGTGCTCTCTTTCACGGAATTGACCCAGGACACCTATTTCGGCCAGGGGGCGCCGTTTGGTCTCCGGCCACTCCTGGCGCTCGTCGGCCAGGTCTTCACCAATCCCAATCAATACGGCCTGCCAGTCTATGCCGGCTTGATGCTGGTGGCCCTGACGCTGGTCTTTCTGGCCGCCCTTTGCTTCGCTCGCCAACGCGCGCCGCTGGCCATCACCTTGGCGCTCTTTGCCCTCATGCCCCTGCACTCGATTCTCACTCACTGGTCAGATAATGAAGAGCGCCAACACTGGTTCGGCTACTGGTTCGGCCATGACATGTTCAGCCCCCCTTTCAAAGGCCAGGATGGCCAGCCCCTCTACCCGCCAATGGCCAGGGATGCCATCCTCTTCGGCGGCACCGACCCAGGCCGGTTCTGCCCCACTTACATGATCTTCTGCGAGAGCTTCATTCCCCACCCTTGCCAGCCGCCTGAAGACCAAAACTTCGACCGCCGCGACGTCTATATCATCACCCAGAATGCCCTGGGCGATCCTCCCTACCTCAACTACCTCCGCGCCCAGTACAACCGCAGCCAACAGGTTGACCCGCCCTTCTTCCAGGAGTTCTGCCGCCTGCTCCTCCGGGACAAGGAATACGAGACCAACTTTCTCGCCCGCGCGGTCCAGCCGCTCGACCGCTTCTTCACCCACCTGGGCAAGCGCATCGAAAAACGGCGCCGGATCGGCACCTCCTGGTTTGCCCAAACCGACTTCATCGACCTGCCCGCCTTCGCCGCCCGCCTGGACCCCGGACCCCGCCAGGACCCGCTCTCGAAATACCTTTACCAGCACCTGGACCCTGCCACTCGCCGACTCCTTGCCGCCAAAGCCGACCAACTGGCCGTGCGCCGCGCCCTGGCCCGGGACCTGAACCGGGTGCTGGAACAGGAACTCCGGGCCCGGAGTCTCCTGGCGGACAGGCAGGCGGAAATGCGCGAAACCGACGCGGCGGGAAACGCCACGTCCAAACGCGCCCGCCGGCGCCAGCAGGAGCTTGGCAAGGAAATTGCCGAGTTGTCTTTAATAGGCCCGCTTTACGACCCCGAACATTTCAAGCACGTGGCCCTCCCGCCATACCTGGCCGATTTCATCAAGCAAAACCCTCAAGGCGACACCCGCATCCGGCTCAACCGCTTGCTCCTCGAGGCCGCATATCCCAACGAGCTGGCCCGCAGCCTCGCCGGGGTCTATCCCGACCGCGAGATATACATCCCCACCACCGCTGACGCCCAACGCTGCACCCAGGAGTACCTGGCCGATGCCAGGCGAAGATTGCAACTCAACCAGCTCGAACCGGGCGAAAGCATCATCGAGCTCCCGGACGGCAGAGTACAGCTTGTCGGCCAGGCCACCGTCATGGTTGTCAACGGTCTGCTGACCAAGGTCATTTTCGACCAGAACCCCGCCAGGAAGTTTTATGTCGAGGAAAGCTTGGCGATCAAGTGGATGTACCCTTACTTGACACCCTTCGGCATCATCCTGAACCTCAACCGCCAGCCCCCTGCTGAATTCACCGACGACCTCCTCCGGCGCGACCACGAGTTCTGGACCCAGTACTCCGAGCGGCTCATCGGCAACTGGATCACTTACGACACCCCCATCCGCGACATCGTCGCCTGGATTGAACGCGTTTACCAGCGCCGCGATTTCTCCGGCTTCAAGGGCGACCGCAAGTTCATCCGCGATGACCAGGCCCAGAAGGCCTTCTCGAAGCTTCGCAGCGCCATTGCCGGAGTCTATAATTACCGCCTCTTCACTATGGCCAAGCCCGGCCCCGAACAGCAACGCCTGCTCAAGGAGACCGACTTTGCCCTCCGCCAGGCCTTTGCCTTTTGCCCCTACAGCCTGGAGGCGGTCGCCCGTTACGTTCAGTTCCTGGCCAATTTCCGCCGCTTTGACGACGCCCTCCTGGTCGCCCACACCTGCCTGAAACTGGACCCCTACAATGGCCAGGTGCTCGGCATCATCAAGAACATCCAGGCCTGGAAGGACCAGCAGCCGGCACTGGTTCCCAGCATCCAGGCCCTCGAACAATTGGAGCAGAGCCTCCAAAACAACCCCACCAATTTCCAAGCCGCTTTTGACCTCGCCGCCACCTGCCTTCAATTGCAGCAAACCAATCGGGCGGTCGCAATCCTCGACCGTGTCTTGAGCAGCCCCCAGGTCAATTACGCCGCCCTCGCCGTCCTGGCCCAGGCCTACGCCCAGATCGGCGATTTCCCCAAGCTCCAGGCCGTCCTGGAGAAAACTGTCAAGCTCTTCCCCGAGGCCCCGGAGGCCTGGTACAATTTGGCCGCCCTCAGCGCCGCCACCGGCCAC
>Ga0187850_10004680_pt1 | contig 10751 bp, 12 predicted proteins | sample June2016WEW_4_15_FD_132436 | JGI IMG/M metagenome (GOLD analysis project Ga0187850, IMG submission 132436) | Peatland microbial communities from SPRUCE experiment site at the Marcell Experimental Forest, Minnesota, USA - June2016WEW_4_150 | ecosystem: Environmental > Terrestrial > Soil >... | reverse complement strand
GCGCTTTCCGCTCTGTTCGGCGATCATCATGCGGCGGGAGTCGGCCGCGGGGATGTCCGCTGCGCCGGGAAGCGTCATGCCGAGTCCCTCCGCGAGGCTGGCCATGGTGGACGCCGTGCCCATTACCGTGCAGTGCCCCGAGCTGCGCGACACACAACTCTCAATTTCGCACCACTCCTCTTCTCCCAGGCGGCCGGCGCGGACCTCTTCCCACATTTTGCGGACGTCCGTACCGGCAGCAAGTTCGCGGCCGTGCCACATGCCGCTCAGCATTGGCCCTCCCGGAACCATCAGCGCGGGCACGTCGACGCTGGCGGCGCCCATTAACTGCGCGGGCGTGGTCTTGTCGCACCCGCACAAGAGCACCACGCCGTCGAGTGGGTAAGCGCGGATGCATTCCTCTACCTCCATCGCCATCAGATTCCGGTAGAGCATGGTGGTGGGCTTCATGAGCATCTCGCCCAACGAGATGGTGTTGAATTCCAGGGGGAAACCGCCTGCTTCCCACACACCGCGCTTCGCGGCCTCCGCCACCTGGCGCAGATGCGCGTTGCAGTTGTTCAGTTCGCTCCAGGAATTGCAGATGCCGATGACCGGCTTGCCTTCGAACACGCGCTCGCTGAAGCCCTCGGCACGAAGCCAGGCGCGGTGCGCCAAGCCCCAGCGATCGCGCTTCCCAAACCAGTCGCGGCTGCGGAGTTTCGGGGATTTGTCTGTGGGTGGAGGATTCATTCTACGGTCTCTAGCGGCCTGGCGTTCTGCTGTGGCGGGTTCGTCGCATCTCGATTAGCCGAGTCACTTCGGGAACGAGGCGTTTGGGTACGACGACCACGGTCTGGCCCCGCAACCGGAATGCAGCTTCGTCTTCTGCGACCGCCTCGTCCTCAGTCTGTTGCTCGTAATGTTCCAGGACACTCCGAACCCGGGCTTCATCCCACCCGGCAGGGAATCGGTTTCGTTTCATCGTTGCTTTCTCCTCAGCCGACGGCGATAGGCGAGGAGTGGTTTGCCGCGCAGCTCGTACGCGGTAATCACGAAAATACTGTCCGGTTTCGGGTCGCGGACGTAAGTAATTTTCAAGTATCGACCACGCGCCGTCTGGCCGATCGCTACGCGGGCGCCCTCTCGCCCTGGACGATCTTCTCCCGGATTCGCCAGGACCTTCTTGACCTCTTCCTCTTCGACACCGTGGTGAAAGATGTGCGCCTGACCCGTTGCGGAATCGAGGTAGAAGCGGGCATGCACCGCCACCAGTATAGGGAGGAACGAGTATTTTCTGCAAGCTCAAGTGCCAACTCGGCACCCATGGCGAGCTGCGGCAAGCGCTATTCGTGCCGCGGGTTGGTGTCCATGGCCGACTTCAAACAGCCCACGGCACAGAGATCAGGCCGTGGCTACGCGCTCATCGGCGAAGATGACCTCGCTGATACAAAGCCTCACGCCTTGCCCAGGTGGAAGATCGGCTCGACGCCCACGGCGCGCGCGAGAAGACCTTTCTCTTCTTCCGGTTTCAGAGGCTCGAACTTCTGTGCCACGTCCATGGCGAGGCGGAAGTATTTCTCGTCGCCAGGAGGGACCGCGGCGGTGATGGGCTGCGACAAAGTCCAGCGCAAGCCGAGCGTAGCTTCTTCCGGCAGCGCGGCCGGCTGATACCAGCACTTGGGGTTGGGGCGCTCGCTCTCTTTCATCGTCTTCGGCCACGTGGTTTTGGCCATGCCTTTCAACGCCAGAATGCCCATGCCTTTCTCACGCGCCTTCGCCAGCACCTGCGGCCCGAATTTTGCCTGCGAGAAGAGAACGAAGTTGATGGGGAAGAGGATGGTATCGAATTCATACCGGTTCAGGGCAGCCAGCGCTGCCTCCACCGAGTGTGCTGAGAATCCGATGAACCGCACCTTTCCTGCTTTCTTTGCAGCCTGGAAAGTCTCCATAGCTCCATCAGGACCAAACACCGTGTTCACTTCGTCCATCGTCGTCAGATGATGGAACTGATAAAGGTCGAGATGATCGGTCCGCAGCAGCCGCAGAGATTCCTCGAGTTCTTTTGCCGCCCCGCTCTTGGTACGCTCTGCGGTTTTGCAGGCAAGGAATGAACGCGAGCGGTAAGGCTCGAGGGCAGGTCCCAGGCGCTCCTGGGCGTTTCCGTAGCTGGGCGCTACGTCGAAGTAATTGATCCCGCGGTCGAACGCTTCGGCCACGATGTTCTTGGCGAAAGTTGGCTCCATATCCGTCACGACGATTCCGCCGAAGGCGATGATAGAGAGATCGACGCCGATTTTCCCCAGGCGGCGCTTGGGAATTGGATTGACCAGCTCACCCGCCTTTGCCAAGGGATTGAAGACCCTCTGTGACGCGGCCAAGCCGGCTGCCGCCGCAGTCCCTCTCCTCAGAAAATCGCGTCGCCGCATAAGCACCCTCCTCACAAAAAGAATCCCGTCCTTCGGGGCCTCATGTCCCTAGTATTTAGTGTTTGTAACATCCCGAGGTCCGCTTCGTCAAACAGGAAGAGTGAATGCCGGGCGGCTCTTGAACGTAAGGATCTATCCGGCTGCTTGGCGGCAGGGTTTGACAACGTTGCGCGGAACGCGGAAGATGACTAGTTTTCCGGTCTGCGTTGAACGGTCCCCAACTGCATGGAGAGGAGGTTCAAAACCGTGAAACGCTTATTGCTTATGGGCCTCATGGCGGCGACGTATGTTCCAGTCGCCTACGGGCAGGACCGTTCCGCCCCGGTCCAGTTGCTCGAATATGACGCGAAACAGCTGCTCGACATTCAGACGGTAGCGACCTACGACCGGTCAACATGCTTGGTAACTGGCCTGAGTTATGCGAGCCCGCGGGGTGGTCGCCGAAACATTCTGTATTGACCAAATACCGAAAGCCGTTCCCAACTGCGAAAGGCGGGCTGACCTGCGCTGCTATTCGTGTGTAGATGAAGGCGATGCCTGACCCGTCGCCATTCCATCCGCAGCCGACTTTTGCCAGGATGTCATTTCGCTATTTTTGCGCCGTAGCGAATCGGGTAGACTCTCCCCTCGCTATGCACCTTTCATCCCTCTGAAGGAACCCGAGGAATGAACCTCTGCCTCCGCGTGATGACCGCAGGCGATATTCCAGCCGGGATGAGGCTGAAGGAAATGGCTGGTTGGAATCAGACCCGCGCAGACTGGGAGAGGTTTCTCCGCGCCAGTCCGGAAGGTTGCTTCGTCGCGGAAAGGGAGGGCCGGGTGGTCGGGACCGCGGCGACGATTGCTTATGAAGGTCGATTCGCGTGGATCGGAATGGTTTTGGTGGACCCCGCGGCGCGCGGCCGAGGCATCGGCACGAAGTTGCTGGAGAGGGCGATCGAGTATCTGGACGGACGTGGTATCCCCAGCCTGAAACTCGACGCGACCCCGCAAGGCAAGCCGATCTACGAGAAACTTGGGTTCACGAGCGAATACGAAATCGAGCGCTGGCAGCTCAAGCGCTCGCCGGCGCCCAACGCTGGGGTGGAGGCCGGCCCGCGGGAGCTGGAAGAGACACTCGCACTCGACCGTGATATCTTCGGAGCCGACCGTGGCGAGTTGTTGCGTTCGATCGCGCGTGAGGCTCCTCAATTCGCACTGCAAACGCGAATCCACGGAAAGCTGGCAGGGTATGCTTTCGGGCGCACGGGTTCGGTTGCTGACCACTTGGGCCCGTGGGCGGCGCAAGAGGAAGGCTCGGCGCGCTTCGTGCTCGACGAGTTTCTGCGGCGTTCCCGCCAAGAGAGGGTTTTTGTGGATGGGATGAGGCCCAATCCCTGGGCGATAACTTTGCTGCGCGCTCGCGGCTTCGAGTACGCGCGGCCCCTGACGCGAATGTATCGCGGTCAGAACGATTTTCCCGGGCGTCCTGAACTCCAGTGTGCGATCCTCGGACCGGAGTTCGGCTAACGCCGGCATGGTCGAAGACTCGGCCCGTGCCTTGGGGCTTCTCCGGAAACTCCTCAGATGAATCAGACGGAGCCAACGCGCGTCTTTTACGGCTGGTGGGTCGTCCTGGCGACCTTCCTGAACCTGTTTTTCGCCGTGGGGATTGTCTTCTACGGGCTTCCCGTTTTTTACCCTTCATTGGTCGATTCTCTACATTTCTCGCGCAGTCAGGTGACCCAAGGAAACTTTCTCGGCTTTGTGATCGTAGCGCCCGCCTTCGGATTCATGGGCGCGCTCATAGACCGAATTGGCGCGCGGCAGGTCATCCGCTTCGGCATTCTGCTGGTGGGATTGCCGCTGGTCCTGATGGGCTGTATGACCCGGCTTTCAGAGTACTACGTGCTGTGTATCTTGGAAGTCGTGGGCTATGTGCTGGCCGGCCCGATCCCGAACCAGGTCCTGGTCTCGAACTGGTTCCGCGCGAAACGCGGGCGCGCCATGGGCTACGCGTATTTGGGGCTGGGCTTGGGCGGGGTGGCGGCGCCGATATTCGCTGCTCATCTGATCGCGTGGGTTGGGTGGCGGCGCGCCTTCACGATTATGGGCGCCGTGATCCTGGTTGTGCTTTTTCCCGTGGGCCAGTGGGTGACGCGCTCGGCTCCGGAAGAGATGGGACTGGTTCCGGACGGTGTTGCATCTGCTCTCACCCCAGGGGGACCCGGGACGAAATCTTCCCTGGGGCTGGGCTCCGCGGTTCGAACCGCCAATTTCTGGCTTATCCTGATGGGCAGCGCGCTCACGATTGGCGCCATCGGCACGGTGATTCAACAGTTCGTCTTATTCCTTCGCGATGTCGGGTACACCACGGTCCAGGCGACGCACGTGTCCAGTGGGCTGCTCTTCGCGGGGCTGGCAGGACGAGTTGCCGTGGGCTACTTCGCGGACCGTTTCAACAAGAAGAATGTAATGGCGCTGTTCTATTTGGTCCTCGCGGCGGCGATTCCACTGCTCTTTGTGGCGCGACAGCCTGCCGCTCTCTGGGCGTTCGCACTGGTCTTTGGCTTTGCGATGGGGGCGGATTACATGTTGATTCCGCTGGTAACGGCTGAGTGCTTTGGCTTGACAGATCTCGGCAAGCTTCTCGCCCTCATCATTATGGCCGATTCCCTGGCTCAGTGGTTTGGGCCTATGCTGGCGGGCAAGATCTTCGAAGCGACCCACAGTTACGACCTCGCCTGGAACATCATCACCGTGGCCGGAATCCTGGGCGCCGCCGCGATCTATGCAGTTTCACCTCAGCGGCGTCCAGAGCGTGCATCTTGAGTCCGCACTCCGCCGACTTTCGGAAGGGTCCTGATTGGGCGGAGTGAATTCGAGACAGGGGGTCGGACCTTCGGGTCCGACGGTAACTAAGACTTCAAATGTCGAGAGGCAGAGCCTTGCCGCGACGATGCAGGTTCGGAGACTGACCCGGCTGACGAACGCTTTCAGCAAGAAGTCGGGGAAGCCAAAAGCAGCTCTAGCCCTACATTTTGCGTGGTACAATTCCTGCTGGGTTCATGGTAGTGTGCGTGTGACGTCAGCTACGGATGCGGGGACTGCCGGGCACGTTTGGATAATAAGCGAGTTAATCTTCGTGTAGCTCGAAGATGTCTTAGCTCGTGGAAAAGAGCATTTGCCGGAACTGCGGTAAGGACATTCCCGAAGGTACCCGCCTAGGCAGCGGCAAAAAGAGCGAAGGCGTATTTTGCAGCCTTGATTGTTACGCTGAATATAACAAAGCAAAGCTAATAGAGAGAGCCAAGAAAGTCGCGAGGCGCGCTGCACGGCCCCGCGACTCATAGCCGTGTGCAGGGATGGATAAAATGGAGAAATACGCGGTGGATTTACTCCCGCAAACGGCGCGACAGGGACCTCGTAAGCAAGGGATTCTGCCAGCCCAAGAGATCCGAGAGTTAATAAAAAACGGCAAGATTCGTTCCAGCGCAGAGATTTCTGACAATCAGATACAGCCAGCAAGCATTGACTTGCGCCTGGGAGACAGAGCATATCGGGTTCGGGCGAGTTTCCTGCCCAGCGGGAAGTCTCTGATCGGTCCGAAGATCAGAGAACTAGCGCTTGAAGAGATCGACTTGACCCAGCCCGCATTGCTGAGACCTGAGAATGTATACATTGCCAGGGCGACAGAATTCCTGGCGCTCCCGCCGGATATCGAGGGGAAGGCTAACCCTAAGAGCACCACAGGACGTTTGGATATATTCACCCGGTTGCTAACTGAGGGCCAGGAAATCTTTGAAGCAGTGCCCAAGGGTTATCGCGGAGACCTATATGTTGAGATTTTCCCGCGAACTTTCCCGATCATAGTCAAAGCAGGCACGAAACTTAATCAATTGCGCTTTCTCAGGGGGGAATCACAATGTGACGATGAACAACTAAGGAAATTAGATCAGAAAAGACCGCTTGTCTATGAAAACGGGGGAGACCCAAACAAGGCAGTGACACGGCAGGGGCTACGGATATCCATCGATCTTGGGGCTGGTGGGGAAAGCATTGTGGCGTACAAAGCAAAGCGAACAGAGGTGCCCATCGATCTCGCCAAAGTGGCCGCATACAATGTTGAACAGTTTTGGGAACCCTTTCATGCCCATGACCTAAACGCTAGCCTCGTACTTGATCCTGGCGAATTCTATTTGCTGGCCTCAAAAGAGAGGGTGAGCGTCCCTCCTGAGTACGCGGCGGAGATGGTGTCGTATGACGACGCAATAGGAGAGTTTACCGTCCACTATGCTGGTTTCTTCGATCCTGGATTTGGCCACGGGGCTTCTGGAGAAATCAAAGGTACAAACGCCGTCCTTGAGGTACGAGCGCACGAGGTACCAATCCTGCTGGAGGATGGACGAGAAATTGGACGATTGTTGTACCACAAGATGGCGGACAAGCCAGACAAAGTGTACGGCTCAGAAATCGGATCTTCCTACCAACAACAGGGACTGGCGCTAAGTAAGCAGTTCAAGAAGACCTCCGAAACTGAATCAACAACCGAACTCCAGACATCGGCAACACAGAATTAGGGCACGACCCGACTTTTGGTAGTGGGTCAATTTGAAATTCCCATCGATTGTTCTTGACTCCGCCATTGCATCCTACCATGATGAGGCCATGCCTAAACGTTCAAGAACAACCGATCCTATTTTGCTCGCCAAGAAGGTCTTTAACCAGATAGAAGCCCGTGAGAAGCCCAAGAAGAATCCGGCTGCTGTGGCTCTCGGGAAGCTTGGAGGGCCTAAGGGCGGCGCAGCAAGAGCCAAGGCGCTATCCCCTGAGCGCCGCTCCGAGATAGCCCGCAAGGCGGCTAAGGCTAGGTGGAGGGTTCGGCCTTGATTGCTTCTTTTCGGTCACTATGCCATAAGAGGTGCAGTGGGTTGCACGAGTCCATTGCTGTTGCAAACTGGGCATTGGATTGTTTTAGTTGCTCCTGAAGTTCAGCTTCCACGCTCCGCACATCATCATCCTCGCTCCAAGCAAAATCGGCACCTTTTCTCAAGGCTACCAAATGCGTGTCTCCGCCGCACCCGACCACCTGTTTCTTGACTCTTGAGAGCACAAATATGGATAATCGGCAAAGTTGCTCCAAGGACTCCTTGTGGGTGCGATGTTCTGAAATCAGATTATTGGCTAGGATTATGCCGCTGCCGATAGTCTTTTCACTGGTTTCGTAAAAGGCGGTTCCGCCATAGTAGAAAAGCCCAAGCCCCCCTACCGTTGTCGTGACCCCGATAAGCAACTCCACAAACGGTCTTTCGTTCGCTGGAAAGTAGGCCCAGTTAGCTAAGTGGCCGTCGAAGAACCCAATTAGCTTTTCTTTCAGATGGTCGCGAATTTCATTCATACCGTTGCATTCGCCTAATCCTTCCCGTGCCTTTTCCATCGCCGTGAGAACATAGTCTGTCCAGCCAGCGCCGGCGAAACAAATGACATGTTTTAGGCCAGGATAAACGATAGTCTCGATCTTCCCCCGCCACTGTTTAGTGTCGCCAACAGTCTCTTCGGTGTCAGCGCATATAACGACCCCTTCGTTACAACGGAATCCGGCAGCAATCGTCATGTATCGCCTCTCTTTGACCAGCTTGGGGTGCGGCACCGGCCTTGGATGAGGAAAAGGACGCGGGAAAGGATAGCGCATTTTTTCTGGAGAAACCCCAAAAAAACCTTGACAATGCCTGAACGTTCAAGCATAATGCTGGACATGAACAGACTGCCTTTCTCCAAGCAAGTTGCCGTAGTAAGCGCCCTCGTGGAGGGGAACTCCATCCGATCTACCAGTCGAATGACTGGCGTCGCCAAGGGTACTATCCTCACTCTCTTGGAAGAGTTGGGAACGGCGTGCGCTGAGTTTCACAACCGGAGTGCGCGGTGTAAAGTCGCGCCGAGTTCAATGTGATGAAATCTGGCAGTTTTGCTACGCCAAAGAGAAGAACGTCCCTGCCGACAAGAAAGGCCAGTTCGGTTATGGCGACGTGTGGACTTGGACGGCGGTTGATGCTGATACCAAGCTCACGATCTCTTACCTGATTGGAACGCGGGACGCCGGATGTGCCCATGAGTTCATGCAGGACTTGGTCGGTCGGCTGGCAAATCGCGTTCAGCTTACGACTGATGGTCTTGGGGTTTATCTCGACGCAGTCGAGGACGCATTCGGGTGCGACATTGACTACGCGACTCTTGTGAAGCTGTACGGCGTACCTCCAGAAGAAGAAAGGCGCTATAGCCCGGCGGTTTGTATTGGAGCCAAGGCGGCAGTCATTACGGGCCGTCCGGCGCGAAGGCACATTTCGACCAGCTACGTTGAGCGCGCCAATCTGACTATGCGGATGTCGATGCGCCGGTTCACTCGATTGACAAACGGTTTCAGCAAGAAGGTGGACAACCTTCGCCATGCGGTTGCTCTGTATGCCGTTCATTACAACTTCTGCCGAATTCACCAAACTCTCCGGGTTACGCCTGCGATGGAAGCGGGTATTGCAACAAGCGTGTGGAACGTAACAGACATCGTTCGTCTTGCCAGTCAGCCGAAGGAAGAGGCAGCCTAAATCTTTGAATGTCCCTGAATTAACTCAACAATTGGCTTGTTCCACTCACATTCGTCAATCGTCACTGTTACTGATGCATCTATCGATGGACAATCCTTAGCGGTAATCTTGATATCAAACCTGAACGTACCACTAGAATCGAAAACGGCATGAGCGCGAGCCGGAAGAACTAGAAGGGTTGGGTACAACAACCGCACACTTTTGAAGCTCCGGCACACATTCAGTCGTTGATCGATCCCTGGCTCAAGAGTAAGCTCTAGAATATTCGGATAGTTGGACCATTCCAGATCGAAAGGCTCATTCATTGCTGTTGCATTCCAGTTCTCTTTATGCCCATACCTCTTGTAGACTTGCAGGAGGCGACCTCGACATCCTTTTACTGGGGCATCCGTCAAACATCTGACAATGAGTTGTACATAAGCAAAATAGTCGCGTCGGTCAATGGTTGGAGTCTCTGTAATTACCCATTCTTTTATTCCAAACTTTGGGATGAGTCGGTCTCGCTTCGCTTTGCATTCTCTCCAGAATTTCATTACTGTCGCCCCCAAGCCCGCCGAAAGGGACAAAAATCCAACGATGGCGACAATGGTCTTGCCAAACGCCCCGAGTTGACCCCAATGGGTTGCAAGCCAATAGATAAGCCAGTGCATAGCGGCGGGGATTTTATCCCATCATAGTGCCTGAACGCACTGGCAATTTGTGTGCCATTTCGCGCAGAAATCGAAATTGACCCACTACCCGACTTTTCCCTCCGTTGCGCCAGAAGGGCAGTTTCACCTATAATGTTCCTGGGCTGCGAAGAGGCAGGACCTGTGTTATGCCCCCGTCCATCACCCAAAAGCTTCAAGAAGAAATCCAAACGCTCGAGTACGAACTCAACCACGAGCTGCCCAAGGAACTGAAGCGTGCCCGGGCATTGGGTGACTTGAGCGAAAACGCCGAATTTATCATGGCCAAACAGCGCCAGGACTACGTCGGCGCGCGTTTGGCGCAGCTCAGGAAGCGTCTCGCGGACCTTTCCCTGGTCAACTTAAACAACATTCCCAAGGACCGCATCGCTTTCGGTTCCAAAGTAATCCTTTACGACCTTGACCGCGACGCGGAGATCGAATACCGGCTGGTGACCAGCGAGGAAGCCGACGTCAGCAAGGGGCTGATCTCGACGACCTCTCCCATTGGCCGCGGTTTGATGGGCAAGAAGGCGGGTGACACGGTCCGAGTGGCCACGCCCAACGGCTCGCGCGAGTTCGAAATCCGCGTCGTCCAGACCATTTACGATCAGGTGTAGAAGTTTCCGGCGAGTGGGCTCCTGCCTGCTGCCGGGCGCCGGCAGCGCGGAGACTTTTCATGGTGACGCAAAAGATCGGCGACACACTTCGGTACGTGCTGGACGCCATCGTCCGCGCTTTTGCCGCCACCGGTATCAACCCCAATTTCCTCACCTTCATCGGTTTTACCATCAATTGCCTAGCGGCGTACTTGTTCGCCTACGGTTATTTCCGTTGGGCCGGCGCCACCATCGTCCTGGCTGGCATCTTCGACATGACCGACGGGCGCGTGGCGCGCCTCGTCAACCGCGTAACCCCTTTCGGCGGCTTCTACGACTCGGTCATGGACCGCTACTCCGACCTCTGCCTTCTGATCGGGCTGCTCATCTATTACGGTCGCATCAGTCGCTACTTCTACGTTTCTCTGGTGGCCGTCGCCATGATCGGCTCCGTCATGGTCAGTTACACACGCGCCCGCGCCGAAAACCTGATCCCTT
>Ga0187850_10004678_pt1 | contig 10756 bp, 10 predicted proteins | sample June2016WEW_4_15_FD_132436 | JGI IMG/M metagenome (GOLD analysis project Ga0187850, IMG submission 132436) | Peatland microbial communities from SPRUCE experiment site at the Marcell Experimental Forest, Minnesota, USA - June2016WEW_4_150 | ecosystem: Environmental > Terrestrial > Soil >... | reverse complement strand
GCCTTCCCGTGGAGGCTTTCGGCATACTGCTTCTGCTCATCGGTGTGGCAGCTTCCGCACTCGACCGGCGGCAGCTTCTCGGGGTGGGGGAGCTCCTTGCCGGTGTTGTGACAGCTCTTGCATTCGATGGCGGAGTGCGGAGAGAGGCGCAGCGCGGCGTCATTGAAGACCGGCGGCACGCCGGGCGCGCGCTTGACGGCGCGGCGGCCAGCCTCGTGGCAGGCCGTACACTCTTCCGAGCCCGGAAGCGGCTTAGACTTCTGCGCGAGCGCCGGGGCCAGCGTGAGTGCGGCGAGCAGGAGGAGACGAAGCATCCGGTCAAGCCTTCTTCAGGAGAGCGCCGCGGCTGCTTCGGCCCACGGACGGACGTTCCGCTACCTCGAGGCCGGCCTGGGCGGCAACTTTCAGCTCATCCGCGAACTTGGCGGCGTTCACGTGCCCGGCAGGCTCGGCAAGGAGGAGACAGCCGCCCGGCCGCAAGGCTGCGGCAATCTCGGCGAAGAAGACGTCAGCGGAAGGCAGTTCATGCACCATGTAGTAAGCGAGCGCGAAGTCCACCGCACCGGCCAGATCGGCCAGGCCCATGGAATCGCGCGAGACCAGGCGGGCATCCACGCGCTCGAGGAGCCCGGCCTTGGCGACCCGTTTCTTGAGCCCGTCGAGCATCCTGGACTGCATGTCCACCACCACCACTCTGCCGCGCGGTCCCACCAAGCGGGCCAGCTCGAGCGTGAAGAAGCCCATACCCGGCCCTGGTTCGAGCACTGTCATGCCCTCCTGGACGTGCGGGGCCAGGAGCTTGGCCGGGTTCGATATCAAGCGGCGCAGCGGGCTGGCCAGCAGATAGCCGAGCCACCAGGGACAGACGCGTTCAGCCATGGTACTCCTCAGTATCCAACACTCTGCAGTCGGCCGCGGGAGCATCCTGGGGCGGGCTCCGCCCCACGGCCCAGTGTGGCAGACTGAATCCTGCAATGATCTTCTTCCTGCTCCTGTTGGTGTGGGTTCCGCTAAGCCTGTCTCGTCTGTATGAGGTGGCACGGACGCGCGGCTTCCCTAGCGACGTGGGCGTCTACGTCTATCTGGGCATCGTAGCGGTGGCTCTGCCGCTTAGCATCCTGGTCCATGAACTGGGACATGCATTTGCAGGCGCCGCAGTCGGGTGGCGTTTCCGCAGTCTCGCCGTCGGACCGCTTGAGCTGGTTCGCTTCCCGCACGGCTGGAGGTTCCGGCACAACCGCGCCGGGCATTTGGGCTTCGTCACCTTGGTTCCCGCCACCCTCGCCGGATTTCGCAGGCGATTCTGGATCTACGCGGCGGGGGGGCCTGTGGCGACACTGCTGCTTGCCTTGGCGTGCGCCAGCATGGCTTGGCAAGCCATGGATCCGGCTCTGTTCTGGCTCACGGCCGTGATCGCCCAGTGGGCGTTGTTGTCGTCGTTCAGCTTCGTGGCCGATCTGATGTTCCCCGATTACCGCCAGCGGGTATCCGATGGCCAGCGGCTTCGGGAGCTGTCTCGGGGAGGTGAAGCGGTGGATCGCCTCCAGTGTGCTCTGCTGTCCCTCACCTCGGACGCGACTCCGCTCAGGCCGCGCGACTGGCCGGCCGCTCTGATCCGGCGCTGTGCCGAAACACCGGGGCCGAAGTCTGAGCGACGCCATGCCTTCTACCTCTCTTACGTCCAGTCTCTGGACTCCGGCGACGTGCAGGCGGCCTCCTCGTGGCTGGCCAAGCTACTGGAACGCTGGGAAGCGACAGATCCGGCGGAATACTCACTCGAAGCCACGTATTTCTACGGCTTCCACGAGCGCGATCCGGACAAGGCCCGGCAGTGGCTCGACGTTCAACTCGAAGACCCCGAACCCTGGGTCCGGTTGCGGGCGGAAGGCGCGTTCGCGTTGGCCGATGGCCGTCCGGACGACGCGCGGCGTCTGGTGGAGCAGGCCTTGTCCGCGCTAAACGATGCGCCCGGCTCGGGAGCTAGCGTCTATGAGGCGGATCTCTTGAATGCCATGCTGCACGAGATTCGCGCTCCGCTGTAAGAATCCGCCCGGATTTGGATCTAAAGGGGTGTCATGAAGAACGCAATCGTCATGGTCGCCCTGGCCGCATCGCTCGCGGGCGCACAGCCCATCTCGATCTCGAAGACCGGCCAAGGCCCACCGCTGGTGTTCATCCCAGGCTTGGGCTGCCGCGCGGAGGTCTGGCGCGCCACGGTGGAACAGCTTTCCAAGCGTCATCTCTGCGTCCTGGTTTCCATCGCCGGATTCGGCGGCCTGCAGGCGGACGGCCCTCCCGACTTCGGGCGCGTGAAAAGTGCGATTGTCGAGGCGGCGGCCCGGGAGAAGTGGAGAAGCCCGGTGCTGATCGGCCACAGTTTCGGCGGGTACCTCGCGCTGTCGCTCGCGGCATCGCATCCGGATCTGTTCGCCAAGCTGGTGATTGTGGACGCCTATCCCTTTCCGCTGGGGCTGATGCAGCCCAACCTGTCGCCGGAATCGGCCCGGCAGCAGGCGCTGGCGTTGAAAGGGATGACACTCGGCCAGATGGACGCCGGGTTCAGGCAGCAGCAGACGCTGATGCTGCAGATGTCGGTGTCCGACGACGCCCAGGCCAAGAGCGTGCTGGAGTGGATGCTGGCCTCCGACCGGGCCACGCTGGCGCAAGCTCAGTATGAGATGCTGTCCAACGACCTCCGCGTCCAAGTTGGTAAGATCACAGCCCCCGTCCTGGTGCTCGGAACTTGGGCGGGCAGGGAACGGTTGGGCTTCACGCGAGACAAAGTCGAGCAGTGGCTGAAGGAGCAGTACCGGGCGCTGCCCCGGTCGACCATCGTCGTTTCCGATCGTGCCCGGCACTTTGTCATGCTGGATGATCCGGCCTGGCTGGCCGATCAGATCGCGAGGTTCAGCGGGCAATGAAACACGCGGAGAGAGAGCGGCTGTTCGTGGAGTTGTTCGAGGAGAACAAAGCCAGGGTCCTGCGCCTCTGCTATGGCTACTTGAACTCCGAGCAAGAGGCGGAGGACCTGTTCCAGGAGGTCATGAAGAACGTCTGGAACAGCCTGGACGGCTTCCGGCGCGAAGCCAAGATCAGCACCTGGCTGTTTCGGATCGCCGTCAATACCGCGCTGATGTATCGGAGGAAACTGAGGCGCGGGCAAGCCCTGGTAACCAGCGGGGTGGTGCCGGACACCGCCGCCCCGGCGCCGGCGCCGGACGACGAAGAGCGCCTGCGCGCGCTACGCAGTGCGATCGCGGCCTTGCCCGCTCCAGACCGCCTCATCGTGACGCTGTTGCTGGAAGGCCTCAGCTACAAAGAGATCGCGGATGTCACGGGGATTACGGTCAACTACGTGGGAGTCAAGATCTCGCGCATCAAGGAAGCGCTCGAGAAACTCATGAGGGGAGTGAGTCATGGAACAGCTTGAAGAACTGCAAACGCTGTGGCAGAAACAGCGCCTCCTGATCGGGGATATGGCGCGGTACCAGGACAGGCAGCTCCGGATCAACGCCGCCAAGACCATCGCGGTGGCGGTGCTCCTGATTCCGTTCTGCTGGATCCTGGCCCGCTACCTGCGCTCGCCCCTGGTGGTGTGCGGGATTCTGTGGATGGTGGCCAGCGTCATCGCCTTCATGCTGGCCTACTGGAAACGGCAGTTCCGCGTTTCCAGCCTGGACTTCGCGGCGCCGTCGCGGGAGTTCATCGCAGCCGCCGTTGCGAGGCTGAAGCAACAGCATCGGCTCTTCGGAGTCCCGTTCCTGGTTTTCGTTCTGTGTATGATCGCGGGTCTGAATCTGACACTGCTTGGCTTGTCAACGCGACTGGCTGCGCACGTGATCTACTCCGCGGAAGTGCTCCTGTTTTGCTGGGTCGGCCTCAGAATCCGGGAGCGGCGCTTCCGGCGTGAGTCGCAGCCGCTGATCGATCAGCTCGCCGTCATGGAGGATGATCTCGCTACCCGGTAGGCTGCGGGCTGGTTCGGGACTCCAGGTAGCCGAACTCCCGCGCGGCCGAGAACAGCTCGTCCTGGAACTTCGGATGGGCGACTTGGATGAGCGCCTCGGCGCGCTGGCGGAGGCTCTTCCCGTGGAGGTAAGCGATGCCGAACTCGGTGACGATGTAGTGGACGTCGCCGCGCGAGGTGACGACGCCGGCGCCGGGCTTGAGCATTGGGACGATGCGGGAGAGGGCGCCATCCTTGGCGGTGGACGGCAGGGCGACGATCGGAACGCCGCCCTTGGAGCGCGCCGCGCCGCGCATGAAATCCACCTGCCCGCCGATGCCGCTGAAGGGCAGCGTGCCGATGGAATCGGCGCAGACCTGGCCGGTGAGGTCGAGCTCGATGGCCGAGTTGATGGCCACCATGCGGTCGTTCTGGGCGATGATGAACGGGTCGTTGGCGTACGAGGTCGGGTGGAACTCGAAGATGGGATTGTCGTGGATGAAATCGAACAGCGGCTTGGTGCCGAGCACGAACGCGGAGATCACCTTGTGCGGATGGATGGTTTTGCGCTCGTTGTTGATGGCTCCGCACTGGATCAGATCGATGATGCCGTCGGAGAACATCTCGGTGTGGACGCCCAGGTCCTTGCGGTCGCGCAGCATGGCCAGGACGGCGTCGGGGATGCCGCCGATGCCGGTTTGGAGCGTGGCGCCGTCGGGAATGAGGCCGGCGACGTGGCGGGCGATGGCGCGGTGGAGATCGGTGACCTCGCACTTGCGGTATTCGGGCAGGGGATGCGAGGCCTCGACGATGGCGTCGGCCTTGCCCACGTGGAGGAAGGAATCGCCGAGGGTGCGCGGCGCCTGGTCGTTCACCTGGACGATGACGTGGCGGGCGTACTGGGCGGCGGTGAGCGCGATATCGACTCCGGCGCCGAGGCTCATGTAGCCGTAGTCGTCGGGCGGTGTGCACTGGATGAGCGTCACGTCGAGCGGCATGGCGCCGCTGCGGAACAGCCCCTCGATTTCGCTGAGGAAGATGGGGATGTAGTCGGCCCGGCCCTGCTGGACGGCCTGGCGCACGTTGGCGCCGATGAAGAAGGCGTTGTGGCGGAAGTGGCCCTGGTATTCCGGCCGGCTATAGTCGGCGGTGCCCATGGTGGCCATGTGGACGACCTCGACATCGCGCAGTTCCGGAGCGCGTTTTAGCATGGCGGCGACCAGGGTCTCAGGCTCCGAGCAGCCCTGATGCACGTGCACGCGGTCGCCGGACTTGATGACGGCCACGGCCTCCTCGGCGGTCTTGATCTTGGATCGGTACTGTTCCATCCATCGCATGGGGATCACCGGGGTTCGGACAAGATATCGGCCAGGGGACGGTGGGGCGCTTTGAAGGCGGCGGCGAGTTGCGGCTGGACGCAGGCGCCGCGATAGGTATAGACGCCGCCGGCCAGCTCCGGGCAGCCGCGCAAGGCGTCGTCGAGGCCGTCTCGGGCGATGCGCAGCAGGTAGGGCATGAGCGCCTGGGCCAGGGCGATGCTGGTGGAGCGGCCCATGTCCGCGGTGAGGTTGGGCACGCAGTAGTGCACCACGCCGTTGACCTTGAAGGCGGGCTCGCGGATGGTGGTGGGGCGGCTGGTCTCGACGCATCCTCCCTGATCGATGGCCACGTCGATGACGGCGGCGCCCGGGTGCATGGCCTCGACCATCTGCTTGGTGACGATGTGCGGCGTCTTCGCTCCAGCCACCAGCACGGCTCCGATGACCACGTCGGCCGAGGCGACCGCCGCGCCGATGGACTCGGCGTCGGCCAGGGCGGTGGCGACGTGCGGGATGTGCTCGATCAGGCGGCGGAGCTTCTCGCTGTCGATATCGAGCACGGTGACGCGCGCGCCGGCGGCCACGGCGGCGCGGGTGGCCCAAGTGCCGACCGTGCCCGCGCCAAGCACGACCACGTGAGCGGGCGGCACGCCGGGGCTGCCGCCCAGCAGAATGCCGCGCCCGCCGGAACTGGAGCGCAGCAGGTGCGCGGCGAGCGGGATGATCATCTGGCCGGCAATCTCGCTGACCGCAGCCAGCACCGGGAGCCGGCCGTCGAGGCGCCGGATGATCTCGCAACCGATGGCCGTGATATGGCGCTGGAGCAGGGTGTCGAAGATCGCAGGACTGGCGACGGCCATGTGGTAGAAGGCCATCAAGGCAGCGCCGGGCGGGCTCAGATCGAGTTCCGGGAGCGTTGGCACCGCGATTTTGACCACCAGCTCCGAGCGGTGGATGACCTCGGCCGGCGAGTAGGCGATGTGGGCGCCGGCACGGATGTACTCGTCGTCGCGGAACATGGCGCCCTCGCCGGCGCCGGTCTCGACCCACACGGTGGCGCCGCGCTCGGCCAGTTTGCGGACCACGGGCGGCGTCACCGCCACCCGCCGGTCCAGCGGGTTACCTTCTCGAAGCACTCCAATGTTCATGGCTCCAGCTCCACGGGTAGTGTCCTTACGGGAAATCGAACGTCACGTTTTCGATGCGGAACGTCGCCAGCTTTGCGCTTTGCGGAACCACGAAGGGGCATTCGTAGTCCGAGTCGGCCACCATCTGCTGCATGGGCACTGCGCTCTTGTATTCTTTGCCGGCGATGTCCACCACCGCGCTGCAGTATCCCTGGAGGACGCCGGCGTAACCCTGCCCGGGCGCGACCTTCAGGCGCACCACTGCGAACTCCCAACCACGCCGGGAGACCTGGAGATGGTCCATCCTCTGATTGATCACCTTGAGGATTGGGGCCGACCAAGTGACAGCCCGCCGGACTTCGGCAAGCGTCAGGACCACCGTGTGGTAAACGTGGGATTCGGGGGGCGCGGGTCCGGCGGCGGCGGCGCGGACTCCGGGGTCCGGATCGGTCTTCGCGATTTCAGCCCGAAGGGCCCGGCCGCCAATATTCCGGAGCGCCGCCCGGCGCACGCCCGCGTCCTTGTCGGTCTTCACCACCTCGGCCAGAGGCTCCTGCCCCAGCAGTCTCTCGACCGCGGCCACGCGCACGGAGGACGAGACATCCAAGCGGGCGACATCGGCCAACACCGCCTGATCGGAGATGTAGGCCACCGCGAGCTGGCGCACCTGCGGGTCGCTGTCGGTCTTCGCGATCATGGCCAGCGCCGACTGCCCGGCGAGGTTCCTGGCCGCGACCTCGGGGTTCGCCGCCTTGCCGTCCCACGGGGTCCCGTCCAGAATCATCCTCACCGCCAGTTTGTTTACCGCGGCCCGGCGCACATCCGGCGCCTTGTCGGTCCTGGCGATCTCGGCCAGAATCGCCTGGTCGACCAGGTCCTTGGTTGCGGACTCGCGCACGTCCTCGTCGCCGGCGGTTTTCGCGACGTCGGCCAGGAGCGCCTGGTCGGTCAGCTTTGCGGCCGCCGCCCGGCTCACTTCCGGGGCCGGATCGTGGACGGCGATTTCGGCCAGGACCTTCTGATCGGTCAGTTTCTCCACCGCGGCTTTGCGGACCCGCGGGTCGCTGCTTTTCAGCAGCTCAAGACAGGCCTGCTGCTTGCCGGTCTCACAATCCTTTTTCAGTTGATCGATGTCCGCTCCCGCAAGCAAGGCGGGAATGAGCAGAACGAAAAGCGCCCGCATTCAGTATCCCTCCTCTTCCAGCCGGACCTTGCCGGCGAAGTGGCGGTAGGCGAAGACGGTGTAACCGACGACCAGGGCCATGCCGGGAATCCACCAGGCGAGGCCGACGGCCAGGCCATGGTGGGCGGTGGCGGTGTTCCAGATGGTCAAGCCAAGAGCGGAATTCGTGTTCGAGGGCAGCACGTAGGGGTACAGGCCGAAGGCGGCGCTGGTCAGCATGCCGACGATGTACGCACAGGAGGCCAGGAAGGGTTTCAGCGCTCCACCGAAGCGCATTCCGGCGAGGCCCGCAAGCGCCAGGGCCGGGAAGACGTAGCCCCAGGGATGCGCTTTGAGGTTGTCGGCGACGTGGGGCTGGATGCGCAGGGTGACGCCGGTGACGATGAGGGTCAGGAGGGTGATGGCGATCCAGGCCAGGCGGGCGACCTTCCGCGCGCGCTCTTCAAGGATGTCCTCGGTTTTGAGCACCAGCCAAAGAGCGCCGTGGTGCGTCAGGGTGAAGAACGCGAGCAGGCCCACCAGCACGGTGTACCAGTCGAGGATGCCGGCGTCGGCGCCGGCGCGGAAGTCGGTCCACAGGGGGAGGAAGAAGTAGCCGGACTTGTCGAGCGGCACGCCGCGGACGACGTTGCCCAGCGCCGCGCCGTAGAAGATCGCCAGCAGCGCACTCGACCCGGTGAATACGACATCGAAGAAGGGGCGCCAGAGGGGCGAATCCAGGTGGTTGCGGAACTCGATCGAGACACCGCGCGCGATGAGCAGCCAGAGCACCATCATCAGCGGCAGGTAGAAGCCGCTGAAGCTGGAGGCGTAGAGGGCGGGGAAGGCGAAATAGAGGACGCCGCCACCAGCGATGAGCCACACCTCGTTGCCGTCCCAGACCGGGCCGATGGAAGCGAGGACGCGCCGGCGCTGCGATTCCGTGCGGCCGACGCAGAAGTGGACGATGCCGGCGCCGATATCGAAGCCGTCCAGGACGACGTATCCGGCGATCATGACTGCGACCAGGCAGAACCAAAGGGTTTCCATGTCCGTTTCCCTAGAGCAGCCTCGATTCCGAGCCGTGGACAATGCCATCCGGCGTGCCAGCCGGTACGGGGCCGTGCTCAATCTCGCGGCGGGTCAGGAAGAGGAACAGGATCGCGAGCAGAGAATACAAGCCCATGAATCCGAGCAGCGTGAAGAGGGTATTGCCCGCGGAGACGTTGGACGAGGAGCCTTCGCCAGTGCGCATCACGCCGTAGATCAACCAGGGTTGCCGGCCGAGCTCGGCGGTCAGCCAGCCGGCGGTATTGGCGATGAACGGGAATGGCAGCATGAGCATGAGGACCCAGAGCCAGCCGCGGACGCGGTAGAGCCGGTCTTTCCGAAGCAGCCAGGCGGAGACCAGCATGACGACGATGAAGATGGTGCCCAGCCCGACCATGATGTGATAGCTGTAATACAGCAGCGGGATGTTGTCGGGCAGGTTTTGTTTCGGGAAGGCGTCCAGGCCCTTGACCTCGGCGCCCCAGCGCTTGTAGGTCAGGAAGCTGAGCATGCGGGGAACGACCGCGGGATTGTCCAGCCTGCGTTTCTCGGTATCTGGCTGGCCGAGGATGGCGAGCGGCGCGCCTTGCGTGGTTTGGAAAAGCCCTTCCATGGCGGCTAGCGTGGCGGGCTGATGGTGGGCGATCAGGTTGCCCTGACCGTCACCCGTGGGGAAGAGCATCAGCACAGCAGCGATAGAGCCGCAGACGACCCCCAGGCGGACGAAGGTGCGGCCGTAGTCCTCGAACCTGCGGCTGAGCAGATAGAACGCGCCGACGGAAGCCATCGTGAAAGCGGCGGTGACCACCGTGCCGATCATGTTGTGCAGGTACATCCAGCCGAGCCAGGGGTTGAACAGCAAGGCCCAGAAGCTGTCGAGCACGGCTTCGTCGGTAGGTGCAAACTTGAAGCCCACCGGGTGTTGCATCCAGGCGTTGGTGGCGAGGATGAAGAAGCCGGAGAGCCAGGTGCCCAGGAACATGAGCAGGGAAATGAACCAGTGGCCCCGTGCGCTCAAGCGCCTCTCGCCGAACAGAAGCAGGCCCAGGAAGGTGGACTCCAGGAAGAAGGAGAACACTCCTTCCATGGCCAGCGTTTGGCCGATGACGCCGCCGGCGGTCCTGGAGAACCGGGCCCAATTCGTGCCGAACTGGAACTCCATGGGGATGCCGGTGACCACGCCGACGGCGAAACCGATGGCGAAGATCTTGATCCAGAAGCGGGCGGCGCGGTGGTAGTGGTCGCGGCCGGTCCGGAGCGCCATAGTTTTGAGGATGAAGATCAGCAGCGCCAGCCCCATGCTGAGCTGGGCGAAGAGGTAGTGGAAGGTAATGGTGAAGGCGAAATGGAAGCGATGCATCGCTAGAACGGAATCCATGGCCTGAACTTCCCCTGTTCGATTATGTCGAGGTGACTCCCTGCTCGCAAGTGGCGCCGGGATGCGGCGGGCCGCAGTGACCGGGTGCGGAGGGGCGAAATCGGTTTCGTTTGGGGGGCCGGCGGGGCACGATGGGGGGTCGGCTGAGCGCGGCTCCGGGGCGGCCAGGTAGAGGTAACACCCAGAGAATACATGGGGTTGGGCGCGGCTGGGGGACTTGGGCGGTGGGCCGAAATTGGTTTCGTTTGGTAAATTTCACTTTTTGGAGGGCGCGGTGGTCCCGTGCGGCGTCCCGTGCGGCAGAACGGCGGCGGAATGTAGTGTGCCGACATGACTGGCCTATTCTAAACCGGCGGCGGAGCAGTGAGGCGTCCGGCGGGGGGCAAGTGGGCGGGACAGCGGGGAATATACTGGCGGCGGAAGTGTGATCGGACCGGGAGTGAACCAGTGGTTGGAGGGAGGGCGGTTATGGACAGAAACCGGGTTCGGCCTGGTTTCAGGGCGTCCTTTCCCACATCGGGACTTGGGGCGCCCTTGGGGTCACCACTTCCGCGCGTAGCACGTGATACGGCCAAGTGCCAGTGATCGTGGGCTGTTGGAACCTTTCTGCCAGCGTTGCGTAATTGTTGAGCAGGAGAAGCAATGAGAACACTTCCGACGGATCTTCCCTCTCGTGGTGAGCGGATTATGAGCCGGAAAGGGATTGTTCTGTTGGGCTTGCCGGAATGCGGGCGGGTCAGGGTTCTGCCTACGTTGTCTACTGCTCGGGAAGCT
>Ga0187850_10004670_pt1 | contig 10769 bp, 9 predicted proteins | sample June2016WEW_4_15_FD_132436 | JGI IMG/M metagenome (GOLD analysis project Ga0187850, IMG submission 132436) | Peatland microbial communities from SPRUCE experiment site at the Marcell Experimental Forest, Minnesota, USA - June2016WEW_4_150 | ecosystem: Environmental > Terrestrial > Soil >... | reverse complement strand
GAGATACTACCATGACCGCCTTTACCCGATCGATATCCACAGCGCTGCTCAAAGCATCATCACGCTGGTGACGCTCAAAGATCTGGACAGCGGCAACATCACGCTGGCAAACGACGTGCTGGCCTGGACGATGTCCAACATGTGGAATGCACGGGGCTATTTTTACTTTCAGAAGCATCGCTGGTGGACGAACCGCATTCCGTACATGAGGTGGAGTCAAGCATGGATGTTGCTCGCACTGGCTGTGCTGATAGAGGGCCGGGAGGGAGGTTTCCCTTGCGTCGGGATGCCCGTGCATCAAATGCGACCGGTTGTTGCTGTATGATTGAGTTGGTATCTACAATAGATTATGAAACCTATGCGAATGCTGCAGCCTGCCTGCGGGAACCGGTTTATCAGTTGCCCAGACAGTCGATCTCAATTTTCGCAGAATTGAGCTGCACATTCGTGGTTTTTGCAGAACCGGCGGAACTTGAGAAAATTGACGAATGTCGGGCCGATGCGGCAACCGCCGGCGTACGAACACATCTTCGGCAATTTCATCAGTAATCGGCCACGCCTGGAAGGCGTGGCTTTGGCCTGCCCCGCAAAGCGGGCCGAACATTGTGCCGCTATTTTTCAACATAAGCACAAAATCTTACTTGCAGGTCTCAGCTCAAATGCCCCAAACTCACAAAGTGTTTCATGCGCTTTTCCTCCCGCCCAACCACGTTTTCCCCGGAGAAAGAGCGAACCTCACTCAAATGGCTCGCCGGAACGGCGGAGCCTAGCAAGCTCCCACGGCTAGGTGCACTGGCTTTAGCGCTCGACGCCACAAAGGGCGCACGTCCCTCGATTCGAGGCAGTGTAATGTTCGCACATTACCCGCGCAACGGGTGGACAAGATCGTCCCGCGCTCGACCGAGCACCCGAGAGAGGTAATCGCTGCTACCAGTTTATACCTCTCCCGCGGATTGTCGAAACCCCTCGCCTTGCACGTAAAGAATAGGCTTACTGAATTTGGCAAGACAGGGCGAAAAGGTGCCGCCTCTAATGGATGCGTCAGGCTCAATTCAATATGTTCGCAGCCCGACGAATTCGTCCCTTCCCCTTCGGGGAGTGCAAGGCGGTCAACGGGATGCTCGGCGAGTCAGATAATACACAATCGTCCTTTAAAACAAACATTTCGATTCATAAATGAATCCTTCCTTCCTAAGCTTGCAGCGATTTCTAGATAGAATCCTAGAAACTAGGCTGGAACTAAGAATCTTAGAAGCTGGGTGTGGTTCTACCATTCACTTTCGTTTTAAACAACCGATAAAGTTGACCGGAATTGACATTTCAGAGAAGCAACTGCAACGGAATACTCGTTTGCATGAAGCCATATTGGGCGATATACAATACTATAACTTCAGGCCATCCAGCTTTGATGTCATCATTTGTTGGACTGTGTTGGAACATCTTCGACGGCCTGAGTTGGCTCTCCGTAATTTCGCTAGCGCTGTTAAAGATGATGGCCTTATCATTTTAGGACTGCCAAATGTCTTATCCATTAAGGGTCTACTGACCAAGTACCTGCCCTTATGTTTCCATACGTGGTACTACAGGTATTTGATCGGAAGAAAAGAAGCAGGGAAAGGGGACTTGGGGCCCTTTAAGACTTACCTTAAATATACCATCGCTCCAAACGAAATAAGGAAATTCGCAATGCACAATAAGTTGCAGGTGTTTTATTATGACAGCTATGATGCTGGCGATCCTTCCTATTTTTGGCTAAACAAAGGCCCGTTGGCTAGATACGTAATCGCAGCCTATAACATGTTATGGACCTTAGCACACTTGCTAACATTGGGCAAACTTGGAAATAGCGAGTTTATCATCGTCCTGAAGAAATAAGCTGGTTCTTAGCTGCATGAATAGTAGATACATGCTAATGTCTTGGATGAATGCATGCGCAGAGTGGCCTGTCGTTATGCATTTTGGAAACCGGTGGCTATTATGAAGTCTTGTACCAAAAGGTAATAGTCTGGAATCCCAAGTCAAGATCTGTATATGCGTGTGCACCTTCAAGCGCCCCGCGCTTCTTGCGGGCTTGCTTAGGGAACTGGTCCAGCAAGCAAGTGACTGGAGGTTTACATACTCGATTGTCGTTGTGGACAATGATTCTCAAGAGTCTGCCCGTGAAACAGTGGACTTGCTCCAACGGCTGAATCCCGGCGCAATCGAATATTTCGTTGAGGCCGAACAGAACATTGCGCTTGCAAGAAACAGAGCAGTCGCGCACGCTAGCGGAGATTTTGTCGCCCTCATCGATGATGACGAAATCCCCAGCGACGGATGGCTTCTCCGGATGCATGCCGCCCTCATAAAGTATGGGGCGGACGGCGTTCTCGGGCCGGTGAAACCGCGTTTCGAGATCAGACCGCCGCAGTGGGTGACCAAATCGTGCCTTTTTCAACGGCCCTGCCATGAGACGGGCCATGTGCTTGACTGGACGCAGACACGGACCGGAAATGCGCTGATCCGACGCCCTGTTCTTAACGAAGTTGCGGGCCCCTTTAACCAAAATTTCGGCAGCGGGGGGGAGGATCTAGACTTCTTCCGAAGGGCAATTCATCTGGGCAAGGTGTTTGTTTGGTGTAACGAGGCTACGGTATATGAGATTGTCTCTGAGGAACGTACTCGCCTTTCCTTTCAACTAAGACGGGCCCTCCTGAGAGGGAAGGCATCCCTTGCGAACCCGTCTTGCCAAGCATCCGAGATCCTGAAGTCCCTCGCTGCATGCGTCTCATACACGATATTGCTTCCCGTCTTTCTGCTGATGGGCTGGCACGTGTTCATAAAATATCTGATCAAGGATTTCGATCATATTGGGAAACTCCTGGCTTTTTGCGGTATCGACGTGATCAAAGAAAAATACGTTCTGAATTGAATGCTGCCATACTCAAATATCTATGCTCGAGCGCATGGTTCCTAGTTCGATAGTAGACAAAACGGAACTCGTGTTGATTACTGGTGCCAACGGATTTGTTGGCTCGAAAGTTGTTGAAGTCCTGCTTGCACAAGGATTTACTCGACTGCGTTGTCTCGTCAGATCCGCCCGAAACCTCTCGGCACTGCGCGGGCTTGCAGACTCATTTGCAGCAGATGTGCAAATCCTCCAGGGAAACCTGCTTGACCGCGAAAAATGCCGCCGTGCCGTTAAAGACGTGTCGCTAATCCTCCACCTAGCCGCTGGAACAGGCAAATCTTTTGCTGGCTGCTTTATGGATTCCGTTGTTGCCACGCGAAACCTCCTCGATGCAGCACTGGAAGAAACTAACCTGAAGCGATTTGTCACTGTCAGCTCCCTCGCCGTGCATTCTAATGTCCACATTCGTCGCGGTGACCTTCTAGATGAGACATGCGATATTGAAAGCGACCATATGGGAAGATTTGACCCATACTGCTTCGGCAAAATCAAACAGGACGAACTTGTGATGGCATACGGCAAGGAACATAGATTACCCTTCGCGATCGTTCGCCCAGGAGTCGTCTATGGCCCAGGAAAGAAGCAGCTGACGGGACGTGTGGGAATAGACACATTTGGTATTTTTCTTCACCTAGGCGGGTCTAACCAGCTTCCGATGATTTTTGTGGACAACTGCGCCGAGGCCATCGTTCTTGCGGGGATTGTCGAAGGAGTAGACGGCGAAGTCTTCATCGCCGTTGATGACGATCTCCCTACAAGCCGGAAGTTTCTGCATATGTACAAAAAGAACGTCCGTCATTTCCACTCGATCTACTTCCCCTATCGGGTCTTTTACTTCATGTGCTGGCTCTGGGAGAAGTACTCGAAGTGGTCTGAAGGCCAGCTTCCCCCGGTTTTTAACCGAAGATTCTGCGCTGCCTATTGGCAGGGACAACGATATTCAAACCGCAAGCTCAAAGAGCGGACGGGCTGGAGCCCAAGAGTGCCCTTTGAGGAAGCAACCCAGCGATACTTCGGGTTTATTAACACCTGAGAGGGAGTCCATTGATACGCGTTGGCATCATTGGGTGCGGGAAGGTTGCCGATAAACACTGCAGTCAGATCTTGAGGATCCGGAACTGCAAAATCGTGGGTGTATGCGATCACGAAGAGCTTATGGCAAGGCAATTGGCTGAGCGCTTCGGCGTCCAGGATAGTTTCGCGGATCTTGGTGCCTTCCTGGCAACCTGCCGGCCCGACGTTGTTCACATCACGACCCCGCCGCAGAGTCATTATGCCGTGGCAAAGCAATGCCTTCAGGCGCATTGTCACTTGTATGTAGAGAAACCCTTTACCATCAATAGCCAAGAGGCTGAGCAACTGATTGGCATCGCCGAGACAGCCGGCTGTAAGATTACCGTCGGTCATGAGACACAGTTCCAGCCTGTGGCGAGAGACATGCGTCAACTCATCCATGCCGGGTACTTGGGAGGCGCGCCCGTTCACATGGAGAGCATCTATTGCTATGACTTCAGCGACGAGAGCTATGCCAAAGCGCTCTTGGGGGATAGCAATCACTGGGCACGCCGGCTTCCGGGAGGACTACTTCAAAACATTATCAGCCACGGCATTGGCAAAATCGTGGAGTATTTACAGGATGAAAACGTTACGGTGCTTGCGCATGGTTTCACCAGTCGATTCCTCGAGACCATCGAGGAGCCCGACATCGTCGATGAACTTCGCGTGATCATCTCGGACAGCCACCGAACGACCGCCTATTTCACGTTCTCGTCGCAGATCAGTCCGGCCCTTCATCAGTTTCGAGTCTATGGGCCCAAGAACTCACTTATCGCAGATCATGTCCACCAAACGTTGACTAGGGTGCCAAGGAAAACCTTCAAGAGCTATCTCAATCAATTCATCCCACCATTCTCGGATGCAAAGCAGAACTTCGCCGGCGGGTGCCGCAACATCAGCAGGTTTCTCCGCAACGATTTCCATTCTGAGTATGGAATTCACTTTCTGATTAACTCATTCTATCGGTCGGTGAGCGAAAATATCCCGCTGCCAGTAACCTACCGGGATATCCTTATGACATCGCGGATCATGGACGATATATTTAATCAAGTCCAAACCAGTCGCTTAGCTGCAAACAAGCGAGTTGGATAGCCTTGCCGGCTTCGTTCTAATCGTGCAGAATTATGCCTCAAATCAGCATTCTTTTATGATTCGCGTCCTCCTAGTTAATCAAGACGAAATCCCTCACTATAGGATTCCCATATACAATTATTTCTCGGAGTACTTTCGGTGTCACGGCTTTGAACTCCTTGTAGTTTCAGGCGGAATTCAACCGTGCAACCCTCACTCTGTAGATTTTAACTTCGCTGAAATTACTTTATCAATCAGCAGCTTGCTGACCTTTATCCGCACGAGCCATATCGATGTCGTAATCTTCTGGGTCAACCTGAAGCATCTTTTTCTTCTGCCAACCTGCTTTGCATCAAAATTCATCTTACGCAAGAAAATCATCTATTGGGGACATGGCCGCGACCTAGCTCACCCCAACGCCATGATCAAAAACCTCTTATATGCGTCTCAGTTGGCCATGAGCGATTCCATAATCCTTTACGCACCTCATCTGATTAAGTATGTTCCGCGTGCTTTTCGCAAAAAGGTGTTCATAGCCAATAACACACTCAATATCCGTTATCGTCCCATTTCTCGGGAGATGCGACATTTATATCTGAGCTACTACGGTATACATACGAGGAAAAACATCATTTGTGCCGGAAGATTCCACGAGCGCAAGAGAGTGCAACACCTCGTGGACGCCTTTAACTCCATGAACCGCCCGGACTTCGGCCTGATTCTTGTAGGACCGGATCCAGACTGCACCCTGGCAAACGTCCAGGGTTGTAATATATTTAAGCTAGGCCCCATCTATGGAGAGCGGCTGCTTGATCTGCTTTCTGCGGCTGACATATGCTGCATTCCGGGCGCAGTGGGCCTGAGCGTAGTGGACGCATTTTACTGCGGCCTACCCCTCATCACCGAGGCCGGAGATGAATCACCGGAGATGATGTACGTAAAGCACGGCATCAACGCCCTCGTTGTACCGCAAGCAGGGGTTCATAACCTCGCCAAAGCTCTCCTGCTTCTTCTTGAAGACGACGTACTCCGAGACCACTTTTCCTGCGCAGCGAGACGCGAAATCTCCAGTACTGGCCGGATCGAAACAATGGCTGCGGCTTTTGTTGCCGCGCTCCATTTTGCAACCCAGTCGTAACTACAATAATCACGTCATTTCTCCCAAACAAATGCCCGTGACTCCATTGCAAGAGCTTTGGCGACGTCTCAAGTCCAATTTGAGCGTCTCTTTCGTCCCAAACGGCTCCAACGCAATCGTTCGCCGTCTCGCACGCGGTGCAGCTTGGTCCCTGACAGGTTCCGTGGCAAACCGGTTGTTTGCGATGATCACCAGCATCTTGGTTGCCCGCATGCTCGGAACAGAATCTTTTGGCGCCTATGGAATGATTCAAAGCACCATCGGAATATTTGGATTGCTTGCAGGATGTGCGATGGGATCTACGTCCACTAAGTATCTGGCGCAATTTCGCACAACCGATCCCGCTCGCGCTGGGCGCATCCTATCTCTTACAATGTCCTTTACAACCGTTACTTCTCTCCTGATGTCAGCAGCCTTGCTGATATTTTCTCACCCATTGGCCAGATCCACATTAAACCGACCGCAATTGGGCCAGCTCCTCTCAATCGCCTCGCTCTTTTTGCTTGCCTCCACGTTAAACAGCGTACAGATTGCCTGCCTGGCAGGCTTTGAAGCATTTAGCCACACCGCGCGTATCAATATAATTCAGGGAGTGGCCACGCCATGCATTATGATCCCATTAGTATATCTCGACAACCTTCGCGGCGCTGTCGTCGCGTTGATTCTAACCTCAGCCCTAGGATTCTTCCTCTGTCGAACGGCACTACGCGGGCAATGCCTCCGCTTTTCAATACCTTTTCCCCACCTCCTACAAGCCGATTTCAGAGAATGGCGCCTTTTGCTCACTTTCTCGCTGCCTGCTACAATAGCCGGTCTCCTCTCTGCCCCGGCTACCTGGCTTTCCAATACATTTCTCGTAGCTCAGCACAACGGCTATGCTCAGTTGGGCCTTTTTAATGCAGCGAACCAATGGCGCCAGCTTATCGCCTTTTTCCCGCAGATACTCACATTCGTAATGCTTCCAATTTATTCAGATGTTCATGGGCACAATATTCCTCATACATTAACAAATACCTTCCGCCTTAACCTCCGCATAATATTCACAATTGCTCTCCCACTTACCGTGGTATTCATTCTGCTGCACAGGCCCCTCTGCTCTCTTTTTGGAAAACAATACCAGGGCACTGACGCTATCCTCATCATATTAATGCTTGTTGCATTTCTCAATGCGATTGACAACAACATTTCAACAGCCATAACGGGCACAGGGAGACCATGGATAGCTGCTGCGTTCTCTGCCCTATGGGGCTGTGTGCTTATAATCTGCACCGCACTTCTGGTACCCTCATATCATGCTATGGGGCTTGCATTCGCTCAATTGATTGCGTTTGTTTTCCTTGTAACGGCACAAATGACCTATGCCGAAAGAGTGCTCGCACCCCATGCCATAGCAAAAATGAAATCAATACTCGCTGTCGCCATCTTTACCTTGGTAGTTTCCTCAGTTTCGGCATTTTATAACACTTATTCGTTTCTCCTTGGAGCGCTTGCCGCTATCGCTGCATTTTATCCCCTGTGGCAGATAACACAGGAGCTGCTTTCAAAAAGATCACACTTTCGGGTCTTATTGGATTTGTAACACTGATCGCTCGCATGGAGCGAACATCTCCACGAAACCACAGCACCAGGCGCTACCCACATTGATGCTGTCAATCGTTGTGAGCACCTGCCACTCCTATTTTCATTGTTGTCCATCATTTCACGTTCGACCCATACTGACAACAGTTCGCTTCGGCATGTTCGCTGACACTGAAACGCCTTCTGGTCCAAAGCTCTTTACCACCCTCAGTCATACACGTTTATGCCTCCATCTGTTGCGTTGTTGCTTTGCCTGATCTTTGTCTATTTTCTCTTGCGACTCGAGCGAACTGAAACGCCAAGGTTGACTCGGGCTTTGTGGATTCCCACCATCTGGATGCTTACGGTCGCGGGCAAGCCACTTTCGATCTGGCTAGGCCAGAGTGGCAGCGACGATTTGACCGGCAGCCCCTTTGATCGCTTCGCCCAGCTGGGGTTTCTTTGCCTGGGTCTGTTGTTACTTTCGAGACGAAGCTTCGATTGGTCTGCAGCTGTCAAAGAACATTTGTGGTTGATTATACTCGTGATCTATATGCTCGTGAGCATCCTTTGGTCAGACATACCTTATGTATCTTTGAAACGTTGGACCAGGGAGTTTATAGCACTCGTCATGGCCTTTGTACTTCTGACTGAGGAAAATCCACAATTCGCATTAGAATGCCTGCTAAGAAGGACGATATACATTTTTATTCCTTTTTCCTTACTCCTGATCAGATATTATCCCGAATATGGAGTCCAGTATGGTCGCTGGAACGGTGAACGCATGTGGGTCGGCTTTACGGTACAGAAGAATGGCCTTGGCCGGCTATGCCTCATCGCGGTTTTCTTCCTCGCTTGGAATCTGGTCACTAGATACCAGAAGCGTGGCTTTAGCGTAGCCAAGTATCAGACTCACGCCGACGTCATCGTTCTTGCCATGGCGCTTTGGCTCCTCAAAGGTCCCCCAAATTCTTATCCTGCGACAGCCATGGCTGCGTTGGCTGCAGGATTAGCTGTATTCATGGGACTTCTTTTGCTCAGGAATCGCAGTCTTCGAATGGCTACTGCCATCTGCGGTTCTGCTGTTATTTGTCTTGCTGTTTTGGGGACCGCGTTGCCCTTAGCCACAGCAGGAAAAACCGTGACATCTGGTGGTCTTGCAGGCCTCCTTGGAAGAGATGAAACCCTAACAGGTCGGACAGACGTTTGGGCCGAACTTCTACCGAGCTTTGAAAAGCGCTCCATTCTAGGCTATGGTTTCGGAGGTTTCTGGACTCCTTCAACGCAAGAAGACGCTTTCGGCGTCAAAGAAGCCCATAACGGTTACCTGGATGTCTGCTTGGGCCTGGGCGTAGTTGGTGCTCTGCTGACAGGGTTGTTTTTGTTCTCCGTTTTTTTACAGGCTAAGATGGCACTGGCCAGAGATTTCACCTGGGCAAGCTTTTGCATCTGCTTCCTCCTCATGGTAGAAATTCACAATCTGACTGAATCGTCGATCGACTCATTTCAGCGGCATTTAATGGCTATTTTACTTTTTCTTTCGGTATCTCTTTGCAAGCCCCTCCAGAGCGCTCGCAGGGAACGGGTGGATCAAAATTATTTCCGACCAAAAACAGACCTCAAAGGGCAGCCCCAGTAAACAGCATAATCCTTTGCGTACAAGCATGATGACAATCTTGACTCGGAAATTGCGCTTGTGGATTCTGTCGTAAGCGTCTCTCAGTTTCCGGAATCGAGTGCTCAAGGTTTGCCAATCCCAAGCTTCTTGACTCTCTCGAATTGGTCTCGATCCTTACGAAGGTCGGCGCTTCCGGGGGTTTCACCACCACGGCTCATTATGCATAACGGCATATCCCTATCTCGCCGCCGCGCGAGCTCGGCTTTCCCCCTGAGCCTCTCTCCTTCCTCCGCGCCGCTGAAATACCCCGCGGTTTCAGACCGCGAGGCCCTGCCAGTGCGGCCGGAACGGCATTTGTGGACATCAATTGAAACGTTCTGCCGGATTCAAGCTCGAGCCCTGCTTCAGAATCTTTGCTGCTTCTGGTGCGGCCGAGCTCCATGATCCTGCTCCACTTTTATGACATCGTAGTACTAGGAAAATCCGTCTGTAAAAGCCCCTCTGCAGCACGCAACCCCCTCACGCACGTGAGAGCGACGCTGTGTGACTGCAATCACAAAGCCAGCACCCGAAACGTCCGAAATATGCTAATAGAATAAACACCGCCGCTGACAGCAAACGCGCAATGGTGCCTGTATCGGCGACGCAGCACGGGAGATCCGAATGTTACACAGACTAATCTTGTTTGAAGCGATGGCTCTGTTTCTGGTGCGCGACTGCGCAGGTGCCACACGCTTGGCAGCATCCTGCTCCTTGGCGGATGTCACGGCTGCCTACAATTTGGCCGGCTCCGGCGATATTGTATCTGTGCCCGCATGTACCGCAACGCCTTGGACGTCGTATCTGACAATTAGCAAGTCGATCACCATTCAGGGCGCCGGCGGCGGACAGACCGTAATCACCAACGGTGGGACGACAAAACTTTTCTACATCAATTTGTCATCCGACGTGCCCGTCAGAATCACGGGCTTCTATTTCACTCAGGATCTGCACCCAGCAGGCGAGGAAAATGCCGTACATAAATGGCAAGAAAGATAACAGTTTCCCTCTGACAAAAGTTCGGATCGACAATAATTATTTTTATCAAGGTGTCGATGTTATATGGGCAACTGGCTGGCTCGAATGCTTGATAGATCACAACACATTCTACAATGCGGACAGGGCGATAATTGTCATAGGTGACGATGATTATGCCTGGAATAGGACTATCGCAGCAGGCACTTCACATGCACTTTTCATCGAGGACAACACGTTCCTGGCTGACAATAAGGTAACTTGGATATTTAACGAGAACCTATATCAGCAGCAGGGGGCGCGAACCGTTGTCCGATATAACAATTTCGACTTTCATGCATGTACGGTATGCACTGCTTTTTACG
>Ga0187850_10004657_pt1 | contig 10790 bp, 10 predicted proteins | sample June2016WEW_4_15_FD_132436 | JGI IMG/M metagenome (GOLD analysis project Ga0187850, IMG submission 132436) | Peatland microbial communities from SPRUCE experiment site at the Marcell Experimental Forest, Minnesota, USA - June2016WEW_4_150 | ecosystem: Environmental > Terrestrial > Soil >... | reverse complement strand
TTCACGTGTTCGGGAGTTCCCTTTGGCGCGCAATGCACGGTTCCCACCAGCGTGGCGGTGGCCAACGGCGCAGCGACTCCGTTCACGGTTTCGATCGCAACGTTGTCTCCTGCGCAGGCGGCGGTGTTTCCGGGGCTGGCACGGCAATCTTCCGGTAGTCTGCACCCTCAACCGGGCTTTTCGCTGGCGTTCTTGGCCGCGTTGCTGCTGTTCGCACTGACGTTGCGCACAAGAACTAAGTTGCAGGCACCGCCGCGGTGGCTGGCCCCTACCGCTGTCGCTCTGTTGATGACCGCGCTGGTGTTTTCAGGGATTGGATGCGGCAGCGCCGGCTCCTCGCAGTCGGTAAGCCCGCCGCCACCGCAGAGCGCCGCAACGCCTGTGATTAGCCCCGCGAGCGGAACGTTTACCGCAGCGCAGTCCGTAACGCTCACAGACGCCACTGCTGGCGCATCCATCCACTACACCACGGACGGCTCGACCCCCGCGGCTTCATCTCCAACTTACCAGGCGGCGATTCCCTTGAGTTCGTTAACCACCGTCCAGGCGATGGCGATCGCGCCCAACTATGCGAATAGTGCTGTCGCCAGTGCCACCTTCAAGTTTCAGACTCCGTCCGGGACCATCACCCTTACGCCGACAGCTACGCCCAGCGGCACCAGCAAGCAGCTCTCGTTGACTCCGATTCTGTTGACTCTGAATGTGCAGTGACACGCGCTCGTGGATGCGAGCCGCCGCCGAAATGCAGGTGAGAAACGCTCAGGGCGCGTAGGTGACGCGATAGACCACGCCTGCTCCATCGTCGCTGACCAGCAACGCTCCATCGGGAGCCACGGCCACGCCCACGGGGCGGCCATTCACGTTTCTGCCGCTGGGATCTGGCACCAGCCCCGTCAGAAACGGCACGGGATCTGCCGAAGCCTTGCCATCTTTGAACGCCACAAAGGCCACCTGATAGCCCGCGCGCGAAGCGCGATTCCACGAGCCATGCTCCGCCACGAACGCTCCGCCACGGTACGATTCCGGAAACTGCTTGCCGGTATAGAAGGCAAACTGCAATGGCGCCACGTGCGCTCCCAGCAACACATCGGGGATGATGGCCCTGGCGACGAGCTCGGGTTTCTGCGGCTGCACGCGTGGATCGACGTTGCCTCCAATATAGCTGTAGGGCCAGCCGTAGAAGCCGCCGTCTTTTATCGAGGTGAAGTAATCGGGCGGCAGATCATCGCCCAGCTCATCCCGTTCGTTCACGCTGACCCATACCTCGCCGGTCAGCGGTTCGACCGCCAGGCCGACCGCATTGCGCAAGCCGCTGGCGAAAATGCGCGAGTTCTTCCCGTCCGGATCGCAAACCAGAACCGCGGCACGCCGCTGGTCCTTCTCGAAGTCGATGTTGGAGGAGGAACCCACGCTCACGTAAAGCCTATTGCCGTCGTTGCTGAACGCCAGCGTGCGCGTGAAGTGGCCTCCACCCGGCGGCAGGTCGAGAACGTGTTCGGCATCCCCCAGCCTTTTGGAAGTCTTTCCGTCGTAGCGAAAACGCACCACCTCGCCGTTGTTGCCCACGTAAACATAGTCTCCGCGGAAAGTGATCCCAAAAGGCCGGTTCAATCCTTGGGCGAAATCCTCCCGCTGCTGTGCCCCGCCTGTGTGCTGGGGATCGCGAAGAATGACGACCTTGCCCGCACCCGTATCGGCAAGAAAAATATCGCCATTGGGGGCAACGGTCAGGAACCGGGGCTGCTTGAAATCTTTAGCGAAAATATTGATATGGAATCCGGAAGGCACGCTCGGCAGAAAGCCCGCCGGCGGCTTGCTTTCGGAAGGACCGTTGCCCGCCGATTTTGTCGTAAAGGGCGCAGGCAATTGCGGCTTCTTTCCGTAGGTCACTTGAGCGCTGGCGGGGCTCGCGGCGAGTACGGCGGTGCAACAAGCGATGGTGAGAAAGATCGGCGTGCGCATCGTTCATTCCTCCAGGTCTGTTGTTTATCGGGCACCAGGTAAGATGCCAAAGGTAAGCCACAGGTTCCATGGAGAATCCCCAGGGAGCATCAAGGAAGAGCGCGGACGTGAATCCCCAAAATGTTTTCCTGCATCCAAGAAATCAGAATGCCGCTTGGACGCACAGACCGCCTCTGGGGTTAGAGAAATGAAGCCTGGCCACGGATTCTGCATCGCCACGATCGCTTTCGCAGAAGTATTGACCTGCCTTTCCGCTGCACCCGGCGCAATCGCAGCGCGCACGAACGCGTCTTTTCCAAAACCCGCCGTGGATGAACCAATCGCCACCGCGAGAAGTCAGGAAGTGGCTGTTCTTTCCGGAGGCTGCTTTTGGGGCGTGCAGGCTGTCTATCAGCATACGAGGGGAGTCATCTCCGCGACCTCGGGCTACTCCGGCGGTGAAGCGGAAACCGCGCACTACGAAATGGTGGGCGGTGGAAGCACAGGACACGCGGAGAGCGTCAAGGTGGTTTTCGATCCTTCGCAGATCACCTACGGCCAGGTGCTGATGATTTTCTTTTCCGTGGTGCACAATCCTACGGAGCTGGACAAGCAGGGTCCCGATTGGGGGCCACAATACCGCTCCGCCGTGTTTTTTTCCAGCGATGAACAGAAGCGGATTGCCCAGGCGTACATCGCGCAGTTGGGCGCCGCGAAGGTCTACCCGCAGAAGATCGTGACCCAGGTCGTTGAGTTAAAGGCGTTCTACCCCGCGGAAGGCTATCACCAGGACTACTTGAAACATCACCTGGATAGCCCCTACATCCGCATCAACGATCTGCCAAAAATTGCCGGCCTGAAGAAGCAGTTTCCGCAACTCTACCGGGAATACTGAAAGCTTCCGCTTGACGGCTTTAAGATTGAGCCGGGCGGTTTGCGACGTTTTTTCTCCATCGAAGTTCCTGCTTGACTTGCTCGCCGCAGGAGCGTATTCAGGGTTTCCACGCGCAGCGCTCCCTGCTGTGTTTCTGCCCGTTGCTTTTACCTCCTGCGCGTTCATCTCACATTCTCTAAGGAGGAACTATGTGCGCAGTCAAGGCAATTCCAGACGGGTACCATTCCATCACGCCATCCATCGTGTGCAAAGATGCCGCCCGCGCGATTGACTTCTACAAGGAGGTCTTTCAAGCCAAGGAACTGGGCCGCATGACGGGGCCGGGCGGCAGCATTGGACACGCCGAGTTGCAGATCGGCGATTCGCGGCTGATGTTGAGTGACGAATTCCCCGGCATGGCCAATGCGCCGGACCCCAGTGGCCCGCAATCGGCTTACCTCTTCATTTACACCGACAATGTGGATGAGCTGTATGACCGTGCGGTGAAGGCCGGGTGCAAAGTGGAGATGCCGCTCCAAAAGCAATTTTGGGGTGACCGCTATGCCAAAGTCCGCGACCCGTTCGGCCACCAATGGGGATTCGGCCAACATGTGGAAGACGTCACGCCAGAGGAGATGAAGCGGCGTTCGGAAGCTTGGATGGCGCAGATGAGCAAGGCAGCGAGCGGCGATTGATCCGGTATCCCTGACAGCATCCTGTTTCGAATGTGGCCCTGCTTCTCCCCGGACAGGGCCACTTTTTTTGGTTCGGAGCTGCGGCCGATTTCAGCTGGCCGAGAGTCGAGCGACCCTCACAACGGCTCCGTACTAGGACTACGACCATTAGTACACGTAAACCTATGTAAAGTTGAGTGTTAGGAACGATATGGGCGGTAGTGTGCAAGAAAAGTTCTACATTTTCTTAATAGGCTCCTTTCAATCAAAATAAAGTGCTTCTTTTCTGTAAGTTGAAAAAGTGGTTTCTGGCACTTTACATGCACTGTTCTTAGCTAGGGTACCGCAGCCCTATATGGACTCAAGGGGAAATGGTGTATCTCGAGGAGCAATGAGAGTGCTTTTGCGCGGTACCGTTTCATTCGTTCAATTGCACCTCTTCTTATCCCAAGTCCCTGAGATCCCAAGGGAAGGCAGACAAATATGAAGAAGTTAGTGCTAGCACTAATCTTGCTAGTTGGCACATCGGCCTACGCCGACACTTTGACCTTTACCGGGTCAACAGCAAACGGTGAATACGGGCCGTACAGCATGCAACTGAATGGCGGTCCAGTGACGCCGATGATCTGCTTCTCGGACAACAACTGGATCACTAGTCAAGAGAGTTGGAGCGTCCAGGCGTATAACATCAGCACGATCACTTCGCTGCTGAACAGCAAATTCTCCGGGAACGCGACGACATACAACGAACTCGGCTGGCTGGCGGACCAGTTGTTCGCCAATGCGGGCACTTCCCAGGCCGCCACAGACCTGCAACTCGCCATCTGGTCGGTTTTCGACCCCAGCTCTCCTTTCGGAACCACAGCCGGCTCCATCCAGGACCTCAAGAACGCATCCATCGCTGTTAACGGGGTTTATGTCAATGGGGTCCTTGTTGGCGGGGGCTATGTGGCCACAGACGTGTTGTTCTACATTCCCACCGGTGACTTCCCGGCAGATAAGTACCCCTATGGGATGCCGCAACCCTTCATCAGTCGCGTGCCAGAGCCATCCAGCTTGGCACTGCTCGTTTCTGGCATGCTCGCCCTGATGCTGGTGGTGATTCGCCGCGGCCGAGCTTAGCAGTACAGCTATCCCCAATACCCTCTTTCCCCAGAAACGCCCTCCGGCATCCCCGGAGGGCGTTTCCTTTTGTGCCCGGCACCGTACCGCCGCATTCTGTCGCTGAGGTCATTTCAGAAGCCGACACGCGGCCAATCCTCTGGGCATTCTCCCGGCAGGAGTAAAGGGCACGCAGGGCTCGCGCCAGTAATGCTTATCGTGATTCGAGCGGCCAGAGCCACGCGGCGCCGCGAACACCGCTGGCATCGCCGTGTTTGGCCACCAGCACCGGCGTATCGGCTTCCCTCCCGAACACGTAATTCTTCAATCGCTGCGGCACATTCCGGTACAGCCGCGGCACCTGCGATACGCCCCCGCCAAGGACAATCACGTCGGGGTCCAGGATGTTCACCAATTGAGAGAGGCTGCGCGTCAGGCGATCCTCGTAGCGCTCCAGGCTGGCCACCGCCGCCGCTTCTCCGGCCTCGCAGCGCGTGATGATCTCTTTTCCCTTCAAACGCGTTTTGGTGGCGCGTTCATAGTCGTCTTCCAGGCCGGTGCCGGAAATCCACGTCTCGATGCAGCCACGAAGGCCGCAGTAGCAGGCAGGTCCCGGGAATTCGTCGGGGTGCATCCAGGGTAGTACGGTATGACCCCATTCCCCGGCTACGCCGTTGCGTCCATCATGCACGCGGCCATCGATGGCAATGCCGCCGCCGCAGCCCGTCCCCAAAATCACCGCAAACACAACGTGCTTGCCGGCGCCCGCGCCGTCCGTGGCTTCGGAAACAGCCAGGCAGTTGGCGTCATTCGCGCAGCGCACTTCGCGATGCAGCGCGTCGCCCAAGTCGCGGTCAAACGGTCTGCCAATCATCCACACGGAATTTGCGTTTTTCACCGCGTGCGTGATCCGGGAAATCGTGCCGGGAATGGCAATGCCGACCGTCGCGCTGCGACGCAGTTTGTGCTCGATGTGTTCGACGCCTTCCTTGATCGCGCGCACGGTGCCGTCATAATCATGCCGCGGCGTGGCCACGCGGTGGCGGTGAAGTTCGCGGCCATCGGACTCGAGGGCGATGAATTCGATTTTTGTGCCGCCAAGATCGATGCCGATACGAAGTTTGCTCTTTGGAGAATTTCCCGACGAAGTGGACATGATGAACATGATTTTACACACAAATACAAGCAGCGGGGCGGCTTCCTGAAGAAACAGCCCCGCCCGCGAGCAAAGGCGCGGGGACTGAAAAGAGCGCACAAACGAGACGCCCCTCAAGACCCGGAAGCGGGGCCTCAAGGGGCGTCTTCAAGAACTGCGGATGAGTTAGAAGTGGAAGCCCAACTCCACCGTTTCTGTTCGCGGCGTCACGTAGTGCGTGCCGCTGAACGTGGAGAGGAAGTTGTAGAGCGCGTACTTATTGGCCAGGTTGATTACGGTGAACCGCAAACTCCACTTGTGGCGGTCGCCGTTGAACAAATTGTCTTCTCCGACGGCAATGTCGAACAGGTTACGCGGAGCGACGCGCGGGGGATTCTTGTCGTCGTTTTCGGCGCCTGACTTCGGTATCTGGAGGAGTGTTGATCCATACTGGGATGCGGAGCACAAGCCGTTCGCGCTGATGGGAACTCCTAGCGGATTGCTGACGCTCGGCGGGGCTGCCACCACGCTGCCGCAGAACAGACCTGCCTGGAATTGCTGATCGGGCGTTAGCCCCGAAACATTCACGAAACCCGGAGTACTTTGATCACCCGCGCAATTCCCTCCAAAGCAGGGAATCGGGCCCGCCACCAGGCCGCTGTCATAGCGCCAGTTGACGCCCACCCATGGCCCGCGTTTCAACGGCTGGTATTGTAAATGGGTCGTCTGGTTGAAGAGCTCGTCGTGGTCAATGCGGAAGACTCCGGTTCCGCCTTGTCCCGCAGGCGTTGCGCCCAGGCCCGTGACTTGCGGCTGGAAGAACCGTGCTGCCACGCTGGAAGCCACGAAATAAGCAGAAAATCCGTGGAAGTTTGGAACACTGGCCCGGAGCATATAGCCGGGTATCTTGGAGTTGTGCCATTCAATCGGGAACGTGATCGGCGTATTGCCCAGAATGCTGAAGTCATAGGCATTGTGAGTGTACTTCCACATGTATTCCCCATCGATCACCAGGTATCTGCCAAAGGCTTGCTGGAATCCGGCATGAAATTCATTCCGAAAGCCCGGAGTCAACGGAGCATTGAGGCAAGGATAGCCTTGCAGCGATGCCATGAGGGCGTTGACCACGGGGTCGTTGCAACCTTCGCTGGCCAGAACCAGGTTTTCGTTAAAGGGTGTCTCAAGTATCCGCGCATAGGAAACTCGCAGAACCGTGTTCGTCCGCTTGATGTTGTACGCGACTCCCAGGCGGGGTTCCGCCTGCTTCGTGGTCACCAGTCCGTTGTAGAAATCGCCGCGAATTCCCAGGTTGAACGACCAGTTGTTCTTGGTAATGGTGTCTTGCGCATACAACGCCAGTTCCTTCACGTCAGTATGCCCGCGGAAAAAGTAATAGTTCCCACCAGCCGTCAAATCGTAAGGAGCCAGGGTCGTGCACGGCGCGACGAGATTGACGCCGCTCACCTGGCACGGATTGCCATTAGCACCCACCAAGGACGATAAGAGCGTCGGGTCCACGATTCCCAGCGAGTCGTTTTCCGTCAGAAAGGTGTGTTCGTAGGTGATGCCCGCCTTGATGTTGTGAATGCCCTTCACGTAAGAAATATCGGATCGCAGCCCGGCGTTGGTCAACCGGCGAGCCTGGCCGATGCTTTCACCCTGCAGGTCCGGAGTAAAGTCGGCGAACGGATTCGCGCTGGGGTAGTAGTGGTATTGGTCCTGGCGCACGAAAGCGCCGATGGTGAACACGGCCTCCGTGCCGATCAGGTGAACGAAGGTCGGGGCCACATTGAAGGTTCCGATCTTGGAACGCTGGTCCGCAGGGCCGACCAACTCGCCGTTGGGGCCGAGACCTCCGTTGTCCCCCACCAGGCCGTTCCATGCCGTGGCATACTGCGCGTCGAAGGAATTAGGGGTCTGAAACCACGAACGCGTGTAGCCCAGGTTCAATTGAATTGTGTTCGCATCGGAGAATTTATAATCCACGCGGTCGAAAAAGTTCTCTTCGTTCCCTTTATCGTGCATAACCGTGTGTTCCGGAGGATCGAGGAAGCGGCCGGATTGCAGACCGCTGAGGGCGATAAAATTCCCCCAGTTTTTGCCGCCATACGCCAGGTCGGCCGAGAAACTCGGGGTGCCGAAGCTGCCGTACGATGTGGTTACGCTGCCGTGTGCCTGATCGACGCCCAAACCGGAACGTGTCGTGACTTTGATGACCAGGCTCGTTTTGTCTCCGAATTCCGCCGGTGGCGCCCCGGAAATCACTTCCAGCGACTGAATCGATTCCGACGGTATCTGGTTGGAAAACACTTTACTCTGCTGATCCGTAATCGGCTGCCCGTCCAGGGAGAAGGAGTTCTCCGCGTGGTCGCCCAGACCGTGGAACAGTCCATTCGAGTCGGCCGCAACCCCTGGGGTGGTCAGCGTTACGAGCGAACTGACCGAAGAGGTCGAACTCTCCAGAGGCACATTCTCGAACAATCCACGGTCGACATCCGTGTGAAAGGTCGAGTCGGTTTCCAGCAGGTCCGCACCTGTCGATTCCACGATAACCGTGGTGCTGGAGGTCCCGATGGTCAGCGAGATGTCCACTTTCGTGGCCACGGAGGAACGTATTTCTACGTCTTGCGCATAGTTCGCAAAACCGTTTGCCGTCACTGTCATGTGGTACGGATTGAACGGCACGTTGGTGAAACGGAAAGAGCCGTCTTTAGCCGTGTTCATGGTGCGCGAATAACCGCTGACCACGTAGATGATCTCTACCGTGGCATTGGCCACGGTCTTCCCCGATGGATCCAGAACCGACCCTTCTATGGATCCAGAGTTACCCGTCTGCGCGAATACCGCAGCTACGATAAAAGCAAAATGGACTGCAAAAAGAACAGCTACTCGAAAATCGTATCGCATTCTTCCTCCGATTCCTTATGGAAACGCCCTCGTGACGTGTTTGTGTTGATAGAGACCGCTGTAAAAACAGCGGGTGCGCGGCTAAATGGAGCCGCGCGACGAGGCACTCGCCTGATTGGGATTTACGACGCGAAGGAAAAAGGCGGGGCGCGGGAAGAAGAATGCCCGGAGGGCGGCTCCGCGAAGTTGGCCTCCGAAGAAACTACAACTTCACCAAGAGAAACGATCGGGATGCTGAAGGAAACAACCGCCACAGCCGGGGTGACGCCCAGATGGGCAACCTGGCAGAGGCGGCAGGCGGCCTCGTCCTGGCCATTGGCATGGGAGTGTGGCGTTACCTGTAGGAGGAACGCGAGCGAGAGCAGCGCTAGCGTGAGCGCTACTGGCCGGGCGAGTCGGCGGAAGATGGGATGTTCGTCAAACAACATTTCCGTGCCTCCCGCGAATGAGCGTTTTCGGGGCCGGCCCCCTTTCCGCCATGCGAAAAGAGGACCTTAGTTGATTTTCAAGCATGCTGCTGTGATTTGCAAGCTGGCTTCCCTGGTAGATGTGGCCAGAGAGAAACCGGTTGTATTCTCTTTGCCGGTTAGTCGGAGAAGGCCGCCGAATTGACGCTGAGAAGAGCCCTCAGGTTTGCCACGACCTGCCCGCAGACTTTGCGCACTTCGCTCTCGGTAGGGCTTTTGCTGACCTCGTACTTCTCCATGGGGATGAAGTTGTTCAGGCTGATGAGCGGCCCGAACTGCGCATCGCAATTCTCCATGGTCATGACCCGGTACAGCGGTTGATCGGGCCGCGCTAGATTGTAGGCCCCCACGTACAGCACGAAGCTGGACGCCGGGGTCGTGCCCCCCAGGATCGCCAGACAATTGTGATTCTGCGAATCCACCTCCGCGAATACCCCTTTGAGAAGCACGCCTTTTTCCGGGTGGAAACTCCCTAGAGGAGCCGCGTTGAAGCCATTTTTCCGAAGCGCCTGAACAAGCGCCTCGCCGAAAAAGGCCTTGAGCCGCTCCGCCTGTTTGGAACTGGTTTCTGCATCCTGGAGAACGCGCGGTGATTCGCCGGAGGGCCGCCCACCACTCGGGGGTTTCTGTGGGGCGGGCGCCTGCGTAATGGCAGCCGGCTCTTTGCCGGGCGCAGCGTTTATGTCGAACAGCGAGATGTAGACGCGAACCGACTTCGGATTGAAGTCGGAGCTTGCGCTGCCCACCGTGGCGGACACACGCCCTCTGCTGCCGAGGAGTAGTGCGGGCACGAGGCCAGCCAACAGAATCACGCTCCAATAGAGGTAGACGCGCGCTGTGGCCATAAGTACCTCCAGGCTGAGGTGGGGCGGAAGACAAACGCTACCCCAATTAGATGAATTCGCGCAGAAAAAGATGGGCGAATCTTGAGCAATGTGGAACAAAACTCCCCCAGGTGCGGGGGAGTGCTCCCGGCGCATGGTTGCTTGGTGGCAACACAACAACGCAAGTGATTCACGCTTTTCTTCGGCACACTTTTATGGCACACTCATAATGTATCCATGAAGGCCAAGCGAACAAAGCGCACGCATATACTTCTCCCCGAAGACCTCGCGCGGGAAATTGATGCCCTTGCGGGACGCCGTGGACGCAGCGCTTTCCTCGTGGAGACGGCTCGTGAAGCAGTCCGACGTCGAAAACTATTGCGCTTCCTTGAAGGAGCGCCCGCAAGCTGGAAGGAACAAGATCATCCCGAACTCGCGAAGGGTGCTGCATCCTGGGTGCGCAAACTACGGCGGCAGAGTGAATCCCGCAAGTCCAAGCGCCGCTGATTGTCGATTGCATGAAGATTCTTCTCGATACCTCGGTTTTGATTGATGTTTTGCGTGGCCGAAACAATCGCCGCAACCTGCTGGCAAATCTGCTTCGCGACGGGCATTCCCTGACCACCTCGGTCCTCAATGTTGCTGAAGTATACGCAGGCATGCGTCCAGGCGAGGAAGCGCAAACTGCCGAGTTCTTAAATGGACTTGATTGCCTGGAGTTGAACGAAAGTGGCGCGCGCATGGCCGGTCACCTGAAGAATTCCTGGGCACAAAAGGGACGCACGCTGACCCTCGCCGACACCATCGTCGCCGCCATCGCCATCGAGCACTGTTGCACTCTCTTCACCGATAACCGCAAGGATTTCC
>Ga0187850_10004647_pt1 | contig 10812 bp, 11 predicted proteins | sample June2016WEW_4_15_FD_132436 | JGI IMG/M metagenome (GOLD analysis project Ga0187850, IMG submission 132436) | Peatland microbial communities from SPRUCE experiment site at the Marcell Experimental Forest, Minnesota, USA - June2016WEW_4_150 | ecosystem: Environmental > Terrestrial > Soil >... | reverse complement strand
CCTGATTCGCGAGGTACAGCGCCACGCAACGGCCAATGCCGCGGCCGGCGCCGGTGACAACAGCGATCTTCCCCTCTAGCGAGTGGCCGAGGGAAGTCGAAGCGCTATTCCGCTCGGGCTCTGCCGTCAACTGCTAGCCCCGCGACGGCAGATAAACGGTAGCTTTGCCCGGCGACGTCTTCTCGCCGCCCTCTTTCTCGGTCCAGATGTCGAGCTGAACGACGTTCTTGCCGCCCTCTTGCGACTTCTCGGTGATGACCCCGCGGCAAATCATCTCCTGGCCGGGAACGTCCATGCCCCGGTACTGGCAACTGTACTTCTTGATCTGTCCCTTGTCGCCCAGCCAGTCGTGCAGAAGCTGGCCCAGGAAGGCGTTCTTGAGGGCGCCGTGGACGATGACTCCCGGCAGACCATTGCCGGCCGCGAAGTCCTTGTCGTAGTGGATCTGGTACATGTCGCCGGAGCCGGCAGCCCACATGACTAGCTGCTGCGTCGTGCAGTTCTTCACCAGCTTCGGTATCTCGTCGCCGACGTTGACGTCTTCGAAGTAGACCTGATCAGCCATCTTTCACCCTCCCTAGTACATGATGCCGGTGCCGCGTTCGGTCGCGACGAGCTTGCCTTCTTTGTTGTAGAGGTTCGCCTCCGTGGTGAGGATGAGCATCTTGCCCAGCGCGCCCGTCCTCTCGCGCAGATCGGCGATCTTAGTGACGCTCTTCAACACGTCGCCGCCGCAGATGTCCTCGCCGTAGTACTCGAACTCGGTGCCGCCGTTAAGGAGGCGCATTAGGCCCAGCCCCGGTATGGCGGGTGGGCGCTTGATGGAGTTGCCGACGATGTTCGTCGGGTTCTGAGGCGTGTGGATCGCGTGCCCCAGGAAGCCCGGCGGCGCGACGAGGCCGCGGTGCCCCTTGCTCTTCGCGTAGTTTTCGTCGTAGAAGATGAGGTCGGTATGGCCCACGGCGCGGGCAAACCAGCGGATCGCTGACCTGTCGACCTCGATCGTCTGAGGCTCTCCCTCCTTGCCTACGACAGAACGCATTTCGTCCGTGAGAATAGAATCTTCGGTCACGGTCTTTCCTACCTCCTTATTGGAAACTCGTAGACTGGAAATTGGACGTGGTGACCTTGAAGATAGCGCAGCCCCGTTTTCGTGTCAAACGAGGGGATCGCTGAAGGCCGGGTTGGCTTTCAGCGACAGTCCACCGGCTCGAAGCGCCCTGCCCGCAACTCCCCAATGAGCTCGGCAAGCGACGTTATCTGACGCTCGAAGCGAGTGGCGCAGCGCCCTACCTGACTCGCCTGATGCGCGTCGCTGCCGCCGGTCGCTGCCATCCCGAGCGTCTGTCGCAGCCGCTCCGAGAACTCGTTCTGTTGCAGCGCGCCGCGGCCGTGATGTGTTTCCAGCGCCACGCAGTGCCGGTATGCGGGATTGGCCGCCGCCTTCTCCAGGCTGCGCTTCAGGTCCGCCTCATCCATCTCGTACCACGGCATATAGCGACGGTATGGGTGGGCCGCCACCATCACGCCGCCGTCCTCTTCCACCATCTGCGCCAGTTGCCCGATGCGGTGCATGCCGAACCGGTAGTGCGTCAGGCCGTACACGAGCATGTGGCCGTTCTCCGTGTTCACCTCGATGGCCGGCAGGACTAGAAAGTTGTGCTTTTTCGCCAGCGCCGCGCACTCATCAGCGTCCCAGAAGTAGTCATGCTCTGTCAGGCAGACGCCGTCGATGCCGGCTTCCTTCGATAGCTCGATCAGCTCATCTGGCGTTAAGCGGGAGTCCCAGGAGATAGGATTCGTGTGACAATGCAGATCGATTAGCATTAGAAGTGATTTCAGTATCCCGATTGCAGCGACATTGTGTCAACGAAGGTCTTATTAGATGTCGACCAGCCCCACCGGATCGAGGCGTGTTACTATGACGACGAGGCGTCGCATGAAGTACGAGATCGGTATAAAGATCGACGGCCGCTTTCGAAGCGGCCTCGACGAAGAGCGACTGTGCGGCTTTGCCGGGCGCGTCCTCGCCGCCGAAGACGTAGCGCCGGCGGAGATCGGCATCGTTGTGACCGGCGACGCCGTCGTTCGCGCACTCAACCGTCAGTTTTGCGGCGAGGACGCGCCCACCGACGTCCTCTCCTTCGCCCTGACTGAAGGCAAGGACGACTTCGCCCTTCCTCCCGGCGAAGCCATTCGACTCGGCGAAGTCGTCATCTCCCTGCCGGCTGCGCGACGCCAGGCGAACAGTGCGGGTCACTCGCTGGAGCGCGAGGTGGCGCTGCTTCTCGTCCACGGCCTGCTGCATCTCCTCGGCTACGACCACGGCGTCGAATCGGACGAGCGCCGCATGCGCTCGCGCCAGGAGGCTCTGCTGGCGAGTCTGGGAGTGATATAATCTCTCTGACACATGGCCGCTGAAGTCCTCTACCGGAAATACCGTCCCCAGACCTTCAGCGAGGTTGCCGGCCAGGAGCCCATAATGCGCACCCTGCGCAATGCCGTCGCCTCGCACAAGGTATCGCACGCCTATCTCTTCAGTGGCCCGCGCGGCACCGGCAAGACCAGCAGCGGCCGCCTCCTGGCCAAAGCCGCCAACTGCCGCGACGCGCAGGAAGGCGAGCCCTGCAACAAGTGCGATTCCTGCGTTGCTTTCTCCGAAGGGCGCGCCCTCGATCTCGTCGAGCTCGACGCCGCCAGCAACCGTGGCATCGACGAGATCCGTAGCCTGCGCGAGAAAGTCGGCTTCGCGCCCGGCAGCGCCGACTTCAAAGTGTACATAATCGACGAAGCGCACATGCTCACCGAGCCCGCCTTCAACGCCCTCCTCAAGACGCTCGAAGAGCCGCCGCCGCACGTCATCTTCGTCCTGGCCACCACCGAGCCGCACAAGATACCGGCGACCATCGGCTCCCGCTGCCAGCGATTCGACTTCCGCCGTGTCCCCCTCGAAGCCGCAATCGACCGGCTGGCGCATATCTGCGACCATGAGGGCATAACCTGCCCGCGCGAGGCGCTGGAGCTCATTGCGCGCTCCGCCACCGGCAGCATGCGCGACGCCATCAATCTGCTGGAGCAGACGGTCGACTACCACGGCCGCGAGCTCAGCGTCGAGACCGTCCAGAGCGGCCTCGGCCTCAGCGGCGACGCCCGCAGCGCCGACCTGGCGCGCCTCGTCCTGCACGGCAACCTCGGCGAAGGCCTGGCGCTCATCGCCGCCGTCCGCGACGACGGCCTCGACCTCCGGCAGTTCCAGCGCGAAGTCGTCGCCTGCCTGCGACGGCTCCTCCTGATGGCCGCCGGTGCCGAGACCACGCTCAGCCTGACCAAAGAGCAGGCGCAGGAGATGAAGAAGACGCTGGAAGGCGTCGGCAAAGAGGAGATTGTGCGCGCCCTCCGCGCCTTCGGCCAGGTCGACGTCCGCGCCGACCCGCTGTCGTCGCTGCCGCTGGAGATGGCGTTCGCCGAGTGCGTCCTCGCCCGCGAAGCAGCGGAAGCGCGACGAGCAGCGCCGCCACCGCCCGTCGAACGTCGAGAGCCCGCGCCCGCGCGACCGGCCTTCCCGTCGCCGGCTGCCCGTGAAGAGCGTCCCGCTCCCGCCGCTCCTTCTCGACGCCGCGCCGCTCCCGTCTCGCCCGCCGTCGTGGAGCCTGGCGACGGCCCCGGGGAGCCGGATGCCGACATCGTCCCGCCCGCTGTGCCCGTCCCCGCCGAAGTCTCCGCCCTTCGCGAGAAGTGGCCGGCCATCTACCAGCTCGCCCGCAAGATAAACTTCAAGACCGGCGCCCTGCTCAACAGCGGCTGCGCCATCATCAGCGTCGATGACAACACGGTCGTGTTCGGCTTCCGCCACGGGCCGCTCGCCGAGAAAATGAACTCTGGCGAGGGCGGTGCGTATCTCCAGGCGTTGCGTGAGGCGGTCCAGAAGGTGCTCGGCGCCGCTTACGAGGTGAAGTGCGTCTATGACCCGCAGGCCGCGACCGCCCGCGGTGGCGGTGGCGGCGGACATCTCGTTCAGGCCGCGCGCGAGCTCGGGGCGCGGGTTATCGGCAGCGATGACGAAGGAGAGACGCCATGAAGATGAACCGCGACATGATGCGCCAGATCCAACAAATGCAGTCGCGCCTGGCGAAGGCCCAGGAAGAGCTTGCCAACCTCACGGCCGAAGGCAGCGCCGGCGGCGGCGCCGTCAAAGCCACAGTCACCGGCAGCCTGGAGATTCGCGCGCTCGAAATATCGCCCGAAGTCGTCGACCCCGAAGACGTCGAGATGCTCGAAGACTTGGTCATCGCCGCCTTCAACGAGGCGCTCCAGAAGGCGCAGGCGCTCCAGGCCGAGCACATGGCCGGTCTCACCGCCGGCCTCGGCCCCGGCTTCCCGGGCATGCGCTAGAACTGAACATAACGAGGACTCGATGACGCAGACGACCGCCGCCCTCCCTGTAAGCCGCCTGATCGAAGCGTTCAACAAGCTGCCCGGCATCGGCCCCAAGAGCGCCCAGCGACTCACCTACTACCTTTTGCGCGCGCCGTCGGATGAGGCGCGGGCCCTTGCCGAGGCCATCCTGGAGGTGAAGGAGAAGATCGTCCTCTGCTCCACCTGCCAGAACATCACCGACTCGGACCCCTGCGCCATCTGCCGCGACGACCAGCGCGACCGGTCGAAGATCTGCGTCGTCGAAGAACCGCTCGACATCCTGGCGCTGGAGCGCACTGGAAGCTATAAGGGGCTCTATCACGTCCTCCACGGCGTCATCTCGCCCATGGACGGCATCGGCCCCGACGAACTGAAGGTGCGCGAGCTCCTGACGCGGCTGAAATCGCCCGCGGACGTGCGCGAAGTCATAATGGCGACGAATCCCAACCTTGAGGGCGAGGCGACCGCCATGTATCTGACGCGGCTTATCGCACCGCTCGGCATTCGCATGACGCGCCTTGCCCGCGGCCTGCCCGTCGGCGCCGACCTCGAGTACGCCGATGACGTCACTCTCACCCGTGCCCTCGAAGGCCGCCAGGAAGTCTAGCGACGAGGCATGGTAACAAATGTAGGGGAGGACTTTAGTCCTCCCGCTCTTTCCGCAAGAACCTTCTGAACGAAAATGACTGTCCCTCGCGTCTACAAGACCACCGGCATCGTCCTCCACCAGCGCCGCCTCGGCGAGGCCGACAAGATCGTCACAATCCTCACCCCCAACCTCGGCAAGCTCGACGCCGTCGCCAAAGGGGTGCGACGCCCCCGCAGTAAGCTTGCTGGCCACGTCGAGCCGCTCACCTACACGTCCTTCATGCTCGCCCGCGGTCGCGAGCTGGACATCGTCACCCAGGCGCAGATGCTGGAAGTCTTTCCGTCCCTGCGCGAGGACCTGGAGCGCACGGGTCGCGCCCTCTACGCCGCCGAGCTCGTCGAGCGCTTCACGCCGGAGCGCCAGGAGAGCTACCCGGTCTTCCGCCTCCTCCTCGAAACGCTGCGCCGCCTGGCGACGGAAGCGCGACTGGATATGACGGTCCGTTTCTTCGAGATGCGACTGCTCGGCCACCTGGGCTATCAGCCGCAGACGGAGGAATGCGTCCTCTGCGGCGCGTCGCTGAAGCCCGTCACGAACGGCTGGAGCGCGGAAGCCGGCGGCGTCCTCTGCCCGGCCTGCGCCGCCAGAGCGCCGATGTCGCGACCGCTGTCAGTGAACGCGCTGAAGGTGATGCGACTTCTACAGAAGGGCAGCTTCGCCGAGGTGATGCGCGTCCGGACGGCTCCGGACCTCGAGTCGGAGATCGAGCGCCACCTGCGAGAGTACGTTCTCTACGTCCTCGAGCGCGACGTCCGCTCCGCACGCTTCATCGAAACGCTCCGCCGCACCCCGGGGACCTCCGCGCCCCGCCCCGCGTAGAGCGGGCATCTTGCCCGCGACCCGCGGTCAGGGCACAAGATGTAGGGTCGGGGCTCCGTACCCGACCAGCCAGCGCCTTGCGACGGACGCCATGAGCGATTGGTTATGCTCGCCGCGCCAGCACGTACTCGGCTATATCCTCCAGCGAGCTTCGCTGCGGCGTCGGCGGTAGTGCAGCCAGCGCCGTCCGCGCCGTTTCGCCGAAGCCTTTCGCCCGCGCGTGTGCCTGACGGAGGACGCCCGAGTCGCGCACCATCGCGATCGCTTCTTCGAGGTGCTGCGGGCCGCCGCCGTCCAGGAAGAACGTCTTCACCGGGTTTTCGTCCGGGTGGCGTTCGATCAACAGCAGCGACGGCAGCGTCAGCGTTCCCTGCGACAGGTCGCTGCCGATAGGCTTCCCCATCTCCGTCTCATCGCCGCTGAAGTCCAGTATGTCGTCGACAATCTGGAACGCCATCCCCAGGTTCTCGCCGTATACCCGCAGCGACTGCGCGCTTTCCAGCGAAACGCCGTTCGCCAGCGCGCCGCCCTGGGCCGCAATCGCAAACAGCGACGCCGTCTTCCCGCGGATCCGTCGCAGATAGCTGTCCAGCGTCTGGTTGTAGTCGAACGCAACGCGGTCCTCTTCGAGCTGCGCGCCCGACATCATCACCATCGTCTCGGCGAAAAGGCGGGTCAGGACCGGATTGCCCGTCCGCCCCACCAGCGCCGCCGCCTGCGCGAAGATGTAGTCGCCCAGGATGACTGCCGCGTGGTTGTCGAACAGCCTTCCCGCCGTCGGCCGGCCGCGCCTGATGCCCGCTTCATCGATGACGTCGTCGTGGACGAGGCTGGCCGTGTGCAGCAGCTCCAGCGCCGTCGCCAGTGGCACGGATAGCTGCGAATCGTAGTCGCCGAACTTGGCCGCCAGCAGACAGACCGCCGGACGCATCCGCTTGCCGCCGTTGAAGAGAACCGCCGCCAGCATGTCCGCCAGCCAGGTCGACTCAACGTTGCCCAGCGAGCTCAGGGTGTCTTCGACCCGGCTCATCTCGGCGAGGACCGGCTCATAGAGGCTGGCAGTACGTGTCATCACTCTCTCATTTTACCTTACAAGCGGTAAAGCCGCCGCGCGTTCGCCGCCGTTGCGCCGGCCACCTCGTCGACGCTGCTTCCCCGCAGCCCGGCGATGAACTCGACCGTCTCGCGGATGTGCGCCGGCTCGCAGCGCCTGCCGCGCCGGCTCTGCGGCGCCAGGAACGGGCAATCGGTCTCGACGAGGATGCTCTCCGACGGCGCCGACGCCGCAGCCGCCTGCAGCTTCCTCGCGTTCGGGTACGTCACGTTGCCGGCGATCGATATCATGAAGCCCAGCTCAATGTAAGCCTGCGCGAGCGCCGCGTCTCCAGCGAAGCAGTGCAGCACGCCGAACGGCTTCCTCGCCTCCGGCTGGCCACCCGACCAGTCGCGGAGAATCGCGAAGGTCTCCTCCTGCGCCTGCCGCGCGTGAATCACGACCGGCAGGTCCACCTCCGCCGCCAGCGCGAGCTGCTCCCGGAACGCCTTGCGCTGAAGCGCTGGCGCCGACAGGTTACGATAGAAGTCGAGCCCCGTCTCGCCGATCGCGACGACCCGCGGCTCCTTCGCCAGCGTCCGCAGCGCCGCCAGCGCCTCCGCGTCGAGGCGGCTTGCGTCGTGCGGGTGCATCCCCACGGTAGCGTAAAGCCCCTCGTACCGAAAGGCAAGCTCGACCGCCTGACGGCTGCTCGGCACGTCCATCCCAATTACGACGCTCGCCTCCCAGCCGTCCTGCCGCGCCCGCTCCAGCACATCCGGCAGGTCCGACGCGAAAGCCGGCATTTGCAAATGGCAGTGAGAGTCGAACAGCGGCGTCATTGCTCCTCCGCCGGCGGTTCCAGCTTCCTGAACAACGGTTCCGGCTCCCGCAGCGCTTGCCCGGCCGGCGCCAGCGCCGTCCGCCACCCTCCCGACGCGACTTCGCCGTCGAAGCCGAGAAAGCGGTGCAGACGCTCGCAGCTGAACGGCAGAAACGGGTAGAAGGCGACCTTGAGGGCGTTTATCGCGCCCAGCGCCGTGAACAGCGACATCGCTGCCGCCTGCGGGTCGTCGCGGATCGCCTTCCAGGGCGCCTTCTCGTCCAGATAGCGGTTCGTCTCCTGCGCGAAGCCCATCGCCGCCGAAAGGCCCGCTCGAAAGCGACACAGCCCGATGTTCTCGCCGACCTCGCTTAGCGCCGTCTCCGCCTTCGCCAGCAGCGCCTGGCTCTCCGTGTCTAGGTCGCCCGGCGCCGGCACGCGCCCGTCGAAGCGGCGATACGTGAACGTGAGCACCCGATGCGCCAGGTTCCCCCAGGTCGCCACCAGCTCGTCGTTATTGCGACGCAGAAGGTCGGCATCGCTGAACTCGCTGTCCGCCGTCTCGGGCATGATCGCCGCCAGATAGTAGCGCAGCGTATCGGCGTCGTAGCGCGCGAGGTAGTCCGGCAGGAACGGCGCCGTGCCGCGGCTCGTCGACGCCTTGCCCCCGCCGAAATTCAGGTACTGATTCGCCGGAACGTCATAGGGCAGGTTCAGCCCGCCGTAGGCCATCAGCATCGCCGGCCAGCTCAGCGTGTGGAACCAGATGTTGTCCTTGCCGATGAAGTAGTAGCCCTTGCACTCCGGGTCTTCCCAGAACTCGCGCCAGGCCTCCGGCGTTCCCCGCCGCTGTGCCCACTCCTTCGCCGCCGACAGATATCCGATGACGGCCTCGAACCAGACGTAGATGCGCTTCTGCTCGTAGCCCGGCAGCGGTATCGCGATTCCCCATTCGACGTCTCGCGTGATCGCCCGGTCGCGCAGTCCCTGCTCCAGCGCCCCGAGCGAGAAGTTGAGCACGTTCTTCCGCCAGTGTTCCTTGTCTCGCGACAGCCACGCCTTCAACGGCTCGTTGTACGCGCTCAGACGAAGGAAGAAGTGCTCCGACTCCCGCACCTCCGGCGTGGACCCGTCGAACTTGCAGCGCGCGTCGATCAGCTCTTCGGGATCGAGTGGGTTGCCGCAGTTGTCGCACTGGTCGCCGCGGGCCGATGCGTAGCCGCAGATCGGGCAGGTGCCTTCGACGTAGCGGTCCAGGAGGAACTTCTGCTCGACGGTGCAGTACGGCAGTCGCATCCTGTCGAGGTAGATGTCGCCCTTCTCGTGCAGGCGGAGGAACATGTCCTGCGTGACGGCGGCATGGTTCGGCGTGCCGGTCGTCGTATACAGGTCGAAGCCGATGCCCAGCGCCCGCCACGACTCGACGAACTCCTGGTGGAAGCGCGCGGCGAGCTCCGCCGGCGTGACGCCCTCCTCCTGGGCGCGGACGGTTATCGGCGTGCCGTGCTGGTCGCTGCCCGACACCATGAGGACGCTGTTCCCCTTCAGCCGGTGATACCGCGCGAAAATGTCCGGCGGCAGGTACGCGCCCGCTATCTGGCCCAGGTGAAGAGAGCCGTTGGCATACGGCCACGCCACGCCGATGAAGATCTTCTCCGGCATTCCGACCTCGCTGGCAGAGTCCAGGTGATTTTATTATACGTTCGATTTGAGAGGTAGGGCAGAAGAGGGAGCTAAATGAAGCGCTGCACCTCGAAGCGGTACAGCCGCACGGTCTCGTCGTCGCCGATGCCCGCCTTCGAGCGCGCAATCCGCACCTGCTCCTCGACGCTGTCGACGCCTTCCAGGTCGGGCAGAAGCAGCCCGCGACGCGCTCCGCATTCTACGATCACGCCGTAGCGGCTCGGATCCAGTTCCTCCTCGCCGCCGATGAGCTCCGGCTCCGTCAGCACGTCGACGCTGTAGGTCAGGTGACACAGCTCATCGTCGCTAACCGGCAGAAAACGCGGGTCGCGACTGCAGGCCGCGATGGCGTTGTGCACGATCTCCATGCTCAGGCATGTCTGCGTCGCTTCGATGGTGCCGATGCAGCCGCGCAGGTCGCCGCGCTTCTTGATCGACACGAAGACGCCCGCCCGTCGCTCCGCCTCGAACGCCTCTTGCGACAGCTCTTGCGGCCCAAGAAAGCGGCCCGACCGGACGAATTGCTCCACGGTCTGCTTTGCGAGCTGAACATACGGATGCTCCGGCTCCCGCGTCGCCCGTTCGTCGGTCGGCTCGACTGCCTCCACCCCATCCACGGCGCTGACATCGATTGCCGCCACCATGTAGCCGACGCCGAACGGCCCTTCGTAGGAGAGGATGCGCGGCCGAACTTCGTGCCCGCTCAGGATGCCCATCAGCATCGCCGTCTGGGGCAGCGCGTCCTCTGCGGCGCGGGCCCGAAAGTCGCGCGTCGCCTCCAGCACCCAGTCGACGTCCCAGGTGGCGATGGCGTCCTGATACGCGCTGTCGAACTCGCGACCCGCCGGATCGTAGCGGCTGGGCGCGCCCGGCAGCAATGCATGCGACAGGTCGGCGCTGCAGATGACCGCCGCTCGCCTCTGAAGCCGTGCCAGCGCCCGTCCGATCGCCTCGCCGAACGCGTAGTGATAGGGCAGCGTCCCGAACGACGGCGCGATGGGGACGAGCCGTGCCCCCTCGATGCCCGAACGCAGGAAATACAGCGGGACTGTGCACCCCCAGTCCAGCCCATCGATGGCGCCGTCGTCCCACTGCTCCAGCGCGACCAGCGGCAACTGCGCCGCGTCGGCCTCCGCCTGGATGGCCGCCACGACGTCTAGGTCGTTCTCGAACTCGAAGCGAAGCTGCGGCGCGTCCCAACGCCCCATGTCCCCGCCGCAGACTGCCATCGCTAGAATGCCGGCGCCCGCCGGCTGTACCGGCCCGTGCGGGCTGATCATCACGACCGTCTCCGGCTGCAGCGAGGCCAACTCGCCGGCAACTCGCTCCAGCGCGGCAATCGTGCGATGCGTCTCGCGCTCACGGCCGCGGCCCACCTCGTGGACGATG
>Ga0187850_10004640_pt1 | contig 10828 bp, 11 predicted proteins | sample June2016WEW_4_15_FD_132436 | JGI IMG/M metagenome (GOLD analysis project Ga0187850, IMG submission 132436) | Peatland microbial communities from SPRUCE experiment site at the Marcell Experimental Forest, Minnesota, USA - June2016WEW_4_150 | ecosystem: Environmental > Terrestrial > Soil >... | reverse complement strand
TTCTGACGGACCCGGTCGAGGGCTACGAGGCAATCGTGGCCGCGGCCTTCGAGAACCGGTATCTGCTGGAGCGGGTTCCGGATTTCTATGAGCGGCTGCGGCGCAGCTATGACGAGAAGTTCTATCAGCAGGAAGTCCTGGGGAAATACCTCAGCATTCACGGTGGCCTAGTGTATCACGCATTCCAGCGCTCCGAGCATGTGGGGGACACAGGAGCCGATCCGAAGCTGCCGCTGCTTTGGGCACTGGACTTCAACGTGGACCCGATGAGCTCGGTGGTGGCGCAGATCGCGAACGGGGCGGTGACGGTTTTGGACGAGATCGTGATCAGCCGGGCGAGCACGGAGCAGGCATGCGAGGAATTCCATGCCCGGTTCCCGCGGCACGATGCGGGGCTGGGTATCTACGGGGACGCGTCGGGGAGCCGGATGCAGACCGCGGGGACCACGGACTACCAGGTGATCCGCGGGTTCTTCCATCGCGAGGGGTACCAGAGCGTGAGTTACAAGGTACCGCGCGCGAACCCGCCGGTGCGGGAGCGCACGGCGCTGGTGAATGCCAAGTTGAAGTCAGCATCCGGGGAAATCCATTTGCGGATTGGCCGGAAGTGCAAAGAACTGATCAAGGACCTGGAAGAGGTGACTTACAAACCCGATAGCTGCGCGATCGACAAGGACAAGGACCCGCGGCGGACGCACCTGTCGGACGCGTTGGGGTACTTGATCTGGCAGGAGTGCCGGCCGCAGGCGCCGGTGGGGGAGCAGGGCCGGCGGCTGCTGTAGAAGTGTCCCCTGGGGCAACCGGGGACAGCCTGGGCCGTCCCCACAGCGGACGGCCGAGGCAGTCCCTCGGTTGCGGGGAAGTTACTGGAGAGGGACGTATGGTGAACATCGACCGAGAGCATCCGGAATACAAGCTGCGGCAAGGGATGTGGCGGATGTACCGGGACCTGTACGCGGGCGGCGAGCAGTTGAAAGCGAACGCGGACGAGTACCTGCTGCGCCGGCAGAAAGAGCCCGCGGACGTGTACGGCGAGCGGCTGAACCGGGTGTTCTACGAGAACTACATCGGCTCGATCATCGACTGGTACGCGGCGACACTGTTCCGGCGGGAGCCGATCCTGGGCTTCACAGGAGAGAACGACGCGGGCAAGGCGTTCTTCTGCGAGTTCACGGAAGACTGCGACCGCAAGCAGACGGCGCTGAGCGACTTCTTCCGGCGGCAATTGACGGAAGCGCTGGTGGGCGGGGCGAGCTACGTGCTGGTGGATTTCCCACGCGTGGGAAGGCCGCCGGCAAACCGCGCGGAAGAGGAAGCGATGGGGGCGTCGCGGGCGTATCTGGTGGACTACCGGGCGGAGGACCTCATCAACTGGAACTACGACGAAGAGGGGAACTACGACTGGGTGGTGCTGAGGACGTCGCGGCCGGTGCAGGGGACGCTGAGCGAGGCTCTGGAAACCAGCGAGACGCGGTGGCTGTACTACGACAAGGAGCGGTTCCAGATCTATCGGGCGACCGAGGAGCAAGGGAAGAAAGCGCAGATCCAGCAGGTGGACGAGGGTAGGCACGGCCTGGCGGGCCAGCGGAGGGTGCCGCTGTTCCAGTTCAAGGTGAGCGACGGTCTGTGGCTGATGAACAAGGCGGCGCTGCTGCAACTGGAGCATTTCAACAAGTCGAACGCGCTGGCTTGGTCGCTGACGATGGGGCTGTTCGCGATGCCGGTGGTGTACTCGGACCGCGAGTGGAAGCAGATCATCGGGGATTCGTACTACATCCAGCTCGGCCCGAACGACAAGTTCGGGTGGACGGAGCCGCAAGGGAACGTATATCAGGTGGCGCTGGAGAACCTAACCCGGCTGAAGGACGAGGTCTACCGGGTCTGCTACCTGATGCCGCAGGCGATCGACTCCACGGCGCCACTTTCGGGGCTGAGCAAGCAGTGGGATTTCTCGATCACCAATGAGGTGCTGCGCGGGTACGGCGACGCGGTGAAGGACAGCATCAAACGGGTGTTGCGGGCGATCGAGGCGGCGCGGCAGGACGGGCTGATCATCGACGTTTCGGGGCTGGACGAGTTCGACGTGGGGGACTTCGCGAGCGAGCTCGCGGATGCGGGCAAGCTGCTGGCGCTGGGGATCAATTCGGCCACGCTGCGAAAGGAAGTGTTCAAGAAACTGGCCTCCAAGTACCTGTGCGACGCGCGGCAGGAACTCAAGGATCAGATTGCCAAAGAGATCGAGGACGGGCAGTAAGAGGGTGGAGGACGGGATATGGACGAAGAAAAAGAGACGGTGGAAGCGAAGGGCGACAACGTCCGGGCGATCGTGCGGGAGACGATCGAGGAGTTCGTGAAGAAGGAGCAATCGAAGACGGAGCCGGCATACAAAGTCGAACTGGTCGAAGAGCGGAAGCGAAGAGAGCAACTGGAGCGGAGGCTCAACGAACTGGTCGAGGAGAACAAGCGGAGCCGTCAACAGGCCGAGGAATCCGATCGGGCGGCGACGATCCGCGCGGAGTTGCAGCGCATGGGAGTGGCCAAGGTGGACGTGGCGTTCAAGGCGATCAAGGACGACATCTACCGGACAGAGGACGGCCGGCTGCTGGCGAAGGGAGAGGAAGGCGACGTAAGCGTGAAAGAGTACGTTTCGCACTTTCTGAACGAAAACCCGGAATTCCTGCCGGCGCGCATCGCGGGGGGCTCGGGGGCGGTTTCAACACACAAGCCGCCGACGGCGAGCAGCGGGGCAGCCGACCTAGACAAGATCCGGCCGGGGATGAGCGCGGAGGAAGCCGAGCGGATCCGACAGGAGATCCTGAGAATTGCGTCGCAGACGCTGCGGGGAGCTTGAAGAAAGTACGAAGTAGGAAGTACGAAGTAGGAAGTACGACGTACGAAGTAAGAAGTGAGAGATCAGAGTGAGAGGAGAGATGAATGCCAGCGATAACTTCAACTAATGTGGCTAACGCGATTGTCAAACTCGTAGCGGTGGATGCGCTGCCGGCTCTGATGGGGAACCTGGTGATGGGGAACCTGGTCAATCGCGATTTCGAGCCAACTCTGGCCCAGGCTGGGGATACGGTGAACGTGCCGATCCCGCCGACCCTGGTGGCCAACAACATTGCGGAAGGCAGCACGGTGCAGACGCAGAGCGCGAACCTGGGGAACGCGCAAATCGTGCTGAACACGCACGCGGAAGCAACCTTCCAGGTGCCGGACGTCACGAAAGTAGTGGCGGTGCCGGACCTGTTGAAGCTGTACATGCAACCAGCGATGGTGGCGCTCGCGGAGAGGATCGAGACGGACTTGCTGAGCCTCTACGCGAGCTTCACGGCGAACACGCCGGTGGGGACGGCGGGCACGGCGCTGACCGAAGCGGTGGTCGACGCGGCCGAGACGGCGCTGTTCCAGACCAAGGTGCCGGCCAGCGAGCCGAAATACCTGGTGGTGGACGCAGCCAGCTACTCGGCGCTGCGGCAGATCCCGCGATTCAGCGAATACGACAAAGCCGGCGACGCAGGGATGCGGGCGCTGGTGGACGGGACCGTGGGGAAGATCAAGGACTTCTTCGTGCTGCGGTCGCAGTTCGTGGCCAAGACGGGGAGCTCGCCGGTAACGACGCACAACCTGGCGTTCGCGCGGAGCGCGCTGGGACTGGTGGTGCGGCGGCTGCCGCAGCCGCTGCCGGGGACGGGCGCCATCGCGGAGTACGCCGAGTTGGGCAACTTCGGGATGCGCGTGATCCTGAGCTATCAGCCGAACACGCTGGCACAGCAGTTCACGGTGGACGTGCTGTACGGCGTGGGCGTGCTGCGGAACGGGTTCGCGGTGCAGGTGAACAGCTAGCCCGCAGTGGGAGAACGGTTGGGAGCCTCGGTGGGGAGCTGGGGCTCTCGGACCTTTCGAACTGGCGGGACTGAAGTCCCGCGCGGACTGAAGTCCGCCCCACCCAAGAGGGGTGAGAGGGAATATGGACCTAAAAGTCTACTACCAGAAGATGCGGCAGATCGAGGCGGCTCTTGGCGAAGCGCACGTGGTGGTGGTGAGCCAGGAGACTCCGGATGGAGGGCGCGCGGGAGTGCGGACGGAAGTGCCGCGCCTCGTGGCAGCGAAGCTGATCGTCGAGGGGCGGGCGCGGCTGGCCACGGCAGAGGAGGCCAGCGAGTACCGCGAGCAGACGGCCGAGGCCAAGCGGGCGGCCGAGCAGGCGGCGACGGCGGGCCGGATGCAGATCACGGTGATCTCGGAAGCGGACCTGCGGGCGTTGAAAGGGGCAACGCGCTCCAAGGCGTAATGCCGGCGGTCCGGCAGCCCGGGGCGAGGCGATGGTTCTATGGCGCTAATCACCGATGGGACGATTTCGATCATCGAGGACCTGATCGGGTACGAGTCGGCGATCCTGGAGACGGCCACGACGGAACAGATCGATCTGACGATCAAGCTGGGCCTGGCGCAAGAGGAGCTGGCGATCGATCTGGAAGCGTACCTTTCCGGGCGCGACAGCACGCTGGGACTGGGAAACATTGTGGTGACGGAGGCGCTGCACAAGTGGCATACGTTCCGCGCGCTGGCCCTGGTCTTCCGGGACGCATACTACAGGCAATTGAACGACCGCTATCAAGCCAAGTGGACGGAATACCAGAAACTGGGGCAGTGGGCGTGGGACGCGCTGATCGAGATCGGGGTGGGGGTTGCCGGCGATCCGATCCCAAGGGCCGCGAAACCGGTACTGAGCTACGCGATGGCCGCGGTGGCGGCAGCGACGTACTTCGTGCGCGTGGCGTGGCGGAACAGCGACGCCGAGGAGGGCAGCCCGAGCGACATCGCGATCCTGAGCGTGCCGGAAGGGAACCTGCTGGTGGTGACGCCAGTGAGCCCGCCGGCGCAGGCGCGGTCGTGGAACGTATACGTTGGGCTGTCGGCAACGGAGCAAACGCTGCAGAACGACGCTCCGTTGGCAGTCAACGAGGACTGGAGGGCGCCGGTTTCAGGGATACGGCAAGGCGCGCCGCTGGGAACGGGGCAGGAGCCGGACTATTTCCTGCGTCCGGGCCCCAAGGTGTTGTGGGGATAAGAGCATGGCGGCACTGGGAAGCATTGCGGCAGACAAAGTGCTGAGCATAATGACGGCGGCGACCGGGCTGCCGTACAGGGTGGCGGCGCTGGCGGAGCAGGAGAGCGTGGAACTGGCGGCGATCGAGCCGAGCCAGGTGATCGGGCAGCAGATCGCGTACGAAACCGCGGAACGAACGGCGGGGGTAGTGTATCCGGCGGTGTACGTATACTGCGAGGGCCTGGCCAACCTCCAGAAAGAGAAGTTCCGGACTTTTTCCGGGAAAGCCTACATGGTGGTGGAAGTGAGGACCACACACGACCGGCTGGAGCAGGTGTCGAAGAACTTGCAGTACTACGCGGGCGCAGCGACGGAGGTGCTCGACGGGCAGCGCGGGGACTGGGGATCCGGGATGTTCTATACCGGCGGGTACAAGGTGGAGTTCGGGCCGATCAAGCACGGGGGCAGGAACTTCCTTCAGGTGGCGAAGGTCCAGTTCGAGGTGGACGTGAGTTACTGAGGAAGGTGAGAGGTAACAGCAAAGACCGCTCCCTGACGGTCGCGGCTCGGAAGCGGGGGTGGAGGAGCGGCGCGGGAGAGTGGGGGGAGCGGGTGGTGCAGGAGGACGCGTGCGCCGGATGTCGAAGGCAGGGCGCCAGAAAGCGGCGGAAGGGGGCTGAGTAACTTATATGGCGTGTGGGTACATATCTTCAAACGACAACAGGCTGTATGTGGCGCTGGAGTTGAGTTATGCGCAGGTGCCGGCGGTGGAGAGCCGGAACCGGTTTCCGGCGGTGAAGCTGGCGACGAGCCAGCGGCTGGAGCGGCCGAAACGGAAGGACAAGACGGGAACGCGGACGTTTCCCGGTTCCCCGGCGGGGCTTAGGAAGAAGACCACGTTCGACGTAACCACCTACATGACGGGCTGGACGCGGCAGGACATCGAGCCAGGCTACGGGCCGCTGTTCCAAGCGAGCATCGGGAGCGCGCCGGTGTTCTTCAACGGAAGCACTGCGGGAGCCAACCAGAACGCAAAACTCCTGACGTTCGCGAGCGCGCACGGGCTGGTGCCGGGCCAGGCAGTGACATCGGGAGGCGAGCTGCGGTTCGTAAACTCGATCGTGGACCAGTTGACAGTGGAGCTGAACGCGCCACTCACGGTTGTGCCGAGTTCCGGGTCGCCGGTCGGGGCGACGGTGACCTACATGCCGGCAACAGGGCTGGACACGGTCAGCATTTTCGACTACTGGAGCCCGGTGGGAGCGGTGCAGCGAATCCTGAGCGGCGCGGCGGTGGACAAGATGCGGATCCGGGTGAACGGGGATTATCACGAATTCCTGTTCAGCGGGGCGGCGTGCGACCTGATCGACAGCACGAGCTTCCAGGCGAACCAAGGCGAACTGACGAGCTTCCCGGAGGAGCCGGCGCTGGAACAGTTCGACTATTCGATCATCCCGGGGCACCTTGGACAGGCCTGGCTGGGCAACACGCCGGACCGGTTCTATACGATCACGGCGGCCGAAGTGCTTCTGGAGAACGATATCGAGACACGGAACCTGGAGTTCGGCAGCGACGCGCCACTGTGCATTTCGGCGGGGATGCGAACCGTGACGGTGGACTTCGACCTGTTCGAGCGGGACGATGCGGCGACCAAAGCGCTGTATCAGGCGGCACGGCAGTTTTCGCCGATCGGAGTCATGCTCCAACTGGGGCAACAGGCGGGACAACTGTTCGGCGCGTATCTGAAAAGCGCAGTGCCGGAGGTGCCGGAATTCGACGACAGCGAGAACCGATTGCAGTGGAAGTTCTCGGGGAGCCGGGCGCAGGGCATCGGCAACGACGAGATCTACGTGGCATTCGGATAGGACGCAGGCGAAACCGCCTGCGGCACGGGGGCAGGGCGATGCAGTACGAGAGCGAGAAGACCATCGAGTCCGGGACGGCCCCGGGGGTCAAGTACACGATCGCGCGGATCTCGCTGGGGCGGCGGATCGAGCTGACGCGGCGGATGTGGGAACTGGCGCGCAAGGTGGAATGTCTGGAAGCGGGAGACGATCCGCGAGAAAAGCTGGAGGGGGCGCTGCTGGCGGGAGAGATCGACCGGCTGTACCTGAGCTGGGGACTGATGCGGGTGGAGGGGCTGACGCTGGACGGGCAGCCGGCGACGCCGGAAACGCTGATTGCGGCCGGCCCCGAGGAGTTGTGCCGGGAGATCCTGGCGGCCGTCAAAGCCGAGTGCGGACTCACGGAAGAAGAAAGAAAAAACTGATCGTCGCCTTCCACTTTTTTGGGTATTCGAATCCAGCCGCGTGGAGGTGCGACGAATGCCGGCGGAATGGGCTGGGGCGGACGCGGAGATGCGGGTGGCAGCCGGGGGGGCAGGAGAGCGCGGCGAGGGTGGTCTGGGCGCGCCGGAGGGTATCGACCAGAGAATGCCCGAGGTCGTTCATTACCGGGGAAAGCGTGGGATGGCTGGAGGAGTTCCACGCCTGGAGGCGGCTTGGCTACCCGGATGCGCGGAGCCTGACGGCGCGGCAGGCGGAGGCGATGCTGCTGTTGGAGGATGAGCTGTCGCAAGAGGTGAGGCGTGGCCACGACTAACAAACAATCGACCGGCGTGTTGAACGTCACGGGCACGGGCAGCAGCGTAAGCGAGGTGCTGGCCGGACTGGTAAGCGACTTGACGGCCGGTTTGCAGGGGAACACGCAACTGGCGGCGCAGTTCGCGCAACTGGCCACGGTGAACCAGACGCAGACGGACGCCGTCATACAGAACACGCAGGCCGTGCTGGGGAACACGGCCGCGCAGGCCAGCTCGGGGAGCGGATCGGCGGTGAAGAGCGCCGGCAGCACACTTGGAAAGATCCTGGGGAGCGGTCTGGGGCTGTCGCCGTTGCTGACCGGGCTGGTGAGTCTTTTCACAGGCGGAGGAAGCACATCGACGCCGCCAGCTTTGGTGAAGTACACACCGCCGCCATCGATTAACTTCGCAGGCAGCATCACAGGCAGCGAGGCGGAGGCGCCTCTGCTCAGATCTAGCCCGCTGGCGCCGGCCGACTACGAAGGCAGCAGCGCACGCAGCGAAGCGGCGGCGGCGCCTCTGTTGAGATATACCCCCCTGGCGTCGGCCGACTACGAAGGCAGCATCGCACGCAGCGAAGCGGCAGCGGCGCCTCTGTTGAGATATACCCCCCTGGCGTCGGCCGACTACGAAGGCAGCAGCGCACGCAGCGAAGCGGCAGCGGCGCAGGAGCCCGGGAGCGGAGCGGGCACGCGGGCGATCGCGCCGCAAATCACGATTCAAGTGCAGGCGATGGACAGCCGGTCGTTTCTGGACCACAGCGACCAGATCGCGCAGGCGGTGCGCCAGGCCATGCTGAACTCGCACTCGCTGAACGACGTGGTGAACGACCTATGAGCGCGTTTCCGAAACTGAAGACCGGGGCGGTGGCACAGTATCCGGCGACCCGGGCGCTGGCGCATGCGACGGAAGTCGTGCGGTTTCTGGATGGGACGGAACAGCGGTACCGGGCGCGCGGGGCGGCCGCGCGGCGGTGGGAGATCCGCCTGGATCTGCTCGACGAGACGGAAATCGCGCGGCTCCAGGAGTTCTTCATCGCGGAGCAGGGCAGGTTCGGGAGCTTCTCGTTCGAGGACCCGTGGGACGGGAGCGTGCACGCCAACTGCAGCCTGGAGCAGGACGAATTCGAATTCGAGCTGCTGGGAGAGGCGCGGGGCAGGCTGGCGCTGGTGGTGCTGGAAAACAACAACTGAGATGCTCTACTTTCCACAGCTCGTGAGCGGCGCGACAGGGCAGTTTCCGGGGACCGGGCGAGTACTGCGGAGGACGGTAGTCAACGAGGCCGCCGACGGCAGCACGGTGAAGCTGGCGGACCCGACGGCAAGCGCGCAGGAGTGGCGCCTGGCACTGACCGGTCTGACCGACGCCGAGTGGAACGCGATCGAGACTCTGTTCGAGGCCGTGGAAGGGCGGCTGGGCTGGTTCACGTTCCTGGATCCGTTCGACAATCTATTGAGCTGGAGCGAGGACCCGACCGCGGTGGTCTGGATCAAAGGAGCCGGACTCGCGGTGACCGTGGGCATGGCGGACCCGCTGGGGGGGACGGGAGCGGCGTCGGTCACGAACCAGGGCGCATCGGCCGCGAGCATCCAGCAGGCGGTGAGCGGGCCGGGATGGTATCAGTACTGCCTCAGCGTCTGGGCGCGCAGCGCGGCGCCCGCCAGCATCACTTTGTTCCATAGCACCCAAACGAAGTCCGCGAGCCAAGAGTTTGCGATCGGGCCGGTCTGGAAGCGGCTGGAATACGGCGCGAGTCTGGCCGCCACCGAGGAGGCGCTGAACTTCGGCGCGACCATAGAGGCCGGAGGCGCCGTGGAACTGTTCGGGTTCCAGGTGGAGGCGCAGACGGGCGCATCGAAATACAGGAAGACAACCGGGCGGAGCGGGGTGCACGCGAACGCGTCGTTTCTGGACGATACGCTGACGCGGACCGGGGATGGGGTGGAAGACAACTCCTGCCAGTTGCGGATCCGGGCGAGTGGGTGATGGCGACAATCAACGAGCTCAAGGAACAGAGCGTCACCGAGACGCCGCTGCTGCTGTTCGACTGCGAACTAGCATCGGGCGCGATAGAGCGGTGGAGCACGCACCGGGTGGACTTCGAAGGCCAGCGCTACGAAGCGCGGGTGCTGCGGCACAACCTGTTCGATATCCAGGCGGGAGCGGATGAAGGCATCGACGCGCTAGCGCGAATTTCCATCAGCCTGGCGAACGCGGATTCGCATTTTTCCCAAATCGAGCGGAACACGGGCTGGAAGGGCAGCAAGGTCACGGTGCGGTTCGTGTTCTTCGACCTGCGGCAGGGGACGGCGGCGTCGGAGGCGGAAGTACTGTTTCGCGGGATTGCGGATGCGCCGCAGGAAATCACGGAAACGGCCTTGCGGCTGAGCGCGAGCAACAGCCTGAACCTGCAACGCGTTTCGCTTCCCGATGTGCGGGTGCAGAAGCGCTGCCCGTGGCGGTTCCCGGCGACCGCGGCGCAACGGCTGGAGGCGGTGACCGGAGGGGCCGCGAGGTACAGATACTCGCCGTTCTACCGCTGCGGGTATTCGGCGGACCAGGACGGCGGGGCGGGGAACCTGAACACGGGGGCGCCATACACGATCTGCAACCGGACCAGACCGGACTGCGAAGCGCGGGGAATATTCTCCCAGGACAGCAGCGCGCGGCCAACGAGGCGGTTCGGCGGAATCGAGTACGTGCCCGCGAGCACGCTGGTGCGCACCTACGGGGACAAGTTGTACCACGTTTCCGACCCTTTCGACAACGAGGCTCGGTACAACGATTTCGTGCCGCTGATCTACGGGACGGCATGGTATTCGCCGCTGATCGTTTTCTCGAAGAACGACGGGAACCTGACCCGGATGGAAGTGCTGCTGGGCATGGGCGAGATCACGTCGGTGTTGCAGGTGCTTGTGAACAACATCGTGATCCCGGAGGGGCGCGCGGGAGCGAACATGACGGCCACCGGGTGGTTCAGCGTGGTCACGACAGGGGGCCGGACCGGCGGTTTCGATCTGAACTTCACAGACGGGGCCGGCAACCCGCTGGGGGACCCCTACGGCAGCATGGCGTTGCTCTCGGTGGTGGTCCCAAACCGGATCAACAGCGGAACGTCGCTGCCGCAAATCCAGGTGCTGATCCAGGGAATGAAGCTGGAGCAGTTCGCGCCGGATGGGAGCTACGTGGGCGAG
>Ga0187850_10004639_pt1 | contig 10829 bp, 5 predicted proteins | sample June2016WEW_4_15_FD_132436 | JGI IMG/M metagenome (GOLD analysis project Ga0187850, IMG submission 132436) | Peatland microbial communities from SPRUCE experiment site at the Marcell Experimental Forest, Minnesota, USA - June2016WEW_4_150 | ecosystem: Environmental > Terrestrial > Soil >... | reverse complement strand
TTGTTCCTAAATTCGTTTGCGACATATCTCGTACTTCTCTCTTCATAGTACGTTCCATTAGAGAGGCACACAACTCAACCCTGCCACACATTAAGAAAGGAATTTAGGAACACGCTAGCGCGCCAAGATTGCCGTGCGCTCTAAAGAGTGCAAAGCCTTATACTCATGCAGGAGGTGGTTAATAATTTGATGGTTGCGTTATCTTTGGACAATCAGCCCGCGATAGTCATCCCATTCAGTCTAAACGAACATGATGGGAAAGTTGTAGTCTATTATGGGAAGAATGACGATCCAATCAAAGCCGGTTTTGATATTGTTCCTGACTTGAATTTCGAAATCGATTTGGTTCGCGGGTATCCAATGATGCATGCCAGAGTTGAAAACTATTCCGGTTCAGGGTACAGAATGCTCTGCGGTTGGATTCAGATTGTAACGGAAGAGTTCTACCCTTCAGAAGGAGGAAGAATTGATAAGTCCGTTTTTGTAGATGTTCTTCCCTCGATGCAAGTCTTCGGTATTCCATTTGCTTCTTTTGGGTACTTGCCACAACTTTTTGATGCGCCAGCCCACAACATAGGAAAGCATGCCAAGCTGAGGTGGGTCGCAGATACGTTTCTGACTACAGTTCCCATGAGGTCTACGGAAGGAAGAATCTCTTGCATAACAGGTTTCCGTTGGGGATATGTCGAACATGACAACCCAAAAAGGAAACCCACTTCCATACTGCCACTAGAGATTATCAGCAAGGAAGTTTGGAACAGTCACGTGCCTTTGTTGGAAAAAGAATACAACGCATGGAACTTCGGACGCGCATAGCGCGCATGCGTGTTCCGAAAATGGTCTAAAATGGTTTTAATTCCTTTTTGCACGCTTCCACATGTTTGAGAAGCCCTGTAGCCTCAAAGAAATCAAGAACAAACGCGAAGCCCAAAAGTCATTCTCAAAACGCAACAAGCGAATAAAAACCATTTTTGGCCAATTTAGGAACACGCTAGCGCGCTTGCTTCTGAGTCTAGTTTCAGAACCACGTCAGCAGGCTTATATGCGAAAATTCATTTGACGGAAAGAGGTACGTGTAGTCTTGAAGATGGAAGATAATAGTGATGACTGATATTCTGAAACTTATCCAGCAGAGACAGTCAACAAGAGTTGCTTACGATCCAAACCGACCTCTGGCCAAGGAGGACCTGAGGCAGATCATCGAGGCGGCGCGTTGGGCGCCAACAGCTCATAACATGCAGAACTTCGAGATTCTCGTCGTTGATGACAAGGAAGTTCTGGAAAAGATTGGAAACATCAAGTCTCAAGTTTCGGAAGCGTTCATCCGTGAGAACTATCAGCAGCTCTCGTTCTCGGAAGAGGAGTTGCTTCAAAAGAAGGTTGGAATCCTTGGCACTGTGTTTCCGCCGGATTGGAGGGATCCTGCAAGGCTGGACAAGGCCGTTCGTGAGAGCAGACCCACGGCCCTGAAACAGAGGATTAATGGTAGTCCTGTGCTGCTGATCGTGGTTTATGATGCTAGGAAGAGGGCTCCTGCTTCGGAGGGGGATGTTTTGGGTTTTATCAGCCTGGGTTGTGTCATGGAGAACATGTGGCTAATGGCCCAGTCCCTGGGATTCAGCGTTCACGTATTAAGTGCATTCGCAGGGGACGCCGTGGAAAAAGAGGTGAAGCAGATTCTCAGCATCCCCGAATACATGAAGGTTGCCTTTGCCTTCCGCATGGGACACCCCGTCTCCAAGCCAGCTAAATGTCTGAGAATGCGCCGTGATGTGGAAATGTTCACCTACCACAATCGGTTCGAAAATAAGGGCTTTGGTTGAGAAAATCTCTTCTTGCACAATGCTCGACCCAAAGAAGACGCGGAAGTTTCAGGAGCCTATCCTGTGGAAGTGCTTGGGTTCAAATCCCACCCCCGCGCTTCCAACATCGCCAAGGATAAGTCCCCGTGGTGGCACGCGTACTCTTCATATGAACAGAACCCAGTGGTGAACGTAGAATGAAAGCCCCTACAATCTGGATATACCCAAAGGTCCAGAGCATTCTTCAAAAAAAGTCACTAGGGCAAAAATGCGCGCGCGCTAAGTTAGCTCAAGACCACTATACCTCGCTATTTCTGTTCTTCTTGCTAAAGGAGCGGGAGTTATCCGTGGACAGTCTCATGGCGAATTTTCACATGATACTTGATACCTTTTTCAAAGATGACAGAGATGCTTCTAAAGATCTTCTCCAGTACCCCCAGTACAGCGCTGAGGTAATCAGAGCCATGCTGAATGAACATTCTTTGACTCCCAGCTCAGTCTAGAACTCTTATGCCTTCACGTAGCCTTTTCCTTTCTGCAATTTGAGTGTGAAGCTGTGTTTCTTGTCTTTGGAGTATTCTCTATATTGTGTGCCGCAGTTGCTGCATGAGTAGGCTTGAACTGTGAACTGACCATATTTCCATGTTTTAGTGGGTCTAGAGTTTTCCTTCTTGCACTTTGGACATGAAGCCATATTCCGACCACAAACTTCCTTTTTCGGGGAGAGTTTAAAAGGCTTTCATTACTGTACAGAATACTGATTCAGGCCATTGTGTAAAGAGCTTATTTTGATAAGTAAGTGAGCATTTTTATGCTGAAGCGCACATATCTTTCCTTTAGAGTCCGCGTCTGATAGTTGTCTGCGCAGGCTGACCAGATAATTGGCACTGAGACGTGTGCGGCATATTGACGGAGGAAACTTCAACGAGTCTTGATAAAGAGTCAATTGGAGAAGTAAGCCGAAATAGAGAGTTCAATCTATCGCTCGGGTCGATCGTTGAGCTCAGGTCGAGACTATGGCGAGTCGACGACGTTCAAGGCGATGTGCTTGTTGCCACGAGCATTGAAGGTACGCTGGTTGAACATAGGAGATTCTACATACCGCTTGAGAAAATTCGGCCTGGCAGGATTGAACCTCCGTCCGGAAAGATTGTGGGCAACTATGCTACCCAAGATCTGCTTCTTCGAGCTTATCGACTTAGCATGATACACGGCACGGCTCCTCTCTTGAGCCTGCAGCGAAGCCGGGCGGTTCCCGTTTTATTTCAGATGGTTCCAGTTGTTATGTCGCTTGAGATGCCTAGGGTTCGCATGCTTATTGCGGATGACGTTGGACTGGGCAAAACAATAGAAGCGGGCTTGATCGTTGTGGAATTGTTCGCGAGACAGAGAGCGTCCAGGTTGCTGGTTGTCTGCCCTGCGATGTTGAGGGAACAATGGAAGACTGCCTTGGACTACTTTTTCCATTTGAACGCGAGAATAATCTCATCAAGACATAGAAGAGAAATGGAGCGAGAACTCCCTCCAGGAACGAATCCTTGGGAATATTATCCGTACCTTATCACGTCAATGGATTATGCGAAGACAGCTGAAGTGAAGCCTCAGATTCTAGAGCAAACATGGGACATCGTCTTGGTCGACGAAGCCCATAATGTCGCCAAACCCCATCAAGCAGATCCAAGACAACGGGTGGAGATGGAGCGATGGGAGCTAATGCGTGAATTGTCTAAGAAGTCAAGACATCTGTTAATGTTGACTGCAACACCACACAATGGTTACACGGACACTTACGCGAGCCTCCTCAGGATGCTAGATGTTGGTGCTGTCTCTGGCCCTGACCATGATCCTGTGATCAGCCGAGAAGTAGCTAAATCATATGTTTGCCAGAGACGGAGAAAAGATGTAGAAGAGGAACTAAAGAAAAGCGGTGAGCCTAATCCGTTTCCTAAGAGAACAGCAAAAGAGGTTTTTGTAAAACTCTCAGATCTCGAAGTCAGCATAATGGAGGAAGTTGAACAACTGGGAAAGCATATCCTCGCCTCTGCGGGCATGGAACACAGCTTCAAGATGCGGATTGCAAAGTGGACTGTTACTCATTTCCATAAACGCGCCTTGAGTTCTCCTTACGCTCTGGTATGCTCATTGAAAAACCGTTTGAACACCATCAGTCGAAAACTTGAGAGACAAGAAACACCACCTTATGATGAAGACGTTTCAGTGGACGAACACGAAGCACGTTCTGAAGTTTTGGACAACGACACTGGTGAACGTGTTGACGATGAAGAAACAGGGGCAAGAATGGAACGATTTCTCCTCGGCGATAGAGATAATCTTCAAACGGAGAAAGAGCTTCTGTTGCGAGCTCTCCTTAAAGCGCAGAAAGTGACTGCAGCAAAAGACAGCAAACTAAATGAAATGTTAGATAACCCCCTCCGAGAAATGTTCAGAGCGAACCCGAAAGTTATCATTTTCACTAGATACAAAGACACTCTCGACTATCTCGCAAGAAACATACCTACGCATCGAAATTTCAAGAACGTTGAAATTGTGACCCTTGATGGCTCCCTAAACGAATCTCAGAGGGCGCAGAAGTTCCATGAATTTAAAATTGCGACAAATGCGATTATGATTGCAACCGACTGTATCTCTGAAGGAATTAACCTTCAATACGTTGCCTCTCAAATAATACATTACGAGCTACCTTGGAATCCAAATCGGCTTGAGCAAAGGAATGGACGGATTGACCGTTATGGACAACCAAAGAAGGAAGTTTTCATCAAAACGATGGTAGTGAATGATTCACTCGAAGCGGCAATATTGGTGGTTCTAGTTGAGAAGGCTCTTCGAATTCGACAGGAATTCGGTTTCTCTCCTCCCTTTTTCGGGGACGACCTATCGGTGCTCGATCTCATAAGGGAACAAGGACTTAAGGTCAGAATCGGTCAGCGCAATCTTGACGAGTTCCTTGAGGACATATCTTCTGAAGAGGAAGTGCTTGATCCATTTTCTGATGAGTCCATTCAAAGAATGAAGAACGACAATTTCTATGGACAGTCGAGCATTGACTTGTCGTTAGTTCAGAAGAGGTTGACTGAGACTTGGGATCTGATCGGCAGCCAAAACGAGGTTCAGAATTTTGTCAAGAGTGGATTGAACAAGTTTGGGTGCCGCATGACTGACAACGCAGACAGCACGTTCAGAATAGAAATCTTGGATAGCAGACTCGCCCAAGGATTGGATGAGGATACCATTCCAAGGGCAACATTTGACCCATTAAGGGGAAAAGACGACTCAGAACTTGACGTAATTGATCTGGGACACAGACTAGTAAGAAATCTAATTGAATTGGTGAAGGAGCTCACGTTCTCTTCGAAAGAGACATATGGAAGAACCGCATGCATTGCAACGAAGTCTGCGACCAAAGTCACCGCGGTTTACACGTTTCTTGCGAGATACGCAGTCTATACCAAACCAGTTTCGATTGTTGAAGAGCTTCTGAAGATTGGGCTTGAAATACATGAAGACAGAAAGTTGGCGCAGCCTGAAGTAGATGCGCTTTCACACTCCACACCTACTGCACAAAGCAGAACTGGACAAGAGATGTGTGAGGACCTCACAATTGCCCTATCGAAGCCACATCTTGAAGAAGAAATGAGGAAGAAAGCCGAGGAACGTTGCACAGAGCTTGCGGTTGAAAGGCAGAAAGTCAAGAAAAGTCTTGAGGATCGAGGAGAAAAAGAGTGGCTTGAGGGCATTGACAAATTGTCTGTTGCCTCTGTAGATCTTCTGTGCGTCACCGTTTACTATCCGATGTCTGAAGGTGAGTAGATTGAGAAAGAATCCGCTCTCTAACATGTCCGCTCACGGTGGCATAATCACTTCAGAGTTCTTGGAGAACATCCGAAGCGAGAGAGTCGTCAACCCGAGAATTCAGCCCGATTCATTTGCCACGTCTAGTGCTGCGGCTCCGAAGGACAAGAGAGAGCTTGAACAGCAAATCGTGGATTCGTGGGACCGCCTTCGTGAGCGATGGGATGCTATCTCCAATCGCTATCTCAAGATGAGTGTTTCAGACGCCAGAAGCAAATGGATGATTCCCCTCTTCAGAGAGTTGGGCTTTGATCCTGTATTCAACAGAGAGGACGTTATTGTTGACGAAGAAAAGCTCAGGTTCAAGCTCTCTCACAAAGGTTGGAATAGTCTTGCTGCACCGATAGTTCATATGGTTGCACCTTCACAAGATTTGGAGGAGGAGTATCATGAGCAAGGAGAGGAGACTTCTCGAAGAGGTCGCAATAGAAGTCCCCATGATGAACTGCAGACTTTCCTGAATGTCAATAAACGTTGTAAGTGGGGCATCGTCGCTAATGGGATACTGCTTCGAATTCTTCGTGAATACTTTCATACTACGACTAAGGGTTATGTCGAATTCGACGTTGAGAATATCTTTCGTGAGATGAGCTTCACTGACTTCAGAACTCTATACAGGATGGCGCATGCAAGCAGGTTTCTTATAGATAAAGAAGGCCTATGTCATCTTGAACAATTCTACAAGGAAAGTGTAAACGCCGGAGAATCAATTGGCGAGAATCTTAGACGCAACGTGAAAAAGGCGATTGAGCGCTTAGGCAATGGCTTCCTAAGCCCAGACTATGCAAAAAAGATGATTGAAAATGAAGAGTTTTGCAGAGCCTACTATTCTGAGCTGCTCAGAGTTGTGTATCGACTTCTCTTCATGCTATTTGCAGAGCAGAGGGCCATGCTGCCTACTAGAGACTCGCTTTACGCCGAAGAATACAGCATTACAAGATTGCGCCAGATGGCTGAAAGCAGAGGAGGCAAAGACGAGCATCACGACCTATGGGAAGGTCTCAAGGTCACTTTTGGAATGCTTAAGAATGGCTGCCCCGTCTTGAAAGTTTTTGGCTACAACGGCCGTCTTTTCGATGACAAAGAGATCGACATCCTGTCGACACTGCCATGCAAGAATGAAGATATCCTGACTGCGATTCGGCACCTTACGCTTTTTGAAGAAGAACACGTTCTCAAGCGAATCAGCTATTTGGATCTGAGTGTGGAGGAAATTGGATCAATTTATGAAAGCCTCTTGGACTTCATACCGAGAGTGTTTGCTGGAGAACAAGAGATTGAGGGAGAGACGATACCTGCGAATAGTTTCTCCCTCGATCCACGCGGAGTATCTCGGAAAACCACAGGCAGCTACTATACACACCCTCACCTCGTCGACAAGTTGGTCAGTAGTGCTCTCAGACCAGTTGTGGAGGAGAAACTGGACGAAGCACGTGATAAAGAAAGGGCTTTACTGTCGATCAAGGTTTGTGATCCTGCGTGCGGAAGCGGAGCATTTCTTATAGCTGCAACCAATTTCATGGCCAAGGAATTAGCAAAGGTGCGTACTGGTCAAGTAGAACCGCCTGACAGGGACATTCGAAAAGCAAAGAGAGACGTTCTCCAACATTGTATCTATGGCGTAGATCTGAACCCTATGGCTGTAGAGCTTGCTCAGGTCTCCTTGTGGATCAATTCCTGTGTTGATGATCTGCCACTGAATTTTTTGGATCACCATATAAAATGTGGCAACTCGTTGATAGGAGCTACCTCAGAAGCAATTGACAATGGGATTCCTGACGATGCTTTCACTCCTGTAGAAAAGGATGAACGCATAATCGCAAAAGAGATCAAGAGTAGAAACAAAGTAGAGAAGCAATCAAGATCAATAATGGAGTATGCTACTGGGGAGTGGAAAGCCCAAGCAGCAATATACCAAGACCTGAACGAGCTACCTGAAACCAACATTAGTCAGTTCAGCGAGAAACAGAAGAAATATGCTGCTCTTGTGGAATGTCCAGAACACGTCCGTCAGAGACTGCTGGCCGATGCATGGACCGCTTCCTTTTTTTGGTCTCTGACCAAGGACTCACCTTCTCCTCCCACTCAGGCAACTATTCGAATGATCGCTGGGAACAAATCTACCGTCAACAAGAGAACATTAGATGAAATCAAGCGTTTGGCACATGAATACCACTTCTTCCATTGGTACATAGAGTTTCCTGACATCTTCGTGTCGAAAGAGGAGCTAGGATTTGACGTGATAATTGGAAATCCTCCTTGGGAAAGACTGACCCCAGTTGAAAAAGAGTTCTTCGCATTATATGATCCTGAAATCGCAGCTTCAAAAACCAAGACTGAAAGAGATCGATTAATAGAGAACTTGGAAAACAATAACCCGCGTCTTTACTCAAAGTGGATATTCGCACGAAGATCTGCAGCTCTTGAAAACAAATTCATAGTCTGCTCCTCAAGGTTTCCTTTGACATCGTCTGGAGAAATCAACACCTATAGAATCTTTGCTGAGCTTGCCACAAATATAGTCGCGCCCAAAGGATTAGCAGGGATGATCCTGAAGACAGGTATCGTAAATGCTGAAACATGCCAGAAATTCCTTGCAGCAATGATCGACGGTCACAGATTTGTATCAGTCTTTGATATGACCAACAAACTTGGGTGGTTTCCGTCAGTTGTTCCAAATGAACGATTTTGCTTGACAACAATATCTGGAAAGGCTCGTCGATATGAAACTATTGAACTAGCATCCTATTGTATTACGTTGGAAGACCTAACAAGTCCAGAACATGCCTACTCATTAAACACGGCAGACATATCTCTGATGAGCCCCCAATCTAAGACTCTACCAACATTCGTAAGTGCTATCGCAGCGGACATCACTAGAAAGATGTATTCCCATGTGGGTGTTCTCGTGAATGAGGATAGAGACTACAATCCTTGGCGAATCCGATATGTAACAATGCTACATAGTTCCGGTGATTCTGCTCTGTTTGCCGGAAATCGATTTGAGGAACTTATCGCTCAAGGTTATGAACTTGGTTCTTCTAGCAGATTCACTAAGGGGTCGGAGCAGCTTCTGCCTCTGTATGAAGGTAAGTTCATCCATCTCTACAATCATCGTTTCGGCACATTCGAAGGTATACCACGCGAAAAACGATTCGGTGTAAAAGCGGAACCAAAGGATCCGACAGTAAAGCAATTGACTGACCCAACATACGAGATTCTACCCAGATATTGGGTAAATTCCCGCGACTTTGATAACACACGGAGACAAAAAGGGCTGGCGAGATCGTGGATGTTTGCGCTGAGGAACGTCTGCCGAGGTTTGGTTGATGCTCGAACCACTCAAGGTTGTATTTGCCCTGCACTACCAGCCACACACTCTGCCCCGATACTATTGTTCGGAGGTGATCCGTCTGATGCCGCAGAGAAAGCCTTGCTTTTCACCACTATGTGGTCGTCAATTGCTTTTGACTTCATTGTACGTCAGAAACTGTTTGGTGCGAATCTACAGAAAGGGATCATCTATGAAATTGCAGCACCGTCACCATCTGCATTTCAACGGAGGATCAAAGATTCAAAGCACGATGAATGCCTAGCGGACAGAATCAAGTCGATAGCCCTCGAGTTGGTTTATGTTACAGATAGTCTGGCTCCGTTTGCCATGGAATGCGGATATCAAGGACCCCCGTTCAAATGGGATCCTGAAAACAGAGATCGCTTATGCATGGAATTGGACGCAATCTTCTTTCATGTTTACGGGCTGTCCAGGGATGAAGCTGGACAAGTTCTTGACACGTTCCCTATCTTGAGAAGAAGGGACGAGACCAGATTCGGTGACTATCGAACCAAGACTATTATCCTGAAATACTTTGACGAATACTCTAACAAGCTTCAAGTCTCGAACAATATGAAACAGGAAGCAGAAACATGAATTTGTTTGAAACACTGAAACATGTGCAAGAAACCTACAGAGCTTATGTCTTTACGTTCCAGAACATTAGGAACCCGACGATTCAGAAATGGTTACAGGACAAGATTGCTGAAGGTACTCTTTTGTGGAAAGATCCGTACATTCAGCTTAACCATCGCTTTGAACAAGGTGAAAGCCTGCAAGATCTTGTCAAAGATGGAATTCTTCACAAAGGCATTCTCAGAGTCTTTACGAAGAAAGATGAAGCCGCGAAGCTCACAGATGTGCCCGTTACTCCCTATAGGCATCAGAGCAAGGCAATTCTTTCGATTCTGAAGGATAATGCCAATACTCTGGTAACCACAGGCACAAGCTCTGGGAAGAGCTTCTGTTTTGGTATTCCCATCGTCAGTGAATGCCTTAAAATGCAGGACCAAGGACTACGTGGCATCAAAGCCATCATAATCTACCCTATGAATGCGCTTGCTAACAGCCAATACGAAGACTTTGCCCAAAGACTCCACGGTACAGGATTAAAAATAGGTCTATACACTGGCGATACAAAGAATAGCCCTGAAGAAGCCCATGCTGCACTCAAGGGTTCAACAGGCAGAGACGAACCCTATGACAGTGAGCTTCTGTCCCGAGACGAAATCCAGGCAAACCCACCAGACATACTCATGACCAACTATGTCATGCTCGAACTCTTACTAACACGTTTCGAAGACAGAAAACTCTTCCCAAAAGAACACAAAGGCCGACTGAAATTCCTCGTCCTCGACGAGATTCACACTTACTCAGGAAAGAAAGGCGCAGATGTCGCCTGCTTGACAAGACGATTGAAAGAACGCACAGGGACAATAGGAAAACTTCGATGTATCGGAACAAGTGCAACAGTCCAAAGCGAAAAAGGAGAAAAAGGCGAAGAACTCATCGCTCAATTCGCTGCTAACCTCTTCAGCGAACCTTTCCATCCATCCCATGTAATCGGAGAATACTACATGAAAATCCCAAGACCAACTCCAGCACCCTTACCGACAACGATTCAGGTCACAGAGAAAATGCTGGAAGCGTTTGATGGTAGCCTTGAGAAAGCATTGATACTCGCTGAAGCACTTGCGGGCAAAAGAATAGGAGATAAAGACAGAACACGAGAAGGACTTGGCTGGGTCTTATCCTCTCAACAATCTGTTCAATTCCTTGAGGACAAGCTGGCAGAAGATGCACTCTCACTGCAAACAATCTTA
>Ga0187850_10004634_pt1 | contig 10834 bp, 6 predicted proteins | sample June2016WEW_4_15_FD_132436 | JGI IMG/M metagenome (GOLD analysis project Ga0187850, IMG submission 132436) | Peatland microbial communities from SPRUCE experiment site at the Marcell Experimental Forest, Minnesota, USA - June2016WEW_4_150 | ecosystem: Environmental > Terrestrial > Soil >... | reverse complement strand
GAAAACTGGTACGGACAAAAAAGAGGATGGCCCGCTGCGGCAAAAGAGCAAATGGTCCGGAAGATTGCCAAGAAATATCATTTGGAAGTCTTTAAACCGCCGGACGAGGTGACCATTTCCGGCGAGTGTCGTCACATTTTGAGTTAGACCGCTATCAGGGAAAACTCGTCGTAGCGCACCCAAGATATCTGATGATTTGTATCTCCAAATCGGCAATATTCCCGGAACTCACCATTGGCGGCGAGGACGAGGGACGTCAGAGCGAGACACCCGGATCGGGCACGCTACATTCCGGGGCTATGAGCCTCCTCTGACTGCCAAGCAATGGCATTTGCCATTGGCAGGCGCCAGAGAGAATGGCACTTTTAAGAGGAGGCGGCGATGCGCCGCGGACGTGGAGCGATTGTGAAGGCTGCGATTCGGGTCTTTGCCCAAAAAAGGATACGCCGGCGCCTCGGTGCGTGAGATCTGCAGCGAGGCTGGCGTCACCAATCCGAAAAATGCATTGACCTGCTGCTTCAGGGCTGTGTGGTTCGGTAAGGTCTATCCCGATCGGTATCACAAAAAGAGAATTGGGGTATGAAATATGGTTCTGCAAAGATACAATGGCATGGAACTTGCACAGTATGAAGGAATCTAGATCCGGCTCTGAGGTACGACTCGAAAACCATTCGACAAGCGGCCGGGACCAGGTTGAATGAGTCGGAGGGCGTGAGTTTCTGCATGAAACTGATTCAATGGAAACAACCGCAGTTGGTAGTGCGATAGAAGAGGTTTTTGAGGTATCTGCCGGTCATGTTGAGGAGCATAAAAATGCCTTTCAGCGTTTGGTATAAACATCTTGGCGTCACGGGGCTTGTTTTCGCGGGATTATTTTTGTCAAGCTGCAAGTCGAATTCGGCTCCTCCCCCTGCAGGTCCTACCGAGGTTGCCACCGTTACGATCCGTCCCGAACGGATCGTGCTGACAACCGAGTTGCCCGGCCGGACATCCGCTTACCTCGTTGCTGAAATCCGGCCGCAGGTAAGTGGCCTGCTGCAGAAGCGGCTGTTTGAAGAAGGGGCGAATATCCATGAGGGCGACCTTCTTTACCAGATTGATCCCGTCCCATACCAAGCCACATATGACCAGGCCAAAGCCGCGTTGGTCACGGCTCAGGCGAATGTTGGCACGGCCGAGGCGAACGTCGTCATGGCTGAGGCCAACCTGCCGGCGATCCGATCACGTGCCGAGCGCCTGAAGGGGCTGGTGGCCATCCACGCGGTCGGCCAGCAAGACTACGACGATGCCACTGCCGCTTTACGGCAAGCCGAGGCAAACCTCAACGTGACAAGGTCGGCCGTGCAGGCAAGCCGGTCGGCCGTGGAGGTAAGCCGGACGGCTGTGGAGAGCGCCCGTATCAACCTGTCGTACACACCCATCAGGGCGCCCATATCCGGACGGATCGGAAGATCCAACATCACGGTCGGCGCAATGGTGACTGCCTATCAGCCCATTCCGCTGGCGGTCATTCAGCAACTGGATCCGATTTACGTGGATGTGACCCAGGCCAGCGCGGACCTGCTGCGCCTCAGGAGGGAACTGGAAAGCGGCAACCTCAAGAACGGCTCGAGCCGGCGGAAGGTCCAGCTGCTTCTAGAGGATGATACACCTTACTCCGTGTCAGGCACGCTGCAGTTCCAGGACGTCACCGTGGATCCAACCACCGGTTCGGTCACGCTGCGCATGGTGTTCGCCAATCCCAAACAGGTGCTTCTTCCGGGCATGTTCGTGCAGGCGGTAATAGAGGAGGGGGTGGATGAACAGGCTCTTCTCATTCCTCAGCAGGGTGTAAGCCGCGACCCTAAAGGGAATCCCATTGCCTTGGTGGTGAACGCCGAAGGCAAGGTGGAGCAACGTGCGATTGTGCTGGACCGCGCGATCCGCGACAAATGGCTGGTCACGAAAGGGCTGGTTCCTGGAGACCGGCTGATCGTCGAAGGCATCGAGAGGGTTCGACCCGGTGATTCCGTCAGGGCTGTCGATTTTGTGGCACCCGCGAAAACCGGCGCAGGCCAGTCCCAAGTCCAGGCAAAGTAGGAGGAATTCAATGGCCAGATTTTTTATTGATCGTCCTGTCTTTGCCTGGGTTGTCGCAATCGGCATGATGCTTGCTGGCGGGCTGGCTATCTACAATCTGCCCATCTCCCAATATCCTCCGATCGCTCCGCCGTCGATTTCGATCACAGGTGTTTACCCCGGCGGGTCGGCGAAAACAGTGGAAGACAGCGTGGTTCAGATCATCGAACAACAGATGACCGGACTGGACAAGATGCTGTACATCCATTCCACATCCGATTCCTCGGGCACGGCACAGATCGATCTGACCTTCGCCCCGGGTACCGATCCCGATCTCGCCTGGGCAAAAGTTCAGAACAAGCTTCAGCTCGCCATGCCTTCACTGCCGGAAGTGGTGCAGCGACAGGGACTCAGGGTCAGCAAGTCCACCCGCAACTATCTGATGATCGTTGGGCTCACTTCCCTGGACGACAGCCTCGACCAGAATGACCTTTCCGACTACACCTTCTCGCAGATCCAATATTCGTTGGCCCGTGTGCCCGGCGTGGGCGAAGTGCAGATGTTTGGCGCTGGGTATGCGATGCGGATCTGGCTGGACCCGAACAAACTCACAAATTACAGCATGACCTCGGACGATGTCATCGCAGCGGTCCGGAGTTACAACGTGCAGGTGTCTGCCGGCCAGTTGGGCGGGATGCCCGCCGTGCCGGGCCAGCGGCTCAATGCTTCGATCGTTGTCCAGACGCTGCTGAAGACTCCGGAGGAGTTCGGCGCCATTCCTCTGCGCAACAATCCGGATGGATCCATCGTGCGGGTGCGGGACGTGGCGCGGACGGAACTGGGGACCGAATTTGACAATTTCAGGGTTACTTTTAACGGACATCCTGCATCCGGCCTTGCCATACGGCAGGAGGCCGGGGCCAACGCGCTGGACACTGCCGCCGCCGTGAAAGCGAAGATGGTGGAGCTGTCCCGCTACTTTCCTCCCGGCATGACAGCCGTTTACCCCTTTGACACGACGCCTTTCGTGCGGGTAGCCATCAACGAGGTCGTCAAGACCCTCCTTGAGGCGATCTTTCTTGTGTTCCTTGTCATGTTCCTTTTTCTGGGAAACATGCGGGCCACGCTCATCCCGACGATTGCCGTGCCCGTGGTTATACTTGGCACGTTTGGCGTTCTCGGACTGTTCGGCTATTCCATCAACATGCTTACCATGTTTGCTATGATCTTAGCGATCGGGCTTCTGGTGGATGATGCCATCGTGGTGGTTGAAAATGTGGAGCGTTTAATGTCCGAAGAGGGCCTTTCGCCGCTGGAAGCCACCCGCAAATCGATGGACCAGATTACCAGCGCCTTGGTCGGCATCGGGCTCGTTCTTTCGGCGGTATTCGGCCCCATGATGTTTTTCGGCGGCTCGACCGGCGTCATCTACCAGCAGTTTTCTGTCACGATCATATCCTCGATGCTCCTATCGGTCCTGGTGGCTTTGATCCTGACGCCGGTGCTCTGCGCCTCACTTCTCAGGCCGATGGGTAAAGGACACGAAGCCGCGGAGACTGGTTTCCGTCTCCTCAGGCCGTTTTTCCTGTGGTTCGACCACATATTTCTCCGCCTTCGGGGACGCTACCAGTCGGCAGTGGGACACATCCTCGGGAAACGGCTCCGCTACCTTACCGTTTTTGTCCTGATCGTGGTGGCGATGGGTTATCTCTTCGCGAAGATGCCCACGGGCTACCTGCCGGACGAAGACCAAGGCGTTCTTCTGGCCATGGCGCAACTTCCCCCAGGTTCGACGCTGGAACAGACGCGGGCGATTATGAAAAAGGTGCAAGACCACTTTCTCATAGACCAGAAGGAGGCGGTGGAAGCCTGCATGGGTATCAGCGGTTTTGGCATGGCGGGCCAGGCGCAGAACCAGGGGATGGCCTACATCAAGCTTCGGGATTGGGACTTGCGCAACCGGCCGGATCTGAAGGTGGAGGGCATTCTGAGGAAAGCCGCGCCGGTGCTGGGCAGTATCCGGGGAGCGACGATCTTTGCGTTTCCGCCCCCGGCCGTCACCGAACTCGGCACGTCAAAGGGATTTGAGTTCATGCTTCAGGACCGCGGCGGTCTCGGCCACGAAATCCTCATGAACGCCCGTCTCCAGGTGCTTGGCCAGGCGATGCGCGATCCGCGGCTGACCGCCGTACGTCCCAACGGAATGCCGGACCAGGCTGAGCACAAGGTGGATATCGACTGGGCCAAGGCCGGCACTCTGGGGGTGTCGGTGCCTTCGATTCAAAGTTTGATCTCGACTGCCTTCGGTAGCGCCTATGTCAACGACTTCATACAAGGTGGGCGCGTCCATCGGGTTTATGTACAGGCCGATGCCCCCTTCCGGATGCTGCCGGAGGACCTGAACCATCTCTACGTCCGGAACAATGCGGGCCGCATGGTTCCTGTCTCAGCCCTTGCGTCGGGGCGCTGGACCTACGCCTCCCCCCGGCTCGAGCGCTACAACGGTTTCCCAGCCCTAGACTTTTTGGGTGAGGCTGCGCCCGGAAAAAGCACCGGTGACGCCATGGCGGCCATGGAGGAAATCGCCAATAAGCTGCCGCGCGGCATCGGTTATGAATGGACCGGCATCTCGTACCAAGAGCGGCTGAGCCAATCCCAGACGGGGCTCCTGTATGCCTTTTCCGTCCTCGCTATTTTCCTGGTGCTGGCAGCCCTGTACGAGAGCTGGTCGATTCCCATTTCCATTCTGCTCGCCTTGCCGCTTGGTGTGATCGGAGGGGTTCTTGCCACCTCCTGGCGCGGGCTGCCGAACGACGTCTACTTCCAGATCGGGCTGCTCACGGTTCTGGGACTTACCACCAAGAACGCGATTTTGATTGTGCAGTTTGCCAAGATCCGCGTCGAAGCAGGCGCGGGCCTGATCGAGGCCACTCTCGAGGGGGCGAGGCTAAGGCTTCGACCCATCGTGATGACATCGCTGGCGTTCGGCTTCGGGGTATTGCCGCTGACGCTCGCCACCGGGGCTGGAGCAGGGGCGCAAAAGGCCATCGGCACCAGTGTCCTCGGCGGCATGATAACGGCGACATTCCTGGCGATCTTTTTTATTCCTCTGTTCTTCGTGCTGATAACCCAGATTTTCGGCAAGAAAAAACCGGGAGGTCGAACCATGATGGTCACCTCAGATTCCGCAATCAAGACGGAGGGGCCCGAACATGCGTAAGCTCATACCACTATTGGCGATCTCGTTCTTCCTGTACGGGTGTCCGCGCCCGTCACAGTATGTGCGCCCCGGATTGCCGGTGCCTTCCACCTGGCCAGAAAGCTCCGCCAATCAAGCCGGTGCGCCGAATGCGCCCGCGGCTGCTGACATGAAGTGGCAGGAATTCTTCACCGATCAGCGACTTCAATCTGTGATCGAGCTGGCACTGGCGAACAACCGCGATCTCCAGATGGCCACACTCAACATCCAAAAGGTCCAGGCTTTGTATCGGATTCAGCGTGCCGAACTGTACCCCACCGTTGCGGCGTCAGCCAGCGCCGATGGCTATCGAGTGCCGGCAAACCTGTCCAGCAAAAGTAATCCGGAAACGGTATCGCAATACACCGTGGCGTTGGGCACGGCTTCGTGGGAACTGGATCTTTTCGGGCGTATCCGAAGCTTGAAGAGCCGGGCATTGGAGGAGTACCTGGCGACCGAACAGGCACGGTCCGCCGCTCAGATCTCCCTGGTAGCCGCCGTCGCCGACAGCTACCTGGCACTTGCAGCCGACCGGGAGAACCTGAGGCTGGCCCAGGTGACCCTCGATGCCCAGCAGGCTTCCTACGATTTGATTCTGCACACCACGGAACTCGGCATGGCGTCTGACTTGGATTTGCGACAGGCGCAAAGCGAGGTGGAGGTGGCCCGCGTGGATATCGCCAGATATTCGGGTCAGGTGGCCCTGGACGAAGATGCGCTCAATCTGCTGGCCGGCACGCCCGTGATTTCAGGCTTGCTGGCTGATGATCTGAGCAAGGTCGCGGATTTAAAGGAAATTGCGCCCGGCTTGCCGTCCGACGTACTACTTCGCCGCCCCGATATTCTTGCGGCCGAACACCAGTTGAAGGCAGCCAACGCGAATATCGGTGCGGCGCGCGCGGCGTTCTTCCCCCGCATCACGCTGACTGCCGCCGCCGGGATCACCAGCAGCGACCTGACAAACCTCTTCAAGCCTGCGGCCGGAACCTGGAACTTTGCACCGCAGGTGACGCTCCCGATTTTTGACTCCGGGGCCCGGCAGGCCAACTACAAAGCGGCCCAGATGGATCGGGACATTGCAATTGCCGAGTACGAGAAATCGATACAAGCGGCCTTCAGGGAAGTGAGTGACGCCTTGAGCCTGCGCACCTCGCTGGCCAACCAGCAGCAAGCGCTGCAATCACTAGTTGATACGCTGCAGGAAATCTATCGGCTTTCCGAAGCCCGATACCAGGCAGGGATTGACAGCTACCTGAGCGTTCTTGTCGCCCAACGTTCACTTTATGCCGCTCAACAGCAACTGGTCGGTGTTCGCCTGGCACGTCTGAGCAATCTCGTGGTCCTTTACAAGGTATTGGGCGGAGGGGCCTGACAGACTCGTCATTCGCTCTCGCGCATTTCCGTTAGTGAGCATGAAACAAGGCTGGCATGACAATTGCTTCAATGTATGACGGGAGGAATTGCCCGCAATGTTTCGAATAATCCGAGAGGATCACCCGCGTCACATCCTGGTCACAATTGAAGGGTGGCTCACAGCTGAATCCGTTGAGACAGCTGAAACAGCATGCAATGCAGCGTTGCAAACCAATGTGCCGGTCACAGTTTTTCTCAAGGATATCGTGGAAATAGACATGGATGGACGTGATTTTCTTATGAGGATGTCAATGAGAAAAGCCCGGCTGCGTGCAGTCGGCGTTTATTCCAGATACATCGTCGGAAAGCTGCGGTCCAGGAGAGATCTGCGAGACCGAAGCGTGTAATTTCCATATCCAATCATTTCATCAACCAAAATCCAAAGCGTGCGCAAACTCTGGTTCAGCCTGTTCACGCCTTCCAGAGCAGGCAGGACGGGAAACCTCGCCGGCGACAAGTGGGGCATTCAGCGATGAAATGCCCAAAATCCTGCGGATGTGTTATGTTACGCGATATGAGAGTGGACAGTTCGGTCATCTACGAAGCTCTGTTTGAACTGGCACAGTCGATTTCCGGTCACAGCGATCTGGACAGCCTATGCAAGGCGCTCTTTCGATCCCTCGAACGCGTCATTAAGTTTGATGGCCTTGGCTTGCTACTGTATGACCCGGCGAGCAACGCTCTTCGCGTGCATGCTTTGGCCTCCACGGAACCTATCGCCGATAAAGGCGAGTCAATCCTGATATCGCCGACGGATGACAGTCCTGCAGGCTGGGTGTGGACAAACCAGCAACCCATGGTCATTCCACGACTCGATCAGGAGACTCGCTGGCCTGAATTCCTCAAGACCGTTCGGGAGCGGCGCGTTTCTTCGCTGCTCCTGGTTCCCATGACTACCGGGGATCGACGCCTGGGAATCCTGGCCTTTGGTTCTTTCGAGGTTACTGAGATAAGCCGGCACGAAATGGATTTCGCCCTGAGGGTCGCTTCCGAGTTCGCGGTAGCGGTCGATTCCTACCTGACGCAGCAAAAATACCTGCGGGAACGTGATCGGCTGCAATTGCTGTTCGATGTCACGAACTCATTGGTCTCGAAACTCTCTCCCGATGCTCTTTTCTCGGCCCTAGCGGAGCAGATCGGCAAGGTGGTAGCCTGCGATTTCGCCGTACTTGCGCTGCTCGACAAAAACTCCGGAGAGCTCTTTCTCAGCGGCCTTTATGCTGCCGGCCATCGCGAGATAACTCCCGAGCTGACCCGGGTGCACCCTGATGGACTACCCAGTGCCGAAGCACTCGCCACCGGCAAAGCGGTCGTGACCGACCGGCCGGATTTCGAGCGCTTCCCTTCACCTTTCTATAGACGCTGGGCGGAAGCGGGTTTTTGCTCTATGTGCACGATTCCGCTGGTGACGACCAATGCGACCCTGGGAACACTCGAACTAGCGCGGCGAAATGGCCACGCCTTTACCTCAGACGATGTCGAGCTTCTCGTTCAGGTGGGCCGTCAGATAGCGGTTGCACTAGAGAATTCCTTGGCCTATCGCGAGCTGGCCGAAATGAAGGAGCGCCTGGCGACAGAAAAGTTGTACTTGGAAAGCGAAATTCGATTTGACCAGAATCTCGGAGAAATGCTGGGCGAGAGTCCGGCCTTCCAGGCAGTGCTCAAGAGTGTGCAAATCGTGGCGCCGACAGATGCCACAGCCTTGATACTGGGCGAGACGGGCACGGGTAAGGAGCTCGTTGCCCGCGCGATTCATGAATGGAGCGGGCGCAACAAGCGAAGCTTTGTAAGGGTCAATTGCGCCACCATCCCTTCGAGCCTGCTGGAGAGCGAGTTGTTTGGTCATGAAAAAGGCGCGTTTACGGGGGCTCTCGCGCAGAGAATCGGGCGTTTCGAGCTGGCGCATCAGGGCACGCTGTTTCTCGACGAAATCGGAGAGATCCCGCTCGAGCTGCAGAATGTGATCGAGCGATCCGTGGTTCTGACCCGGGGAAGTGTTTTGGAACTTGCCATGCCTGAGATCAGTGCCGGACTGGTTGCCGCTGGGCCGAAATCTGAGCTTGCATCCGTCGCCGAACGGGAAAGGATCGTGCAGGCCTTAAAAGACGCCAAAGGAGTCGTCGCAGGCCCGAATGGAGCAGCGAGGCTGTTGGGATTGAAGAGAACTACCCTGCAGGCCCGAATGAAAAAACTCCGGATCACGCGCGATTATCAGTAGCTAAATCACAGCTTAGTGCAAAGGCTTCCGTCCGAAGACCCGCGTCAGTTCGATGTCATCCGCCGTGCCGAGCTTGCCGTCAGGTCCGGCAGAGACAAGCCGGACAGTTTCGAGGTCCACGCGGATAGCGCTCAGCGGATGGCCCCAGGCATCAAGGCGGAGTACGGGAGCCATATAGAGCGGGAACAGAGAATCCGATAGTCCGACATAGTCGCTGAATTGTGGCAGATGGCCGTTTTTCTGCCGGTAGGCTTCGATTGCGGACGCGATCTTTTCCAGCGCTTGCCGCGTCTCTTCCACCTTTACCTGCTGCAGCGCCCGCAGGATGTCGTCCAGCTTTTCCCACTGCCCCTGACCCACGCGAACCTCTCGAACCACCCATTCGTTCCCCACCTTTTCCAGGCGGAAAGCAGAGTGAAGGTCCGTCTCGACAATCGCCTGCGATCCCATCTGGGAGACCGACAGCACTTCAAGATCACGTGGCGTGAGCGTTGTCGCCTGAGAGCCGATAATCGCTTCGCGCGCCGACTTCTTGTTGATCGACCGGCCGCCGCACCCGTTGAGCAAAAAGGCGGCAAGGCCAAGCAAACCTACGTATCTGCTGAGACGGTGCGTGGTCTCCATGCGAACAATGTATCGCAAACCACTTTCAGAAGTCATCTGCATTTCAGGTGACTGCTCAGCTGCAGCGACAAGGATTCGGTGTTATCGGAATGATTAGAAAGCCAACCTCCAAGGCTCAAGGTACTTGAAGAATCTCCAAGGAATCCTATTGGATCGGAAAACGTCGGCCCTTCTAGGGCCACAGAAGCCGACGCCTCTTTGAGATTCTTTGAGTGCTTTGAGTCTTAGAGGTTCTCTTTGGCATTCGGCCATGCGATACGGTTTCAAAAAAGGCTGAACAGCTACCCATAAACATGCTCGATCTCAGACTATAATGGAATCATGCTCAAACCAGCTGATGCAGCCGGGCGTGCCGCGATAGGCTTGGATGCGCCGGTCCAGTTTCTGAAGGGCGTCGGGCCAAGGCGCGCCGAGGAACTTGCATCCCAGGGCATCCGTACGGTCGGCGATCTATTGGATTGCCCGCCATTCCGTTACGAGGATCGCACGGTGTTCCGGTCGCTTCAGTCACTGCGCGAAGGCGAGTGGGTACTGACGCGGGGTCGGATTTGCAGCGTGGGCAGCTTCGATGCGCGTCGCCGCAAGCTGTCGGTGTTCGAAATCCTCGTCCAGGATGCAACGGGCAGTGTCGAGCTCAAGTTTTTCAACCAGCCGTATCTCCGCAACGTTTACCGGCAGGGAATGGAACTTATCATCTACGGGCAAGCCAAGCGGGACACCTATGCGCATGGACGGCTGTGCTTCATGAATCCTGAGTGCGAGGTGGTGGAGGCGGAAACGGCGGGACTCTCCGTCCATTCGGGGCGTGTGACCCCGATTTATCGCCGTCTGGGGGCGCTGCGCGCACGCGCGTTGCGTCAGATCCTGTTCGCTGCCGTATCGAACCTGCCTCCGGATATGAGCGACCCGCTGCCCCTTTATCTTCGCCGCCAATATCGGCTTCTTCCCAGAGCAAAGGCGCTGTCGCTGATCCATTTCCCCGAACTGCGCGCGAATTCGCCGGAAGGGCGGGAGCGGGAAATGGATGTGCTCAACCACGGCCTGTCGCCGGCGCACAAACGCATGATCTTCGAGGAGCTTTTTCAAGTCCAGGTCGGCGTGGCGATGGTGCGGGAAAGCCGCACGCGTGTGCTGAAGGAACGCAGACTCCGCCTTGGCGACGAGGTGCGGATCGCTATCAAGAAAATCCTGCCGTTTCACCCGACCGCTGCGCAAAAGCGCGTCCTGAAAGATATCGCGGACGACATGCTTTCGCAGCGTCCGATGTGCCGGCTGCTGCAGGG
>Ga0187850_10004619_pt1 | contig 10855 bp, 6 predicted proteins | sample June2016WEW_4_15_FD_132436 | JGI IMG/M metagenome (GOLD analysis project Ga0187850, IMG submission 132436) | Peatland microbial communities from SPRUCE experiment site at the Marcell Experimental Forest, Minnesota, USA - June2016WEW_4_150 | ecosystem: Environmental > Terrestrial > Soil >... | reverse complement strand
GGTTTTTACGATTGGGGCCATTTGGGAGTGAAGCTGAAGTGGAATATCGAATCGTCCTGGTGGCGCGAGATGGTCCAGCTTCGGGACGACGTTGTGGGAATCGATGCCGCCTTGATTATGAATCCGAAAGTTTGGGAGGCCTCGGGGCACGTTTCCGGTTTTTCCGACCCGCTTGTGGAGTGTAAGAAGTGCCATCATCGCTTCAAAGACGATCAGATTGAGGACAACAAATGCCCCGATTGCGGAGGCGCGCTTACCGAATCCCGCCAGTTCAATATGATGTTCAAAACATTCGTTGGTCCGGCGGAAGATAGCGCTTCCGTGGCCTATCTCCGGCCCGAGACCGCCGGCGGAATTTTCGTGAATTTTAAGAACGTACTCTCGACGAACCGGCTTAAGATTCCCTTTGGTGTCGCCCAGATGGGCAAGGCCTTCCGTAACGAGATAAATCCCAGGGACTTCGTCTTTCGTACGCGCGAGTTCAAGCAGATGGAATTGGAATATTTCGTGAAGCCCGGCGAGGATGAAAAATATTTCGACGAGTGGGTAGAAAGACGCTTCGCTTGGTACAAATCCATCGGCCTCAAGAATGTGCGAAAACGGGAGCAAGCCAAAGAGGAGCGGGCGCATTATTCCAAGGCGACGACGGACATCGAGTATGAATTTCCTTTCGGCTGGCAGGAGATAGAAGGAATCGCGAATCGGGGCGATTTCGACCTTAGCGCGCATACGAAAGCATCGGGCCAGGACCTTTCATATGTGGATGAGGAAACGAAGGAGCGCTTTGTTCCGTACGTGATAGAACCCTCCGCCGGAGTGGAGCGCATTGCGCTCGCGCTCCTTTGCGAAGCCTACTATGAAGAGAAGGACCGGGTGGTTTTGAAATTCAATCCCAAGATGGCACCGATAAAAGTAGCGGTTTTTCCGCTTCTCGCGAATAAGCCGGAGCTCGTGAAGCTCGCCCGTAAAATCTATGAAGAATTAAGGCGGGAGTATACGGTGGCCTGGGATGCCCGGGGAAACATCGGCAAGCGCTACTACTCGCAGGATGAGATTGGCACGCCTTTCTGCATTACGGTGGACTTCGACAGTTTGGAGAAGGACGATGTGACGGTGCGAGAGAGAGACACAACGAAACAAGAAAGGGTGAAGATAAAAGAGCTTAAAGAATATCTAAAAGAGCGCCTCGGATGAGGCGCTTTTTTGTTGTGGTTTCAAGATAATTAAATTATCATTTCTCTATATGATAAAAGCCGAAAAAATAAAATTAAGGAACGGACTGCGGATAATTTTGGTGCCCCAGTCGGGAAGTTTGGCGACGACCGTAATGGTATCGGTCGAGGCCGGCTCCAAATACGAGACGAAAGAAATAAACGGTATCTCCCATTTTTTGGAACATATGTGCTTCAAGGGCACGACTAAGCGCCCCGACCCGATAAACATCTCGGCGGAGCTGGACGGCCTGGGAGCACAGTACAACGCCTTCACTGGTCAGGAATCCACGGCCTATTACGCCAAAGCCAAGAACGAGAACTTCAACGAAATTCTGGATGTGATGGCCGATATGTATTTGGACCCGATATTCGACGCGAAGGAGATAGAAAAAGAAAAAGGAGTCATCATCCAGGAGCTCAATATGTACGAAGACACGCCGGCGCGGCGCGTGGGCGAACTTTTCATGCGTCTCGTCTATGGTGACCAGCCGGCGGGTTGGGACGTTGGTGGCCGAAAAGAAGTGATAAGGAAGATAAAGCGGAATAATTTCATAAAATACCGGAGTAAACATTACGTGCCTCAGGCGACCATTGTTACCGTTTCGGGCGGGTTCAAAGAAAATGGTCTAGTGGAAAAGATAGGGAGGTATTTTTCCGCGTTAAAGCCGGGGCCCAAAAGCAAAAAATTGAAAGTTAGAGAAGTTCAATCCAGGCCGCGGGAGAAAATATATTTCAAGGATTCCGACCAGACGCATATGGTTATGGGTTTCCGAGCTTTCGGGGTTCACGACAAGCGGCGTTTGGCTCTTCAGGTTGCCTCGGAAGTATTGGGCGGCGGAATGAGTTCGCGTCTTTTTAGAAAGGTCCGGGATGAGCTGGGCGCGGCCTATTACGTGCGGGCGGAAGCCGACCTCTATTCTGACCACGGCCTTTTCATGATGTCAGCGGGCGTTGATCACGCCAAGATAGAGAAAGTGATAAAAGCGGGTCTCGATGAATTTACTCGCCTTCGGGACGAGCTCGTGAGCGAGAAAGAATTGAAGAAAGCCAAAGAGCACCTTATCGGCAATCTCTATCTGTCGCTTGAGACGTCGGATGAATTGGCTTATTTCTACGGCGGCCAGGAGGTGATGGGATTGAAGTTGACCTCGCCGCAGAAAATCGCGAAGCAAGTCGGCAAAATAACGGCCAATGATATAAGAAAGGTGATGCGGCAGGTGATAAAAAAAGACCGCCTGAACCTTACCATCATCGGGCCCTTCAAGAAGAAGAGTTTCCTTGATATAGTGAAGGTGTAAGGAATTATGGGTACCCAGATACAAAAAATCGAGATAACTTGGACATCCATCTGGAGGGTTTTTATTTTCTGCGCCGGCTTGGCGGCGGTATATTTTGCCTGGAATTCATTTTCCGTTCTTCTCGTGGGTGTGGTGGTCTCTCTGGGGATAGAACCACTCGTAGGATTTCTCGCGGAAAAAATGAAGCTCGGAAGGGTTTTTGCCGCTATCCTAGTCGTCCTCTTTCTTTTTTTCATCTTCGTCGGGGCGTTTTATATGATAATGCCGGTCGTCTTCGACGAACTGGCCGGGTTCCTAACCCACTTTACGCAATCCATCTCTTCCATTTTTCAGATAAGTCTACCCGCCGCCAATCTTCAAAATCTCGGATTGGACCAGATCTTGAGTTTTGTGGCGGGTGCGGGTACCTCGGTGCCAGGCGCGATTTCCCAGATCTTCGGGAACATCGTTTTGATTTTTTCGGCCATCATTATAACCCTGTATCTAGGCACCGAAAAAGAAGGGGCATGGAAGATGCTCGGGGTTATCTTGCCCGAAAGCTACGAGCGGCCGGTGTCGGCTATTTTCACCGCTTTTGAAACGAAGATGCGCCGCTGGCTGGGCGCCCAGTTGATCATCAGTTTATCCATCGGATTGATGGTCGGAATCGGAATGTGGCTTATAGGTGTGCGTTATGCCCTCATTCTGGGGGTCATTGCCGCAATTTTTGAGATCGTTCCGATTATCGGTCCCGTGATGACTGGAATCGTGGCATTTTTGGTCGCAATGGCCGATTCGACGATGCTCGCGGTTTACGCCGTGATTTTCTTTTTCGTAATCCAGCAGTTCGAGGGTTATGTTTTGATACCGCTCGTGATAGGAAAAAGCATGCGGGTTCACCCCGTAATCGCCGTGGTTTCTCTTTTGGTTGGCGGTCAGTTGGCGGGTTTCGTGGGAATAATTTTGGGTGTACCGATCGCGGTTTTAGTCCAAGAGGTATTCAATTATCTGGCGGAAAGGAGAAAGCGCCGTCCGGGTTTGAACATGTGAGGTCGTGTCTCAAGAGGTTTTTTCTTTCGCTCATAAAATCTCTCTGCCCCGACATAAAGTCGGGGTTTTTCTTTCGGAATTGATTGGGCTATTGATCTATGGCTTAATTAAATGGCGATGAATAAGAAGTTCTATATTACGACAACCCTCCCGTACGTGAACGCGGAGCCGCATATTGGTTTCGCGCTCGAGATTGTCCAGGCGGACATAATCGCCCGCCATCACAAATCCCTCGGCGAGGAGGTGGTTTTCAATACCGGCACAGATGAACATGGCCTGAAGATCTATAGGAATGCTCAGGAGGAGGGGAAAGACGTTCAAAAGTACGCAGACGAGAATGCCGCGAAGTTCAATGAGTTGAAGAAAGCGCTGAACGTCGATTTTACGAATTTCATCCGCACTACCGACCCGCATCACATCTCGGCGGCTCAGGAGTTCTGGAAGCGGTGCGACAAGAATGGCGATATTTACAAAAAGAACTATCAGATCAAATACTGCGTCGGCTGCGAACTTGAAAAGACCGAATCCGAACTCCAAGACGGCATTTGTCCCATTCACCCCAATCTGGAGTTGGAGCTCATCGATGAGGAAAATTATTTCTTCCGTTTTTCCAAATATCAAAAGCCGCTTCTGGAACTTTACGAAAAATATCCGGATTTCGTGGTACCGGCCCACCGGCTCACGGAAATAAGTAATTTCGTGGCGGCGGGACTCCAGGATTTCAGCATCTCGCGGCTCAAAAGCAAGATGCCTTGGGGCGTGCCGGTGCCGGGAGACGAAGCTCAAGTGATGTACGTTTGGTTCGATGCGCTCGTGAATTACGTTTCCACTCTTGGCTGGCCCGAGAACACGAAGAATTTTGAAGATTTTTGGGGCACGAAAGATAGTCCCAATGCTCTTCAGATCGCCGGCAAGGATAATCTGCGCCAGCAATCGGCAATGTGGCAGGCAATGCTCTTATCGGCCGGACTCCCGACCTCGCGGCAGATAATCATCCACGGTTTCATTACGAGCGGGGGAGAAAAGATGTCCAAGAGCTTGGGGAATGTGGTGAATCCTTACGAGATTGTTGAGAAATACGGAACGGATGCGCTCCGGTTTTGGCTCGCCAATGACCTCAATCCTTTCGAGGATGGCGATTTTACCTGGGATAAATTCAAGGAAAGCTATAACGCGAATCTGGCGAACGGTCTGGGAAACTTTGCGGCGCGGGTACTCACGCTGGGAAGTTCTCTCGGGCAATTCGAGGCGCCGGCGGTTTCAGGAACGATAACGGAGAAGATAGAAGCCGCGAAGAAGACCGTTCGGGAAAAGTTGAAAGAATTCAAATTCCACGAAGCGCTTGGTGCCGTTCGGGAACTTATCGGTTTCGGCGACGGATATGTGAATGAGAACAAGCCCTGGGCGGAAAAAGACGGTGAGAAAAAGAAAGAATTGGTTTTCAATCTGATAGTGATTCTGGATAACGTTGCGGCTCTGCTCGCGCCCTTTATTCCGGGCACGGCCTCGAAGATCACCGGGAATATTGTTTGGTCCGGCTCTAAATTGGAAACGAAGAAAGGTGAAGCATTGTTTCCTAGGGTTTCTTAGTATGCAGCCGAAGTTTTTTGACGCCCATACGCACGCGAACCTAGCGGCGTTCAGTGGCGACTATAAAGAAACGATAAACCGCGCTCTTTCGTCCGGTGTCGGTCTCGTGAACATCGGAACACAGAAAGACACCTCGCTACGGGCGGTTGAGATTGCGCGCGAATTCACGCGTGAGCCCGTCTTTGCGACAATCGGTTTGCATCCGACGCATACTCACGAGGATGATTTTCACGACGAGCATGAACTGGCCGTCTCCACTGGCGCTTCAGAGGAGTTCGATCACGATCTCTACAAAAAAATGGCGTTGGATCCCAAAGTGGTCGCGATAGGCGAGTGCGGATTGGATTACTTCCGTTTAAGCGGAGATACCGAAGAAAAGAAGGAGAAGCAGAAAAAAGTTTTTGTGGAACAGATCAAATTGGCCCACGAGATAAAAAAGCCGCTCATGATCCATTGCCGTTCCGCGTTTCCGGAGCTGATAGAAGCATTGGAAGAAAATAAGGGCTTGCTGAATGAAAAACCCGGCATAATCCACTTTATGAGCGGCACTAAAGATGAGGCGAAAAAATTGGCGGATTTGGGATTCTATTTCACCTTCGGCGGAGTAATCACATTCGCCCGCGATTACGACGAAATCATCAGGTTCCTGCCTATGGAGAGAATTTTGAGCGAAACCGACGCGCCATATGTATCCCCAGCGCCCTATCGGGGAAAACGGAACGAGCCGGCCTACGTGATTGAAGTCGTCAAGAGGTTAGCGGAGGTAAGGGGAGTGCCGTTCGGGGAAATATGCGGTAAAATCGTCCAAAATACAGCCAGAGCGCTTAATATTGACTTTTAGCTCTTTATATGGTACTCTAAGCGAGTAAAATACCGAGGTTTTGATTGCGGTAATTTGGTCTTTGCCGATGAGAATTCGCCGGTAAGGACCAGGTTGGCACAAAAAATAAGAAGCACTTTCAAAACGTTTTTCGCTGGGGCGGTCAAAAAGCCGATCTGGTAGCCCAAACAGCGGAAAACTCATTAAGGAGGTTCATTTATGAACCAGGTCCGTTTTTTTCTTCTGGCACTGGTGCTCGCGATCGTCGCGATTCCAGCGTCGGCTCAGATGATGCATCCCCTCTTGTCCACGGATAGCTCCTACTTGGAGCAGTTCCGGAACAAGACCCCCGATGAAGTTCAGGGGAAGGTTTGGGGGAGTATATGCGCCATGAACCGGATGCAATATCCGGATTCGAATAAGGTGATGCCGGGCGATTTCATCGCTATGCCGTTGGGTGAGTACTATCAAGCCACGGCGGGCGGGACGAGTCACATGTGGGATGCCGCAAGGTGTTTCACGAATAAGATAGTATTACCTTATCTGAACGGCACTCTGGAGACGAGGGTCCAGCAACAATCAAAGTCGATTGTTGAGGATTCTACAAAAGCCAGTTCCAGGCCCTATCCCGAGTGGCTAGTATTCTTCCCGATAGTAATCATAGTATTGGCAGCGTTGTACTTTCTCGCCAGATCAAAGAAGTGGAACAAGAAACCGGTTAACCCGCCGTTCATCTCATCGGAAAAAATACCTAATCCCAAAACAGCAACCCCCGAACAGGTTCGGCCGCTGGTACAGGAAGCATTGGGGGGAACGTTCGGCGAGAAGAATTTCAAGTTAATCGGCGATACTGAAGATGTCCTCATCGAGAAAGGTACCCTGGTGTCTTTCTTTAAGGATGGCTCCCATACCGTAAAGGAGTATAAGAATCAGGATGGGTACCGAGCTCTCGTTGAGTTCTTGAGGAGTGGGAAGAGGTCGCTGGTCGTCCTTGATGCGGCATGCTTCAATCCACTTTGGACAGCGGAGTATGCCGAATTTTCTGGCACCGTCATTCCGAAAGGGAAGACCCAGCCAGAAGTGATTGAGCGGATCACGATGGACCAGGTCGGTGACATCGGCGAAAACATCCGCCGCATCAACCGGGGCGAGGAAGTAGCCGTCGAGCCGGTTGTCGAGCAGCCGCCCGCAGCTCCAGCTCAGGAGTCACCCACTGCCCAGGAACCGCCAACTTCCGAAGAGAAGGAGCCGGAAGTTTCTGTGGAGGAAATACAAATCAGTGAGGGGAGACTCACATTAAAGGGGGGTCGGGTTAAGCTGAGTTTCGATCAGCTTAAGGAACTGATACACGAAGTTGTTCCGAAAGGTGGAGCATCATCGTAGGTCAAGAAGGGCTAGTATTCTCCAGAAGCACATTTGTTCTTTTATCATCGGGGCCCGTTGGAATCTCAACGGGCTCTTTTTATTTTCAAAACCCGGCAAATCAATTAGAATGAGCCAATAAGATGAAGGAATACGATTTCCAAAAGATCGAGAAAAAATGGCAGAAAAGGTGGCTTGAAGACGGCACCTACGAACCGGATTTGGTGAAGGCCAAAAATCCCTTCTATAACCTGATGATGTTCCCGTACCCGTCGGCCGAAGGGCTGCACGTCGGGAATATGTATGCTTTCACGGGCGCGGACATCTACGGCCGGATGAAGCGGATGCGGGGCTACGACGTTTTCGAGCCTATCGGGCTGGACGGCTTCGGGATTCATTCGGAAAACTATGCCCTGAAAATCGGCGCGCACCCAATGGACCAGGCAAAAATATCGGAAAAACGTTTTTACGAACAGCTCCGGATGATCGGGAATGGCTTTGCCTGGAACGAAAAGGTGGAGACCTATAACCCGGATTATTACAAATGGACCCAATGGGTTTTCACGGAGATGTGGAGGCGCGGCCTGGCCTATCGCAAAAAACAATCGGTGAACTGGTGCCCGAAAGACAAAACGGTCTTGGCTGATGAGCAGGTAATCGCCGGAAAATGCGAAAGGTGCTCCGCGGTCGTCGTCAAAAAAGATATGGAGCAGTGGTTTTTCAGGATTACTAAATATGCCGAAAAACTCTTAAAGAACCTGGATAAGATAGATTGGTCGGAAAGAGTGAAAATAGCCCAGCGGAATTGGATTGGGAAATCCGAGGGCGCGCTGCTGGATTTCGAAATCAAGGGCGGTGTCGCGCCGTCCTATGTTTTGCTCCACGGATATACCGGCTCGCCCAAGAAACATTTTTTCCCCTGGCTCAAGAAGGAATTGGAAAAGCGCGGAGCGAAAGTTTACGCGCCGGAACTGCCGGATGCCGAAGATCCTAAGGTTTATGACCAAGCGGCCGAAGTCCTGAAATCCGTGCCGTTCGGCGAGGACACGGTGCTCGTGGGGCATAGTTTGGGCGGAGTGGTGGCACTTAAGGTTCTCGAGAAACTGAATAAGCCGGTAAGAAAGACCGTGCTCGTCACAAGTTACAACGAAAACAAGTTTTTTAACGACCCCTTTGAACCTCATACCTTTGACTGGAAATTCGACGTAAAGAAAATAAAAGCCAATGCCGGGAACATCCATATTTTGAGGGATATGACCGATGACGTTGTCCCTTCGTACCAGGCAGACAATCTAAAGGACGTTTTTGGGGGAGAAATATTCGATTTCAGCGCAGCGACGCCCCATGCTTGGGGAAAGAAGGAGAAAGAGGAACCCGAGATTTTGGGTCATTGTATTGATTCTCTCCGGGTTTTCACGACCCGCCCCGACACGCTCTTCGGCGCGACCTATATGGTCGTGGCACCGGAACACGGAATGGTAGGGGAACTCAAAGAGAAAATAACGAACTACAAGGAGGTTGAGGCCTATGTGAAGAAAACGAGCAACAAGTCGGAGGAAGAAAGAATAGAAGAAGGGAAGGAAAAGACCGGGGTGGAACTCAAGGGGATTAAGGCGGTGAATCCCGTAAATAATGAAGAAATCCCGGTTTTCATCGCCGATTACGTGCTCGCCTCATACGGGACGGGCGCCATTATGGCGGTGCCGGCGCATGACGAACGGGATTATGAGTTTGCAAAGAAATATAAATTGCCGATCCGGGAAGTGGTTATCAGGAAATTTGGTGAAACAAAGAGTGGAGCGCAAGAAAGAAAAACAGTGTATGCCGTTGTTAAACACAAAGATAAGATTCTCCTGGTATTCAATAAAAAACTCAACGAGCATCAGTTACCAGGAGGGAAAATTGAAGATGGCGAGAATGACTCTGATACGCTGCGTAGGGAAATCGCGGAAGAAACTGGGTACGATCACGTGACGCCGCAGACATATCTCGGCCAGATTGATTTCAATTATTTCTTCCGTCACTACAAGTTCGATAGCCATTTGCGGGCGAAAGGATATCTTGTAGAACTGAATGACGAGCATAAAATTCCGGTTCGTAATTCCACCGGGGAAAACATGCAGTCATCCGAATGGATGGAGGCAGACAGAGCGATCGAATGTATGAAGAACGGAACATGGAGTGGGATTGAGGGATTTATCAAGCGTGCAACAGGACAAGAATCACTCTGCTTCTCCGGCGATGGTGTATTAGTGGACTCTGATAATTTTGACGGAACGGATTCCGAAAAAGCCAAGTGGGAAATCACAAAGCTCGTGGGCGGAGAAAGAAAAATCCAATACCGCTTACGCGACTGGCTTATCTCGCGCCAGCGCTACTGGGGTGCGCCGATACCAATGATCCACTGCGAGGCCTGCGCCTCGAAGGGCGATGGCGAACAGAAAGAAATGCTTGGCTGGTATGCCGTACCAGAAAAAAATCTGCCGGTGGAACTTCCTTACGTCAAAGATTTCCGTCCGCAGGGCAAGGGCGAATCTCCGCTCGCTTCGGTCAAAGAATTTTATGAAGCGAAGTGCCCCCACTGCGGCGGGAAGGCGCGCCGGGAGACCGACGTCTCGGACACTTTCCTGGACTCGGCCTGGTATTATCTCCGCTACCCGAGTGCAAAAGAAAAAAATAAGGCCTGGGATTTGGAAATGACGAAAAAATGGTTCCCGGTGAATCTCTATACCGGCGGAGCGGAACACTCCGTTCTCCATCTTCTCTACGTTCGCTTCGTGGCCATGGCTTTTCATGATGCCGGCTGGCTTGATTTCGAAGAGCCGTTCCCGAAGTTCCGCGCGCACGGGCTGCTCATAAAAGAGGGAGCGAAGATGTCCAAGTCCAAGGGGAATGTGATAAATCCGGACGAGTACATAAAAAAATTCGGCGCCGATTCCCTCCGAATGTATCTGATGTTCCTCGCGCCCTTCGAGCAGGGCGGCGATTTCCGGGACGAAGCGGTTCTGGGTATTGTGCGTTTTTTGGACCGAGTTTGGAATTTGTACATGAAAGAACCCGGCGTTTCCGGCTGGGCGGACGAAAATGTTCTTCGTCTCACACATCGCACGATAAAAAAGATAACGGACGATATCGAATCTCTTCATTACAATACCGCCATTAGCGCTTTAATGATTCTCCTGAACGAACTTGAGAAGGCAAATCCCGACAGAGAGAATAAAGAAGTGTTTTTGAAACTTCTCGCTCCCTTTGCCCCCCATATAACCGAGGAGCTTTGGCATGAATTGGGCAATCCGGCGTCGATTCATAGAGAATCCTGGCCAGTCGCCAATCCAAAATTATTGAAAGAGGAGGATTTCGACATGGTGGTTCAGGTGAACGGAAAACTGCGAGCAACCGTCAAAATGCCGAGGGGCATTGCCCAGAAAGATGCCGAGAAAGCAGCATTGAGCAATGAAAATGTGAGGAATTCCCTTGCCGGGCAGAAACCGAAGAAAATCATTTTCGTCCCCGACCGCTTAATTAATTTCGTGGTTTGATTT
>Ga0187850_10004615_pt1 | contig 10861 bp, 9 predicted proteins | sample June2016WEW_4_15_FD_132436 | JGI IMG/M metagenome (GOLD analysis project Ga0187850, IMG submission 132436) | Peatland microbial communities from SPRUCE experiment site at the Marcell Experimental Forest, Minnesota, USA - June2016WEW_4_150 | ecosystem: Environmental > Terrestrial > Soil >... | reverse complement strand
GTCGAAGCGCAAACAACGGGGGACCAGATAAAAGAGAAGACGAGAGTCGGTCCGATGATACGCGAACCGGAGGCAAAACGAGTCGAGCAATGGGTGAAGGAGGCGGTGGGGGGCGGGGGACGGATCGTCACCGGCGGCGAACGGCGCGGGGCGATCTACGCGCCGACAATTGTCGCTGACGTAAAACCGGAAATGCGGATTTCCTGTGAGGAATTATTCGGACCCGTGGTGGCGTTCACCGCGTTTCAGGATGTGGAAGAGGCGTTGGCGTTGGCCAATAACAGCCGGTTCGGGCTGGCGGCGGGTGTGTTTACGGAGAGCCTGGACACCGCCATGAAGTTCGCTCGCGAGCTTCAGACCGGTAATATTCACATCAATTGGGGACCCCAATGGCGGGGCGACCTGATGCCCTACGGCGGCCTGAAAGACAGCGGTTTCGGGAAGGAGGGGCCACGATACGCGGTGGAGGAGATGACCGAGCTAAAGATGGTGGTCTTTCACCTAAAAGATTGAATGTGTTGACGTTATTCCGATATCTGTGTTACAAGCCTGTCGATTAGTGGGAGGCCCAAGGAGAATGTTCAGGTAACGAACCTATGCGAACATTGGCACAGCCATGGTCGGGAAGCGCGTCGGGAGTGGACACGCAGTTGCAGAATCTTAGTCTCAGAGTCGAGCGCAAGCATTTCACGTTCGACCTGCGAGAGAACCCGCGGGGCCGTTTCTTGCGAATCATCGAGGAGGTTAATGGTCGCCGTGATGCCATCATCATCCCCCTGACAGGAATCGAAGAGTTCCGCGATCAGTTGAACGAGATCATCAAGTTCAGCAAGACTCTCACCCCAAAGACGTAGACTTCGGGCTCCAACAGAGAGAGCCGGGATGGATGCTCTGCGGCGAGGATGCCTCCGAGTCTCACCGTTTTTTGCTGCTTGCTGCAATCTGTCCCATGGCTGCCTGCGCCTGTTCTCTTACGGACCGGTCCGGGTCCTGAATCAAGACCGCGAGCGCATTTGTGCCCGCCGCCAAACCGCATTCGCCGAGTGCTTCGGCGGCGAGGCGCCGGACATCGACGTCTTTGCTTTGGACAACGTTTGCCAGTGGAGTCAAGACTGCGGGGTCATGGAGCTTGGCCAACGCGACCGCAATCCAGAATTGATCTGCTGATCCTGCCGATTCCAGGGTGCGCAGCAACAAGGAACGGGACGACTCCTTGGCGAGGTCGTGGAGAGCGCTGGTTGCACTGTAGCGCACGTAACCGTCCTGATCCGACAGCAACTGAACCAGCCAACCCACCGCGCGATCATCACCGATCCTGCCGAGTGCGGTGGCGGCCTCTGCGCGCACGAACCAGTTGTCGTCGGAGAGCAACTGGAACAGCGGCTTGAGGGCCGAGGGGTTGCCGAGCCGGCCCAGGGCGCGCGCGCAGTATCGTCGCACCGCGGGGTCCTGGTCATCCAGAGCGCGGACGATCTCATGGAAATTGCCCGCGTTGGGCTGAACCGCAATGAGCTTGGCGGCATTCTCGCGGACGATGCGGTCGCGATGACGCAGCATCTCCGCAAGGACAGGATCACCGCCGGGGAGTTTCTGCAACGCGAGCGCCGCCAGATCAGTTTGTTCCTGGCGGAGCAAAACCACGACGCGCATTCGCAAGAGAGGTGCGGAATCGGGATGTTGCCGAAGATAATCCTGGACCGTGTCCAACGCAGCTTGGACGCGGCCTTCGTCCAACAAAGCGTTGGCCTTGCTGAGGGCAGCGCGCTCGGGGCTCCGCGCGCAGCCGGCGAACAATAGGACGATCAGGACTGGAATCAGACGCAGCATAACGAGTGTACGGATCAGCGTACTGCAACATGGCAGGTGCAACTCGTAGACCTGACGTTCTCCATTTTTGTCCGTGGTCGTCAAGTGGTCAAGAGTGAACTGCTGCGGCGGAACTACGGGCTTATGGGTTGACACCCCTTCCAGCGGCCCGTAGAGTAGCTCTACTATGCTAGGGTCGGTCGTAAGCAGGCACACTTCCCACACATCGAGTTCCGGGCGAGACCTTTTGGAATTGCTGGAACCGATTGCGGCTGAATTGCCTCGCGTGGAGATGGCACTGGCCACCCAAGTCGGCGGTTTTGATCCGCGTCTTGGCGAGTATATCCAGTACATCTTGGGTGGAACAGGCAAGCGGCTGCGTCCAAGCCTCGCGCTTCTGGCAGGCGGAGCCACTGGCGGCATTGCAGAAGAACATATCACGCTCGCGGTCATCGTGGAACTCATCCATGTTGCCACCTTGGTACACGACGACGTTCTGGATGAGGCTGATCTGAGGCATCGTCTTCCCACATCTAACTCACGATGGGGCAACGAGATAAGCGTGTTGTTGGGGGATTGCCTGTTTGCCCATGCTTTGCGACTTGCTGCAAGCTACCCAACCACAGAGGTTTGCCGCAGAGTCAGCGAGGCAACCAATACCGTTTGCTCGGGAGAAATCCTCCAAACACAGCGTCGTTTCGACCTTGATCTGAGCCTTAACCAATACCTCGATATTATCAATATGAAGACGGGCGCCCTTTTCGCAGTCAGTTGCGAATTGGGCGCTGTTTTGAACGGCGCGCCCGCCTCAATCGTCAAATCAATACATGAATACGGCACCAATTTGGGGATCGCGTACCAGATTTATGACGATTGCGTGGATATTTTTGGTCAGGAACGGCTGGCCGGTAAATCGCTTGGAACAGACATGAAGAAGGGAAAACTGACGCTGCCATTTCTGTTGCTGCTGCAACACGTCAATTCGGAAGCCCGAGAGGAACTCGGCGCGATGATTCTCCGAAATGATCAACAGGAACAACAGCATTTGCTCCGTCTCGTCCTCGGCAACGGCGTCGTTGGCGAGTCGTTGGCGGCAATTGACACGTACATTGCTCGCGCTCGAGCTGATCTCGCGGTGTTGCCATCCAACGTTTACGTAAAAACGCTCCGAGCGCTCACAGATTATCTTTCGGAACAAAGCCGGTCGCTTCTTAAGGAAGCGGTCGCGGCGTAGCCCGTCACTGGCTCTAGGGACAACGGTCGTCATCATTGTGAAACTGAAGGAAACATTGAAACTGGGCGGCAGACTGTTGGGTGGGACGAAAGCATCCACGCCCCCCTCAGTGCCCACGACTGAGTGCGAGATTGACCTGCAGCACGAAGACGACGAAGTGCTCGTGCGTCGCACCCAAAGAGGTGACAGCGCCGCATTCGATGTCCTGGTGGAGCGTTACAAGGAACGGCTGTACGCGACGGTGTACCATATGACGGCCAACCACGAGGACGCCAATGACCTCGTGCAGGATACATTCATTAAAGCCTTCAAGAGCCTCAACAGCTTTCGCGGTCAATCGAGTTTCTATACGTGGGTCTATCGCATCGCGGTTAATCGCACCATCAACTTCGTCAAGCGCCGCAAGAACCGCAACCAATACAGCCTCGACGATCTGGACAGCTCCATCCAGACCGATCCGGATCTCGTCGAGATGATGTCGCATATCACGCCGCGGCGCGAGGTGGCCCTGATCGAGCTTCACGAAAAATTGAACGAATCCCTGCAAAAACTGTCTGAACCCCATAGAGCGGTTGTGACCATGCATGACATCCAGGGAATGACGCACGCGGACATCGCGAAGGTCATCAAGTGCTCGGAAGGCACCGTCCGGTCGCGGCTGTTCTACGCCCGGCAGCAGTTGCAGGGATTGCTCAGCGATTATCTGTGAGTCACATTTATGAATTGCAGGAAAGCACAAGAATTGTTCGACGATCTCTCGCGGGAGCGGCTCGCACCGGAGACGGCGGCGGAGGTGCGCCAGCACCTGGTGGATTGCACGGATTGCCGGGTGCAGGAACAACGCACGGCTCGCCTGCAACGGCTCCTGGCGCTGAAACGGTACGAACGGCCTGCGCCGGAGTATTTCAACAATTTTCTTTCGGAATTTCATCACCGAGTTTTGGCAGAAGCACAACGAACGGGACGGTGGGAACAGGCGTTGGGGCATATCGAGGAACTTTTGGCGGTCGAATCAGTGCGGGTATGGCGTTACCGTTTTGCCAGCGCGATGGGGGTGGCAGTCGTTGTGGGGTTGATGTGGATGGGCGTGCGTCAGATGGATGACCCGGCCAGTGTCGCCGGCCAAATGGCCGGAACCAATCCGTCGTTGATCTTTGCGGAGACGGGGCCTTCCACGCCGAGTACGATTGCCGCGTCACTCCCCAGCTTGTTGCCGGTGACCCCGGCGGATTACGAGCCTGCGGCGGCGGACAGCGCTGTCTTGACGCCGGCTCCCACGCACGCGGACTCCCCGTCTCCTCGCTATGTGTTGGATCGCATCTCGGTCGCCTCTGCCAGTTATGACGTTCCAAACGTCCAGTTCTAGGCGGCGCGCCACCTTGTGGGTCGCGCTCTTTGTGGCGACGACCCCGACGGCGGTCTTCGCTGCCGGGCTGCTCGAAACCATCGATCAGGAAGTCTCGTCGATTTACGAGAAATCCAGGGACGCAATTGTCAAAATTCACGCCCAGCGCCAATTCCACGTCGGCGGGGTCTCGCTCATTCCGTCGTACCGTATCGGAACCGGCTTTTTTATCGACCGGGACGGGCACATCCTGACTGCCGCCACCGTGGTGGAAGACGCGGACACTTGTTGGATCGATTGGCACGGCCGGCAAATCAGTGCCCGCATCCTCGGGCGTGACCCGCAAACCAATCTGGCCCTGCTGAAGATCGAACCCGAGACCGGAACCGCGACGCCGTTCCTGCCACAGGGCAATTCCGATGAACTGCGCGTCGGGTCGATGGTGATCGCCATCGGGTTTCCCTACGATTTGCCCAGCACGCCCGTGGTGGGCTTTATCGGCGGATTGGACATTCAACGCAGCGGGCATTTTCTCGCCCCCAGTCACATCCGCGCCGAATGCCGGCTTAAGCCCGGACAGGGAGGCGGCCCGTTGCTGAATGTGCGCGGCGAAGTCGTCGGCATTGCCGTGGCGGCGCACATGGACGACCAATGCTGTGCGCTGCCGATCAACGCCGCGCGAAAGATCAGCGCGGATATTCTGCAATTCGGCCAACCCCAGCACACCTGGGTCGGCCTCGCCGTTTCTGAACGGCAACTGGCCATCAACGCCACGCAGTCCAATCAGTGGCAGGTCTTCATTCAGCAGATTTACTCGAATGCGCCGGCATCCGCCGCCGGTTTCTGCAACGGCGATGTTCTCGTGAGCATTACGAGCAATGGCGTGCATCGTTCGGCGGACGTTATCAATACGATGTTCTATCACCGCGTCGGTGATGCCGTGGAGTTCACGGTGCTTCGGAACGGACAGGAGCAAAAGCTCCTGGTCGTCGTTGGCAACCGCCCCCCGGAAGAGGAGTTCAACCCGTCGTCGATTCAGCAGACAGCGGCCCCGCAGCCGCAAGGCCAACGGCTGACAGTGGTTCCTGCGTCACAAGAACGCTAGGCGCACGTTACTTCTTGCCGACCCTGGCGCGGACGTCGTCGAGTTGGCCGGCAGAACCGAGCGCCCGATTCTTGTGCGCCATCATCTTGGCGTACTCGTCGATATAAATCTTGCCGGGATCGCGCAGGTCAAACTTGTCAGGGTGATCGCGGAAAAACTCGCGATGGACGCGCGTCCATACCAGGCGGCCATCGGTATCGATATTGACCTTGCACACCCCCATCTTCGCGGCGGGCAGGAAATCCTCCTCGGGAACGCCGCTGGTCTGCAGCATCTTGCCGCCGGCCTTGTTGATGCGATCCACTTCATCCTTGGGCACGCTCGAGCTGCCGTGCATGACCATCGGATAGCCCGGCAACAGCTTCTGGATCGCCTCAATGACTTCAAAGTGCAACCCGAACTTCTTGCCCGGCTCCGCCTTGAACTTGTACGCGCCGTGACTCGTGCCGATGGCCACCGCCAGAGAATCACATTTCGTCAGCGCAACAAATCTCTTCGCTTCGTCAGGATTCGTCAGGCAAACGGTGCCGACGACGTCTTCCTCAACGCCGCCGAGCATGCCGAGTTCCGCCTCGACGGACACGCCGCGGGCGTGCGCCTTGTCCACAACGCGCTTGGTGATTTCGGCGTTCTTCTCGAAGGGCTCATGGCTGGCATCGATCATCACCGAACTGTAAAACCCGGAATCGATGCAGTCGTATCACGTCTGCTCATCGCCGTGATCGAGATGGACGGCAAAAATCGCCTCGGGGAACACCTGTTCGGACGTGCGGATCATCGCCTCCAAATAACGCTTGTCCGTATATTTGCGCGCGCCCCGGCTGAGCTGGATGATGAACGGCGCCTTGCTCTGGACGTTGCCTTTGAACAGGCCGACGGTTTGCTCCAGATTATTGATGTTATAAGCGCCGAGGGCGTATTTGCCGTAGGCGATCTTGAACAGTTGTGCGGTGGTGACAATCATGTCTGAATTCTCCTCGTTAAACGACGCGATCCTGGGCACATCCTCGCAACAGCGACACTAACGAACCCCCCGAAGTGCGTCAAACTTCATTTTGGTCCGGTTCAGGCCGTGTTCTTTGGGTTCATTTCGGTCAAAAATCGTCCTTCCGGTGCTTCTTTTACCGCTTTTCTCGTCGATTTTTGGGTCTTTTTTGCAAAACGAACCCAACTCCAATTTTTCCCTAACCATTTCATGCTACGACGCTTACGCATTTTTCAGTTGGGTTCGTTTGGTAAAAAAGCGTATTCTTATAAAGAGTTCCCCAGCCAACGCCTCTTTAGGTAGGGCGCGGTGGCCCCACCGCGCCGTCCCCGGTGTGGCGTGTTCGGTGTAGCCACGGCTCTGCGAGCCGTGCTGTGTTCACCGGCAAGTTGGTGTAGCGTGGGAAGCCGAGTCCTCGAGACGCCGCAACTCCTTTCCTGCGGCAATCCCCAGCCCATCCGAGTGGCCGTTGTAGCGTGCGAAGCCGAGCGGGCGCGAGCGAGTGCAAACCCCCTTGCCAACCATCATTCCTTCGCCGTCGGTAGGGACGCCTCTCCGAGGCGTCCGCTCCGTTTCTTCCTCCCAACACGTTTGTCAAACAACTGTCGCCATCATACCACCCCCGGCCCACCCCGTCCAGCAATAATATCAATTCCCGATAGCGGAGCCTGACGACACGCCCTGCCGCCGTTGCCTTTGCCTGTCGTTGGTAGGGACGCCTCTCCGAGGCGTCCGCTCCGCGCCGTCTCCGATTGGTCGTTCCCTTCTTACTTCCGCAACGACCAAAGAGTGAAGGTGCCGGGGAAGCCCTTCATGGTGACCCGCTCGTGCTGTTTCCATCCCAACCCTTTGTGCTGTGCGGCACCGAGCCGATCAATGTCTTCTTTCGCCCGCTCGCTCAGCCAGATTTCCGCACCCTGAATGGCGCCAACCACGCGGGCGGCGAAGTTCACGGTGCCGCCGAACACATCGCCTTCCTCCACCTGCATCGGCCCGATATGAATGCCGGCGCGAATCTGCACCTGCGGATGGCCGGTATTCCCATGCAACGCCAAAGCGTAGTCCAGAGCGGCATCCACGGATCTGAACGCCGCCATGAAGCTGTCGCCAATGGTCTTGATTTCCCGGCCCTTGAACTGGCCGATCAGCTTCCGGCTTTGGGCAAAGTGCGCCCGCCGGACTGCGTCCATGGCCTCATCCCTGATTTCCTCTCCCAGGGCCGTCGAGCCGACGACATCGGTGAACACAATCGCCAGCGTGACCCGCTCGCCTCCGGCCCAGTCTTGGAAGCTCCTCGTCCTCGTCTCCCCCTTGGCCGACAGGACGAACGCATCGAAGTCCCGCTGTCGGTCGGCGGATTTCTCCATCGCCTCAACTTTCGATTTGAAGTGAATCCGCTCCTTCGGCTCGGCCAGTGACACGGTTCCGCCGCAAGGACAATTGAACTCCATTGTTCCTTTTTCCCTGAGTCGCTTCACATAACTGTCGGGCACCGGGTCGCCACAATCGGGACACACGAAGAAGCGCACAAGTTCGACCGTGTCATCCAGCGCGCGCTGATTGGCGTGGGCTATGACAAATTCCTCGAAGTGGAAGCGCGTCTCAATGCTGGCCTGTTTGTCGTAGAAGAGGATCAAGCGGCCGCGCCCCTCGGCGAACTCGTGCAGGAACAGTCCACACTTGCCACCCGCTTTGGCGGTGAACACCGCCGCATTTCGCCACATCTCCACCCGCCGGGTCGCGAACAATCCGCTGTGACCTAGCCGCACCGCCAGCGTCGAGTAAAGGCTCTGGACCGGCCCGTCGAAGGTCAGCGCCACCGCCTTGCCTTTCGGTTCGGGCGCGTCTTCGTAATCGCGGTTGAACTGCGATGGAAAGACCAGGTAGCGCCCGTCATCCGCGTTTTCCCGCAGCGCCAGGTCGTGCCGGACCAGTTCTTCCACCGTCGCGTGTAACAGCAACTGCTCTTGGCCGGCGTCCGTGATCTTCTGCTCCTTTGGCACGAAGAACTTGCCGGCGAGCGCGACTTCTTCCGCCAGCGAACCGAGGCCGTCCGGTTCCTCTTTCGCCGTGTTAACCATCGCGGAGGCATAGGCGTCCAACAGTTCCGGTTGGAGCAGCACATAGCCGCCGAAGGTCAGGCGGCGGATCAGGTCACGGTTTTCCAGCCGGCCGATGCACGTAACGAACTGGTCCCGGAGGTTCGCCACTTTCACCACCGTGTCGGGATTCTGGCGGGCGAAGTCGTCGTAAAGCTGGCCCGCAGGAGCCAGCAACCGTCCCGTCTTCTTCACCTCCAGCAGGAACGACTTGATGTCGGCGAACAATTGCGAAGACGAAACCTCCGGCAGCTTTTCCCAAGCGACCGCCTGCTCAATGGCTGCCCGTAATTCTTTGACCTGCCAGCCTTCCTTGGCGCTGGTCTTGAAGTAACCGTCGAAGCCGAATTCATCGAGGATCTTCTGCACGCGGTCCTCACCGATGGACACGCCGCCGCGGTCGTTGCGGGCGGACACCAGAAACTTCTTCATGGGCACGCCTGCGGTCCCCTGACGCTGTTGCGCTAGGCGCAAGGCACGCTCCCAGTGCCGGACGCCGGCCAGCGGATCGGTCTCGCTGCGCGCATCGAACACCACGAGCGCGACAGCCACTTCGTTGAGGTGCAACTGGTGGATGACGCGGTAGCCCGGCTGGCCGGCCAAATCCCACAACAGCGTCTCGCGGGTCTGCGTGACGTTGCTTCCGACACTCACTTCCTGTGAACCGAACGTCCACACGTGCCGCCCCGCCGTCGAGTCGGTTTCCTTGTAGGGTTGGCTGTTCAACACCAGGCTTAGACCAGTCTTGCCCACGCCTGTGTCGCCCACCAACACCACCTTGGCGTTGACGTAGTGGGCGGTTGGCTCTGCCACCCGGCCGAGCAGGACGGCAAGGTCCAGCTCCCAGATGTGGATGACGCGGTCACACTGTTCTCTCGGCGTGCCGGGATCTGAACCGGCCGTGGCGAGAAGTGGCAGGCGCGGGTGGAAGGCAAGACCAGGCACGATTCGCCCCACAGCTGGCTCCGAGATCTTGGCGACGCAAACGCCGTTCTTGCTGTGCCAGAGGCGCACAGTGTTGTCGCCGCCACAGCCTTTGCTCGCCAACAGTTGCCCATCTCGAATAAATGCGACGCAATTCACATCATTCGTGTGTCCTTCTAAAGTGCGAATGAGCTGTCCAGTGTCCGCTGCCCACAACTTGATCGTCTTATCGCCGGCACTACTTGCTACAGATAGTCCCTCGTTGTCGATAGCGACAGAATTTACTTGGCCTTCGTGCCCAGTGAGGGTGTGAAGGACTTTGCCACTGGATGTCTCCCACAGCTTGACCATTGGGCTACCGAAGCCGACCGCGCATACTAGGAAGGAACCCTGTCTGTCAAAGGCCACGCTTGATACATACGAAGGGTGTGGTCCTAGGGTGCGATGAACTTCTCCAGAGGCCAGATCCCAAAGATTGACCGTCCCGTCAGAACCGCCGCTGGCCAAGGTGCGGCCCGCCGGATCGAAGCCGACGCTCCAAATCGCGGACTGGTGCCCTTTCAGCGTGCGGCGCAGTTTGCCGCTGGCCGGCTCCCACAGCTTGACCGTTTTGTCGCCACTCCCGCTGGCCAGCGTGCGGCCCGTCGGATCAAAGGCGACGCTATAGACTTGGTCCTCGTGTCCTTCCAGCATGCGCAGGCACTCGCCCGTCTCGGCATCCCACAGCCGGATCGTCTTGTCCTCCGACGGCGAGGCCAACATTCGCCCGTCCGGCGACCACGCGATGCGCCCGATGTAGCCCGTATGTCCCCGTAGCGTGCGCACGAGTTTCACGCCCGGCGGCAGGTTCTTCCGCACCTTGTCGTCAGCGCGCAGCCAACTCTCTTCAGGTTTCATCGCAGCCATATTCCAAACCTTTCATCGATAAAATTGTTGCGGTCGATGATGATCTCGTAGTCGCCGGTGCCGGGGGTCATGGTCCAATTGAGATCGTCTTCGGGTGGAAGCTATCGCAAGGGTCTTCTGGGTACAGCCGCCGCAGACTTGGTATGCGCTCGCCTGCATCGCGACCGAGTGTAGCGAGAAATGTGATTGCTCGACAAGCCCTGATTGCCGATTGAAGAATTCGAACTTGTTTCGAGTTTCGAAATTCGAGATTCGAACTTATCCCTACTAGTACGGCAACGGAAACTTCGCGGTCAGGGCGCGCACCTTCTGTTTCACGCTGGCTTGCAGAGCTGCATCGTCGGGTTTCGCCAGCACTTCCGTGATAAGCGCGGCGATCTGCGCGTGGGATGCAAGGTGTGTTGCGGATTCGCCACAGTTCGGGTAGAAATACCCAATTCGTGTCAGCTGATACGTC
>Ga0187850_10004610_pt1 | contig 10868 bp, 9 predicted proteins | sample June2016WEW_4_15_FD_132436 | JGI IMG/M metagenome (GOLD analysis project Ga0187850, IMG submission 132436) | Peatland microbial communities from SPRUCE experiment site at the Marcell Experimental Forest, Minnesota, USA - June2016WEW_4_150 | ecosystem: Environmental > Terrestrial > Soil >... | reverse complement strand
CCCAGACGAGGCTAGGTTCGCAGCCAGATCAAGCCCGGTCCCTCCTCCTCCTATGATGACAACTTTCTTGCCCAGCCGTGCTCGGCCTTCTAGCACATCGATTGCAGTTGATACATTGCTGTAGTTGCGTCCAGCAATATTGGGTACTATTTCTTCCCCGCCAGTGGCTATGATAACGGTGTCCGGATTGTTTGCTAGAATCTCTTTCACACTGATCCTCTTGCCGAGGTTCATGGAAACGCCAAGGGATTGTAACTGTCTCTTGTAGTACTCTATCAGTCTCTTGAAGTCGCCTTTGTGGGGAAGAGCACGCACGCAGACGAATATGATTCCTCCGATGTCGGGATGGGCGTCGTACAGACTCACCTTGTGTCCTCTCGCGGCAAGGACTCTCGAGGCCTCAGCTCCCGACGGCCCCGCTCCCACGACTATCACATGTTTCACTTTGCTGGCCGCAGCGATCGGGTACTCGTCTTCTCGACCGGCTTGAGGGTTTACGCTGCACGAGAGATTCTGATTGTCAGAGATGTTCTTGTGGCAATGATTACAGTATATGCATGGGATAATTTCGTCCCGTCTCCCCTCGACAGTCTTCTTAATGATCTCGGGATCGGCAATCAAGGGTCGGCCCATTGCCACTAGGTCGGCTTTGCCATCCTCGATTATGCGGGCTGCAAATTCCAGGTCAGGAATTCTGCCCACAGTGATGACGGGTATGCGTAAATGCCTCTTTAGTTGCGCAGCGTCTTCCGTGTTCAGGCCAAGTGGCATCCCGGCAGATGGGACGTTGTACATGGTAGACTCGTAGATGGCTGCAGAGCTATCTATCGCATCAACCCCGTTTTCTTGCAGCATTTTTGCTATTTCTATGCTTTCGCCGATCCCGAGACCGCCCTCAACATGCTCGTCAGCGCTTATTCTCGTTATTATGGCCAGATCGTTTCCTACCTGCTTTCGAATCTCGTTAACGATCTCAAGAAGGAATCTAGCCCTGTTCTCCGGTGATCCGCCGTAGGCATCTTTCCTCAGGTTCATGAACGGTGAGAGAAACTGATTTATCAGGTACCCGTGAGCCGCGTGAATTGTGACAGCGTCAAAGTTAGCGGCTTTCGCCCTCCTAGCTGCAAGGCCAAAGGCCTGAATTGTCTCCTGTATGTCTCTGGTCGTCATCTGTTTGGGAATACTGCTAACCGAAACCGGGGGCAAGTCTCTGTAGGGTGTCAGTATCTTGGTGGGAATCGCTGATGGTGCCAATGTGAAGGTATTTGAAAAGGCGTGGTCTCCATTACGACCAGCATGATGTAACTGAATGGACGCTTTGGCTCCATGTTTCTGCAACTCATTCGTTAACCGAGCCAGACCGGGAATGAGGCCATCATCGTATATCCCGAGTTGAGAGAACATCTTTCCTTGGGGATGGACGTTTGTGGCTTCCATGGTGATAAGACCAACTCCGCCCTTGGCACGCGCAGCATAGTAGCTGACTAGCCTTGATGTGACGCCACCCGCCTCACTTGCGTAGTTGGTGACCATCGGAGGCATCACTATTCTGTTCTTTAACGTCATGTTTCCAACGCGAATGGGTTCAAGGAGCTTCTGTATACTCATTCCACAAAGCCACCTGAATATTGCCGCGTTTGTAACTAATAGCTTGTATTATCCCCGACCACAGATGGGAATTCATGTCGAGTCAGAACGGGCAGTCGGACAAGCGCCATATGGTGCTAGACTCTTCAGCGCTGGCAAAAATGTACTTTAAAGTTCTGGATATCCTGGCGCATTGTCTGGGCATGTTTCCGTACAAAGATTTAATACCAATATTATTCGATTCGCTTTTGAAACGATAATGACAAGACTGAGATTAATTCAAGTTGGGGTTGCTGGTTGGGGTTGGAGCTGGGCAGACATCACCAAGCGATCTGAAGACTGGAATGTTGTTGCCTACGTTGACATCGACAAACGGAATTTGACAGAGGCCTCTGCTTACTACGGTCTCCCCGATTCAAAATGCTTCACAGACGTTGAGGAAGCGATTAGAGAAGTAGATGCTGACGGGATCTTGGTTTGTACGCCTCCTGGATCCCATGCTGCCGTCACCACCAAAGCCTTCGAAAGCGGTCTTCACGTGCTGGTTGAAAAGCCAGTGGCAAATGACATACAAGCAGCGAAAGAAATGATAGCGGCTGCGGACAAACACAAACTCAAACTTATGGTTAGCGAACAATACAGGTACAGAAGAGGCCCGCGCACTGCCAAGAAGCTCATGGCCGAGAAAGTTGTTGGAGACCCCGTATATGTTTTGGTGAATTTTCACCAACCTGCTCCTACTCCGAGAGAGGTTCCGAGCTTCTTCACGCCAGGCAAAAAGGAGCATAGGTTAGAAATGCCAGACATACTACTCTTGGATACGGCCATTCATCACTTCGACCTGATAAGAAGCGTACTAGGGGTTGAGCCCCTTAGCGTTTCCACCGAAAGCTGGAACGTCCCTTGGAGCCCCTTTAAAGGTGATTGCGTCACTCTTGTGTCATGGAAAATGGAAAGGGGCATCCGAGTGGTTTACTTTGGAAGCTGGGTGTCACAACATTGGCAGACAACGTGGGACGGCGACTGGAGAATAAACTGTACAAAGGGGGAAATACACTGGTACGAGAATAAGGTGGAGGTGAGTGCGCCCTTGTTTGACCAGGTGTGGACTAAGAACATGCTGACACGCAGCCAGGGTATACTTGAGGCACAGCTCGTTGACATGAAACTTGAGGACCGAGAATACTCATTGCATGAGTTTGCCGAAGCGATCCTACAAGACAGGGAACCTGAAACAAGTGGCAGAGAGAATCTGAAAACGTTCGCGGCAACATTAGCTGCCATTGATTCTGCGCACGAGAAAAGAGAGGTAATGGTTAAGGACTATCTCGGCTAACAATCTTCGAGTCACGAAACGACCCCGAGGCTATTGGAAAGATAAGATATCATTGTTGTTCCTGTTGGCCGCACGAAAATCACAAACCACACGCGCCGCGAAGTTACGTTTCTTGTGAGGGTGCGTCTGGCTGGTCGCACAGAAGAAAGAATGCACAGCCATCTGGTATGGTCAGCATACACTTCACAATCTGAGAATGCCCGGAACAGTGATATTGAAGACGTTCCAATCTGGGCATATATTCCGTCATATGCTCAGCTTTATATGGCTACGAACGATTGGTTCTGATGGAATCCAATGATAGTCAGTGAGAAACTGGAGAAGAATCCCATCGACGAGAGACTCGTCGGTAAGATAAGAGAAGAATTCTACCACGTTGATTCAGACCTTGACGGGAAGAGAATCTATTTCGATAATGGCGTAGGAAGTCTTGTTCTGAAGAGGACCGTTGACGCCGAGGTGAAGGCACGGACAGAGCTCAACCCCAACAAGGGCTCAAACTACACGGAATCTAAACTTACGGAAGCTGCGATTCTGGAGGGAAGAAGCGCTATCGCTGACCTGCTGAATGCACCAAGCCCGACAACGATTGTACAAGGTGAATCTGCTTCAGACCTGTTATTCAAGATCAATTATGCCATAAGCAAGAAGCTTTCAAATGGCGATAACGTAGTCTCGACCAATTACGAACACTACGCGAATATTACGCCGTTCTGGGAGCTGAAGAAGAGGGGCATCCTCAAGGATTTCAGGCTCGCGAACGTGAACAAAGAGGATGGAAGACTCGACCTCGACCATCTGAGGAGTCTCATTGACCAGAAAACTAAGGTGGTCGCCGTAGCGGCCTCTAGCAATCTGTTGGGTTCCAAGACTCCTTTGAGAGAGGTCAGTAAGATGGCACGTGCTGTAGGAGCTTACTTCATCATAGATGCTGTCCATCACGTTCCTCAGGGTCCGATCGACGTTCAGGAGATAGACTGCGACTTCCTGGTCTTCTCCGGGTACAAGGTATTTGGACCGCATGGAAGCTATGCGTACGTGAACGAACGGGTCTTCGGAGAGCTCGATACTTACCGCGTCGACCCTAGCCCTACTCCTACGTCTCCGTCTCGCTATGAGCTGGGAACTAGGGACCCAACCAAGTTTGCCGCGTCAAAAGCAGTTATAGACTATCTCGTCTGGCTGTCTGAGCAAGTGGGTATTCACTACAAGGGCAGGTTCAACAACTATTCTGGTAGAACGCGTTCTCTGAAGGTAGCGATGGATGCGATCGAGAGGGTTGGTCAGACCTTATCGAAGCTGATGCTAACTGGAACCGATGGAGTGAAGGGGCTTGCACATTTGCCAAATGTGAGAATCTTCGGAATTACGGATCTCAACCGGCTAGATGAAAGAGATCCAACTTTCTCCTTCAAGGTCAAGAACATGGACGAGCAGGAGCTCATCGATAGGCTATGGAAGAAATACAGAATAGCAATGAGGGTCGGGCACTTCTGGAATAACGCGCACGAGCTTTATGGAGAGCCGAGCATGGCGAGAGTGACTCTTCTCCATTACAACACTCCTGCCGAAATTCGCAGTTTCTTGCAGGCGATTGAACACGTTAGCAAGGCGCTCTGAGTCCCCTCCCGACGACCAAATTTCCCAACCTGCTCTGGAATCATAGACAAGTCTTGCCTACGCGTGATTCTTTGAGCTCTATTGGGCTCTAATCTTGGACACGGGCGAAAATCAAGGTTGCCCAACGAGCTTGAAATGTTAGCGTCAAGCCTTAACTTGTAAGCTCAATTGCTTCAAAGCCGTGATGAGTCGGTCTACCTCTTCCTCTGTGTTGTAGAAATGAGGTGAAATCCGAATTCCAGGTCCTACACCTGGCACGTACCGCCATGACACGATTATTCTTTTCTTCTGCAAATGACTTACCGTACCCTCGGGGTCTTTGGCGGCCACACTCACCGTTGCGCCCAGCTTCTCGAGCCTATTTGGCGATTGAAGCTTTAGGCCAATTTCCCCTATTCCCTCGATCAATCTCTTGACAAGTCTCTTTTGGGTTTGCTCGAATTGCTCAGGAACCTTGTGGCGCAATGAAAAGTCTAATGCTGCTTCAGCGCCGAACGATGCACTAACACTGAAGTGCCCAGTATTGAACCTACTCGCATCTTCAGCGACTCGAAGAGTACTGTAATCATATGGCCGAGACAATTTTTCTTGGATCTCAGAATGTATTCCTCCCCAGCCCACGATTCCTATCTCGAACCTCGGCAGGATGTTCTTATCGACATACATGAAACCAATTCCGGACGGCCCAAGAAGAAATTTGTAAACCCCAGATAGCAGAACGTCAATGCCCTCTCGTTTGACATCGATAGGAACTAACCCGACGGCTTGAAATGCGTCAGAAACCACAATGGCACCATTCTCGTGTGCTATTTTGCAGATTTCCTTCGTCTCGGGACGATGGCCGTTAAAGGAAGAGGCGTAATGTAGAGGCACGACAGCTGTCTTTCGGTCAATTGCTTCTGCGAATTTCTCGGCCTCAATGTTGCCCCCTGTATTCCTCACCATTCTAATCTCCCCTATTCTACCCGCGTTCTTGAGGGCTATCCACGGATAGACATTTGCAGGGAATTCGAGGTCATTCAGGACGATGTTTTGATCGCGTTGAGTCTTCAGGCACAATGCGATGGCCCAAAGGCCTGTGGTCAAATTAGGAACAGTGGCGATTTCGTTCTTCTCTGAGCCAACGAGTTGCGCGAATCTCGCGGCAGCTTCTACGGTATGGCCAATCCAAACTGGCCAATTACTTCCCAGCATTTCACGTTCCTCTAGGGCCCTGTGTATTGCCTCAACCGTTTCCCTCGTGAGAGGGCCAGATGCCGCGTTATTCAAGTAAGCTAGCTGTTCAGTTATTGGGAGATGCTTTCGGATTTCAGCGATATCCAAAGAAAATCTGGGTAGCTACCTTACTTGCACTATTATTCGTTTAGGTCACATTTCCTATTCTGGGCACAGGCTTGAGGGACTCCTGTTCAAAGATAATTCACCCAAAACTAATCGCACTTGCGAATTCTATGGGCCAGACATTCGAAACTATATGTTAGGGCCTTTCACTTTGCTCGTTCGTTCAAAATCTGTCAGCCGAGACGCTGTGGTAGAAGCTGCGGTAGATGGTGAGCTGTGGTAGTTAGTTACCTTCTTTTGTTCGATCCTTGATATGTATATTCCAAAGATCATCAAGCAAATGCCGATCAACGAAAGCGGGTCAGGCATAACCGAACTCACAACAAATTGCAAGAAAGTTGCCGTCACTGGAATCGAGTAAATCAATGTTGCCGTCTTGCCTATTTTCTGCAATCTTGCCATAGTATTCCATAGATAGAAGGAAACAGCTCCGCTGAGGATGGACAAGTAAGCCAAGTCAAACCAAAAGCTCGGAGCTACCACTAACCTGTAATCTAAGGGTGCCAAAAAAAGAAACACTATACCTGCCAGCATGAGTTGTGTCGCCACCGTCGTGGCGGGCTCTTGATTCTTTAGTTTCCGGTAATACACAGTGTACATTCCCCAAAAAAAGGCGTTCATCAAGGTAAGGACCCCACCGAGTGCTGTCAATGCATGGTATGCGAATGGAAGAGAATAGATTAGTACGCCGAGGAGCCCCACAACTGCTCCGCCCCATTCGTTGGTGGTCGCCTTTTCGGATAAGATCGCCCAAGATATGGGAATCGAAATCAACGGCATCGAATAGCTCAGTACAGCAGATTCTGCCGGTGAAACATATTCCAAGCCAAGTCCCCAGAGGCCTGCACTGGCACAAGTGAACAATGATAATAGAACCGTGTCTTTGTTGAGAATTGGTCTAAACCTACGAACGATTCCGAATATGAGAGACGAGGCAACTAGGTACCTCAAACCCATTAGGACAAACGGTGAAGAGTAATTCAAAGCGTCCTTTGCAACCTGGAATTGGAAGGTAGCAATGAGGACGTAAGGAACAAGGTATCCCATCATGGTTCGGAGAGAAGTGGAGCGGGCCATACCTCGTCGAGACGCATCGCGGGCAAACCACCAATATAACAATTTTGCAGATTTCTGCTGTGACGAATGTAGTTGCGCTATCTCAAGGTTGTCGGTCTCTTGTGCGTGAACGGACTTGAGTCTCGCACATCTCGGTTGTAGAGATGAAGCTGCGTTTCAGACAATGGTTTTGCAGGTAACAGATCGTCCTACGGAGCCTCTTCATAGGCACGTGTGTGCGTATCTATGCCGCGTTACAGTTGCATAACGCGTCTCAGTGATTCTTCTGACTTGATGGTAGGATAATACTCTAGGCCTACGTACCCCTCATACTTCACTTCATCGATCTTGTTAAGGATGTTGTGGTAGTTCAGCTCTCCTAGATCCAATTCGTGCCTTCCAGGGACTCCGGCGCAATGAATATGTCCGATAGATTGAATGTTCTCAGTGATGGTTTGCATTATGTTTCCCTCCATTATCTGCATGTGGTATATGTCGTAAAGCAGTTTGAGGTTTGGACTGCCGATGTCGTTGACCACTCGCAAGCCTGCCTTTGCTGAAATGAGGAAGTACCCGGCATGGTCGACCACGGTATTCAAGGGTTCCAAGAGTAGCGTCATGCCCTGTTTTTCAGCGAGTTTACATGCTTCCCGTAAGGTGCTCGCCATGCTTCTCGTCTGCTGAGGCTTGGTTAGGCCTTTCAACAAGTTTCCAGAACATGTTATCATTCTCCGACAATCCAAGGTCTGAGCGATGTGCATTACTTTTTTCAGTCGCTTCAAATACTTCGACCTATCACGGGGATCTACTAGGCTGCCTCCGATGTCCCCCGCGACCGAATTCACATTAATATTAGAGACCTCAACGCCGCATTCCCGCGTCGCCTGTCGAAGAGCCTGAAGATCCTTTCCATGTTGATCGTGCAGCCAGAACTCTATTGCGGGAAAACCCATCTTCGCTGCCATTCTGCTCCTTTCTGCGAAAGTGTATTCGGTGAACAATGTTTCGATGCAGACCGAGAACCTTACCACAGCTTCACCAGCTTTCGGTCATGAGCTTCACATTCACTGTTTAGGGCGGCTGTCTTTAATAGCTCTACTTAATCCCCAGTAAGAGCTTTTGTCTCGAGCAAAGCGAAAAGCCAAATACGAATTCACTCAGGGGATTATGTGGAGTTGTTTGAATGAAGCCATGTCTTAACCAAGCGACGATAAACCAAACGGACGTCGAGACCTGCGTCGATGTAGCAGCTTCAGTTGGATTCAAGGGAATCGAATTCAGACTGCCGAAACTCCAGGCATACTTGGCCCTAAACCACGGTTCTATGGAAGTTGGGCAACTCTTGAAGGACCATGACCTTGAGTCAGTTTGCCTGAACTCGTTCGAGAATTTCTGTCACGTTCCAGCCGGCGACTTTGATGCTGTCCTGTACAGGGCGAGGGAGTTCTCAACGATTTGCAGAAAGACGGACTGCAAGATGTTCGTCTGCTGTCCTAGCCCGCTCCCCAGGAATCTGTCCAAGGCCGAGGCGCTTTCAATGACCGCGGATAGATTTGGGAAGATCGCGCGGGTCTGTGCGGAGGACTCTGTTGGGGTAGCGTTCGAGTTCTTAGCAGGAGCGTCAGCAAGTACGCTTCAAGATGCAGTTGGAGTCATAAATGCATCTGGTGCCCCCAATACTGGACTAATAATAGACACGTTCCACTACTACGTCGGCCAGTCCACGCTCGATGCACTTGAGGGCTTTCCACTCGAGCGACTTTGGGCAGTTCACTTCAATGATGCCGAGCACGGAGCACTCGAGACATTGACGGATGAGAAGAGGTTGCTGCCTGGGAAAGGTGTAATCAGACTGAATGAGTTTGCCCGATGGCTGAAGGATCACCACTGGGATGGCTGGTTGTCAGTGGAGCTATTCAGGGATGAGTACTGGAAGAAAGATCCTCTCGAGGTCGCGAAGGATTCCATGCGCGCTCTGAAGCCATATCTGTGATGGATTCAAATCGGAGATCAACAAGAGCTGGATTGTCCATGGGTTTTCTTAAGATAACTCATGGTTAGACTCTGCCAACTGGTTCAAGAGATCTTCGAAGTTGAGGCAAATGAGAAGTCGCATGTTTGGAGTTTGGGATATATGCTCAGCTCCCTGGTAGGAATGCTCTCCGACTGGTAGGGGAAACTTGTGTTGGTCAATACGCGTTCTGTAACAGCGGGGTCTGCGGTTGTTCTGACGTCGATTACGTCAACCGACGAAGCGTTGCTTGGGCTCTTCCTGCTCGGTGATATTGCAGCAGGCTTCGGAGAGGTCGCAATGAACCCGCTCATCTCGAAGCTTTATCCCGAAAGACCAGGATTAATCGTGTATATGCTTCTCTATACCATAGAAAGAAATACATTTCGTGTGTCATAAAGAATGACAGAAGTGAGCATATGAGCGAACGTCAGGGAAAGATTGATCGACGAACTTGGCTCAAGGTCGCTGGAGGTACTGGTCTGGGCCTGGTCGTCGGTGGTGTTGTTGGGTGGTCAAGCAGAGGTACTTCGGCACCGATGTTGCCAACCAATTCAACTGTTACAACGGGGCCTAGTGCGACAGGTCTGACGGGTCAGATCATGCTTGGATTTCTGCACGCTGACGCAGGCGATGCGGGAGTATTTGATCCTGCATATCAAATGGGTTTCGAAGACGTCAACAATTGGCTGAGTAGTTGGGGAGCTCCATTTACCTTTACTCAGGATAAGGAGATCGCTGAGGGGTCAGAGACGAAAGCGGTCGAAAGGGTCCAGACAATGATTGGAAGAGGAATTCAAATAATCATAGGACCAAACTGGAGTTCTGAGTGCAAAGCTCTGCTGAGTTTAGTTAATAATAGTCAAGTTGTTCTACTTAGCCCGGGCTCATCATCTCCGGACCTAGCAATTCCTGATGATTACTTGTTCAGATTGCAACCTGACAATAATCAGCAGGCGAGGGCAATGGGTAGATACCCTGTAGATCGAGGCATTAAAGCCGCAATTGCTGTGTATGCAAACGAACCATTTGGGCAAAGTCTCTGGCAAGCGTCTGCGGCAAGGTGGAAGGAGTTAGGGGTAGATGTCTTGCCGGCTTTTGGGATAGACCCCACGAAAAAGGAGTTCGTCACAGAGATGTCAACAGTCAATCAGGAATACGTCGCAGCCCTCAAAACATACAAGAAAAATGAAATAGGTATTTTCCTTGTCGGTACATATCAACCCATAATTCCATTGCTGACTGCTTTAGTTCAATATCCCGACCTCGCCACAGCGGTGGTATTCGACTCAAACAACGGCGGTAACACTGCGATTACAGATTCGGCAGGGAAGGCTGCCGCAAGTGTGGGGCTTCAGGCATATGGCATCGGCAACCCAGAATCGCCTAAGCTGGATGACTTTGTGACGCGATACACAGCGAGAACCGGTTTCGCGCCCTTCGGTGAAGGCGTTTCTGATTATGATGCTATCTGGATCGCTGCGTTATCTATCATAGCAGCTGGAAAATACAGCGGTCCCGCAATCAAGGCCGTTTTACCCCAGATTGCCAATTCGTTCTACGGTGCTAGTGGCTGGTGCGCACTCAATGATGCTGGAGACAGGAAGTACTTTTTCGGCGACTTCTTTCAAGTTGTTACGGAGGGCGGTAAGCCCGTATGGAAGAAAATTGGTTACTATGATGGGTCGACAGACCGGGTCACATTTAGTTCTCCCTAATGTAACCGAGGACTCGAGCAGCTCGCAGTCGTGGTTGGTTGAGCCAACTGTTGAATCGCTGGGCGTACTAGCGATCGCTAACGTTTCCAAACGATTCGGAAGCTTCTATGCTTTAAGAGACGTATCTTTGGAAGTTCCAACTGGAAAAATAGTCTTATTGATAGGACCCAACGGAAGCGGGAAATCCACACTGATCAAT
>Ga0187850_10004605_pt1 | contig 10873 bp, 10 predicted proteins | sample June2016WEW_4_15_FD_132436 | JGI IMG/M metagenome (GOLD analysis project Ga0187850, IMG submission 132436) | Peatland microbial communities from SPRUCE experiment site at the Marcell Experimental Forest, Minnesota, USA - June2016WEW_4_150 | ecosystem: Environmental > Terrestrial > Soil >... | reverse complement strand
TCCCCAATCGCGACATGAGCTCGCCTATCTGAGGCCCTCCTCCATGGACCACCACCGGGAGCATCCCCACCGAACGCATGAGAACGATGTCCTCGGCGAACGAATCGAGAGCCTCGTCCTCGGCTGACCGGGCGGTCGAGCGCGTAGACGCGAGCTCCTGCGCGCTCCATGTCCCCGCCACGTCCACGCGCGACACGGCTCTGCGGGGACCTCCCGGCAGACTGCGCGCCACGGGAGTCGTGCCGGGGGTGGAGAACAGCGCGTTGCCTCCGTACTTGACCACGACCACCTTTCCCGAGAAGCGCCGGATGTAAGGAAGAGCTTCGACCAGGATCCCCGCCTTTGCTCCTGCTTCTTCACTCGAGAGCTCCGCCCTGTACGCGGGGGTCCTCGGTTCCCGGGGCTTCACGAGGTGGTCCTGTTCTCGTCGATGTAGCCGTGCCCCAGATCGCAGGTGAGCACGGTCGCCGTCGAGGTGCCCATGCCCAGGTCGCAAGCGATCTCCAGTGAACGCTGCTTCATGTAGGCGCGCAGCGCCTCGGTGTCGTGCTCGGCTGCCACCCCTCCGCGGCACACGACCGTCCCCCCATAGGCAACCTCCACATTGTCGATCTCGAACGCGACGCCAGCCGATCCCAGCTCGCTCACCACCCGCCCCCAGTACGGGTCCTCGCCGTTGAGCGAGCACTTGACCAGTGTCGACTCGGCGATCTTGCGCGCCGCACGGTGAGCCTCAGCCTCAGAGGCTGCGCCCCCCACTGACACCTTCGCAACCTTCGTCGCGCCTTCGGCGTCCGCGGCCATCATCCCCGCCAACTGCCCGCACACTGCCTCCAACGCAGCGGCCAACTCCCCCGGCCCCGGCGAGGCTTGGCTTCGGCCGCTGGCAAGCACCACGACGGTGTCGTTCGTGGACGTGCATCCGTCGAGGGTCATCCGATTGAAAGTCGGATCGACCGCCCCGACCAGTGCCGCCGCCAGGTCCGAAGGCTCGCAGCAAGCGTCGGTGGTGAGGAGCGCCAGCATGGTCGCGTGCGCGAAGCCGCCGGCGAGCTCCATGTGCGGAGCCAGCATCGCCGCCCCCTTCGCCATCCCTCCCACCCGAAACCCGCGTCCTTCGACCACCGCCTCCTTGCGAAACGTGTCGGTGGTCATCATCGCCTCTGCCGCACGCCTGGCAGCCTCCGTCCCGCCGGCGCGCGCCGAGACCAGGGCTGCCATCCCCGTCTCGATCGGCACCATCGTCATCGGGACTCCGATGAGCCCCGTCTGACACACGAGCACCTCGGACGCCGCGACCCCGAGCTCTCCACCCGCCAGCTCACAGATCCGCTCCGCGTCCGCGAGGCCCCGAAGCCCCGTCGCCGCGTTCGCGTTCCCGCTCGAGACGACCACGGCCGCGGCGTGACCGCCACTCGACTTCAGGTGAGCGCGGCTCACCACCACGGGTGCGGCCGCCGCCAGGTTGGTGCTGAACACGGCGGCAGCCGGTACCGAACGCGAGTCGTCGCTGGCCACCAGGGCCAGGTCCAATTCGCCCGGGCCCTTCGTCCCGCAGGAGGTGCCCGCCGCCACGAAGCCCGCCGGTGCCGTGACGCTCATCTCAGAACCTCCCCAGCCGACTGCGGTCCACCACCCGCGACCGTGCACGTGGTCATGGGTACAGACCTGCTCTCGGGAGCCCCGATGTCTCGTCGATCCCGAGCGCTATGTTGGCGCACTGCACCGCTTGGCCCGAAGCGCCCTTTGTCAGGTTGTCGATCGCACAAATCGAGACCACCCATCCGGTGCGCGCATCGACGCGAGCGGTCAGGTGGGCGCAGTTCGACCCCAGGGTCGCCTTCGTGGAGGGAGGCGATTCTGATACGACCACGAAGGGCTCATCGCCGTAGGCCTCTTCCAGCACGGCCATGGCGTCCTCGGTCCTGAGAGCGTGTCCAGCAACGGGGCCGCTACGCGAACGCGCGTAGCACGTGGCCAGGATTCCCCGGTTCATGGGCGCGAGATGCGCGGTGAACAGTACCTCCCCCCCGACGACCTGCTCGATCTCGGGCGTATGACGATGGCGCAGCAGGCTGTAAGCCGTGAAATCCTCGTCCACGGTGTTGAAGTGCGACGAATGAGCCAGCTTGCGCCCGGCTCCCGAGACCCCGCTCGCCGCGTCGACAACGATTCCGGCGGCCTCCACTACTCCTGCGCGCACGAGCGGCGCGAGCGCCAGCCCCGCAGCCGTCGGGTAGCAGCCGGCAGCTGCGATCAGAGTGGCGTCCTCGAGGTCGGGCCTGAACAGCTCCGGGAGCCCATACGCGAACCGCCCGAGCAGCTCGGGCGACGAGTGGACCTTCCCGTACCACTGCGCGTACGTCCTAGGGTCTCGCAGGCGGAAATCCGCCGACAGGTCCACGAGCACGCCGACCTCGCCCACCAGGTCCGGGACCACCATCTGGGATTCCCCATGCGGCAGAGCCAGGAACACCACGTCGAGCCCACGCAGATCGCCCGCCGTCACCTTCGTGAACGCCAGCGACGGATAGCACGCCACCAGTGACGGGTAGAGGTCCGACACCCCTCTCCCGGCCTGGCTTTGCGCTCCCGCGATCACCACGTCCAGCTCAGGGTGCGAAGCGCAAAGCCGCAGCAGCTCTACTCCGGTGAAACCCGACGCTCCCAGGATGCCCACACGCATTGGCGCAATATCATACATGAAACTGCATACTCATGCATATGCCCCACACAGTACCCCATGCCGACGAGGGGACTGTCTATCTGGCGTACCCAACATTTCCCCAGGTCAGAGCCCTTTCTGTCCCCAAGGCCCTGAACAGGGCTTTTGAGCGCGGATTTCGGCATATTTCTCGCATAGGCCCAGGTCAAAGCGTTACACCCCCCTGTCAGGATGAGGTTCATGGAAATGAACCTGAGCACCCTCGCCAAGCACTTCTCCGATGAGGGAGCAGCCTGGCAACTGGTCGAGAAGATGCGCTGGCCGAACGGCCCCATTTGCCCCCACTGTGGCGACGTAGGCCGCGCCTACTTCCTCCAGCCTCGCAAGCCTCGGACGACCACGACGGGTGCCGTGACCTATCGCCGTCTGTGGAAGTGCAAGGTGTGTCGCAAGCCCTTCTCGGTTCTCGTAGGGACGATCTTCGAGAGGTCGCAAGTGCCGCTGTCGAAGTGGCTGCTCGCCCTCTACCTCATGTCGGCTTCCAAGAACGGTGTTGCAGCGAACGAGCTGCGCCGCACCCTTGGCGTGACCCAGCCGACCGCGTGGTTCATGCTTCACAGACTGCGCGAGGCGATGCGCGTGTCGTCTTTGACGACGATGCGAGGGACCATCGTGGCCGACGAGGCGTGGATCGGTGGCGACCCTGGGAACGACCACCATCACAAGGGACCCCGCCGAATGAGGCCGGGAGAGAACAGGCACACCGAGAAGACTCCGGTGTTCTCGCTCATCAACGCGACCACTGGCGAGGTCCGGTCGCGCGTAGTTCCTGACGTGACGGGCGCAACCCTGCGCAAGGTGATGAGCAAGAACGTGGACATGGCTGGGAGCGTGCTCTGGACCGACGAGGGTTCCTGGTACGACCAACTCGGGCGTGAGTTCATCGAGCACGCCACGGTGAACCACTCCGAGGACGAGTACGTGCGCGACGGCGTCACGACCAACAGGGCTGAGGGATACTTTGCCCAACTCAAGCGTTCCATCGACGGAACGCACCACCACGTCAGCCGAGAGCACTTGCACCGTTACTTGGCTGAGCATGACTTCCGGTTCTCCACTTGCAAGATGTCGGACACGGCGCGCATGGCGAAACTCATTGACCAGGCCGAGGGTCGGCGTTTGACGTATCGACGGGTGACAGCTGCTTGACCAGAACAATCATGGCAAGCAGCCAGGGCATCGGCCCCGTATGGGAGCACCATGAATCATCAACTGAAGTGGCTTATAGACCTCGTCCACAATCTGTGCCCGGCGGTTTACAAGGTTGCGCAACTGGTCGGCGGGCCACATGGCCGCCACTCTTTCGACGGACTCGCGGAGTGACTGGATCGCGGACTCGGCCTCGGCTCGTGCCGCGTCATCCGATAGGTCTACAAACCGGATGACGGTCGTTCCCCACATAACGGCGTCGGTTCCTAACGCTATGGGGAGTCCCACGTTCCGGCTCCCGGACACAAAACGGCGTTCAAGGTATCCCGCGGCATGGTCGATGATCGTCCCCGTAAACCAACCTCTGTCTTGGGGAAACCCTGATCGGACCTCCTGGGCCACCTGGCCTTTCATCTGTGTGATCGCATCCGTCTCGGTCGCGGGAATGTCACGTCCGACTTGGTCCCATTCGCCCAGCAGGGCTGTGATGCCCTTGGGACAGTGACCCTGGAACATTTCCTTTAGGACCTCGTCGCTTCGGACCCCGTCCGAGTATTCGATTGCGCCGCGGTTTCTCCCGTTTCCCAGGGAGTCGTGCACGCTCTCGGCGATCCTGCGAATCTTGGCGACATGCTCAGGATGGTGATACAGGGTGCGCCATTCCAGGAAACCGGCAATCACGATGCCGCCCATGGCGACCAGCGCCCAGCCCCAAACGGGAAGACCGATTGAATGGTGGCGAATGTCGGTAGCGACAGCGAGGACAACAGAGATTCCAGTAATCGCTGTGCCGAGCCACCTGTGGCCCATGTGCCAGACATAAGCCACGAGGTCGGTGGCCCAATCTTTGACCATGCTGGGCACGCTAGGCCCCTAGTCCTGAGGAGGCTCCTCCTCGCCATCCTCCAGGGCTTCGGGATCGACCTCCAAAATCGCCTTGAGATTCGATTCGAAGTCGCCAGGCAGGCTGGCCCGCTCCTCGTCCTCTTCGGGGTCCATCGGTCCTCCTCTGAGGTCTCCGCTCCAAGGCTAGCTGTGGGGTCACGCCGAGCCTCGGAAATGTTGGGTACGCCAGATAGACAATCCCCGCCGACGAGATGCCCCCTCATGCATCGCCCTGTATCTTGACTGATTGTCATAGCGTCCCATAACCTTACATCCATCATCGACACCGACGTCGCCGCCGTGCTCGAAGCGGTTCCCGAGTTCGTTGAACGCTTCACTCACCTGGTCGAAGCGGCTGACGGCGACCCCGGAGCGCCGGCTGCGTTCTGCGAGCTTGCGGACTTCGTCGCCTCGCTCCTCTCGAGTCGCGGTCCCTCCGACACCGTGCTGATCCGTTGCCTCGCCGCTGTGGAGCAAGTCGCACGGGAGTCCGATGACGCCGAGGACCTCGTCGGTTGGTCGTTCTTGGACAGTCTCTGTCCCGAGGACCTGAGGCGCGTCACGCCTTGGCTCGGGCCCCTCACACTTGCTCTGGTCGATGAGCTCGAAGCAGGCTCCTTCGGCCTGCGCTCGACGACCGACGATGGTTGACACTGGTTATTGCTCTTTCGCTGGTCGCGTGCCGGCTATCTGAGCGCGCTCAGGACCTTTTTCGAGCACAGTTGCTGCAGGTCCCGAAAAGCTCCACCCAGTGCTCCACCTCGGTGAAGCCGTGTTCTTCGGCGACGGTGGTGGCCCATTGGTCAACAGCAGCCGACTTCACCTCCACGGCCGTCCCGCAGGACCGGCAGACGAGATGATGATGGTGCCCGAGATCTGCGCAATGCCGGTAGAGGAGCTCTCCGGAGTCGTCGCGCAGCACGTCCACCTCGCCGGCGTCCGCCAGCAACTGCAACGATCGGTACACAGTCGCCAGACCGACGGCCTTACCGCCGCTGCGAACAGCGGCATGTATGTCCTGGGCGGAGCGGAACCCCTCGTAGTTCGCCAACGCGCCAATAACGGCACGCCGCTGGGGCGTGTCGCGTCGGTGCGGTGTGCCCACTTGTGCCACTATGCCACCGCCGGAGCCCGCACCGCACGCTCCTTCGCCCACGACGCGACCCGCACGACTACGTAGGCGACGAAGGAGATCGTGATGATGAAGAAGCTCACCGGATACGCGAAATACCACGAGATCGCCAGGCCGAGCCAGGTCGATCCCAGGGCGACGACGACACCCACCAGCATCGCCTGACCAGGGCTGCGAGATACTCGCTCCGCGACGGCTGCAGGCGTCACCATGAGGCCGAATATCAAAAGCACGCCCACGACCTGTACCGAGATCGCGACCGCCAGCGCCACGGTCATCATGAACAGCACCGACACCATGCGAACGGGAACCCTGCGGGCCTCCGCCACGTCCTCGTCCACCGAGGTGAAGAGCAGCGGGCGGTAGAGCGTGGCCACCATCGCCAAGGTGATCAAGCCGATCACGAGCGTGAGCAACAGGTCACCTGAACTGACTCCGAGGATCTCACCGAAGAGAATCGAGATCGCCTCGTTCGAATTACCGTTGTAGAGAGAGATGAACAGTGCCCCGAGCCCGAGAGCGAACGCCAGGACGATTCCGATCACCGTGTCCCGCTCTCGCAGACGCTGACCGAGCCCGCCGATCACCGCTCCGGAGGTCAGACAGAACGCGAGAAGTCCCCAGAGGGGTATGACGCCCACGGCAACCGCTCCGGCTGCTCCGGCAAACCCGATGTGCGAGAGGGCGTGAGCCGCGAAAGCGGTCCGCCGCAGCACCACGAAGTAGCCCACGACGCCCGCAACCACAGCCACGACGGCCCCGGCCTCGAAAGCGTTGCGCATGAACGCGTACCCGAGCATCTGCCGGAGGTCAGCGAGGAGATTCCAGCTGAAGCTGCTTACCGGGCCCGCGCTCGCCAGGAGGTGGCGTGCGGCGAAATTCACCCAACGGCTCCTTCTAGGATCCTCGCCCTTGTCGCGCCGTGAGGATGCGCCGTCTCTTCCTCGAGCCCGACGACGAAACGCCGTCCTCGACTGTCGGTGAGGACCTCTACGGGGCCTCCGTAGAGCCTGCTCAGCACCGGCCCCGTCACGACCTCGTCCGGGGTGCCGATCGCCACGCCGCCGCCGGCCAGGTAGCAGACCCGGTCCACAACGCGCCGGAGCGGATTGATGTCGTGAGCCACCAGGACCACCGACAAGCTCTGTTCGACCGCGATTTCCGCCACGACTGCGGCCATGACCGACTGGTGGCGCACGTCGAGATTGGCGAACGGCTCGTCCAGCAACAACAGACGGGGCTTGCTCACGAGCGCCTGCGCCAGCATGATCCGCTGGCGCTCGCCGCCAGACATCTCCCCGACCTTCCGCCCGGCGTACCCCGACGCGCCCACCGCATCGAGCGCCTCCGTCACTGAGTCAAGCAAATCGCGTCTCGGACGCGTCGGGACGCGAAATCCCCACCTGTGCCCGTCGAGCCCCAGACCCACCAGGTCCACTCCCCGAAAGGCGACCGCCGCGTCGAGGTTGCGGGCCTGAGGCAGGTAACCGATGTGCGGGCTGCCCCTCCTCGGAGACGAGCCGAGCACGCTGAGCTCCCCGGCGAGAGGCGGGAGCAGGCCCAGGAGCATCTTGAGCAAGGTCGACTTCCCCGCGCCGTTCGGTCCGAGCACCGCGACGAACTCTCCGTGGTCGACGGTGAAATCAGCACCGGACCACACGGCGCGCCCGGCGTAACCTCCGGCCAGCCCCCTGGCCTCGACGACAGGAGCGTGCACGGTGGTCATCGTCTCGGCCTCCGACTACCGGACGGCCGTTTGGGCCGCGAGGGCATGGGTGAGCAAGTCGAGCTGTGCGTCCATCCACCCCTCGAAGGTGGCACTCGCGGGCTGGATCGTCTCGGACACTCCCACCACCGGTATGTTCTTCTGCTCGGCCTGCTGTCTTATGGAGGTCGTGAGCGGGGTCACGGTCTGCACGTCGTAGACCAGCACACCGAACGCCCTGGCCTGTATCTGCTGTTCGAAGGCGGCCTCGCTCGACGTCGGAGGGTCGTTCCCGTCCGCCACCGCTTTCATGAACGCGTACGGGGTGACCAGGTCCAGGTGCAGGTACTGGGCCAGGTACTCGAAGATGCTCTCGGTAGCCGCCACCCGGCTGCCGGCGAAGTGCTGCCGGATGTCGGCGAGCCGCTGCCTGTAGGGCACGAGCTCCTCTTGCACGGCCTCGTAGCGCGACGCGAAGTACGAAGAGTGCTTCGGGTCGAGGGCCTTGTAGTCGGCCGTGATGTGATCTACGACCTCGAACACGTATGCCGGGTCGTACCAGAAATGAGGGTTGTCCCCTTCCTTCTTCCCGAGGAGCGCTGCCACCGTGAAGACCTTGCGGCCGGCTCTTGGCTGGGCTCCGAGCAGCCGGCTGGCCCAAGCGTCGTAACCGGCCCCGTTCAGGAGCACGTAGTTCGCTGTCGCGAACAGCCGAGCGTCGGCCGGACTGCTCTCGTACTCGTGAGGGTCGGCGTTCGGGTCAGAAACGATGCTCGTGACGTGCACCCGGTCCCCGCCGAGCTGGGCGGCCAGGCTCCCCCAGAAGTTCTCGCCCGCCACCACCTGGAGCACCCCTTCGGAGCCCACGGGCGCAGCGGCGCTCGTGGCGCATCCCGCCAACAACGCCCCCGCGCACACCACGCATCCGAGCAGTGTCCAACTGGGTCTCACGGGGGTTATTATAAATGAGAATCAGATTCATTACCACTTGTTCGCTACCGGCCGGGCTCGAAACCGCCTTGCCCCCTCCCGACGGGCTCCCGACACCACCGTCTCGCACACGCCGGGCTACGAAGCCACGGCCAGCCGGATCCCTGCCCGGCGTCCGAGGTCGTCATTAGTCGCGGCCTCGTCCAGGCGCCGGTCAGCCCGGAACTCAGCCTCGTAGCGCTGCGTGATGGGAGCGCAGTACCCCTTCTATGCATCTGGCTCTCAGCCGTGCGATCTCCTCGTCGGTGAGAGTGTGGTCGAACGCGCAGAGGCGCAACCGCCACGCCAGGCTGCGAGAGCCTTCTGGCATCCCCGGTCCCCGGTAGACGTCGAACAACGAGAGCGACTCGAGAAGCTCGCCGGCAGTCTTCTCCAGAGTCGACGAGACAGCTGCGGCGGGTACGGAATCGCTTATCACGAACGCGAGGTCGACGTCGCTCGAAGGGAACTTGCTGATCTGCGCGGCGACCTTCACCGTTCTCGGGGCGTGCCGAAGCAGCAGCCCCAGGTCCAGCTCGAGCCACCCGGCACGTCCTTCGACGGTGTCGAAGCCGAAACGCTCGAGCACCGCGGGGTCGACCTCACCGACCACCCCGACAACGGAGCTTGCGTCGCTCGCGCCGTCCACGGCGCCGGTGCGATCGGCATCGGCGGTGGCCTCGCTCGGTTCGACGACCAGCTGAGCTGTGCGCGTGGGGTGCAGCCCACCCACAGAGCGTGTGAGGGCGCCTTCTCGTGCCGCGAGCTCTCGTGCCGCGAGCTCGGCACCCCTCAGGTGCAGGGCGTCTACGAGCGTGTACCAGACCCGAACCGCCGAACGCGCGTCGTCACCTTCGCCCGCCAGCAACACGCCTAGCATCTCGCGCTCGTCTACGACCGAGGCGCTCGGATCGCTATGCCTCATCGCTGCCCCCACACGCTCTCCGGCGGGAACGGGGAACACCTTGCCCACCTCGAAGAGCCGGACCCTGCCCTGGCGCCGGGCCGCATTGAACTCAAGAGCCTTCAACATCCCCGGCAGAAGCGACCGCCGCAGGACAGACTGTTCGGGGGTCAACGGGTTCGCCAGTCGGATCGCCGGCCAGCCCGCTGCTGTCAGCCCGGCCCGCTCATGGTCCGCGGGTGCTAGCAGCGACGGTGTCCAAGCCTCGTCGGCTCCGGTGCCCGCGACGATCTCGCGCACGAACCTACGCTCACGCTGGTAGGAGCTCAGCCTTCCGACCTGGGGCGGGAACGGGCGACGGCGCGGCAACTTGGCGTAGCCGTGGTGCCGGGCCACCTCCTCGACCACGTCGACCTCGCGCTCGGTGTCGGGACGGAACGTCGGCACCGTGACTTCGAGCACACCCGGCGACTCGAGCCGGGACCCGAACCCGATCGGCTCGAGGTACCCCGCGATCTCTCCGTCCGACAGCTCGCTGCCGAGGAGGGCGTTCACCCGCGAGCTGCGGACGCGTACGTGGCGCGGCCCGGGCACATTCCCTCGCACGTCGAGGGCCCCGCAGGCCATCGCCATGGTGTCGCCCGCGCTGGCAGCGAGCAGCTCGCAAAAGCGCAACGCTGCCCGGTCGATGCCCTCCGGGTCGACACCGCGCTCGAACCTGGTCGAGGCCTCAGTCCGCAACGCCAGCCGCTTCGAGGTGCGCGCGATCGCCATCGGGGCGAAATACGCGGCTTCGAGCAGGACCCGGGTGGTCGACGCGGCGATCTCGCTCGTAGCGCCGCCCATCACCCCCGCGATCCCCGTAGGGGCGTCCTCGCCGTCACAGACCAGACAGTCCCTCAAGTCGTCATCGCGACCGATCGCGCGCTGAGCCATCGTGCGCTGCACACCGTCGAGGGTCACCACGACCTCGCCGGGACGAGCCGCGCGCACCCTCAGGCCCCTCCCGCCCAGACGATCGAGGTCGTAAGGGTGTGTCGGTTGTCCGAGATCGAGCATCACGTAGTTCGAGGCGTCCACCACGTTGTTGATCGGGCGCATACCCGCGAGGGTCAACCTCCGCGCGATCCAGCGAGGCGAGGGCCTGACACTCACACCGGTAAGCACCCGCACCGTGAACCGTGGGCAGAGGTCGCGGTCCACCACCTCCAACGACACGAGCTCCTCCACCGGGGGCGACTCGCTCAACGGGCCGGGCGAGAGGTCGGGGAGCCCGAACGGCAGGCGCAGCCGGGCGGCCAGGTCACGTGCCACACCGGCTACCGAGGCTGCGTCGGGCCGGTTCGCGTCGACGGCGAGGTCGAAGACCACATCGGTCTCCAACCCGAGCGCCTCGGTGAGCGG
>Ga0187850_10004599_pt1 | contig 10879 bp, 6 predicted proteins | sample June2016WEW_4_15_FD_132436 | JGI IMG/M metagenome (GOLD analysis project Ga0187850, IMG submission 132436) | Peatland microbial communities from SPRUCE experiment site at the Marcell Experimental Forest, Minnesota, USA - June2016WEW_4_150 | ecosystem: Environmental > Terrestrial > Soil >... | reverse complement strand
TCCTGGTGGTACCGGACGGAGTTTCGCGGTCTGGCCGGCGACGAGGGCAGGAGAACCTGGCTGCAGATGGACGGAATCAACTACCGGGCGAATGTCTGGCTGAATGGACAGTTCCTTGCCGATTCCGCACACGTTGTGGGCACGTTCCGCGCGTATGAGTTTGATGTCACCGGCACGATCGTGCCCGGTTCCGCCAATGTCCTCGCTATAGAGGTCTTCGCGCCTCAACCCACTGACTTGGCGCTCAATTGGGTGAACATCAATCCCACTCCCCCTGATAAGAACATGGGGATTTGGCGGCCCGTGCGGGTTGTCACCAGCGGACCCGTGGCGGTGCGCCACCCACAGGTTATCTCTCATCTGGATATGCCGTCTCTGGCCGCCGCCCACCTGACCATAACCGCCGAGTTGAAGAACGCGACTCAACATGTCGTGAAAGGGGTTTTGAAAGGCCAGATCGAGAGCCTTCCGATGGCGCAGGAAGTCGAGTTGGGACCCGGGGAATCCAGGCTAGTTGTCTTCAAACCTGAGCGCGTTCCTCGGCTCACCATTCCCAGCCCGCGAGTCTGGTGGCCCGCCCAAATGGGCGCGCAGGACCTGTACGACCTCCACCTCAAGTTCGAATCGGGCGGCCAGATTTCCGACGCACAGGAAGTGAAGTTCGGCATCCGGGAAATTACTTCGGAACTGACCGCGGAGGGCCATCGCGTGTTCCGGATCAATGGCCAGAGGATTCTGATCCGCGGCGCGCTATGGTGGCCGGACATGATGCTGAGGTCGTCTCCGGAAAGGCAGGAGTGGGAGATCCGGTATGCCCGGGATCTCAACCTCAATGCTCTGCGCATGGACGGTAAGTTTGAGAACGAGCATTTCCTGGACCTGTGCGATCGATATGGAATCCTGCTCCTGCCCGGCTGGTGTTGTGGCGATCGCTGGGAGCGCTGGCAGGACTGGGATGAGGAGAACTACCGGGTTTCAGCGGAATCATTGCGGGACACCCTCTGCTCATTCCGGAATCATCCCAGCGTTTTGGTCTGGCTCAACGGAGATGACACTTCGCCCCCGCCCCGAGTGGAGGCGATGTATGCGGGGATCCTGAAGGAAGCCAACTGGCCCAATCCTTACTTACCCTCCGCCACCGCACAAGGCACTGAAGATGTTCCCCAACCAGGTGTCAAGATGACGGGACCTTATGCGTGGGTTCCTCCCTCCTACTGGCTTACCGATAAAGATTACGGCGGGGCGTTCGGGTTCATGACCGAGGGCGGGCCCGGCATCGTCATCCCCCCTATGGAGAGCCTGCGTTTGTTTCTCCCCAAAAGCCATATGTGGCCGGATGATGAATACTGGATCCTGCATGCCGGAAGCCTTCCGCGGGCGGAATTCGATTTCGCGGATTTCGACCAGGCGCTGACCGCGCGCTTGGGACGTGCAGACTCCGTGGAGAATTACGTTAAGAAAGCCCAGTTGATGTCTTATGAAGCCGAGCGCGCCATGTTTGAGGCGTATGGGAGGAACAAGTATCTGTCCACCGGCGTCCTGCAGCAAGTGCTGAACAGCGCTTGGCCCTCGCTGGAGTGGCCCATATACGACTACTACTTGCGGCCGGCGGGTGCGTTCTTCGGCACAAAAAAGGCCTGTGAGCCGCTGCACATTCAATATTCATATGACGACCGGTCGGTGGTCGTGGTCAATTCTCTCTATCGGGAGTTCAAGGGCCTTAAGGCACAGGCGACCGTGTATGATCTGGGCCTGCGCGCGAAGTTCTCAAAGAACATGATTTTTGATGTAGGCCCCGACGGTACCGCACGGCTTTTCCTCGTTCCCGAACTGCCAGACCTTAGCACGACCTATTTCCTCGACCTGCGAATGGAGGACGCGGCCGGAGTGCCGGTCAGTGCCAACTTCTACTGGCTTTCGACCAAACCTGATGTTGTCGATTGGACCAGGAGGGAGTGGCGCCGTACAGCCGCCAAGTCGTTTGCCGACTATACGGGCCTTGGTGAACTGCCTCCCGCCCGGCTCCGGGTCAGCGGTAGAACTGAGCAGAATCTTCAAGAGAGTGTCGCCCACGTTACGGTCGAGAACCCCACGAAGCAGCTCGCGTTCTTCATCCGCTTGCGACTCACGAAGGGGATTGGCGGCGAGGAGATCCTGCCCATCCTGCTTCAGGATAGTTACTTCTCCCTGCTGCCCGGCGAGCGTAGAGAAATTACTGCTACGTACGATGCTTTGGGGGAAACGCTGCCTGCCGCGGAGGTCGAGGGCTGGAACGTTCCGCGGGAGTCTGCGCTGTTGAAGGTGATTCGCTGAGTCAGAAATAGGGTTACGGAATAGTGCGAAATGGGTACGGCAAGCCGCACCCCCACCGACAAGCGCCGGTTCCTTCCCGAACTTGTGAAGTGGTCCCGGCACTGTCCACGACCGTACGACTGGGTCACGGATAAGGACCGTTCCTACTGCCCCGGGGTTTTCTTGTCTCCGGTTAACGGAGATTGTACCTCACCGAAGGCCTGCGCGGGATCCCAACCATCAATCGTCAGATAGGGGGTGCGCTCCAGGGAATCCGGGTAGCTCGTTCCGTTCCCATCTTCATCCATGGCCTCAAAGCACCTCTAAGCACCTTCGCGTGCAATGCCTCTGCCAAGATCTCGTGAAATCATGTGGTACGAAGCGAGTGCCGTCGAGCACCTTGTGGATCGAGACATCCAGATGACGCTCAGCCCATCACCGTACGACCTGCGGGGGGGTAGCCGCCTCGAATGCCAATTCTCGGCTAACAGAATCAGCCAAGGCAGCCTTGAAACTAGAGAACACGCGAGTACTGCTGGTAGTAGAATAACCGGGACAGGCACGGCAGGTGCAACGTCAGCGACCAAAGGAATGATGCCGGTAGCGCTTTGGAAGTTGGTCGGTGACAGCCGGGACAAGCAATCATGAGGGCCGATGGTTAGCGCTCCAGTGAGATTCATAAAGTCGGCGGGGCTGGACGGCACAGTCGTCAACATACGGAATGCAGTTCCGTTCTTCGCCTCGCTTGCAACCCCTCTCGCCCGGTTGGTGAAACTCGCGAAGCTCCAATTCTCATGAGTTTAGGAAAAAGTGAAACGAGGAGGCGCTATGCCGAACCGACGTGAGTTTATGTTGGGAATGGCGGCAGGGGGGATAGGCCTCTCCGAGGTCCGCCTACCCGCCGAGTGGAAGGCCTACAGCGATCCGGAAACCGGTCGTAAGGTCAGGCAGTTGACTTCCGCGCCTGCCAACAATTATCCGCTCTACTATTTCAGTCCTTCGGTGACGGCTGATAACCGATATCTTGTCTTTCACAGTGAGCGCAGCGGCTGGGTGGAGCTCTACAGGCTCGACCTCACGTCTGGCGACATCGTACAGATTACGGATGGCCGAACGCGCGAGTCAGGCTGGGCCGTCTGGTGCGAGCCGCACTTGCGCGGGCTTTACAACCACCTCAGTGCGCTGAATGTGGCCAAGCGAGAAGTGTACTACTTTCAGGAGGAGCAGATTCGACAGGTGAATTTGGAAAGCCTTGCCGATACGATGGTCCGGGAGATATCGGGGAGGCTGTCCATTGGGCAGAGCATGTTCTCTCCTGATGGCCGGCACTTCGCCTTTGTTCACACTGACCGCGAGGTATATCAGAAGGCCTTTTCGGACCGAGAAGCACTGGGGAACATGGGGCTATTCAACCAGGTCGGCCATCAGCAATGGCGCAATAGTGTTCACACCACCATCGGAGTGATCGACACAGAGACCCTCAATTACGGCGACGTAATCCAGTTAGACTTCCATATACATCACGTCCTCTTCGCCGATAACAACACCCTGCTGGTGAATCACATTAAGAACCAGGAAGGGGTTTGGATGGTGCGCCTTGATGGCACCGGGGCACGCCCACTGCGGCCGCCAGACCCACATGGCGAGATCGACCACCAGGTGGTGACCAACCGTGGTGTCTTCTACGACGTGGTGGGTAGCGACAACGGCAAAACCACCAATTGGCTTGGGCGGTATGACTTAACCCAGCAGACGTTTGAAGAGGTGCGGCTACCCGTGGACGGCTACGTGCACTTGGGCTTTGACCCGGCAGGCCGCTTCCTGTTCTTCGAAAACCACGGCGATACCCACGAACTGATGTCGCTGCACTTTCCATTTGTGGCGGGTCGAACCCGGGTACGGAAATTGCGCATGATGGCGAGGTATCCGCGGGCACAGCAGCGCTACCACGCGCACCCGTTCCTGTCACCGGACCGCCAGTGGTTGATCTACACCGAGCCGATCCAGGGTATTTCCCAGATTTGTATGCTGGATGTGCGCGATCTGGTGGACGTGAATGAGTATTGGGATGCCCGCTCCTAATCCGGTCGAGACCGATCTGCTCGTCACCATCTTTCAGGTCGCCGGAAAGGAGGATGCCGTGGAAGAAAACCATCGAGCCCTTGGAGAAGTTGAAGGTGAAGATTCTGCGGGCCGAACGCCCCCCTTTGAAGGTTGGTACCCTGAAACCTGGATTCGTGCCGCCCGCAGCGAGTTCAACGTCCACTGCCCTTACCAGCAACGGCGCGAATTCCTTTCGAGCCGGGGTTCCCGGAGGTAAAGACAGTCCGCATTCGGAGATTTGCGCCCCTGACCTGCCCAGGCGCGGCATGTCTGTTTTCCCCGCGGCTAACCAGCAGGCGGGTGGTCAAGGATCGTTTCCGTCTCGGGGTCCCAGTAGAGCTTCTTGCCCGACCAGTACGCCTCTGCACACATGATGCAGGTCACCGAATGTGTATAACCTGCCATGATATCAGCAATGGGTTGCTTACGGGTTCGCAAACAATCGAACCAGTTCATCATGTGGTAGGGTGTCAGGTCACCACCATCGACTTGTCCTGGCGGCGGCGGTTCCTTGTCCTCGGGAAGCAAAACGTAAGAGGTTTTACGCTCCTTGCCGATATAGGGGTTCTGTTCGTAATTCCCCTTTTCCTCGACCAGTTCGTACCGCGGCGTCCCCTCCATCCCCACCGCGGTCAGCGTCGCTTTCTTGCCCATGTATTTGCAGAAACTAAGGGTGTCATTCCCAAAGGTCATGACGTAAGTTGCCATGAACCCCTTGGGGTAGGTCATCACGGCGCCAAACGTGTCGGGGTTCTGCCGTTCGTCGTGCCAGGCGAAGATGCCGCCGTTGGCCAACACGGAATGCGGATAGGGGTCGTCCATGAACCATTGCACCAGGTCCATGGCGTGGCTCATGAAGAGTCCCACGATGCCACTTGAGAACTCTCTGAAAAGCCGAAATTCAAAGTAGATCTGAGGGTCAAAAGGCCGGTAGGGTTTCTGCATCAGCCACTTGGCCCAGTCGGTGTCCCCTTCCCGAATCTGCTTGACCTCCGGAAGATTCGCCCAGCGCGGCCCATGAAAATTCCAATTGATCTGGACCAGACTGACGTCGCCACAAACGCCCGTCCGAAACAGTTCATACGCCGCGTGGGTATAGGGCTCGCTGCGATGTTGAGTGCCCACCTGCACGATCCGCTTCCTTTGCAGCACGGCGTCCCGCGCCGCCTTGGCATCTTCCAGGTCATGCGCCATAGGCTTCTCGACGTACGCGTCTTTGCCGGCCTCGGCCGCCAACTTCAGGATAGGCGAGTGGGAATGATCGGGCGTGGAGATGAGGACGGCGTCAATGTCTTTTAGAGCCAGGAGATCTTCCAAGTATTGGAAACTGCGCGGAGCCCGGCCATAATACCCGGTGTTCATGGCAACCGCGCGCTCCCGGTGGACCTTCCATAGGTCGCAGACTGCCGTCATCTCGACCTTAGGATCCTTGAGGTCCGCGACAATCTTGTCCAAACCTCGCCCGCGGCTACCCAGACCGATATGACCGAGCGAGATGCGGTCATTTGCACCTAAAATACCACGGTAGGAAAGCGCAGTGGTAGCCAAGGCGGTTCCAGCCGCGGCCTTAACACTTCGATTCATAAAAGAGCGACGGTCAATTTTCTTTTCGGGAGATTCTGCATTGTTCATCAGGTTCCTCCAAGCGGAACTCGCGGTCGACCGGACTGCCGGCGATTCCTGGAAAAGGTTCCAACACTCAATCTGCTCTCCACCTCCTGTCAGGGAAAAAGTGCCCCTGGGGAGTTTGGCAGGGAAGAAGGCAACCTCTCGCCCATCCTGCACCCGTCGACTTGTGATTAAGTGGATTCAGCCCGCTGCGAGATTCTCTCGAAGTAACCTATGCTGGTGCGGATGGTTCTCAAGACCTCCTCCTTCTCTTGAGGGTTTTCGAAGTAGGCTTCCTGCGCCGCCCAGTGCTCGAGCTTCCTCAGGAAACCCAGAAGATAGCGCGCACTTTCACCCTTCTCGACTCGCTCTTCCCGATAGCGGATGTGGACCGGATTGGTATGGGCGAATACGGGATGGGAGTAGAAGAGTTCCTTGTTCCACGCGCCCAAACAACGAGCCGCGATCCAGGAGCTTTCCTTGATCGGGAGCTCAAAAGCGATCTCGGCAGATGCCCCCTTCTCTCGCGCGCCGGCAGTTCGAATGATTTCCCCGTTCACGATGATTTCAAGTCGTTCAAAAGGTATCTGGGAAAAAGCACTTGCCGAGATGCTGACTTCCCTTGGCGCAGAGAGGCGGATTTCGCCTCCAGGCTTTATCCCGTTCACACGGAGTTGGAGCATCGGCCCGTTGGTAACGAAGGAAGAACCTGCCTTGAGCCCCTTCATCCAGCTCTCATAACTCAAAGGCGCGTCCAACCAAACATAAACCCGCTGATGGCCAATGGGATCCGTAGGCTCGATCCTATCGGTCCCGGCACACGCCGGAATATGAAACCCGCAATTCAAAAGTGCATACCACAGCGCCAAATCCTGCGGAATCTCCGTGTGCGTCATGATATCGGCAAGATCGATTTGGCCCTCCTCGGCGTCCAACGGAAACTCCCATTGGCTGGAGCGGAGATGGGCCCAATCGACCAAGCCTCCTTGCTGGTGGGTTTTTCGCATGGCCTGCAAGAGGAGTGGAAAGTCCGGCGAGTTGGCGTCCCCATGAAACGGCAGCGGCATGTTGAGGCTGCCATAGCGCATGATCGTCGGCCAATGGAAACCCAGCCGGCCGGTGGCAATGGGTTCCACAAGCTTCTTGAGGTTCACCAGTCCGACGTGTCCGAGCGGCTCGTTACGGAATTCCTCGTTGTAGTATATGAAATGGCGGGCATCGGAGGCGGGGTCAAGCCCGCCGGTAAAATGTTCCCGCGCATAAGTATTCTCGAGATGTTTGAACACCATCACGTTCACGGCATTCAAGCATTCCGCCCGACTTTCAAAAAGGGCGGTCTTGGGATCCAGCATGTGAACATGCATGTCCCCAGGGTACCAACTCTCTTTCTCCATGTGGGCCCAGCGGCTTAGGACGAATTTCTTCTGGAGTGTACCCCCGCTGTGGGTTTCAATTTCCTCGTCGCAACTGCGGTATTCAAGCCCGCGACGAATACTCACCCGGATTCTTCCCAAGGGCACACGCACTTTGAATTCTCCCTCCGCGTATGCCCAACGCTCCGCTTTCGTGGCATTCGGCATCAGCGGCATCCGAATCAATCCCGACGGTTGGGCTTCCGGCGGGAAATATCTTCCCTGCACATCGGTAACTCGAATTCGGGCAATGGGCGGCTCCGCCTCCGGCTCATCGGTGACCAACAGGCCCTCCAGAAGCACCGTCTCCCCGACCTTTGCCGCCACGACAAGCTCCCGTGAGCCCTGGTCGGTTGTGAACCCGACTTTGATCTCCCTATCGCCTTTCTCCGGTGGGCTTATTGACCCTAGCAAGTATCGGCTGGAACGCGGCGCGACGATCAATTCGGTTATAGGGATACGAATCTCCGGACTGGCAATACGCACCGTTTCTGGAGATGGACTTGAACTGCGCAAGACGAATATGACGGGCTGGTTCATCTGGGCGTAAAGGTTCAGATTCAGCGGCCCGCTGACACGGATTTCCTGTGTTCCCAGATCGACCGAGTACTTCGGCCAATCAAGCGATTCGACGGCGGAGAGATATGCCGTTTCGGTCTTGGCGATCTGTTCATGCATCAGTCTCTGGCGGTCTTGCTCAGGCAGGGGAGTTGACCGGATGATATCAAGGAAATCGTGCGTGGCTAAAGCCCGCGAAACCTGGACGTAGGCTTCTCCGTCGAGTTGCAACTTATTGCCCAGAGCCGCATAAACGTTGTCTTTGAAATTGGCACGGATTTCATCTTTGAGAATCTCGTGCAGATCCAGAACCCCCTGGGACAACGAAGGCGCCTGCGACGACTTCGTATGGAGTACGTTGGCCCAAAACTGCAGGGGCCTCAGAAAAAGGTAACGCGCGGAAATCAGGAAGGCACTGACGGAGGAGAGAAAACCCCGTCGAGAAATCTTTCGGAACGATCGTGGGAGCCGCGAGGTAGTCAGATTCATGCGTTGAGTCCTGCCTTCAGAAGGCAGCTAAGTTCAGATCCATGTCTACCGGGGAGCCACTCGAGCCGTGCGAGACATGCAATCACGAGGCACCGCAGCACCCCCCCAGTCCGCCGTCGAGAGCACACTATGACTTTCGTGCAGCCGCTGTCAAGTAAGAGTGCTGAACCTTTCCGGGCACTGAACCCTGCGAGCGAGCATGAGTTACGGACCAATCTCAGCCGTGCCTTCCTCCTCTGCGACCAGGAACACGTGCATCCGTTTCATTCTCGCGATCGCATCGAAACCCTGCGCCATTCTGCCAGTGGGGGTTGTATAGGGTTCTCACCCGGATCGGTCATTCAGCACAATTCGCGCCGGCATAACCCACCCTGGCAGCCCCGTGATCGTGGCTTCGGCGCTACACCGCTTCCAGCCGGACTTTTCCCTTGACATCGGATAGAGGGCGGATTTAGCGTCGGAACCGTTTCCAGGAAGGTTCTGCAGCGCTACAATGAGATGGAAATCCTGGCCGGAGGAATGCGATGAACAATCGAGTATCTCCTGAGAAGGGAATGGACCGTCGCTCTTTTATGGATCGAAGCCTCAAGGCCGCGCTTGGGACCACCTTGGCAACGACCGCGCTTTCCTACAGTCGCATTCTAGGTGCGAATGATCGCATCTCGCTGGGCCATATCGGTGTAGGTGGCCGTGGAGAAGACCTTGGGCAGATTGTCGCGGCTCTTAAGGATAAGCACAACGTCGAGATGACTGCAGTCTGCGATCTGTGGAAAGTTTACAGGGAAAGGGCCGTGGAGGCGAACACGAAATACTACGGCCGGACTCCTCGAAGTTTCCAGCATTTGGAAGATCTCCTGGCCCTCAAGGACATTGACGCCGTACTGATCTCCACGCCCGATCACTCCCACTGTCCTATTCTGAAATTGGCAGCGGAGGCGGGAAAGGACGCCTATGTGGAAAAACCCATGGCGCATGACCTGGAAGATGCCAAGGCGGCGCGGGACGCCGTACTGCAAAGGAAACGGATCGTGCAGGTAGGGACGCAACATCGCAGCGAGCCCTATAGCTACGCGGCGCATGAACTCTTCCGGACAGGAGTATGCGGCGACGTCAGCATGGTCCAGGTCAATTGGAACTACCATGGTCCGCGCTGGGCGAGCCGGCCGGAGGTGAAGCAGATTCGGGAAGAGGACACCGACTGGGCCAAGTGGCTGATGCAGAAGCCCTATCGGCCTTGGGACCCGCAGCTCTACTGGGAATTCCGGCTTTTCAGAGAGTTTTCAAGTGGCATCGTGGGACTCTTCATGAGTCACGCCATGGACATGGTGCAGTGGTTCATGGACGACTACTATCCACACTCGGTGGTGGCGAACGGCGGGGTTTATGCCTGGCACGATGAACGCCAGAATCCCGACACCTTTGGTGCCCTGATGACCTATCCCAAGGGGTTCATGGCGACATACGTCATGACCTTCGGGAATGACTCTCCCAGTTTCTGTCGCTATATGGGAAAGAAGGCGACGCTGACAGCCGAGGGGGGTGAGGGGACACCGCGGTACGAACTGGTGGAGGAAAAGGGGAACTACGAAGGTAATCCCTATATCGGCAAGGAGCGCAAAAGCTCATTTGTATTGCTTCCGGGAGACAAAGAACCACCTCCCGAGGGACTTGCGGCAGTTGGCGGGGACCTGACAACCTATCATATGGCCAACTGGTTTGAGTGTTTGCGAAGTCGAAAACGACCGAATGCTTCGATCCTGGATGGGTTTGCCCATTCCGTAACCTGCATCATGTGCGCCGAGGCTTATTGGTCCGGGAAGAAGGTGTACTGGGACCCCGAGACGGAAACGATCCTCGATCGTCCGCCTGCAACGTAGCCGCGAGGTGTGGCGAAACCTACGCTCCTTTCGCTTGCCTCCGCCGGTCGCGGAGGAGGCCGGGAACTCGGCGTGGGGGTATACCCCGAACATGAAAATACATTCCGTCAGCACCTTTATCCTTCATGTGCCGGTCACGCGGGCCAGCATCGCGGATAGCACTCATCGAGTGACCCATCGGGGGGGTTCCTGGCGTTGTTATCGAAACGGATTCCGGGTTGCGGGGATACGGCTATACCGGCACCCATGCTCATCTGCCGACCGATCGCTTGATCGTCCAGTGCATTGAGGAGACCCACGCCCCACTCCTCACGAATGAGAATCCAGAAAACGTTCTTGCCCTCTGGCAAAAGCTCTGTCACTTCCCGCCCGCCCAATGGGTCGGGAGGTGCGGCATCACCCATTTGGCGCTTATTGATCTCTGCATAAAGAATGCAATAATCAAGCGCAAAAAAGGAGGGAGTTCGGATTGCACAATGCAGCCGCGCAGTTTTTCGGGTGAGGTGCGGATAGCGTTGATCGAGCGAAGGACATCTTCCG
>Ga0187850_10004592_pt1 | contig 10887 bp, 6 predicted proteins | sample June2016WEW_4_15_FD_132436 | JGI IMG/M metagenome (GOLD analysis project Ga0187850, IMG submission 132436) | Peatland microbial communities from SPRUCE experiment site at the Marcell Experimental Forest, Minnesota, USA - June2016WEW_4_150 | ecosystem: Environmental > Terrestrial > Soil >... | reverse complement strand
GACATTGTCACCGCCATGTCGGGCAAGACCATCGAAGTGATCAATACCGACGCGGAGGGCCGGCTGATCCTGGCGGACGCTCTCACCTACGCGCGCCAGCAGGGCTGCACGCACCTGGTGGACGCGGCCACTTTGACGGGAGCCATCGTGGTTGCGCTGGCCCACTTGAACGTGGGGTTGTTCGCCAATGACGAGGCCATGCGCGACCGCGTGCTCCAGGCCGCCAAAGCCGAGGGCGAGCGCATGTGGCTCATGCCGCTCGAAGAGGATTACAAGGAATATTTGAAGAGCGCCTTTGCGGACCTGGCCAACACCGGCGGCCGCTGGGGCGGCGCCGTCACCGCCGCGATATTCCTGAAGGAATTCGCCGAGGAGACGCCGTGGGTGCACCTGGACATCGCCGGCATGGCCTATCTGGAGGAGAGCAAGCCGTTCCTGGCAAAGGGGCCGACGGGAGTTCCGGTGCGGACGCTCGTGCGGCTGGCCACCGAGTGGAAAGACTAGCGCGCCGTCCCGCGCGTGGTCATCTCATGGGAGGCGGAATTCACATGATGAAAACTCATCGCCGCGACGGTTTCGCGGCCATCCTGGTTCTGGTTCTGGCCATGGCTTGTGCCTTCGCATGGCAAGGGCCGCCGGCTGCCGTCGCGACGGCCCAAGATCGCGTCGCCGATGCGTTTGCGACAGGCTGGATGCTCACCGACACGAATGGCGACGGAATCGCCGATTTCATCAGCGGCAAGGTAGTGCTTCCCGACCGCCCGACGGCCGCGGAGAACGCTGCCGCGGCGAACCTGGCTGCGCGTCTCGCCTTCGGCTCGACCGGCCTGACGTTGCCGCTGGTGGTGACCGCCGCGGCGGGAACAGGCGACGGGCCGCGCATCTGGGTGGGGAAGAACGCTGTTCCTGCTCCCACCCCCGAGCTGGCCTCCCTGATGAGCGGTCTGGAGAAGGAAGAAGGCGGAGTGTTTGCCGCCGGCGCCAACCTGGCTATCGTGGCGAACGACGACCCGGGTCTCGCGGCCGCGGCGGAGGCCTACGCGGCGCGCGCTCCCTATCAATGGAGAGTGCCGGGCGACAAGCTGCCGGCCATCACGCAGGCCGTCCGCGCGGCTGCTCCGGGCGCCGGCGTCGAGCTGGCAGGAGTAACGTACCTGCACGGCAAGGCGGGCATCCGCCGCGCCTTTCTGCGCAGCCGCGGTGTAGCCATTTCCGCGGCTGCCCTGAACACGGCGCTGTCTTCGCCACGGCTGGCGGCCGTGCACGAATTGGTCGTGCTCGGCGGCGCATCGGCAGTGAATCCAAAACCGGAGGCCGGCCAGCCTGCTCCGGCAGCGGCGGCGCCCGCCGGCGGGAGCGCGCCGGGCCCAGGGGGCACCCCCGGCGCCACGCCCGCACGGCTCGATCTGGCGACCGTGTACACCAGCCGCGGCCTGTTCACCGGAACGCCGAGGATGCCCATGCCATCCACGCTGGACGCCCACCTCTACGTGCCGGCCGGTCCCGCGGGAACCGCCATGGCCAACCTGGCGGCCCGCATGGGACTGGAGACCACCGGCATCAGCTTGCCGCTGGCGACCCCCATCGGCGATGTTGCGGTGCGCGACGTGCGGACCCAGGCCGTGCTGGCCGGCGATTCGGTCCTGACCGAGGAAGCCGGGCGGAAACTGCGGGCGCAGGACACCGCCGCGGCGCAGGCGGAAACCCCGCTCGACGCCGGAGAAGGTGAGCTGCGCGTGGTGGACGACAGCTTTGGACGGCGCGCCGCCATCCTGACCCGCGGCGATGAGAGCGGCGCGGCGGCTGCCCTCGATCTCCTCTCCGGCCATTTCCCCAACCTCTGGGAAGCAGGAAAACAGCGCCTGAACATCGAGGAGATCCGCTATGATCTGCATCGCTTCTTCTCGCTGCGCTCGAGCGTGGGGCAGGCGTCGGCGGCGCTTTATCACCTGGATCGCTGGATGAAAGACGCCGGCGCGGGCGCGAAAGATGTCAAGGCCGAGGTCTACGTGGACCTGGCCGACGCCAGGCTCGCGGATTTCGTTCGCCAGGAAATGGAGCGCCAGTGGCATGTCGCAAATGCCGGGGTGAAGACCGGCAGCCTGCATGCGGGGACGCAGTGCTGCGATAAGAATCCGAACTTGCATTACCAGGCGCACCTGTATTCGTTTCAGCAGGCCGCGCCCACGTTCTCGGAAGACATCGTGATTCCGTGGGAAGGCAGGCGCTTGCTGGATGCGGTGCGAAAGGCCGCCGCGCAGATCGCCAAGGGCCAGCCGGTGAAGCTGGTGGCGCGCGTGAGCGAGGGACCCGAGGAGCGCCGCAAGCTCCAGGCGCAGTTGAAAACCATTCTCACCACTGCGGGCGCAGATCCGCAACATCTGAGCGTCGCAGTGCTTTGCGCCTACAAGCAGGGGTTTAGCTGGCTGGTGGATGAGATTGCCCCGGCGCTCGCGGGAAAGCCCGTCGCCAGCATGCGGATCGACTTCGCCAAGAACACGGATCCGACCAGGGTGCGCGCCATGTATGCCGAAGCGCGGTGGGTACAGGAGCTGTACCCGGTGGACGAGATTCTGGCGCGGAAGCTCGGCCTGCCGCTGGAGAAGATCACGTTGAACGAAGTGGAATCGCCCGGCAGCCCGACGTACCGGGTGCATGTTTTCGATGGTAAGAGCAAAGAGATTCTGCATCGCGATTTCACTGTGACCACGGTCATGCAGCCTTACAACGGCGTCATGCCGCGGTACGAACAGGTGCAGGTGGATACCGGCTGGGTGCGTCTCGAATGTGGTGGCAAGGCGCTGCTCGATCAGCGCATCAGAACCGACATCGAGGAGTTTTGGAACCACTATCAGAACAAGACCCTGCCCAAGGTCTACAACTTCGTGATGGCGCAGGCGCACGGCGAGCTGCGGCCGGAGTTCTCTCCTCCGTTCGATACGCTCACGCTCGATATCCACATGAGCGAGCCGGACTACAGCCTGGATCTCGATAAGGAACGCATCTCCTCGCTGGAGGCCTTGCAAGAGGACACGTTTTACTCGACGGCCGCGTTCGTGGGCATGATGGGAGACCTGGAAACCGGGCGCAGCATCGCCTACACGGGCCGCATCATTCCTATCGTGCACCGCTCGGAAGACGGCCAGGACGGCCACGTCCACATTGAATTCCATGGTAAGCCGGAGGCCAACCCGCTGGTACGGCTAAGCTGGACCGATGCCAAGGGCCAGCACCACCAGCAGGAACGGAATCTGCCCGTGCTGGCGGGCGAGATGCAGCCGCGCCTGATCCAAGCGCTGGTGAAATCCGGAGAGCCCGGCGTGGAAAGACTCACCTGGACGCTGCCCGCCGATTTCCTCGAAGACCAGTATGACGAGTGGTTGAAGGTGGAGGGGCAGGACCAGGTGGATCGCAGTGTTTTTTCGGTGGAGAAGGCGCGCGGGCAGTTGCATTGGCTCGAGGCCATGCATGCGGCGGGACTCTACCGCGACGAAGTGGCCTACCCGCACCTGCGGCGGATGGCGGTCGAGTTCGAGCTGCCGCTTCCCATCACCGCCCCGGCCGACAGCCCCGCGGAACGCGTGTACGTGAGCTGGGTGGTTCCGCCGCCCGCGACCCCGCGGCCCATGATCTCCGACTACCGGAAGATCTCTTCGACGCCCATCGTGCAGTGGGATGAACCCATCAGCCCGGCGGAGAACACCGCCATCCTGGCGCGCCTGGCCACTTATCCCGGCGTGAATGTCTATTGGATGGGGCGGAGCTATCTGGGGCAGGACCTCTGGGCGGCGGATGTCACCCTGCCCACTCCGGCCGCGCTGCGTTCCTGGGCGAAGGAAGCCACCCTGAAGGCGGTGATCGTCTATTCGGGCCGCCAGCACGCCAACGAAGTATCCAGCACCAGCCATATCGACAAGCTGGCCGAGGAATTGATCACCGATCCGGCGCACCACGCGTTGCTCAAGCAGGTCAACGTGGTTCTCCACCCCATCACCAACCCCGATGGGGCGCAGCTCGCCGTGGATCTGGCCAAGATCACGCCCGAGAACTTTTTGCACCCTGGATACCACGGATCGTTGAGCGCCGACGTCTCCGCGGGCCAGAGTGAGACCGACCCGATCTACCCGGAATCGCGGACCCGCCGGCAGTTGATCGAAAGCTGGCTTCCCGACGCATTTCTCAATCCGCATGGTTATCCCTCGCACGAGTGGGTGCAGCCCTTCTCGGAATACACCGGCTGGGTGCAAAGCCGCCAGGGCGCTAACCCCGGGCGCGCCTAGTGGATTCCGCGCGGCTGGTTCACCAGCATGAGCTACCTTCGCGACGCCGAGCATCCCTACAGCAAGCCGGTCGCCTACGCCATCCAGGACCGGATTGTGGAGGCCGAGCGCAACGTGCCCGGCCTGCTGCCGCTCGAGACGCGCATGAACGAGCGCTATGAGCGCTTCGGGCAACGCTGGCAGCCGCGCAACATGTTCCAGCCGATTGTCAACGGCATTCGCATTTACATGTCGCTGAAAGGGACCGCGGGCCGCGGCGGTAGCGCCGGAGGTCTTGCCGCCGGTGGTCCTGCCCTCGCCGAAGCCGCCGCTCCGGGCAGCGGCGGCGTGAGCGGCTTATCTCCCGACATCACGTGGGACTCCGCCTATACCGAAGCACCCGACGAAACCGCCCACGGCGACTACATGAAGCTGATGGCCGCGGCCGGGCTGGCATTCGATTACGTCCACCTGAAGTACCTGGCGGAAGGCGAGCTGCGCGTCACGCGCACCGAGCGCGAGGCCGCCGGCGCCGTGCAGTGGCGAGTCGAGCGGGCGCGGCCGATTCTGCCGCCCGGCGTCAAGCCGGTGGCCCAGCCGGCGCCGGCTGACCGCTGAAAGCTATTTAAAGGATCGGGATAATGACGGCTTGCGTCATACCGGCGATGGAGATGTCTAACTCCATGGTGCTGGTGCCGGTCCGGATATCCAGGGCATAAGTGCCGGGAATGTCGCCGGCCGCGTAGAAGTTGCGAATACTGCCGCCGCCCGCACTGATCACGATCTGCGGCGTGAGCTGGCCGGTATAAGGTAGGCCGGCGATGTCCACAATGCGGAAGATAACGGCTGCGTAGGACACCGTCCGAGCCGGATCGTAGTAATCCGAGTACAAAATGGTAATCCCCGCCGGAGCAGAGCCGGGGACCGCAAACCAATAGGGAATCGTCGCGATGTTCGAGGTGTTGGCGCCGGCCACCTGGAGGTATCCCTGATACTCGCCAGGCGCCAGACCCGAAGCATTCACCGTCGCCGAGATCTGCTGCGAGCCATTGGGATCGAGTTGCACGGTATTGGTCGAAAGCGCCGGGGCCGGGCTGTTGCCGACAGGCGCAACGCCGATCGTGTAGGTATCGCTCACCGTACCGACGTTCGAGAGCGTCAGGTTCAGCGTGCTGCTGATCGCGCCTGCGCCCGTGCCAAAATTCAACGCCGTGGGATATGCGGCAACCGTGCCGCTGAGGGCGGCAGCCACGTTCAGCACACCGGTCCCGGCCTGCTGAACGGTCGCCGGCACGCCTGGGCCGGATGTCGCGGGGCCGGCGCTGTTGATGAGCAGCGAGCGGTATTGCTGCATGGTCAGCCCCGGACGGGCCGCCTTGAGAACGGCGGCGGCGCCCGCCGTCAGCGGCGTCGAGAAGCTGGTTCCCCCCGTGTCGATGAAGCCGGATGGGTTGTAGGATTCGCCGCTCGAAAAAGAATCCTGAGTGGCGGTCACGATTTCTTCACCGACGGCCACGATGTCCGGTTTCATAGCGCTGCCGATGTTCGGACCACGGCTGCTGAAGTCCGTGAGATCGGTGCGGGCCGGGAAGGCGGTTGCGCCGAGGAAATCCAGCGTAGCCTGAAGCCCAGGGCTGGCCGCGGCTCGCGCGATCAAGTCGGCTCCGTCGGCCTGGTTGACGAACAGGACGGGCAGCGTCGCCGCGCCCACAGTGGGGGTAAACGTTCCGAATGGGGCGCCCGTGGGACTGTTGTAGATGATGGCGGCCAGAGCGCCGCCGGCCGCGACATTGTCCATCTTGCTCTCGAACGTGCAGGTGCCGCGCAAGACCAGCACCACCATTCCCGCGACCGTTCCGGATTTGAGCGGCGAACACGCCAGGCCGGTCGGATCGACTGTGGCGGCGTTGAACAGCGGTCCGGTGATGGCCTGGCCGGGGTCCGGCCCATCGCCGGGGTACGCCTCATACGGAGCCACGCCGCTCACCGTGATGGCATAGCCCAGCGCGCGGTCGTTCATGATGGCGCCGAGCGTGATGACGTCGGGAAGGCTGCCGTAATCCGAGATCGAGCTGGCGCCCGGTCCGGAGTTCCCGGCCGCCACGGCCACCACCACCCCGGCCTTGGTGGCCGCCTCGATGGCGGCCAGATCGATGTTGTTCGGATCAATGTCGGAATAGGACGCGACCCACGAGCCCAGGCTGATATTGAGAACATCCATCCCATCGGCTACGGCATCGTCGATGGCCTTCGCGATTACGTCCGAGGTGGCGCCGTTGGCGTCGAGAACCTTGTAGCTGCCCAGGTAGGCCTTGGGCGCAACTCCGGTGATGACGCCGTATGGGCTGGTGGTCGTGCCGCCGGCCGCCGCCATCGCCGTCCCGGTGCCATGGCCATCACGGTCGTTCGCATCCGGGTCGCCGCCGTCCGGCAGAAGATGCGTGTAGTTCTTGGCAACGATGATCTTGGCGTTGGTGAATTCGAGATCGCTGTTCGCCAGGACCTGGGGGAATCCCGCCACGGGCGGAAGGGGATCGCTGAACGCCGGATTACTGACGTTGATTCCGCTGTCGATCATGCCGATCTTGATTCCGGCGCCCGCGCTGTTCTGACCCAGCGGCAGCGTGCTCCAGGCATCCGGAACCTTGTGTATCGGCAGAGCATGGTTCAGCAACGGCCTCACGCGATGAACAGCGTGCACCTTCACCACGCCGGGAACCTTCGAAAGCTCCGCCGCCCGCGCGTCCGGAATGCTCACCATCAGAGCGTTGGCGACGGTATCCATGCTCTCGAGAACCGTTCCGCCAAGCTCCGTAATCCTGGTCCGCGCATCCGTCTGGCTCTGGCGCACCGCGGCGCGCCGCGCGGCGAAGTCCGCCTCCCGCGCGGCAAATCGCGATCCTTGTCTGGCCGCCGCGATAGCCGCCGGATCACCGGCGAGCTCCACCACGTATCGGCCCGGAACCGCCTGGCCCAAAACCGCGGCCGCCGAAAAAAGAAAAAGCACTACAGTCTTCATCGAGACAAACTCTCCCTCTCCATCATTGAAACTCGCTCACAGACGCCCCTCAACGCGGATTGAACACGGGGTTCTGATTGGACCCCTGAGTGCCGATCAAGAACCGCATCCGTCCATAATGGATATTACGCGGAACCCGCGCGGCGCGTTACACCACTCTCCCACAATAATTCGGGGAGCGGGCCACACTCGTTCCAGTTTATCAGGCGAAATTCCAGCAGGAAAAATGGCGGGCCTTAAGCCGCCGTGGAATGGCGCCGCGCGCTCAATCGCCGCTCCGCATGGGGAGGAAGCCCCAGCCCTCTGCATTTGTGGCGTGAGCCGCAGACCACTGGGGCGCATCCGTCACCGAGCCGCGCCTCCTCGTTCAGCAGGCGGATCCAGTGTTTGAGGCGTTCGCGCCGCGCCTGGAGTTCGGCCAGAAACAACTCGCCGATGTCGGAGGAAACGGGAGAGGCGGACAACTCCTTCCGAGCTTGACCCTCGCCTGCCGCGGTCTGTCGCAGCCGCGTCAATGCTTCCGTCAGACAATCATCCTGTTTGGTCTTCATCTGGCGTTCTCCTCGATGCCTTCTTGGGCGCCGCGCCGGGGATCCGCACGGAAGAGCGGTCCCGAAGTTATGCGCACATCTCGTCTTGCCCGTACACCTCGACGCTGTAATTTGTTTCCCCCGGCGGCCAGTACACTGCCAGCGTCTGTCCCCCTTCGAGGTGCACTCCCAGCGGCTCAATCAACTCGGCGTCCGCACCGGCGTTGGTATATGTGGCCCTGCCCGAAACGCAACTCCAGCGCACGACATGGTCCCGGCCGTTCCTGTTCACCTGGCAACGGGCCGCAACCAGGGCCGCAAGCCAGATCGGGAGCACTTCGCCTACAGACCGCGCTTCGGCGCGGATGGCGACGCTCCGCCGAACGAGCCCGTGCGCAAAGCCGCCGCCATGTTTCTCGGCACTCATCGACAAATTCTTATTGCCTCTCCGATACCGCCTCATGAACCTTCCCCCCGGTCCTTAATTCCAGCCGCCGTGAAAGCGCTCATAAGAGCAAGCCTGGAGCAAGTCAAGCTCGCCGGCTCCTAAACTCTGGCCGGTTGGAGTAGCCTGCGAAAGCGCCTGAACCGCTTGCGCCTCGTTGATATGGTTTCCTCCGAGTTGAACCAGTAGCGCCGCGCCTCCCGACACCAGCGGCGCGCTGAAGGATGTGCCCCAACCCTCGGCGTAGTTGTTTCCCGGGTAAAGCGTAACCACCCCTTCGCCGGGCGCGGCCAAGGTGACGACGGCGCCGTAGTTGGAGAAAGTGCTTCGGATGTCCTGGTTGTTCGTCGAGGCCACTCCGATCACAGAGTGATACCCCGCGGGATAGACCATGATCTGCTTCCCGTCGTTCCCCACCGAAGCGACGCAGATGACGCCTTGTGAGTTTGCGTAATCGATGGCGCTTTTCAGCTCCGTAGAAGGTTGCGTCGAGCTGAAACTCATGTTGATCACCTTGGCGCCATTATCGACCGCCCAGCGGATGCCACTCACAACGCTGGAGAGGGTCGACGTGCCGTCGCCGGTGAAAACCTTGACAGGCATGAGCTTGGCCGTCGGCGCCACCAGGTGGATCAGCCCGGCGATCATGGTTCCGTGGCCGAACTCCGAGGGAAGCTTGGATCGCTTCTGGTCCAGAATGGACGTGGTGGACTGGTCCAGAATGGCAGTCGTGGACTGGTTCAGGACGAGCGCCCCCTTCTTATCCAGGATGGAAGTGGTGGATTGGTCCAGAATCGAGGTGGTGGACTGATCGAGAATGGACGTAGTGGATTGATCGATGTCCGCCATCTCAGAGCCGCCGGGAATGTTGCGCGTGAAGTCATACCCCTGCACCAGCGAGTTCTTAAGCACCGGCTGGGCGAAGTCCACCCCCGTGTCAAGGAAGGCTACCGTGCCCGAGCCAGCGGCGAAACCGTGGGCCTGAGCCACCTTGATGACGAAGGCCGCGGGCTGATTGACGTAGGCGTTCCAGGCGAATGTTCCGTAATATTTGACCAGCGTCCGATCCGAGAGAGGCGCGGGGTCGGGGAGCCCAGGCGTGCGCAGTGGAGCCCAAGGGAACTTCTCGGGGAGGTTGATTGGAAAGTCCGGTTCCGCTCCCTGGACCGACGCGTCCGCCTGAAGACTCTGGATAATGTGACGGGCATCCGACCCCGCGGGCACAGCCACCAAGTGGAGGTTCCTGGCGGAGCCATCAAGCGAGCGAACGATGGTGAGATTATGACGGGCGGCAACGTTGCCGATGTCTGAGCCGCGTGCGCGAACCAGGTAACGATCCTGTGCAGAGGCTTGCAGCAGGAACACCAGGATTAGAAGACTGACGCGCGCCAATATGTGATTTTTCCTGTTCATGTTCGGTTCCTCTACTCGGCTACTGCTGGTCCACTCCTGCGCGCTTTCTCCCTGAAGCCGCTCCGACGTTCACGCGATCCCTTCCCACGTGCTTGTCGGCCACCAGTTTCTTGACAGGCACCTGAATGCACCTGGCCCCGCCATCCAGGTATACGCAAAGCTGTAGCCGCCCCTGTTGTTCGTACTCCATCTGAAACTCGCCGAACCGATTGCTGAGCGTTTCCGCCACAACCAGCCTTCCCGATCTCAGACAAACTGGAATGTTCGCCATCTCGGTTCCCGGAAGCGTGTGATTGGAGATCTGGCCGATCACCGCCGCCCGAGACGACTGCAACTCCGGCTCGATTCTCAAATCCAGCGAGCAATCTCCAGCGCGGTAGAGCGCCTGCCAGCCCACCTGCCAACTGGCGCGCATTCCAGCCGGCGCCGGCACCAGGAAGCTGTCATAGATCAAGTCGATTGGAATGCGGACGGCCCGCGTGGGACGATCCGGCCACCGGATCGGGAAAATCGCCCGCGCATTGCGGACGGCGGCCTCTGGCGCCCGATAGGGCGCCAGGACAAGACAAATGCGGGCCAGTTTATCGCAGAAGTCGCGGACCTGCCGGCACTTGAGGCAACCGGCTGCGAGGTGCTCTCGCATCACGACCCCCTCTTGATCCGGCGTCAATCCCCGCGCGAAGTCCACCCACTGGGCTATCCCATAGTGCTTCATGTGCTTCCTCTAACGTCTCCGGTTTGATCTCTGTCCAAGTTCGGCGGCATGAGCGTGTTCACTATCCAATTAGGGTACTGCCGCCGCCCGTCAGATATAGGCAGCCGGCTTTTTTGAGGGGTCGATTGACCAAAACCATTGGTACTCAGGTACCAGTAGTTCAAGAGCCGGTTCGCCCGGCTGTCGCCAAGTGCTTCTCCCGCGGCATGCCAGTTCCAGTCCCGTGACCGCCTGATTCGGTACCTTATGGAAGAGATCGTGCAACCAGGGAATCGCGGCCGTTACAAGAACCATGGGAACTATGTCAGGCGGTCACGGGACCAGCGCCGCTATGCATATTTCCCCACCAGCACAAAGGGCGCCCAATAGAAGGGGTGGGCGTACCTCTTACGTATCCCGGCGGTGGCATGCTGCACCGCCCGGGCCTTGTTCGGATTGGTCTCGAGATGCTCGTAAAACAGCTTCATGAACTCGGCGGTGCTCTGGTCGTTGACGTCCCAAAGCGT
>Ga0187850_10004581_pt1 | contig 10908 bp, 4 predicted proteins | sample June2016WEW_4_15_FD_132436 | JGI IMG/M metagenome (GOLD analysis project Ga0187850, IMG submission 132436) | Peatland microbial communities from SPRUCE experiment site at the Marcell Experimental Forest, Minnesota, USA - June2016WEW_4_150 | ecosystem: Environmental > Terrestrial > Soil >... | reverse complement strand
TCGGGGGCCTCGGTGTGCAGCGTGGTGAGCGAATACGGGATGCCGTACTGCTTCAGGTTGTTGCACGCCGACATCTTGCCGCAGAAGCTGTCGCGGCGGTCGGCGATGGTCATGCGCCCGGCGGTGTCCGGCGTCGCTTGGACCAGCACCGGCACATTCAAGCCGGCCAGGCGGAGTGTCTCGGCCACGCCGCGTTCGTCTCCGAAGTTGGGCAGCGAGACGACGACTCCGTCGATCTTGTCGCGGTTGCGGGCGAACAGCGCGGCGCACTTCTTGGCTTCCTCGCGGGTCTCGACCGCGCCGTACTTGGTGTCCTCGGAACCCAGCGCGACCACCTCAATGGAAGCGCGCCCCAGGGCCGCGAGCATCTCCTCGCGCCCGGACTTGGCGAGGTGGTCCGGAAAGAAGCCCCGGTTGCCGATGATGAGTCCCAGCGTGTTCCGTTGGTTTTGAGCCTGATTCATGATTCGTTTCTCCACGGTCCAGACCGATACGCGCACGAATGGCCGTGCCGCAGGTAATCGCTTACATGGGCAATGGTATCACAACTTCTTCTGCATCCAAACCACGTCGAGAAAACCCGTGACAGTACGCTCTGTCCACGAGGGGACAGCGTACTGTCACGGGTTTTCTTGCCAAGGGGCGCGCGCACGGACGCCGTCAGCGCGGCGCAGCGGCGAAGTTGCTGACCGACTGCTTGCGGTTTCCGTAGTAGAACCACCCAACTCCGGAGCGATACCACCAGATGTCGTTGTTGTAGTCCCGTCCCACGATGTAGAACTCGCCGCGCAGGGTGGCGATTGAAACGGTGGTCACCCATCCGTAGGTGTCGTGCCAGCCGAACCATCCGTTTCCGGAGCCTTCCTGGAAGGCGTTGACATAGACGCGGTTCTGCGCATCCATCCCCACGGCATAGATCCTGCCGCCGGCCGCGGCGAGTTGGGGCTCGGTGGACATGGCATTGGGGGTCGTATACCAGGTTCCCCAGGTGTTCCCCGACAAGCGCGACATCCCACAGGTGCCGTCGGCGTAGCGGACCGCCACGTACACCGCACCATCGCTGCCTGCCGCTACGGCCGGCCGCCCCGTCGCGGTCGTCGTTCCCACTACCCATCCCCCAAAGCCCGAACCCGGCACGTAGCGGCCAGAGGAGACTTGGCCCTGGTTGGGCGCCAGCCCGGCCCCGACTACGTAGATGGAGCCATCGGTCGCAACCGTGACCGCGGGATCCGAGCTGAACCCCCCGCCCAGGTTAATCCAGCCGCCGAAGCCGGTGTCGGTTCGGTAACTCCTCAGCCAGAAACTGCCCGCGGAATCGCGGATTGCGACCCAGGCCGTACCGTCCGGCGCCGCAGCGACCCCCGGCGTGGCCGGACTGGATGCACCGGCCGAAACCCAGCCTTTCCAGCGCTGGCCCGCGGACAGATACACATTCATCCACAAGCCGTTCTGGGGATCGCGCGCGGCCACGAAGGTGTCCCCGGCCGCGTTCTGCGCCGCCGCCGGATCGCCCTCTGTGACTCCGAGAGCGCGCGACGCGTTGACGGAGTCGAAGGCCAATGCCACAATCCCGTTGTTGTAGGTCCGGTAAACGGCCACCGGCACCGGAGAGGTGACCCGGGTGAAGAAACCGTTGTAGGAGGAGCCTGTCGGGGCCGGCAGGGCGCCCGCGGTGGCGGGGAAATCGGCGGACAGGCCGGAGCCGCACACCAGCACCGCGCCGAACCCCTGAATCACCAGGCCCGAGACCTGATCGTCGGCCGCGCCGCCCAGGTAGCTCAGGTCCAGGAGAGACTTTCCATCGACGCTCAAACGGAAGACGAACCCGTCGAAACCGCCGTGGCTGGCGGACTGCCAGGCATTGAGCACGGGCAGATCGAGCGAACTGGTCGTGCCGGCGCCCCAGACTTGTCCGGCGAAATCCACCGCCAGCGCCATGCCAGTGTCCGAGCCACTGCCGCCCACCAGCGTGGAGTATACCCGCGCGTTGCCCGTTGGCGCGAGTTTCACGACGTAGGCGTCATAGTCGCCGCGCCTGACCGTCTGGAAGGCCCCCGCCGTCACGGGGAAATCGTCGGAGTACGTCGCGCCCGTCACGTAGGCATTGCCCGCGGCGTCCTCGGCGATCGCGTAGGCGTCGTCGGGCCCGCGGCCGCCCAGATAGGTGACGTAGTCCCACGTGCTTCCGCCCGGTGACAGGCAGGCCACCAGCGCGTCTCCCTGACCGGCTTTGACCGGTTGGAGCGCGTTCTGGACAGGCAGATCGGCCGAGTCCGTGTAGCCGGCGATACAGGGCCGGCCCGAAGGGGTGACGGCCACCGCACGCGCCAGGTCGGTTCCGGATCCTCCCAACAGCGTGGAGTAGAGCAGGCCGCCCGCCGCGCTGTATTTGGCCAGGAACGCGTCGGAGCCGCCGTGGAAGCTGGTTTGCGGCGCTCCCGCCGTGGTGGGAAACTGCAACGAGGTCGTGTATCCGCTTACATAGGCGTTGCCGGCGTAGTCCAGTGCGATCCCGGTGGCCGTGTCGGAGCCGCCCCCACCCAGGTACGTCGAGTAGGCCAGGCGTCCCGAAGCGTCCAGCCGGACGATGAACGCGTCCTGCAGGCCTCCGAAGGTCCTTTGCGCCGCCCCGCTGGTGACCGGGAAGCCGGCCCCCGCGACGCCGGCGACGAACACGTTTCCGGCAGCGTCCACGGCGATTCCATTCCCGGCGTCATTCCCGCTGCTCATCAAGATGGTGGTATAGACCACGCTGGCCCCGCTCGCGCTATAGGCGATCTTGGTGATGAAGACGTCGCGGTTGCTGCGAGAGGACCTGACCCCTCCCGGCCCGAGCGGGAAACCGGACGAGAAGGTGGTCCCGGTCAGATAGGTGTTGCCGGCCGAGTCGCCGGCCGCCGCGTATATGGCGTCGAACTGCGTCCCGCCCAGCAGCGATGAGAAGCTCAGCACCGGATCGATCACCAGCCGGTCACCCCGCCGGTAGCGACCGAGCCGGAATCCAACGACACCACCGGACAAGCGGTAGGAGGCAGCCACCAAGCGCCGTGAACCGCCGCTCTCCTGATAGGCCACCGGACGGCGGTAACGCAGGGTGCCGGAGGGGGTCTCCAGTGCCAGGCGGCCCCTCGTATCGATCCACACCCGCCGCACGCCGCCGAAACGCAACCGGATCGCGGCTGGATCGGCGCCCGGCGCCAGTGCGAACGAGAACTCGATTTCGCGATCCTGCCGGCCCTGGTAGAGCAAATCGATGCCGGGGTACACCTCCGCGTAGCGAACGCGGTCGTACAAGGGGATCTCCGTCAACCAACGAGCTGGGTCCGCTCCCCGATACACCCGGCCGATCGAACCAAGGCGCTCCTCCGCCGCCCCAAGCCGGGAGGCCTGGGAACCCAACAACTCCATGTGGAGGGGTTGCGCCTGGCTCGCTTTGGCGGATGCCAGGGCGTAGGTGGCGGCCCCGCCTTTCTCGAGCAGAAGCGTGTACCCCGGGGCGCGGCCGACAAACACGACGGCGGGGTCCGCCTGTCCCAGATTCGGCTCGAAGCTGGCGCGCGGCAGCGGCCCGATGGCGGTCGGCGCCGAAGCGGCGCATGCCAGTGCGGCAGCCGCCGAAAGAACGCAGAAAACTTGTCCGAGCCTCATGATATGCTCCTTGGCGCAATGCCACTCGCAGGCCCTGTGACTGGTCTGCCCCGCAGAGGCAAACCCAGAGAACCAGTGGCGCCATCGCGCTTTGACACTATTCCATCGGCTGGCAAGGCGGTGTTCATGAGGGGGCATCGACAGCGCATAGCCTGGCGGACGAATCTGTGGGGCGGTCCCCCTGGACCGCGCCGGGCCCTTTGGTCCGGCCTGGGCCGACGTGGACGTCGGCCCGCGGACCGGAGGTCCGCCCTACGAACCGCGGTCAGCCTGCCAGCCGGCGGAAGAAGTCCAGCGACTCCCTGGCGCATACCTCCCAGCGGTATCGCTCCGCCTGGGTCCTTCCAATCCGGCCGAGATCCTCGCGCTGCGTGGGCGACGAAAGCAGTTTCTCGAGGCCCGAGCGGATCTCCTCGAGGCTGCGCGGATCCACGAGCAGCGCAGCGCCAGAGGTGATCTCGGGCAACGAGGAGACGTTGGAAGTCAACACCGGCACGCCCGCCGCCATGGCCTGGGCCACCGGGAACCCGAAGCCCTCGTAAAGCGAAGGATAGACGAACACCGTCGCACCCGCGGTCAGTCCGGGCAAGTGCGCCTCGGCCACGTAGCCGAGATAGCGCACGCTGGAAGAACCGGACCGAAGACGATCCAGGGTCGCCTGGTTGCGCCACCCGGCGGGTCCCGCCACCACCAGGTCGAACTCCTGGCGCATCGAAGCGCCGAGTCCGGCCCAGGCATCGAGCAGCGCGCCGAGGTTTTTCCTGGGCTCGATTGTGCCCACGAACAGCGCGTAGGGGCGCGCCAGGCCGTACTTGCCCCGCGCGGCGCTCACAGCTTGCGGAGGCACGCGAAAGAACGGATCGGGGATGCCGGGGTAAATGACGGCGATCCTCTCGGGCGGCAAGCGCAGGGTCCGAATGGCGTCCTGGCGGCTGCTCTCGGAAATGGCGATCAGGCCGGTGGCGCGCGTCATGATGCGCTCGCCGAACCACCGGACCGCCTTGGCGTTCGCGGGGGTGTGCACCTCCGGCATGAGCCAGCAGGTCATGTCGTAGATGGTCGCGGTAAGCAGCGCGCCGCGCGGAGGGTTGCGCAACATGTGCGAGGCGTGGAAAACGTCGGCGCGGGCGGACCAGGGCAGGCGCGAGAGATTCAGAAAATGGAGGACGGCCAGGCCCGTGGCCGTAGCTCCCAGGCCGGCAACCGAGCGCTCGTGGTCCAAGCCGCCGAACGAAGAGGAGAAAGGGAAGGTGGCGATCGAGTCGCTCCCAGCCAGCGCGCGCAGGTGCGAAATCCAGTGGTAGACGTAGTTCTTGACTCCGGCGCTGCGCAGCAGCAGAGGAGTGGCGTCGATCGAGATGCGCATGGCTCAAGGCCGCCGTGCGCGCGCCGCCACCGCCGGCTCGCGATTCGAGAACAGCGACTTGCCGCCGCTGGCCCGCACCAGGTGCAGGCTGGCGCAGCCGACCAGGGCCTCGATCCGCGGAATGGCCTGGTCTTCGACCACCAGGTAGTACGTCGCGGGGCTGCGCCAGAGCCGCCCCAGGTCCGCGTCGCCGATGAACACCCGCGGGGCGTTGGGCGCGTAGGATCCGTACTCCAGGTTGTTGACGCGGCCGTTCAGCAGGAGCGCGTCGTAATTGGTATAGAAGATCATCGATGAGAAGGTGTAGTACTGATCTCCCAAGATCAGGCGGCCTTGCGGAGCGCGCTTCAGCGCCTCGGCCAGCGGCCGCGAGGACATATACGGATCGAAGACCACCAGCGCCAGGCGCGCGGCCTGGAAGAACATCACCATCATCAGCGCCAGCGAGAATACGGCACGCTTCTCGCGCAGCGCCCAGGCGCCTAGCGCGCCCGCCAGGAAGGCCAGCGCGGCCCAGCCCAGAGGCGCGCGCAGATAGGCGAGCGAATTCAGAGTCAGGTCCGCCGCATGCCCTAGCGACAGGGTGTACAGATCGGGGTTCCGGTTCAGCGCGGCCGAGATGTCGCCGGGCGTGGGCAAGTTCCAGACCCGGATCAACAGCGCGCCCGAGACCACGGCGGCAACCGAAGCGATCGCGGCCGCGGTCCGGACGCCCGCCCGGACCCACCCGCCCCGGGCTGCGATGGCGCAGCCCAAGAGCAGCGCGACGGCCGGGTAGATGGGCATCGAATAATACTCCTGCGTGGTCGAGAAGCTGAAGAAGACCAGCACAAACCCGATCCAACAGAGCGCCAGCAGGCGAGCCCGCCCGGCTCGGCCGCTGGGCCGGTAACTCATCCGTACCAGCGCCGGGAAATGCACACTCCAGGGGAAGAACCACAGCAGATGGAACAGCCAGAAGTACAGCCGCGGCACGGTGTTGTAGTCCCGCGGGTAGCGCAGGTTCAGGAAACGGAGCAGGTGCTCGTTGATGAAGTAGAACCAGAAGAACCCGCGATACTTGCCTGGCTCGGAGTGCATCGTGAAGTCGAAGTAAGGTGGATTGCGCAGCGTGGCCAGCACGTGCCAGGGGGCGGCGATCAGCAGGAAGACGAGCAGGCCCGCGAAGGGGTGGATGCGCCGCCAGGTACGGCGCGCGAACAACTGGCGCGAGAACAGCAGATAGAAGAATGCAGCGCCGGCGGGGAACAGAATGCCGATCAGCCCTTTCAGCAGGACGGCGGCGGCGAGGCTGGCGGCCATCATCCCCGCCCACCGGCGGGGATGCGGCTCCCGGTCGTCGAGCGCGCGCAGCAAGGCCCACAGCGCCAGCGCGATGGCCAGCGTGAGGACGACGTCCGGGATCAGAACGCGCGTGAACAGAAACAGGCCCACGCAGGTGGCCAGCGCCAAGCCGGCATAGAAACCCGCCCGGAGTGAGAACGCCCAGATGCCGAAGCGGAACACCAGCCAGCAGAGCAGAATGGCCGAGAGGGCGAGGGGAATCCGGGCGGCCCAGTCGTGCACTCCGAAGATCATGAAGGACACGGCCGTCATCCAGTACTTGCCCGGCGCCTTCTCCAGGTACGGAACGCCATCCAGGCGCGCGGTCACCCAATCGCCGCTGCGCAGCATGTTCCGCGCAATCTGGGCCTGCACGGAGTCTACGTCGTCCATCAGCGAGGGAGGACTGAGGATTCCGGTAAGGAAGATGGCGGCGGCAACCAGGACGACGGTCAGCTCGCAACGGCGCTGAGCGCGCGCTCGCTGGCGGGCGCCAGTTCGGCCGGCGCGGTCTGGATGCTCCATCGCTTCATCCAGAGGAACAGGATCAACAACCCCCATAGTTGAAATCCGAGATTAACACGGCGTTCGAGGTGCTGGCGGAGCATTTCCTCGATTCGCCCGGTGTCGAAAATCCCCGTGCGCGCGATTGTGCCGGGGGTGAGCGTGTCGAGCAGGATGGGCCGCAGCACGCCCCGCAGCCACTCGTGCGCGGGAATGTCGAAGCCCTCCTTCTTGCGATGGAGAACGGAGGTGGGGAGCTTGTCGCGCATCAACTCGCGCAGCAGGTATTTCTGCCGTGAGCCGCGTATCTTCAGGCGCGCGGGCAGGGAAGCGGCGAACTCGGCGATCCGGTGGTCCAGGAACGGCGGCCGGACCTCGAGGCTGTGCGCCATGCTCATTCGATCGCATTTGTAGAGAATGTCGTCGGGCAGGTAGTAGGACTGATCGAAGCACAGATAGCGGTTGAGAAACCCCGCGTTCCGGTCCAGGGGAAGCGTCTCGAACAGCGAGGCCAGGCCGTCGCACTCCGGAGCCAGGAAGAACCTGCGCTTCTGGGCGGAAGAGAAAGCTCCGTTCCAGTAACAGTGGGCGTCGTCGGGCTCCAGCAGCGAACCCTCCAGGAACCGCTTCAGCTTGTACCCGAAACCGATTTTCTCGTCGGAGACCGGCCAGAGGCCGCACAGCCGGGCGGCGGCCCGGCGGGGCGCGGCGGGCAGGTGCGCCAGCCAGCGCGCAAAGGAATCCGCGCGATAGGTGACGTAACCGCCGAACAGCTCGTCGGCGCCCTCGCCGCTCAGCGCCACGGTGACCTGCTGGCGGCTGAGCCGGGAAAGGAACCAGACCGGCAACGCGCCCGCATCCGCGCTGGGCTCATCCGAGTAATAGACCAGTTGCTCGAGGGCCCCGGGAAGATCCTGGGTGGGATTCAGGTCGAACTCGTGGTGATCGGTGCCGTAATACGCGGCGACCTCGCGGAAGTAACGGCTCTCATCGAAACTGCGGCCCGCAAACGAAACCGAAAACGTCTTCAGGCGCGATGGGCTCGCCGCGGCGGCGTAGTGCAGGATCGTCGAGGAGTCCAGACCTCCGCTGGCCCATATCCCCAGCGGCACGTCCGAGATGAGGTGCTCGCGGACAGATTCCCGCAGCAGCCGGTCTAGCTCCTCTTTAGCCGAGTCCAGGGTCCAGTGCGCCTGCGGCTGCATCTCGAGCCGCCAGTAAGGGGCCCAGGACACCTCGCCGTCGCGCCATTCGAGCCAGTGGCCGGGAGGCAATTTGCGAATGCCCTCGACCAGCGTGTTCGGGCCGGGCACGTAGTTGAGCGACAGGTAATGGTTGAGCCCGGCCAGGTCCAGGTTCCGCTCCACTTCCGGGTTCCCCAGGATGGCCTTCAGCTCGGAGCCGAAGTAGAGGTCGGGGCCGCGCCGGTGGATGTACAGGGGCTTGATTCCCAGCCGGTCCCGGGCCAGCACAAGCCGCCGGCGCGACTCGCTCCACAGCGCGACGGCAAACATCCCGCGCAGCCGCGAAAAGCACTCCGTATCCCACTCCAGGAACGCGTGCAGGACCACTTCGGTGTCGGATCGCGAATGGAAGCGGTGGCCGCGGCGGCACAGATCTTCCCGCAGTTCCGCGAAGTTGTAGATCTCGCCGTTGAAGACGATGGTCGAGTCGCCGTCGTCGCTGGTAATGGGCTGGTCGCCGCCCGCGACGTCGATGATGCTCAGGCGGACCGCGCCCAGGGACACCACCGCCGACTTATAGACGCCTTCGCGATCCGGCCCGCGGTGGGCCAGTGAATGCGTCAGTTCCCTGATTCGATAGGGATCAGGTACACGATTCCTGTGGGTAAAACCCGCAATGCCGCACACCGATCACGTCCCCGTGGCTCCCTTCCCCAAGGAAGCCCTCACCTCAAGTCATGGGCCGCCCCGGCACGGGCCTCGGGCGGCGCAGACTCACCCAAATCTAGATCGGGGCAATCATAGCACAGAAGAGCTTACGGCTCCAAACTCGGATCGCTCCCCGGTTCGCGTGCCATCACCCCGGCCACTGCCAGTCCCGAATCTCCGGGAGGTCGTCTCCATGCTCGGAGATGTAGAGCTTGCTCTCGATGAGCCGGTTGCGCAGCAACTGCTTCTGGTGCGCCGCCGCCCCTTGCAGCTTCGGAACGCGGTCGATGACGTCCATCGCCAGGTGGAATCGATCCAGCTCGTTCAGGACCGTCATGTCGAACGGCGTAGTGGTGGTGCCCTCTTCCTTGTAGCCGCGCACGTGCAGGTTGTCGTGGTTGTGGCGGCGGTAGGTGAGCCGGTGGATCAGCCACGGGTAGCCGTGGAAGGCGAACACGGTCGGCTTGTCGGTGGTGAAGATCGAGTCGAATTCCTTGTCGGCCAATCCGTGGGGGTGTTCGGAAGAGGGCTGAAGGGTCATGAGATCCACCACATTGACGACGCGGATCCTCAGCTCCGGCAGGTTCCGGCGGAGGAAATCGACCGCGGCGAGCGTCTCCAGGGTGGGGACATCGCCCGCGCAGGCCATCACCACGTCGGGCTCGGCGCCCTGATCGTTGCTGGCCCAATCCCAGATGCCGACACCCGCCGTGCAGTGCCGGATCGCCGCTTCCATATCCAGCCATTGCAGGGCCGGCTGCTTGCCCGCGACGATCACGTTCACGTAATGCCGGCTGCGCAGGCAGTGGTCCGCCACCGAGAGCAGGCAGTTGGCGTCCGGAGGCAAGTAGACGCGCACGACATCGGCCTTCTTGTTGACGACGTGGTCGATGAAGCCGGGATCCTGATGGCTGAACCCGTTTTGATCCTGCCGCCAGACGTGCGAGGTCAGCAGGTAGTTCAGGGAGGCGATGGGCCGGCGCCAGGGAATGTGCCGCGTCACCTTGAGCCACTTGGCGTGCTGATTGAACATCGAATCGACGATGTGGATGAACGCCTCGTAGCAGGAAAAGAAACCGTGGCGCCCCGTGAGCAGGTAGCCCTCCAGCCAGCCCTGGCACATGTGCTCGCTCAGCACCTCCATGACCCGGCCATCCGGCGCCACGTGATCGTCGGTCGGCAGGATTTCCGCCGTGGAGACCCGGTCGGTGACCTCGAACACGGCGCCCAGCCGGTTGGAGGCCGTCTCGTCCGGCCCGAAGATCCGGAAGTTGCGCGATTCCAGGTTGAGCTTTAGAACATCGCGCAACATGCTCCCCAATACCCGCGTCGCCTCGGCGCTCACCGCGCCGGGCTTGGGGACGGCGACGGCGTAATCGCGAAAGTTGGGCATCCGCAGGTCCAGGAGCAGCCGTCCTCCGTTGGCGCGCGGATTGGCCCCCATGCGGCGATCTCCTTTGGGCGCCAGCTCGGCCAGCTCCCCAATGAGCGCGCCGTTCTCGTCGAACAGCTCGTCCGGGCGATAGCTCTTCATCCAGTCTTCCAGGATTTTCAGATGTTCCGGCTTGGCCGCAAAATCGGTGACCGGCACCTGGTGCGCCCGGAAGGTGCCCTCGACAGGCAGCCCGTCGACCACTTTCGGGCCGGTCCAGCCTTTCGGCGTGCGCAAGATGATCATGGGCCACGGGGCGCGGTGCGAGAAGCCGTTTTCCCGGGCCTCCTTCTGAATCGCCCGAATGTCGGCGAGCGCCGCCTCGAGCGTGCCCGCCATCAGTTGGTGCATCGGCTCGGGATCGCTCCCCTCGACGAAGTACGGTTTGTAGCCGTATCCCGTGAACAGATCCGCCAGCTCCTCGCGGGGGATGCGCGCCAGAACCGTGGGCCCGGCGATTTTGTAGCCGTTCAGATGCAGGATCGGGAGCACTGCGCCGTCCCGAACCGGATCGAGAAACTTGTTGGAGTGCCAACTGGTGGCCAGCGGCCCCGTTTCCGCCTCTCCGTCGCCGACCACGCAGCACAACAGCAGATCGGGGTTGTCGAAGGCCGCGCCGTAGGCGTGCACCAGCGCATAGCCCAACTCGCCGCCTTCGTGAATCGAACCGGGCGTTTCCGGTGCGACGTGACTGGGAATGCCGCCGGGAAAAGAGAACTGCTTGAACAGCCGCTTCATTCCTT
>Ga0187850_10004579_pt1 | contig 10911 bp, 21 predicted proteins | sample June2016WEW_4_15_FD_132436 | JGI IMG/M metagenome (GOLD analysis project Ga0187850, IMG submission 132436) | Peatland microbial communities from SPRUCE experiment site at the Marcell Experimental Forest, Minnesota, USA - June2016WEW_4_150 | ecosystem: Environmental > Terrestrial > Soil >... | reverse complement strand
TCCCCGGCGATCCGCCGAGCGACGATACGCACCGGGCGCATCTCTGCTACCGTGCAGCCTCGGGGGAGGATATAAACGGCCCGTGGTCGGCGAATGTGTTCGGCGACATCTTTCTCTATTGCGCGTTCATCCCGCCGGGGGCGACCTGATGATCAAACTGTTTTCCGCGTTCACTGTCCTGCTCGCGCTCGCTTCGCCAGCCGCAGCCTCAAACCGCAGCGGCCACGGCGCGGCGGTCCTCGTCTGGCGCGGGGGCTCAGACGTTGGCGCCGTCGCGGCGCGCTACGTCGGCTCGGGCAAGTTCACGCAGCTTCCCGGCGCCTGGTGCGCCGACGCGGTCTCGGCGTGGCTGCGCGCCACCGGCCGGCCGCCGCTCGCCAACCGCATGGCGGCGAGCGCGCTGAGCTACGGACCGCGCAGTAATGGCGCGCCCGGCGACCTCGCCGTGTTTGTCGGCCGACGCGGATACGCCTATCATGTCGGCGTCGTCGTCGCCGATCTCGGCGATTCAGTCGAGGTCGTCTCGGGGAATTGGGGTCATCGCGTCGGGCGGGCAATCGTCTCGCGGCGAGGGCTGGTGTTCATACGGAGAATGTGAAGATGACCGGATTTGCAGGATTCGATCGGTCCGAATACCCCGGCGACGCGGCTATGAAATGGCTGCTCGCCAATACGAATCTGCGCTGGGCAGGGTTCTATCTGTCGCCAGCGCCGAGCCATCAGGACCCGTCGTGGATGAAGGCTGCGGAGGGTCATGACGGCCTCGCCGGCTGGGGCCTCGCGCCGATCTTCGTTGGTCAGGAGACAATCGGGCCGGGTTCGCATCTCGTCACGGCGGCGCAGGGCAAGATTGACGGCGTGGCGGCGTGCGCGCTGATGACGCAGGCAGGCTTCGACGCCGGATCGTTTGTCTATCTCGACCTGGAGAATGGGCCGCCGTTCGGCCTGGAGCAACAGGGCTACGTCGGTGCATGGGTGGATGCGGTCGTCGCTGGCGGCTTCGGGCCGGGCGTCTACGCATCGTTTATGTTCGCCGCCGCCGTGAAGGCGCTGCGACCGAACGCCCGTATTTGGGCATTTCACGTCCGCACGACCTCGCCTCACTCCGTCACAGGCTCGACCTTCGCCAATCCTGATCCAACGACTAGTGGATTTGCTGGCGCGTCGATCTGGCAGCACGACGACGAGGCGCGCATCTATTGCCCCGTCATGCCGAACAACCTTCTCGCCTGCGATCTCGATAGCGCGGCGATGGAAGACCCGAGCGCGCCAACGATCGAGCCGAGCGCGGCATGACCTCCCCGCTCATCTTCCTCGCTGTGGCGGCGCTAGCCATTGTGTCCTATCTTGCCGGACGATCGGCGCAGATGCGGAGCAACGCTGCGACTGACGCGAAGCTGCGGGGCGAAATCACGCTGATGGCGAAGGCCATCGCAGAGGCGATCGAGACGAAGTGAACCGCGCGTGGCGGATTCCGCTGGCGGGATGATTTCTCGCAAATTCTTGACTAAAGGAGACGCATATGGACTTCTCGAAATTCAACACGTCGAACATCAAGGCTGTGGCGAACGTCGTCATCGCCATCGCGGCGCTGTTCCTGTCGGGCGCCATCAGCTTCCCACCGGGGACTTCCGAGGCGGCGAAGCAGACGATTCTGGCGTGGGACGCCTGGATTCTGGCGATCGTCGCAGCGTTGAATGGCATCCTGCACTTCATGCCGGACTTCACGGTCCCGACCACCAAGGTCATCCCGCCCGTCGCCAAGGCGCTGCTAGTTGGCTTGCTGTTTGCCGGCGCGCTGACGCTCGGTGCGCCACAGGCTCGCGCCGCCGGAAAGTCGGATACCCCGCCGGCGCCAACGAGCCAGATTATCGACCCGCTCGGCCTCGGGACGAAGCTTTCAGGAACGTCGCTGGCGACAGGCGACGCGCCCGACCTCTTCACGGCGGTCGTCAACTACTTTCAGCAGGGCATCGACTCGGCGGAGACGCTATCGCTCGCCGTCCCATCGATCCAAGACGGCAACGGCCATGACTGCGCGGTCGCCGGCCAGACGCTCATGTCGGTTCTCAAAGTCCACCCGAAATTGATCTCCGGCCACGCCGCCGAGGACGTGGAGGGCTTGCGCATCACGATTGCCGCATTCCATCAGATTTGCGACAACGCGGCTTGCCGGCAGATCTTTTCGGAAGCCTCCAACGCCATCGCGACGTTGGGCATTGGGATCACGGTTCCGGTGTTCCCGGCATTTTGCGCCAAGCTGCCTGCGGTCGCCATCGTTCCGCCGACAACCCCTGTGACAGCGGCTACGCCAACCGCCACGCCCGCTCCAACGCCTTCGGCACAGTAATGCTCAGCCACCAGCAAATCTGCGCGCTCGTCGGCCAGTCCTACGGCGTTCCCGCAACGTGGCAATGCGGCAACGACGTGCGCGCAGTTGGGACGCAGGTGGGCGATGAATTTGTAGTCGCTGTCCCCGGCACGGTCAACCTCGCGCAATGGATGATCGACTTCTCAGCGTGGCCAAAGGTGTTCCCCTATATCGGGACCTACCACGAAGGATTCGGGTTGTGGGGCTTGAAACTCGCTGCGCTCGTGCTGCCTGCGCTGCCCGCTAGTGGGCGCATCGTCTTTGCCGGGCATTCCCTCGGCGGGGCGCTCGCCTTGGTGCTAGCGGCCTGCTATGCCGCACAGCGAGGCAAGTGCGCACCGATGCGGGTTATCGTGTTCGGCTGCCCACGCGGGGCGTTCATGGGCAACATGGTGGCCGGGCCGCTGGTCCGCTCGGCGCTGGAGCTGGTTGAGTACCGCAACCATGGCGACCCGGTCCCCAACGTGCCGCCGTGGCCGACGTGGAAACACGCGACCAAAGGAACCTACCTCGGCTCGCCGGTTCACGATCTCGTCGGGACGATGGCCGACCACGCAATCACGCTCTACCAGAGCAACGTGAGGCTGATTGAATTGCAAGGGCCGAGGGTGTAGCGATGACCGATTCATTAGATGTGAAAATCGCCCGCCTTGAGGAAAAGCTTGCCGCGATCGAACAAAAGGTCGATTTCAACGCTCAGCTAGCAACAACAAACGACATCCGAGCGCAGGCGAATGACGAAATCGCCCGCCTCCACAATAAGGAGGTTCTTGGAAAGCTCGCTTCGCTGATCTCAATCACGGACGAATGGCGTGGCGTCCGCAAGGCCCTGTCTACAATGGGGGCCATCCTCGTCGGCTGCGGGGCAATCGCCGGCGGCATCGCACATTATCTATGGAGCAAGGTCCCCTAGCTACCCGTTCCGCGCGTATGACGGCAGCGATGATTTCCTCGGAACAGCGGGGATCGTCGGTATAAACCATGCCTATCCGGTTTTCACCCATTGCCGCTAAGGCTTGATCGTCTTCATTTCGGTTTCAAGATTGTCGAGCGCGCCGCGAACGTCGATCATCTCGCGTTCGATCCATTGACGGTTTGTCTCTTGCTGAGAGAGGGGAAGTTCTGGATTGAAGCTGTTGATCCCCCAGCGGATAGTCTTGCCTAGTGCCGCGCTCAGCTCACCCATTTCCTCGACGGCTTTGCCGACCGCGAATAGAAACCCTGGTCGCATGTATTTTGAGTCAGTCATCAACATCTAGCTCCGTTGGGCGTTAACCGGATAGGCACGGTTCATTATATTCGTTGTTCATGTCTTTGCCTTCTGATTTCGTCGAGGATGGTGCGGGCGCGTCGAAGGTCACCAACGACCACCTTGGCGGTGGAGTCGCTTGGCCAACCATGCGTGTGATAGACCAGATCGTTGTCATCACTGGCATGTAGTATCGTGCCAGACACAGTCTTATCCTCGTCCAGAATGCCGATCGGCAATTTCGCGAAGGGCATCAGTGCCTCCGCCGCCTTATCCAGCAGAGCGCGGGCTGTGGATAGCTCGGCGCGGAGAGCGGAGATGATGGCGTCGCGGGAGTCGATTGGTGCAACGTAATCAGGCAGATTCTCGAAGTCGGTTATTTCGCTCATCTTCTCATCCCTTCCTGATGGCGGCGGCGAGAGGTAGCGGCCCGGCGCATGTACATTGCGCCGGGCCGCAGTTTGTCAGCCGTGCGGCTGCTCGGCGCCGGCCGATGCGGTAGTGGCGGCCCCGCTATGAGCCTCGCCAGCGGCCTTCCCTGTCGATTTGCGTGCGCCATTGCGCAAGGCGCGATCGACGGCGATGTTGATCGGCGGCCCCTTGGGCAGCACTTCCTCGTCAGCGAGCGCCGGGTCAAGACTGGCCGGCTCGCGACCGGCGATCTGGCCGAGCAGGTCGGCGATCTGCCAAGTGATCGCCGCATCGCCGGCCGAGGGCAGCGCGCGCTTGGCGTGGCGCCGGCGCACGAACTCGGTGACGAGCTGCGCCAGGGCGCGGCGCTCGTTCAGTTGGAGCGCCTGGGCGCTGGATTCGATCACGGCGTCACGCACGTCGTTTTCAAGCTCGTCATCGTCGACTCGCTTGCCGGCGGCGAGCGGATCAGCGCCGCGGCCGGAAATCTCGCCGGCGCGAAATGCAGGATGGATTGCAGGGCGCTCCATGGACATGGGGATTTTCCTTTCATCAGCGGCTTAACAACCAATAGGCGACGAGAACGAAGCCGCACGTTCCGCCGAAGATCACCACGCCGTCGATCATGTCTTGGGCGAGGGAGAGGATTTTGCGCAGCATGGGGCGGCCCCTTCGTGGCTCGGTTTGACCGTCCTTGACACTACGAGCGGAAAGTTAACGAAAGGTTGCTCCAGCGGCCAATCGGCACAGAAAGGCACAGCGCTGACGTCTCCGGTCGGATGGAACCAGCGGCCAGATTCAGCGTCGAGGAAGATGATCGGCATTGTCTTGCTCGCTCTTAGGAAGGGGCGGAAACTTGGCGATTTGCCGTCGCCATTTCGACGTTACAACGATGGGATGTTGAATTTCCCAGCGTCCCCATAGAATTCCACCAGGATGTTCGCGGTGGGGCGCGCCATGATCGATGATGAGTTGGTCGCCGTCGCGGTAGACCTTCGGGTAGGAATCCGAGGTCATATCTCGATCCCTCCGAAGCCGCGCGCAAAAATTGGCGTGCCGTCAAGTTGACGCATTGGTTGTCCTGGAACGGCCTCGCAGATTAGCGTGTTGGCTAATTCGAGCAGCACGTCGGCGTGGCATGGCACGGCAACACCGTTTTTATGAATTTCACACCAGCAGGCGAGATTCTTGCCGCGAAGCGTTAGAAGGTTGTCGAGCGCGAAGTCGTTTTTCTCCAGCGAGAGCGTCAGTTCGGCGCGAAATAGGGCGACGGCCTCGGCGGCATTGCGCACTGGCCGATCATCCCCTATGCGCGCTGGCTCACCGATCACAAACGGATTACCGAACTCTCCGGGCCGCGTGACCTTGACCGCCGGAAGTCCATTGGTTGCGAGCGATAGAGCTTGCAGATTAAAGCCCTTGCGGCGCGAAAGTTGAAGACGAACTGGACGTATCACATAGACCTCCCAGTCACAGGATTGCGCCGCGGCAACGCCGGCAGCGCGCTTTTGTCAATCCGCTCGGCGCCGACGCGGGGCGGCTTGGCGAACTTGCGAAAGCCGGCAGAGCGCAGTTGGAACGCGCCGGCCGGTTTGATTCCATAGTGGCGGATTTTCTGATTCTTCGCCTTGTTGATCCGCCGCATGTCGTCGAGGTCCTTGGCCTCGGCACATTCGACGTGGACGAGGCCGCGATTCTTGAAGGCATTGGAGCCGCCGAGGCCCAGGGCGCGCAGATGTTCGTCGCGATAGGACTCGTCGGGCAGCAGCGGCTCGCCGCACAAGGGGCAGGCATGCTTTTGCAGTTCGAGCAGGCCAAGCACTTGGCGCGCCGTCAGTCGTGCGCCGCGCTCGGTTGTGCCGATGGGGCGAACGTAGCTCATGGCTCCGGTATCCTCGGGATGATGACCTCGGGCGGATAGACATGGAACCACCAGCCGGATTCTCCCTTGCCGTCGAGCCGCTTGGCAAGGATGATATGCCATTGGCCCGATCCGACAGGCCACTCGAAGCGAGCCGCCAGTGCCCCATGAGCGGACGCGCTGCGGCCTAGCATCGTGATCGGCGCGCTGATAGGCAGCGTCATGCAGACATGGGGCTTGGTGGTCATGCCTCACCCCTCCTTCGATGCTTCGGCTGCCAATCGCTCGGCTCGCGCGCGCTCGCCTTTGGCCCGACCTTCCTCGGCCAAAAGCTGATTGTGCCGGTTCTTCAAATCCTTGGCGGCGATGCGCCAGCGGATCAGCGCGCCAATCATGCCGTTGCGCTTTTCCTGCGTGTAGTCCGTCTTCCATTGGAGTAGCGCCTCGATCCGGATCTGCTGGTCGGCGGCGACGGAGATCAACTCCATGATCTCGGCGCGATCGGTCATCTTGCTGACCTCGGCGCGATCTGGCGCCCACGGCTGCGGATGATAGGTGGATTCGTCGTTCATGATTGCTGCTTCCCCTTTGTGATGACCCTCTCGCCGATTGCTCCCGGCCCATCGATCGCCCGCCAGACCTCGCGTTCGAGCGCCTCCTTGCCGACGCCAATAATCCAACGGCTGCAAATTACATCAAGCATCGCTTGAAAAATCCTCTGAAATTCGTCCTGCGACAATGCGGCGAAGCTGATCGACAGCGGCAGCATCACGACCTCGCCGGTGTCGGGAAAAACCAAGGTCTGACAATGGCCTATGGCGATCTTGGTCGCGTCGCTTGCGGCTTCCAGCGTCGGGAACTGCGCATGATCCACCAGAAGCCGCATCAATCCCCAAAAGAGTCGAAGTTGCTTGATAGACCTCGGCTTTGAGAATCGACCGACGAACTCCTCCCCCTCCTTCAACCCGCGCAGCATCGCCTCGGCGATGTCATTCGCCGGGCGGATTGCAAGCCCCCATCGCTTCCAGACGGCGACAGGGGCATCTCGTTTAGTCGTTGGGAGTTTCACAGCACCGCGACTCTATCGTCGATCATTGCCTTCAAGCCGCCAAGCTGATTGGCGGTGAACGTCGCCTCGAACGGCTCGACCATCTTGGCGTAGACCGCCTGGGCTTCGTCGGCCGTCTTGACGTCTTGGAGCGCCCGATAGAAGGAATCGGTCAGCTCTTTGTAGGTCGGACGGGGCGGAGGCTTGGGCGCGCCAATGGGCGCAGCGTCATCGGGAGCGTTGATATCTCTGCTGCGCCCCGTGAATGCGGTCTTCATCTCGATCCAAAGCGGATCGGAATTGCCGAGGAAGAAATCGCCGAAACTCTCGCGATGAGCGTCCCACCATGTCGCCATTTCGGCGGCCGTCGTCATCTTGGCGAACTCGCGCTTGGCGCGGTCCACATAGGCGCGGGCGGCATCGGCGGTGTTGCGCGAATCGTCATGGACGTCGCGATCAGTCGATGCGGGAAGCGGGCGCTTCGGTTCGTCATCGACGCCTTCCTCGTCGCCTGTCGGCACCTTAAAAAGGTCGCGGAGTAGGTACTTGCCGATGAATGACTGCGCCGAGGCGTAGGCTTGCGCGCCGTTGGCCGGAACCTGGATCGATCGTGGAATCGGGCCAAACTGCGCGCCGCTCGCGTGGTAGATATAAATGTCGTAGGTCGCCAAAAGCCAGACCGACACCTTCGTCTTGCCGTAGTCGTCGGTCGTCTCGCGCTTGTCGACGACCATCGACGCCTCGAAGGGCAGGGTGAAGATTCCTGCCTTCGCCATCAGCGGACCAACCGCCTCGTAGAACTGGTTGACCGACGTGTAGTTGTATTTCTGGAACTTGTTCTCGCCTTCCTTGCCGAGCGTCTTGATCTGCCCCATGACCTCGACGATCGCCTTGGCGATCTCGGGAGGCATGGCGGCGCGCTTGGGGGTTTCCGATGGCATTGGCGCGGGACCGGCGCCATCGGGGACATAGAAACTCACAGCGTCGTCGCCTTCGGGCGTATCGCGCCGCCACTTGTCTCTGCCTGTCGTTTCCATGATCAAATGGTCCTTTCCTCGATTTCCGACACGCCGTCGGGCAGATTCTTGTGCAGCGCCTTGTAGGCGCGGGCGGATTTGAGAATGCCCTCGCGAATGTCGTCGGTGACGCCAAGACAGGCCAATGCCTTGGCGGCGTCGTCGAGGACCAGCGTCTTCTTGGTCCGCAGCCCGGCCGCGCGCGTGAACCCGCCACCGATGCGGACATGCGAATCACGCTCGGCGCGATCGGCCTGCCGCTCGGCGCTCTTGAAGGCGTCGAAGGCTTGGTCCGCCTGTTCGGTCGCCGCGCCAACGTCGACGACCTCCCCGACGGCGGCATTGTCCATCGCCTCTTTCTCGCGGGCCTCGGCCTCGCGCGCCAGCCGTTCGGCTTTTGCGGCCTCGCACGCCAGCCGTTCGGCCTCTGCCTTGCGCTTGGCTTCCTCGGCGAGCGCGTAGTCGGTCAGGCGCTTCTTGATGATGTCAACCAGGGTGTTCAGCGCCTCGCGCGGCCGGCGGAAGATGTCATTGATGTTGGCGACCTCGGCGTTGAGCGGGTCGACCTTGGCCCGCCGGGCCGCTTCCAGGTCGGCGACGGTCGCCTTCCCGCGATCCAAAACCAACTTTGCCTGACGGGCGGCGGTCTCATCGACGATCGCCGGATTGTCCGACAGAAACGAGTTGATCGCCTTCCACTGATCGCGGGCCATCTCGATAGCGGACGGTGGATTGTTGGCGCCAGGCTGCTGGCTTGCCGGGCCGGGAAGTGGCAGGCTGTCGTCTAGCGGTGCATACTGTGTCATGTCGTTTCCCCTCGATTGAGGAAATCCACATTAGCCGAACCGCGCAGCCTTGGCAATGTCAAATCGGTATAGCCAGCATTTTCTAGGCGAATTTCGGCCTTGCGCAACAAAGTCGGCATGGTATAAGATCGCCCAATGCGTCTGACCGAATACCTCCGCCGCCAGAAAATGAGCCAAAGCGCCTTCGCGCGAAAGCTCGGAATGGCCCAGCCTACCGTCAATCGCTACTGTCTTGGCGAGCGCGTTCCCATTCCAGAAATGCTCGTCAAGATCGAGCGAATCACCGGCGGCATGGTGCGCGTCGAGGACTTCGTGAAGGCGACGCGCCAGCGCGCCAAGCACGCTCAGCAAGAAGGGGCCGAAGCATGAAAGGGATCAAGGACGCCAACAAGATCATTGGCTTGTTGGAAGACGGCGACCTATCCGCCGATCTGTCGAAGGAGATCAAGGCGACGCTCGACGCACTGCGCGAACAGGCGGGCGCGAAGGGCAAGATCAAGGGCAGCGTCACGTTGTCGCTGTCGTTCGAGGTCGACGGTTCGGCGGTCGAGATCGCCGCTGACATCAAGTGCAGCGTGCCGCGGCCGAAGCGCGGGACCAGCTTCTTCTTCCTGACGGAAGATGGATTATCAACTGAGCACCCGCGCCAGCAGAGCCTCTTTGAGGAAGAAGCCGCCCGGCGCGGCTCGGCTTCCTAACCGCCTAATCCGCCGGATCAACCAAGGGGTTCAGACACATGGCAGAGAATGCGAAAGACGTCGGCCTGACGGGCTCGGCGATCAAGGAAGTGCGTAAGCTGGCAGACGAGGCAAGCGGCGTGCAAATTGGGTCACCGCTGACCTCGCCGGACGGCACCGAATTCATATTCGGCTCCAAGCCAGCCGGCGACGGGAGGGTCGAGACGTTCTCGCTTAAGCCGTTCGTCGACGAATGGCGGGAGAACCCGAAGCGCCGCAAGGGCAACGCCCAAGCTGACACGCTGGCCTCATTCATCGATCTGGTAAACCGCCACAAGGATACCGACTCGGTCGTCTTCGCCGGCTTCACGTCATCGGCGCCGTGGCTGCAGGCGGTCATCGACTATCACACGTTGGAGCGCACGCCGCGTTGGCTCGTCCACCGCATCTTCTACAAGTTCCCGATTTCCGACGAGTTCAAAGCCTGGAACGCCGCTGACGGCAAGGCGATGCAGCAGGCCGAATTCGCTGAGTTCATCGAGGAACGCATCCCCGACTTCACGAGCGCCGATCATGACGAGGCCAATCTCTACGAAGCCATCATGCAGACCAAGTTCGGCGCGCCTTCGAAGCTGATGGAACTGTCCCGCGGCATGCAGGTCTCCGTCAACTCCGTGGTCAAGGAAGCCCTGACGCTGCAATCGGGCGAAATGCAGGTCCAGTACGAGGAAACCCACACCGACATCGCCGGCAAGCCGCTCAAGATCCCCGGCCTGTTCATGATCTCGATCCCGCTGTTCACCGCCGCCGAGCCGACGCGCCTGCCGGTGCGGCTGCGCTACCGCAAGGGGCCGGGTGGCCTGATGTGGTCATTCTCGATCTACCGCAAGCAGCAAGCGTTCCTCGCGGCGCTCCAGCGCGAGGCGGCGACCGTCCGGGAAGCCGTCAACCTGCCGGTCTACGAAGGCGCGCCCGAGACCGTATCGCCCTCGGCCTGATCGCCCCGCAACAATGAGGCAAGCGGCCCGGCCATAGCGCCGGGCCGATGGGGGCTGGGGGCAAGATGACGCAGAACACGTCTACGGCCGTGATGCAGAGGCGCGTCGCCGGGACCGATTGGCTCGATCGGCCGCTACGTTGACGAGTTCGCGTTCCGGCTGAACGAGGGCAACGTCAAGAACCATACACTTTCGCGGCTGCACAGTTTCGTCGTCGGCGTCGCCGGAAAGCGGCTGACTTACAAGGCGTTGACCGCATGAGAGAAAAGCCGGAAGTCCCGAAGGTCTTGGACGCGATGGCGAAGATTGTCTTGGCCTATCGTCCGAAGCCGCAGACCAAACCTGCAAAGAAACGACAGCGAAAGCGTCGAAAGTTAGAGAAAGCGCGTGACTGATTCGGCTCCGTTGTTTTTTGTCGGCCTGCATCACCCCGGCGTGGCGAGAGGGACGCAATGGAAATTCGGTTGAAGAGGC
>Ga0187850_10004574_pt1 | contig 10918 bp, 13 predicted proteins | sample June2016WEW_4_15_FD_132436 | JGI IMG/M metagenome (GOLD analysis project Ga0187850, IMG submission 132436) | Peatland microbial communities from SPRUCE experiment site at the Marcell Experimental Forest, Minnesota, USA - June2016WEW_4_150 | ecosystem: Environmental > Terrestrial > Soil >... | reverse complement strand
TGACGCGCATCCAGGAACACCGAGTCCTTCGGGAAGGTCACGTGCACCCGCGCATGCTCGACCTCGGCCAGCGCCAACACCGAGCGCTCCAGTTCTCCCTCGATCGCACGCCGGTAGTTGATCTGTTCGGTGAAATCCGTGATCCCGAAATTGGATTTGTCGAACAGTTCGAACCCTACCCGCCCGCTCTTGGGCAGTCCGGCGCCGGCCACTTGTAGGCGCGCTTCCGCCACCCGCTCCGAGGGAACCAGGATCGTGGTCCCGCTGTCGCTCAGACGGTACTCGGTTCCCGACTCGCGCAGTTTCTGCAACACTGCGTTGCCGTCCTCGGGCGCCAACCCGCTGTACAGCGGCCGGAAGTCCTGTTCTCGCTTCCAGTTCGTGAATGCGTACAGCCCGCCAATCACCAGCACCGCGGCGGCCAGGATGTAGACCCGCTGCCGGGTGTTCAGGCTGCCGAGGAGGTTCTTGATCTGGGTCATAAGCGCGCCAGGCTACATCTGCATCCGCATGACTTCCTGATAGGCCTGCACCACCTTGTTGCGGACCTCGAGGAACAATTCGAAAGCCAGTTCCGCGCGCTGCGTCGCCAGCACCGTTTCGTGCAGTTCCGCGTTCTCTCCGGCCAGAAACCGCTCCACGCTTTGACTCGCCGTGTTCCGCAGTTCCTCCACCCGGCCGATGGCGCTCTCGAGCACACTCTGGAAGTCTGCGGCCCGGCTGGTTCCGGTCGGACTCTGGATGATGGCCGGGCTGAGGCCGCCAGGGGAAATCGGACTGATCGGGGAAGACATCGGTGTTGTTCTTCCTAGCGCAGCAGGGCAATCGAGCTATGGATCAGCATGACAGCCGCATTAGTGCAAATGGGCTGCCAGAGAATATGGCTTGTGACATCAATTAGTTACGAGGATCTCGGCCGCCTGGAACGCCAAAATCCCGTCCGCGCGGCAGAAACCTGACCGGATCAGCCCCTCAGCCTTGCCTCATGCTCGGCCGTGCGCGTCACCCCATGTTCGCCTGAGCCGGGTCTGCTCCGGAGTCCAGCAGCAAGCGAACCGTTTTCTGGCTCCCCGACTGCGTGGCGAGCATCAGCAGCGTGCGCCCATTCCGATCGCGAACTCGCGCGTTCGCGCCCGCCTCCAGAAGAAGTTGCACTGCCGTCCAGTTTTCGGCAGCCGCCGCCCTGATCAACGGGTGCTGCCCGTCGCTGGTTGTCGCATTGGGGTTTGCGTTGGCTGCCAGCAGCATGCTCAACAGCGAGCCCTGGGAATCTTTCGCACTGGCCCACTCCAACGGGCTGATCCCTTCGGCATCCACCCGGTTCGCGTCGGCGCCCGCCGCCAGGAGCGCGCGCACGGCCGCCTCTCGCTCCTTGCCCGGAGCGTCGCGTACCGCTGCCAGCAGCGGCGGGCAGCCGTCCTTTCCGCGCTCGTTCGGGTCCGCGCCCGCCTCCAGCAGGCAACGCAATGTTTCCACAGCGCCGGATTCAGCAACCCAACCGAGCGGCGTCCTCCCGTCGCTGGTCTGTGCGTTGGGGTCCGCCTTCGCTTTCAGCAACATTGCCACCAGACCGTGCCGCCGCTCCCGCAAGGCCCACTCGAGCGGCGTCAAGCCCTTTCGGTCGCTGCGGTTCGGGTCGGCGCCCGCCCCCAGCAGCAGGCCGGCGATCTTTTCCTTCGCCGGGTCCTTGACCTCCCTGAGTGCAGTCATCAGCGGTGGCAGGCTCTGCTGGTCGGCCAATTCCACCTTCGCTCCCGCTGCCAGCAACTCCTGGACCAGCTCCGGATTGCCCGAGTTCACAGCGTGACGCAGCGGGTAGAGGCCGGACGCGGTCCGCCCGTTAGGATCCGCCTTCGCCCCCAGCAGCATCCCGACCAGCTTCGCCGAACCAGTCCCCAGCGCCAGCTCCAAAGGGCTGGTCCGCTTGGGTCCGGTCTGGTTGGGATCGGCGCCCGCCCGAACCAGCAGGCTCACGACCTCCTCGACCTCCTGCCCCTTCAACGTCTTCAGCGATACCACCATCAGCGGCTGGCCCTCGCTGTCGGTCGCATTGGGGTCGGCGCCCACCTCCAACAGTCCGGCCAGCGTCGCCATGTCCGAGCCCGCCACGGCCGCCAGCAGCCTTCGCGTGACCTGTTCCGCGGCGCAACCGCGCACGTCTGAGTCGGGATCTTTCAGGCCTCCCGCCAGCAGCCGATGAACTTCCTGGCCTTCGTGGGAATCCATTGCCCGCACCAGCGCCAATCTCACGCCCGGATCGGCATCCACCCAGGCTGCCGCAAGATACCCGATGATCGAGTCCCCAGGCTGCCGCCCCATACGTTCAGCCGCCCGGCGCCGCAGCGCCGCCGGTCCCGCCTTCAGCATTAACCGCCACAGCCAGACCATGTTCACGCTCGATTCTCGGACCCGTAGATGCCGGGGTGGCTCTGGCGCATTTCGCGTGCGGCCTCCAGAATGCTCTCGATGGTAACGTGGGGGCCTCGGCCGATGCCTGGGCAGTAGCCGGCTGCCCCCGCCCACTCCTTGCGGTCGCTGAGCATTTCGGGCCAGAAGGGGAACGCACGGCACTGAGTCGGTTTGGCGGGATGGATGCCGCAACCGTCCGCTCGAAGGAAGGGGCATTGGGAGCCGCGTGGTTTGCGCAGCCGCAGCAGGTGCCGGGTGCGGTACACGTAACGCTTCTCGAATCCGCGCCGGCCTATCCCCAGCCACGCGGCCGCCCTCCTCAGGTCCTCTTCGGTGAGGTAGATGAAGCCCCGCTCCCGGCAACAGTTGGTGCACCCGCGCAAGCAGGTGAAACGCAGCTCTTTCACCTTGACAGCATATCAGTTTCAGTAGGATAAGGCTCTGCCTTGTCCCCTGCGTTTTCCCTTGGAATCCTCCCCGGACAGCGTTAAACTAAAAGTATGAAGGCGAACGTGCCAGCCAAATCCCGGCCCGGTCTGTTCGGCTCCGATTGACCCCCACCTAGCTGCCCTCTCGTTCCAGGTTTCAACCAGGAGGTTTCTTATGAAAGTCAGGAGTGCAGCCGTCCGTCCGGGGTTGCCGCGGATCGTTACCGCTCTGCCCGGCCCTCGCGCACGTGCCGTCATCGACCGGGACAGGAAGGTGATATCCCCTTCTTACACGCGGAGTTATCCGCTGGTGGCCGAACGCGGACAGGGGGCCATCGTCGAGGACGTGGATGGCAACCGTTTTCTAGATTTCAACGCCGGCATCGCCGTGGCCTCCACCGGCCACTGCCATCCGCGCGTCGTCGAGGCCATCCGCCGGCAGTCCGCCCGCTTGATTCACATGTCGGGCACCGACTTCTACTACCAGAACATGGTCGAGTTGGCGGAGCGGCTTGCCGCGAGTGCGCCGGGCAACCTCCCGCGGCGCGTCTATTTCGGCAATTCCGGCACCGAGGCCATCGAGGCGGCCCTCAAGCTGGCCCGCTACCACACCCGGCGCGACAAGTTCATCGCCTTCCTGGGCGGGTTCCATGGCCGCACCATGGGGTCGCTCTCGCTCACCGCCAGCAAGGCTGTGCAGCGCCGCGGCTTCGGGTCCCTGCTGCCGGGCGTCTTCCACGTGCCCTTTCCGCGCTCCGAGGAGAGCGCCGACACTTCCATCGAGGCCATCGAACACTTGTTCCACACCGTGGCCCCACCGGAGGAAGTGGCGGCGATCGTTTTCGAGCCGGTTCAGGGTGAGGGCGGATACCTGGTGCCGCCGCGGAAGTTCTTTGATGAGTTGCAGCGGCTCGCCAGGCAGCACGGGATTCTGCTCGTCGCCGACGAGGTCCAATCGGGCATGGGACGCACCGGGAAAATGTGGGCCTGCGAGCACTTCGGCCTGGTGCCGGACATCCTGGCTACGGCCAAAGGGATCGCCAGCGGCTTGCCGCTAGGCGCCATGATCGCCCGCGCCGAGTTGATGGACTGGAAACCGGGAGCGCACGCCTCGACCTTCGGAGGCAACCCGGTGGCGGTCGCCGCGGCGCTCGCGACCCTGGACCTGCTGGAATCCGGGCTGATCGCCAACGCCGCGCGGGTCGGCGCGCACCTCATGGCGCGCCTGCGCGACTGGCCGCAGCGCTTCCCCCACGTCGCCGAAGTGCGCGGGCTCGGCCTGATGATCGGCATCGAGATCGTGCGGGACCAGCGCTCCCGCGAAAAGGCGCCCGACCTCCGCGATCAATTGGTCGAGATGGCCTTCGAGCGCGGCGTGCTGGTGCTGGGCGCGGGCGAGAACGCGCTGCGCCTCAGCCCGCCGCTCGTCATCACCACCAAGCAGGCCGACTTCGCCTGCGGCGTCCTGGAGGACTGCCTGGAAGAACAGATCCGCACGCTCCGCCAGACGGCCGCCTAGCAGCCCGTAAGGCACGGTCGCCGGTGAACTGGTGCGGATGTGGGTGAGGTTCGCAGGGCCGCTGGAAGAGATCCGTTCAGCCCGCTGCGGGCCCAATCAGGAGATCGACGCCGGCAGCAGCGGCGAACGCCCGGAAATCCCGGTCTCGCGTAAGAAGAGGAATCCCGCGATCGATACAGCTTTGAGCGATCAATGCATCGCCGAGGCGCGCCTTACGGCGCTTTGCCAGCACCTTCGCTCGTAACTCACCTGCTCGTTGCCAATAGCCAGGCTCGACCTCGATGAGCGGCAGCTCTGAGAGAGTTTGTGAAACCTCTGAAGGAAGCTTCGGGTCACTCAACATCTCGGTGAGCACAACGGGCACCATCAGCACTTGCCGGTCCTGGAGCGCCCTGTCGAGTAGATCCGCGTCCTCGCCGACATGCCCTTGCAGGAAGGCGATCCAGGTGCTAGTGTCGACCGCGATCATCGGTCGGCCTTCAGCTCGGCTGACGTGCGCGCGAAACGAACCTTGCCCCGTAGTTGGCGCAGCCGCGCGTAGGCATGCGACGCCGCAACTAGCTGCAAGCCGGTACGAACGGTCTGGGTGATGCCGCTACCGCTGGCTCGTTGTGCCTTTTCGAGAAGTTCCGGCGGCACCTCGACGGTGATCTTGCGCGCTGTCTCCATGACGTCTCAGTATACCATACCAGATACCAGCATCGAATATGGCCTTGCTACTCAGAGGCAGGCGGCAGACGATTGGCCGGCGGCCGTCTGCTAAGATAGCGTTGTTTGAGAACCCTCGACGTCGGCTGCGGTGTCAAGAAAGCCCCGGGCGCCATCGGCATCGACTCGAACCCGGCCAGCGCCGCCGACGTCCTCTGCGACCTCGACCGCTTTCCCTACCCGTTCGCGGACAATTCGTTTGACCGCCTCCTGGCCGTGCACGTCATCGAGCATGTCGCCAATGTCATCCGCAGCATGGAGGAGTTCCACCGTCTGGTGCGCGCCGGGGGCCGCGTTCATCTCGTCACCCCGCACTACACCGACTTCAGCTCGTACTGCGACCCCACCCACCGCTGGCACCTGAATAGCTTCTCCTTTCGCTACTTCGGCGAGGACCACGGCGGGTTCGGCTACTATTCACGCGCCAGATTCCGGGAGATTTCCGTCCGCGTCAGGCTACTGGCTTTATGGAGAATGCTAGGACTCCAATTCCTGGTGAACCGCTTCCGGCGCATCCGGCTTTTCTGGGAGCACTATTGCTGCTACGTGGTTCGCGGGAAGGTCATGGAGTTTGAATTCGAGGTGCTGAAGTGATGTCCTGGCTCTACCGGCTGGCCGACCGCGCGCGCCATCGAGCACGCATGCGACGCTGGGATCCGGCCCAGGCTGCCGGACGTCGCGGCGAGGACCTGGCTCACCGCTACCTCGAGCGCCGCGGCTTCACCGTGGTGGCGCGCAACTACCGCCCGCCCTCCGGTGGGGGCGAGATCGACCTGGTCGCCTGGCAGGGCGATACGCTGGTCTTTGTTGAGGTCAAGTCGCGTGGCAACGATGAATACGGCGCCCCGGACCGCAACGTGAACCAGGAGAAGCGCGCCGCTCTCCTCCGCGCCGGCCGCGACTACGCCCGCCGCGCCAGCGTTCCCTGGGAGCGCGTCCGGTTCGACTTGCTGAGCATCCTTTTCACCGAGCCGCCCTCCATTAACCATCGGGCGGATGCCTTCACGACGCTCCAGACGCTATAATTGTCCATTCTCTGGAGGACGCCCCTTTGCCTGAGTTCAGAAAAGACCCGGTCAACGGCCGATGGGTGATCATCGCCACCGATCGCGGCCGCCGCCCAGCCGATTTCTCTCGCCAGCAGGTGATCCCCAAAGGCGACCGGTTCTGCCCTTTCTGCCCAGGCAATGAGCAGAAGACGCCTCCCGAGGTGCTGGCGTATCGCCAGAGCGGCGGGCCCAACGAGCCTGGCTGGACCTTGCGCGTGGTGCCCAACAAGTTCCCCGCCCTGCGCGTGGAAGGCGACTTCGACCGCCAGGGCGAGGGGCTCTACGACAAGATGAACGGCATCGGTGCCCATGAGGTCATCATCGAGGCCCCCGAGCACCAGGTTACCCTCGGTGAAATGCCCGAAAAGCGTGCCGAGGACATCTTCTGGGCGATTCGCGACCGCTTCCTCGACCTCAAGAAGGACCGGCGGATGCGCTACATCCTGGCCTTCAAGAATCACGGCGAGGCCGCCGGCGCCACACTCGAGCACAGTCACTCGCAACTGATCGCGCTCCCGGTGATGCCCCGCCGCGTGCAGGAGGAACTGGAGGGCGCCAAACGCTACTACGACCTCAAGGAGCGCTGCATTTTCTGCGATATCGTGCGTCAGGAACTCTCGACCGGTAGCCGCGTCGTGCTCGAGACCGAGCAGTTCGTCGCCATCTGCCCTTACGCGGCGCGCTTTCCCTTCGAGGTCTGGGTGCTGCCGCGGCGCCACTTCTCCCACTTCGAAGATTCCGATATCCCTACCTTCCACAACCTGGGCTGGGTGATGCCGGTGCTGGTGCGGGAAATCGACAAAGTGCTCGAACGGCCGGCCTACAACCTCATGATCCACACCGCGCCTTTGCAGGAGTCCGCGCTCCCTTACTATCACTGGCATATGGAGTTGATTCCAAAACTCACCAAGGTCGCCGGATTCGAGTGGGGGACCGGCTTCTACATCAACCCGACCCCGCCGGAAGAATCGGCCAAGTTCCTGCGCGAGGCCGGCCTTACGTAAACCAGGATTTCCATTCTATGTCCATTCGACCCGTTAAGCGACTCGTTAAGGCCAAGCCGACCCTCGAAGGCGCGGGCGTGCACCTGCGCCGTGCATTCGGCTTCGGCAACACCTCCGACTTTGACCCGTTCCTCCTCCTCGACGACTTCCGCAATGACGTCCCGGAAGATTACCTGGCGGGCTTCCCCTGGCATCCACACCGCGGGATCGAAACCATCACATACGTCCTCGCTGGAACCGTGGAGCACGGCGATAGCATGGGGAACCGCGGCGTCATCGGCGCCGGCGACGTCCAGTGGATGACGGCGGGGAGCGGCATCATCCACCAGGAGATGCCGAAAGGGGACGAGGCGGGGCGGATGTATGGATTCCAGTTATGGGCGAACCTTCCGTCGTCGCTCAAAATGACCGCGCCGCGCTACCAGGAAGTGAAGGCGGCCGACATCCCGGAGGTCGGGGATGACGACGGCACCCAGGTTCGGGTTGTCTGCGGGAGTTTTCGGGAGACGAAAGGCCCGGTGGACGGCATCGCCGCCGACCCGATCTACCTTGATGTGTCTGTTCCTCCCGGCCGGAGCAAGACCTTCCCGGTCGAGACGACTCGGCACGCCTTCGCGTACGTCTTCGGGGGTTCCGGGAAGTTCTGCAACGCCTCTGGTCCCCTCGCGGTGCCGACCGAAGGGGTCGGCTGGGCGGATACGGCGCCTCCCGCGGAGGCGGAGAACCGCTCGCTGGTCCTCTTTGATCAGGGCGACGAACTCACGGTACAGGCCGGGGATGACGGCATCCGGTTCCTCCTGGTCTCGGGAAAGCCACTTAAGGAACCCGTGGCGTGGTACGGCCCGATCGTGATGAACACTCAGGAGCAGCTTCGGCAGGCGTTCCGGGAACTCGAGCAGGGGACGTTCCTGAAGTCGTAGACGCGGCGCTAGTTTTGAACGGAATTTCGGGAGCGGGCGCCGGCCCCCACAGCGCTTCGCGCGCGCGATTGCCCGTTTCCAGCCGGCGAGAGTACAAACCCGAACGCCCCTTCAGCCGAACTCTTCCGCCCCGCCCGCCCACGCCGGCTGCCTCGAAAATGCTCCGGGCGTGCCCGAAGAACTGGCTCGCGCTGGCCTCATCGGTCTGGGGGCGTAGTCTGTAAGCCTCTTTAGGCTATGCCTGCCGCCTCGTTCTCTCTTCCCGATCCAATCCCTCTCGCAGCAGCGACTTGATGTAGGTCTGGTATCCCAAGCCCCTGGCCGCCGCCAGCCGGCGCGCACGCTCGACATCGCCGGTAGGAATCCGCAGCATCACCTTCTGCGACGGCGGCTTCGCCAAGGCCGCGGAGCGCCTTGACAGGGTGATACCAATGCTTTTGTCCCCAACCCGCAGCGATCCTTCCCGCGCGGCCTGCTCAAAGAGCTTGAGAAGCCGACCCTGGTTCTCCTCGAACCAACGAGCTTCCTCCGCCTCGTCTCGCGCATCCGCCAGCTTCTTCTTAGGCATGTGGACCTCCCTCCTTCACGCGTTGCCAGTACGCACGCCATTTGCGCTTGGCTGGAAATGCCGTCACAACCGGAAGCCAGCGTACGCCTTCCAGCCATCCATCTTGAGTGTATACCCATTGTCCATACAGAACAAGAGGGCCGCCGGAACCCAGCGCTCTACACCGTCGGTTCGCCGTGGACTTCCACTTCGTCCCGGTCGATGCCCTCGGGGGCCGGCTCGGGCAGCCGGCCCCTCCAATTCAGCAGGCCCCAGGCCAGCGCCGTCGTCGAGCTCAGCACGCCCGACACCGCGCCGATCACCCGCGGGCTTACGGTCTGGGAGGCGATGCCCGCCGCAGTCATCGACAGAATCATGGTGGACCAGGTCAGCGACTCCAGCGTCGCGAACACCCGCCCGCGGTATTCATCCGAGACGTGTCGCAGCAGTTGCGACATGTTCAGCACCGAACTGACCGCCACCGCCGCCCGCGACAGCGCGATGAACACCAGCGCCAGCCAGTACGCGCGCGCCTGGCTGAACAGCACGTACGCACCGCCGTGGATAATGTAAGCGATGATGATGGCGCGCTTGTAGGCCGCGAAGCTGGCGCGCTTGCCGAACCAGTGGCCGATCGCGCCGCCTGCCAGCAGCCCCACCCCGGCGCAACCCCAAATCTGCCCGATGCCCGCTGCGCCCCGATTGAACACGATCTCGCCGAACAGGCTGAACAGGATCTGCGCCGCGCCTCCGCCCGTCGCCCAGCCGACATTGATCACCGCGATGCCCAGAATCAGCGGCGTCTGGCGCATGTATCGCAGACCCTCGACGTACTCGCGCCAGGGGCGCACCACCTCGGCCTCGGTCAGCGCGGTGCGCTGGGCGCGGAACGTGCCCTTCGGCGCCCTCAGACGCGAGATCGACCAGGCCGAGAACAGGAACGAAAGTGCGTTGAGGCCGAAGGCCCACGCATAGCCGAACTGCATTACGCTCGTCCCGGCCAGCATCGTCCCCATCACCAGCGTGCTCCACTGCGTGGTCTGCGTTAGCGAGTTGGCAGTGTGCAGCTCCTCGCGGCTGGCGATGGTGGGCAGGATCGCCGCGCGGCCGCTGGTGAAGAACGGCGACGCGAACATCAGCAGGCCGCTCAAAACGTAGAGCAGCCAGGGAACCGGCCACCGGACCGTCACAATGAACAGCGCGGCAACCACCGCCCGGATGAGGTCGCTCGCGATCATGATGCGCTTGCGATCCATGCGGTCAAGCAGCACCCCGGCCAGCGGCCCTGCGCACATCGCCGGAATCGCCCGCGCCAGCATGATCCCGGTCACCACCAGCCCGGATTTCGTCACCGCCAGCGCCAGGCTGAACACCGCGATATTGTTGAAGTGGTCACCGATCTCGCTCACCACCTGCCCCGTCCAGGTGTAGCGATAGTTGCGGTTCTCACGCAGCAACTTTGTGAAGGCGGACATCAGCCCAGCGCCTCTTCGCGCACGGTGATGCTGCGCACGAAGTCCAGGTCCAGTGGATAGCCGAAGCCGGGCTCGTCGGGTGCCACGATCGTGCCGCGCGGCGTCACCTCGACCGCCGGCGCAATCACATCCCGCGCCCAGTACCGCCGGCTGGCGGAAACATCGCCCGGCAGGATGAAGCCCTCGAGCGTCGAAAGCGCGATGTTGTGCGCGCGCCCCACGCCCGCCTCCAGCATGCCTCCGCACCACACCGGCACGCCCGCCTCCCGCGCCACATCGTGAACCCGCCGCGCTTCGCCGAATCCGCCCACGCGCCCCAGCTTGATGTTGATGATCTTGCAGGCCCGCAGCCGAATCGCCTGCTCCGCGTGCCGCGCCGAGCGGATGCTTTCATCCAGGCAGATTGGCGTTTCCAGCTTGGCTTGCAGCGCGGCGTGATCGATGATGTCGTCGTGGCCCAGCGGCTGCTCGATCATCATCAAATAGAACTCGTCGAGCCGCCGCAGGTGCTCCGCATCGGAAAGCTGGTAAGCCGAATTGGCGTCCACCATCAGCCGGATCTGGGGGAACTCCCGCCGCACCTCGCGCACCACGTCCACGTCCCAGCCCGGCTTGATCTTGATCTTGATGCGCTGATAGCCGGCTTGCCGCTCGCCTTCGATCTTCTGGAGCAATTGCGCCACGGACTCCTGAATGCCGATCGAAACCCCGCAGGAGATTTCCTTTCGCACGCCGCCGATGTGCCGCCACAGCGGCAGGCCGGCCAGTCGCGATTCCAGGTCCCACACCGCCGCTTCCAGCCCGCCGCATGCCATCCGGTGGCCTCGAATGTGGTCGAAGAGAGGCCCCACCGCCCCAG
>Ga0187850_10004562_pt1 | contig 10938 bp, 7 predicted proteins | sample June2016WEW_4_15_FD_132436 | JGI IMG/M metagenome (GOLD analysis project Ga0187850, IMG submission 132436) | Peatland microbial communities from SPRUCE experiment site at the Marcell Experimental Forest, Minnesota, USA - June2016WEW_4_150 | ecosystem: Environmental > Terrestrial > Soil >... | reverse complement strand
TAGCGGCTCCATGCGCGTCGGCATGCTGGCCGATGCCTTCAACATGGAATGCACCCCTCACAACTGGGGCAATCCCATGGACCTGGCGGTGCATTTTCACCTCGAGCTGGCGCTCCCCAACGCCGTCTGGTTCGAAATGCCGCACCCCGCCAGCTACGTCGACCGGCCCTATCACAAGGATAAGTTCCGCATTGACAAGGATTCGTATGTGCTCGCACCTACTGAGCCTGGCTTGGGCTATCCGCTCGACCGCGACGCCTTGGATAAGATGACCAGGAGAATCGATCGTTAATGGAAGGAGCCAAGCCGATGAATAGAGATTCTATGGGAGCCCCCAGGAGAGCATTCCTGCGGACCCTCGGAGCCGGCGCTCTAGGCCTGGCGTTCTCTGGCGCGGGCCAGTCCGCCGAGACCAAACCATTGCGCGGCGTTTTCCCCATCGGGCAGACGCCCTTTACGCCCGCCGATAAGCTCGACCTCGAGTGCCTTCAGAACCAAGTGAGATTCTGCAATCGCTACCAGGTGCACGGCTTCGCATGGCCTCAGATCGCCAGCGGCTGGACCACTCTCTCCCAGCAGGAGCGGCTCGAGGGCGCCGAGGCCATTCTCTCCGCCGGCAAGGGCGGCAAGACCGTGCTCGTCATCGGCGTCCAGGCGCAGGGCAACAACCTCGATCAGTCGGTCATGTTCGCCAAACACGCTGCCAAGAACGGCGCCGGCGCCATCATCTCGCTCCCACCCGAGAAGGCCGGCGACGACGCCATGGTCGAGTACTACAAGACCATCGGCAAGGCCACCGACCTCCCGCTCATCGTGCAAACCCAGGGCGACATGAGCGTCGACCTGATTGTCAGGATGTTCCGGGAAATCCCCACCATGAAGTGCGTCAAGGACGAGGCCGGCAATCCCCTCGCGCGCATCACCCAGATTCGCGAGCGCACCAACGACAAGCTGCCGGTCTTCTCGGGCAACGGCGTGCGCACCATGATCGACGAGATGCGCCTGGGCTTTTCGGGCCACTGCCCCACCACCGTCCTCTCCGACTTCTACGCCGCCGCCTTCGACCTGTGGCACGCCGGCAAGCGCCGCGAAGCTTTTGACATGTTCGGCCGGATCCAGGCCTTCAACACCATCACGGGAGCATCCGGCTACCTGATGGTGCTGCGCGGCATGTTCAAGGAAGACACCAGGACTCGCGGCGCGGGCGGGGTGCCCTCTGGGCCCGGCCGCGCCGGTCGTGGAGCCGGAGCGCCCCTCGACGAAGCCGGCAAGCAAGCCATCCGTGACGCCTGGAACGACTTCATGAAGCCCCATCTCCGCGCATAACACGCGCGACCCGTAGGGGCCGGGCACGCCCGGCCCCGGCCCGCGCCCCGCCGCCATGCTATCCTCAACCTAAAGCGAGGATGCTGCTATGGCCACTTCCCGACGTGAGTTCCTTCAAAGCACGGCCGCTTTGGCCGGTATCGCGAAATCGCTGTCCGGCGCGGAGCCGAAGCTGCCCACGCGTCCGCTGGGGAAAACCGGGGAGCGGGTTTCCATCCTGGCGTTCGGCGGCGGTCAGCGCTTCTACCAGACCCGCAATGACGAGGATGCCATCCGCTTCGTCGCCCAGGCCGCCGAGGCGGGCATCACGTACTTCGATACCTCCGAAACCTACGGCCGGGGTCGCAGTGAACAATTGATCGGCCGGGGCCTCAAGGCCCGTGGAGGCAAGCAGGGCCTTTTCCTGGCCGCCAAGATCAGTTCCCGCGACGGTGCCACGGCTCAGGCCTCCATCGAGCGAAGCCTGGCCAACCTGCAAGTGGACCAGGTCGATCTCATCCACATTCACTCCCTCGAGAACGAGGACGATCTGGCGCGTATCGAGGCCAAAGGCGGCGTGCTCGAGGCCCTCCTCAAGGCTCGTGACCAGAAGCTCACGCGCTTTATCGGCATCACCAGCCATGACAGCCCCGCGGGCATGAAGCTCGCTCTCGAGCGCCACGATTTCGATTGCTGCCAGATGGCTCTCAACGCCGCCATGGCCGACATGATCGGCACCACCAGGCCCGTAACCGCCGGCGACCACAGCTTCGAGGCGCTGGCGCTTCCCGTGGCCCAGCGTAAGAACATGGGCGTGATAGCGATGAAAGTCTTCGCCCGGGACGCGCTCGCCGGCCAGCCCGAGGCCACGGCCCGCAACCTGATCTACTATGCGCTCACGCTGCCCATCGCCACTGCCGTGGTGGGGCACCCCACCATCCAGCACTTGGAAGAGAACATCCGTCTGGCGAAGGCCTTCCAGCCGCTATCCAAGGCCGAGATGCAGCGACTCGCGAGCGCGCTTTCCACCCGCAACAAGACCGCCCTGGTAGAGTTCTTCCGCCACCACGTAGACGCCTGATGGGTCGCCATCCAGGCACGCACCGCGCCCCTGCCTGGCAGATTGCTGAACAAGGCCCTGGCAGGCTGAATGCCTGCCCCACCGCGGCCTGTAAACCTTTGATCCTGCGTCGGTGGGGCAGGCGATCCTCCTGCCCGTTAGTCTCTTCCAGGCCTTTTTCAGCAACCTGCCTAACGCGCCACCAGCCGAACCGGCCCGAGCAAACCCGAAACCGTCGGCGTCGTCCCGCCGCGGGGCCCAGAGGGCGCCCCGCGGCCGCCCGCCGTCGCGCGCACTTCCACTTCCAGCTCGTTGGGACCCGGTTTCACGATGTTGGTAACCTCCCAACGGTAAGGCTGCCAGCCGCGCGCCTCCAACTCCTTCCCGTTTAACTTGACGCGCGCATAGTCCCGCGCGTCGGCGATTTCCAGGAACAGCCGCAGGCCCGCCGGCCCGGCGGAAGCCGTGAACTGCTTGCGGTAGGTGGCCGGCCCGGCAAAGGACGGCGTGCCCAGGTCCTCCCACGGTTTCAAGGGCGTGGTTATCTGCTTCCCGCTCAGCTCCAGCGTCCAGTCTCCACCCAGCTCGGCAACAGTATTGCCGGACGCTAAGGATGGCTCCGGTGCGCCGACTTCGCCGGGAAGCGGTCCCACCACGACGACTTTCGCTTCGTAGGGTCCGAGCACCAGCGGAAAGCGCACCGAATCGCCCTCCGCCGTGGCCGCGGCCATGCGGTGAATCGTCCCCGTTCCCAGGTCCCACACCTGCGCCTGTCCGCGGCCGGCCACGGTCGCCGTGCGCGACTGTTCCTGGTTGCTCTCATTGAAGAAGAAGTACAACTCGGCGTCACGCCAGTTCCGGTGCGTGTAGGTCAGTCTCGGGCACGGGCTGTCGAGCGCCACATCCGGCTTGGGCAGCGCGGCGATCACCCGAGCCGTAATGTCGCCGGAGGGCTCGATCAACGTGGCGAAGCTCAGGTCGGGCTCGTCCTTGGCGTTCAAAAAGCTCTTGTCCACCACCAGCTTCGGCGTCTTACCCACGAAAATCACCTTGCCGCCCGCCTTGGTGAAGGCCTGAAAGCGTTCGAGGCCGGTCCGCGAAATCACCGTTGAGGACGGAACCACGATGGCCCGGTACACCTGTCCGCTGAGGTTCTTGAATCCGCCGTTCTCGATGGCCGCCACCGAGCTGAGCGATTGCTCGTCGAAGTAATCCCAGTCCACCTGGTGTTCGAATAATTGCCAGCCGAGCTTGGTGGTGCTGCGGTCGGCCTCTTCGTCTCCCATCCACATGCTGTTGGCGGGATGGTAAAGACCCACCTGCGCGGCCGGGCGTCCGATAGCCATCAGATAGCCGGCCCGGTTGGTGTACCACGCCAGCATGGACGCCTGCGGCGGCATGGCGGGCGCTGGCCCGGCCGCGTTGCCCCCACCGCCTCCCCGGCCCACGGGAATGCGGATCTGCATGGCATTCAGCCCGCGCACCAGTTGGTAATCCAACTGGAATTTGCCATCGATGCCCGGTCCGCCGCCGGACTCGGTCCAGACCTTGGGCTTGCCGAACAGGTGCGCCGCCGAAGAGGCCAGCTTGGGGAAGTTGTTGTTGACATCCCACGTCCCATCCGGCGTGTGAACCGCGTTCGGCACAAGCTGGTTGAGGTTATCGACTCCGGGCACCTGCACGTAGCGGTTGTCGCGGAAGTAATCGCCTTCATTGCGGATCAGGTCTTCGGGCGAGGCCAGCCGCAGCATCCATTCTTCGTGGTTGAGGTGGACAAGGTATTCCAGGTTGTTCCGCGCGCACCACTCGGCCTGCACGCCGAAGAAAGTATCGCGGAAGATTCCGCTCCATACGTCGTAGTAATCCGCCTTGGCGCGCCAGGCCTCGTCGGTCATCTTGGGCGCGAAGAACAGCGGCAGGTAGGGCTGGAGGTCATAGCCTTTCTGTTGCCGGAACTCGTCCAGCAGCTTGGGCGTCCAGGGTATGAAGCCGGTGTAGTCGGGCTCGTCGCCGAAGAAACCGAGGACGGTCTTGCCGAACTCGCTGCCGAACAGCCCCCGGTAAACCTCGTGCGTGGTCTTGAGGAAGGCGCGCGTGGCGTCCGCGTCCAGGTAGTCGATGAGGGAATAGAGGGCGTCCTTGGCGGTGGTGCCGTCCGCGCGGTTGATATAGCGGGTTGGGGAGCTGCGGAAAACGTGCCGGACGAGCACCAGATCCAAGGGCCGCGGCGTCGCCACCGGCCCGGTCGGCGGCGGCGGCGTCCACTTGAGCTGCCCTTCGCGAATGGCCACAATCTGCGCGGTTCCCGTCGCGGGGTCGATGAAAAACGCGCCCAGCGTACCGGGCGGCGCTGGCATCGAGAGCGTTTGGCCCGGAACCACATGGATGCGCACATCGGCGACGATCCCCTGCATGCACAGTTGTGGGTATTCCTCGCTGATCCTGCCGCCCGCGAAGCCGCTGGGATAGCTGCCTTCATCGGCGAGCCAGACCTTCATGCCGCGTTTTGCCGCCTCCTCGACGGCGAACTTGGTGAGGGCCAGGTGCTCCGGCGACAGATACTTGGGGTTCATGCGCTGCGCCGGCCCGAAGTTCACGACATACACGCCGTTCGCCGCCAGCGCATCGAACTCCTGGACGATCCTCTCTTTGGTCAGCTCGCCGCCCCAGATGGCCCAATGGATGGCCCCGTACTCGCGTGGCGGCGTCTTGAAATTCGCCGCTGCCTCGCGCACCGATGGAACCGTAATCCGTTGCCATGGGCGCTGCGCGAGCAACGCTCCGGCCAGGAGTGGAAAGAGAAACGCCTTAGCAGCGGTCTTCATGCCGTAACACCTCGGGATCCCGTGAATCTTCTCACGTCCATGAATATAGCGTATAGTGGCTTTTTGGATTTCAGCAAGGAGGATCGGTGTATGAGGCGCCATCTCTTGGCAGGCGTAATTCTACTGGTAGTTCTCGGCGCGCTGGTGGTGGGACCCGCGGCGCCCGGGAAGCGAACCGCGGTTCAGGCCGCCACGGTGATGGCGCCCAGGTTCGAAGTGGACCCGATGTGGCCGAAGCCGCTGCCAAACCATTGGGTCATCGGCGCGACCATTGGCGTGTCCGTGGACGCGCAGGGCCATATTTGGATCATTCATCGTCCGAACTCCCTGGAAGCCAACGAAGTACACGCCACCACGAACCCGCCCATGGCGCACTGCTGCGCTCCGGCTCCGCCCGTTCTCGAATTCGACCAAGCGGGCAACCTGGTGGGGCACTGGGGCGGCCCGGGCAACGGCTACGATTGGCCGGAGTCGAACCACGGAATCACCGTCGATTACAAGGGTAACGTCTGGATCGGCGGCAACGGCCGGGGCGCTCCAGGCGCGGCGTCCAGCGCCGCCGACAGCCTACATGACGACATGCTGCTGAAATTCACGCGCGACGGGAAATTCCTGATGCAGATCGGGAAGCCGTATCACAGCCAGGGCAGCAATGACACGGAAAATCTTCGGCTGCCGGCCAAGACCTTCGTCGACCCCCAGACCAATGAACTCTACGTCGCCGACGGCTACGCCAACCATCGCGTGATCGTGTTCGACGCCGACACCGGCAAATACAAGCGGCATTGGGGCGCCTACGGCCACAAACCCGACGACACCATCCTCCCCTACAAGCCAGGTGATCCGCCAGCCCAGCAGTTTCGCAATCCGGTGCACTGTGTTCAACTGTCGAACGACGGCTTGCTGTATGTCTGCGACCGGGGGAACGATCGCATTCAGGTTTTCAAACCGGACGGCACTTTCGTAAAGGAAGTCTTCATCGAAAAGGAGACCTTAGGCTCCGGGTCGGTGTTTGACATCGCCTTCTCGCAGGATCCGCAGCAGAAGTATATGTATGTCGCCGACGGGGAGAACAACCAGGTCCACATTCTCGACCGCCAGTCACTCGAGGTTCTGACCAGTTTCGGCGACGGCGGACGCCAGCCTGGCCAGTTCTACGGAGTGCATAGCATCGCCACCGATTCGCAGGGCAACATTTATACGACGGAAACGTACCGGGGGCAACGCGTGCAGAAGTTCGTTTACAAAGGGCTGGCCCCGGTCACCACGAAAGACCAGGGCGTGGTATGGCCCAAACGGAGCACGAAGTGACCCTGGAGAGACCCGCCGAGCGGCGAATCTAAACCGAGGCGATCAGCTCGATGCCTTCCTTCCGGCTCAGGTTGCGCGAGTACTTCCGGTCGGTCGAGTTGTTCCAGTGCTCGTGCACCCCGAGGCTGATTAGCACGCCGCTCTTGTCGGGATTGTACACCGTCCCGGACGGCGGCTTGGCCGCCTGCGCCGCTTCGTGCAGGTAGTTGTCGGCGTTGCCCCGGAGCTGCGTCGCGCGCGGCTCGCTCCGCAGCATGTCCACTCCCACCGAGTCGATCGCTACCGGGTCCTGCGACATCAGCATGCTGGAAGCCCAGTGGTCGCCGAAGGAGGCCCACTTGAAGACACTGCCTTCATTGTGCTCGGCGGTATACAGGCCATCCAGCACGTAGAGCATGGTCTTTCCGCCCAGGTGCCGGTGCCCCATCAGGTCCACCAGGGGGTTGTAGGAACCCATGGGCAAGTTTCGGCTTACGTAGCTGTGCAGCGCCGCGGGCGACCAGCCGCCATTGTTCGGGAAATGGATCGAGCCGAAGTGGTTCTTGCCGATCAGCGTCACGCCCGCCAGACTGTGCGGCCGCAGCAGCGCCATGTTGATCATGTACTTCGCCGCCGTCACCTGCTGCGCCAGATAAGCCACCGGCACTTCCGCTTTGGAGAATTGGATCGGGTTGGCCATGTCCGGCGCGGCAAACATCCGCCCGCCCAGGTTATAATCGGCGCCCACCAGGAACTTCACCGCCTGGAATTGGGGATTGGAATTGGCCCTGATCCTGGTGTAGATGGGCTGGCCCACATTGCGCGTGCCCGCGACGTCATAGAGGATGATGTCTTCGCCGCGCACACCGGCTGCTTCGATCAGTTGCGTCACCAGCGCCGCCACGGCGTGCGGGCTCGGCAGGCCATTCTGCGGTCCCCTGGAAAACCCGCCGCCGCGAGCGCCCGCGGGAGGTGGGCCACCCCGCTCTCCCCCGCCCCGAGCCGCGTCCGGAGGCCCGCCGCCCCGCGGCCCGCCGCCGGGAAAAGACGCCATCGCGCCCCACTCAGGGGACCGGTCCTGGTTGCAGTTGACCTTGATGGCGATCTTCTCCCCAGGACGGTATCCCGTGCTGCCCAGCCTGCGAACTTCATTGAAGTTCCGGAACAGCGCGTCCCACGCCTGCTTGTCGTTCTTCCGGCCCGTCAGGTCCTGGACCAGCCGGGAGGTCATGTTGTGCACCACCTTCTGGTCGGTCGAGGCATCGTCCCACCAGTGGCCCGTCGCCCCGTCCCAACTGGTCGCGTTGGCGTCGCGGACCCACGCCACTCTGCCCGCGTAGATTCCCTTCCCGGCGCCCATGGGGCTGTTGGCCTCATCGCTGGGCTTGAAGGGTTCGGCCGGGGCCATGCCGCCACGCTGCTGCGCGATCGCCTCCGGTGTCAGCACCAGAGGGACATGCACCAGGCCGGCAGCCGGAGCCACGGCCAGCGACCTTAGGAAACATCTTCGAAGCATGAATGGACTCCTTGCGGATTTCTCACTGCTGCCCACATTCTAACTGCATGGAGGCGGATTCGTAAATTCCTTCGGGTTGGCGCGCGCTACTGGAGCTTGCCTCGGGCGTCCACTTTCCAGATTTCCTCCACGACTTCGCCGCGGACCCCATAGACCTGCTCGTGCAGGTTCACGGCGGTGCAAATATGATTGGGGATCACATGAACGCGGTCCCCGACCGAAAACTCGCGCTCGGCGCGCGTCACGTCGATGTACCCGTGCTCTTCGTTCATCTTGTGGAATCTTGCGCCAGGAGCCTCCACCACGTGGCCGAAAGTCGGTTCGGGCGAATTCACCAGCCGGTCCGACGAGAAGGTCTTCGAGCCGCCATCGACGATCATCTGTCCGGCACGCGCGGTGGAGACGACCGTCGCCAAAACGGCGGCGGCGCAATCCTCCATGGCGCAGGCGCCGCTGCGCACGGTATTCATGTCGTTGAAGACGTATGTGCCCGGGCGGATCTCCGTCAAACTGTCCAGTTGGTGGGAATGGAACAAGGTGGGGGTCGATCCGCCGCTCACGATCCCGACCTCGATTCCCGCGCGCCGGAAGTCCGACAGAATCGATCGCAACAGCTCGGCCAACTGCGCCAAAGCCCGTTGGCCGGCTTCGTCCGTCTCTTTGATGTGCCCGGGATAGAAGGCCATTCCCTCAAAGCGGAGGTGGGGAAACTTCGAAATGGACTGGGCCAGTTGGACCAGGGCTTCGCCGGGGGCAACACCGACGCGGCCCAGCCCGGCGTCGACTTCGGCGAGCACACCGATCTCGAGTTGTGCCGCGCGCGCGGCGTCGGAGAGCTGGCGCGCGGCGAAAACGCTGTCCAGCGCCACAGTGACACGCGTCTGGCGCGCCACCTCCATGAGGCGCTCGAGCTTGGCGCGGCCGATGATGGGGTAGGCTACCAGAAGGTCCGCGGGCTCGGCGCCCAGCATGACCTCCGCTTCCGAGACCTTGGCGACGGTCAGCCCGATGGCGCCCGACTCCAGTTGGCGCCTTGCGATGCGAATCGATTTGTGGGTCTTGGTGTGGGGACGGAGCCTGAGCCCGTGCTGCCTGGCATACCCGGCCACACGATGGAGATTACGGTCGAGAATGTCCAGGTCTACAACCAGGGCGGGCGTGTCGATTTCCCGGACGTGCATACTCTCAGCATATGTCGCCGCGCTTTAGGTTTGCCTGGCCATCTCAACTTCCAGATCAATGGCCACTTCGTCGCCCACCAGGACGCCCCCGGCCTCCAGCGCCACGTTCCAAACGAGGCCGAAATCGCGGCGATTCGCCTTGGTGGCGGCCGGCGCGCCGATCTTGAGGTTGCCCCAGGGGTCTTTTACTTCCGGCGTGGGGCCTTCGACATCGAGCACCACTTCCCGGGTAACACCGTGGATGCTCAGATCCCCGGTCACCTTCCACTCGCCCTGGCCAGCCGGCGCCACCTTTTTCGAAACGAAGGTGATCTTCGGGAACTTCTCCACGTCGAAGAAGTCCGCGCTCTTCAGGTGCTGGTCGCGCTGGTTATCGCGCGTCTCAATGGTAGTGACGTCGATGGCGGCCTCGATTTTGGAATTCGCTGGATTCTGCGCATCCAATACCACCGTTCCGGCGATGCCGGAAAACTCGCCGCGAACATTGGCGACCATCAAGTGGCGGACGCGAAAGCCCGCTCTCGAGTGGCTGGGATCGATGACATAGGTTACAGCTTGACTCACAGTTATCTTCTCCTTCCCAACAATTGTATGATGCGGCTTCCGCGCCGGACGATCCAAACTACTTCAGCTCTGATTAGAACTTCCGCGCCTTGAGAAGCGCCTGGTCAATCGCCGGGATCTTGTCGAACTCCCCGTCCCAGAAAGACTGCGCCTTCATGCTCTCCAAATAGGCGCGGGAGTAACCGAACGAGGTCCACACCTGCTCCTTGTAGCCGAACAAACGCTCCTTCTGTTCCCGCGGGCGCACGTCCAGAATATCTCGCGCGTCGCCGCGGAAGATCTCTTCGAAACTGGCGCTGAGTTTGGCATCATCGAGCGGGCCCCGGCGCTTTTCGAGATTGGCCAGCACGGAGGGATAGCGGTCCATGCCGTCAGTGGCGATGGTCACCACGTTATCTTCCGGGCCAAGGCCCAGGTATCGCGCCATGCGAATGGCGCCGATGATGTTGCAGATGCTCGAGATTCCGAACATGCCTTCGAGCGAATCCAGGTATCCCCGCGGCCGGCCAAGCATCCGATCCACCAGGCTCCGGCGGCGTTCCAGAAGCTCCAGGCCCATCACGCAATCGTCATCGTGGATCAGGGCCACGTAGTCGGTGGTGAGCACGTTGTGGATCAGGGTCACCATCTTGTCGCCGATGCCTTCGATGCGGTGCGTGCCGCGTCCGTTGTTGAACAGCGTCGAGCACTCTTTGGGCTCGAGCGCGCAGATCGCGCATTCCGGATAGCGGGCCTTGATTTCGTCGCCAGCGGCCAAAGTGCCGGCCGAGCCCGGCGCCGAAACGAACATCGCCACCTCGCCGTTCCCGTACCGCGCGGCCGCTTCCAGGGCGCTGCGGCCCGTTACGTAGCGGTGGAAGCGGTAATTGGGAAGCAGCTCGAATTGGGCCAGAATCTTGTTCCTGGGGTCCTTCTTGTAGTGCTGAGTGCGCTCCAGAACCAGGATGACGTCGCTCTCCGAGCCGGGCGTCAGGTCCAATTGGCCGCCGTATTGCCGGATGCGCTGGTACCGTTCGTCGCTCATCTCCTCCGGCATGATGACGATTGCCGGATAGCCCTTGAGGCGCGAGATGTACGCCACACCAATGCCGAAGTTGCCGGTGGATGGGCCGATCATGGTGATCTCACCGGGCTGGATTTCGCCGGCCAGCTCGCCCTCCATGAGAGTGGTGTAAGCCGGGCCGACCTTGTGGCTGC
>Ga0187850_10004558_pt1 | contig 10944 bp, 12 predicted proteins | sample June2016WEW_4_15_FD_132436 | JGI IMG/M metagenome (GOLD analysis project Ga0187850, IMG submission 132436) | Peatland microbial communities from SPRUCE experiment site at the Marcell Experimental Forest, Minnesota, USA - June2016WEW_4_150 | ecosystem: Environmental > Terrestrial > Soil >... | reverse complement strand
TAAGCCCAGTTACGCGAACCTACCTTGCCGCTTTCCGCGTGGATGTCGACCGTCTCACCCCGTAGTAATCGACCGACGACTAAAGGCACAAACTTCTCAAGATGTTGACGCTCGCCGTACATATTTATCGTCCGGGTAATCAGCGCCGGTATGCCAAAGGACCGAAAGTAACTACGAACTAAAAACTCTCCGCCGGCCTTGCTGGCTGAGTAAGGGTTCGTCGGCCGCAGCCGATCACCCTCGTGGTACGGCTCGTTGCCCGCCGGCCCAAAAACCTCGTCCGTCGACACGTAGACAAACTTTTTAACCGGATATTTTCGGGCCCACTCCAATACGTTCAAAGTGCCCAACACGTTCGATCGCACGAACGTCTCCGGATCCTGTAGCGACCGCAGCACGTGACTCGCTGCCCCGTTGTGGATCACGTAGTCTACCGGGCCAAGGTCGGGCAACGATTGCGTAAAATCATGGTAGACAAACTTGAACCGCAACCCCGTTAGATTGGCTAAGTTCACTAACGGGCCGGCATAAGTTAGACAGTCCAAACCTAGGACCTCGTGATCCTGACGCAGTAATTCTTCTACGATGTGCGACCCGGCAAAACCCGCGGCGCCGGTAACCAGAAAGCGGCTCATACGAGCGCCTCCCGGTGGACGTCGTACCACTGCGCGGTAGCCGCTAGAGTCTCGTCAAAATCAGCGCTAAAGTCTAAGCCCAACTTCGTATCCTTTAAAGCGTACCGCAGGTCATGTGACGGGCCAGGAACCACGTTCTTGACGCAAAACGACACATCCAAAGCTTTAGCCAACCCTAAGATGATGTCTAGATTGCTACGTTCCGGTCCGATCACGTGATAGATTCCAGGCTTAACACCAACTAGGTTCAATAATGCTTGTGAGAAGTGACCAACGTGCAGCCAGTTTCGTGAACCACACCGCCCGTCTGGGCCAACGTGGCACTTAATTATCTGCTTCTCAAGCAAGTTCTTAACTGCCATCGGCACGAAGCGTGTTAACTGCTGCCCCGGCCCAAAGATGTTCATCATTCGCACGGTGACGGCCGGCAATCCAAATGAAACTCGGTAGCTGTTCACTAGGGCTTCGGCAGCCGCCTTGCTAGCTGCGTAGGGATTTGACGGCCGCAACGAGGCATCTTCAACCAGACACGTCGGAAAAGGAGCCGCCCCCACTGCCTCCCCGCTTGACACGTAGACAAACTTTTTCAGCTCTAACTTTCGGGCCAATTCCAGGGTGTGGTAGGTCCCTACCACATTTGTGGTAACCGTCAACACCGGGTCTGCTAGGGACTTGATGCCGGACACGTCCGCCGCTAGGTGAACTAGGTAATCGGCATCCTTAACTCGTTCGACGAGCTGTGTTGGTACCTCAGCTCGCAGATCGTGGTAGAAGCGAAGCACCCGGGGCAGGTCAGGTTGGTATTGCCGTTCGATTGAATAGACCTCCCAATCGGTACCCTCGAGAACGTCCTCGAGAAATCTTCTGCCGATAAAGCTAGTCGCGCCCGTAAGTAAGAGTTTAGGCATAGTCTAGGCCGTCCGCTTGACGGATATTCACTACGTTTCGCCCGTCAAGATGGTAGCACCGCCCCATCATCGGTCCAGGCGGTATATAGCAAGCCATCTCATCAAGGGCCCCGATGAACCTCATTCCCTCGGTCAACTCGTCACGTTCAAGAAACTGTGGCGTGAGCATGAACGGAACCAGCCGGCGGTACCAGTCGCTGTTCGCAACGTGTGTCGGGCACTGGAACCACGTCGTCGGCAACAGGTTGACCCCGTGGTAGCATTCCAGGGCGCCAAAACTATGATCCCGGCTGGTTAGTTCCCAGTCCCCTAAGCGATCCTGCCGTAACTGAACTAGTTTGTAACGACACGTTGGGTCCAGCAACACCTCAGCGATCCCGCACCAATCGACATACAATTTTCGAAGCCCCCAATCGCCTTCCGCAACCATGACTAGTGGTGTCTTTACCACGTTCAAAAGTGCCTCACGTAGCATCAGGGACTGGAGGTGCCGCCCCTTGAATGCTAGTAGCTCCCAACCTTTTCGTCGCGCTTGGTTCTTAAACTCAACATAGCTCCCAGGCTCATCCCCATCCGTCCCATCCGCTAATACCACGATCCTCATGTTGGGTAGGTGATAGCGGATCGAGTCATAAACGTTTTCCAGCAGCCAGGTACTTGGGTGCGACGGCACCGGCGAAGTAAAAATCACGGTCGTTAGGTTAACCTGTACGAACTCATCGGCTGGGGTAAACGGCCGCGCCCCCTGCCGCATGACGGCCTTTACGTCGAGCGGCAACGGTACGGCGAAACGTGCGTCGTCGTCAGTTCGTATCATCGATTGGGTGCCTCGCCACGTTGGGCGCACGTCGCCGCGGTCCGCGCCCAGTCCATGAGGTGCTCGGCGGGCGTCGTCGCTCCCGCCTGCACCACGTTCTCCCAACATCGCAAAGCCCAGGCCGTCTCAACGACCGAGATCATCGTCGCATCCTCCCGGGTCGGTGCCGGCGTTCGCTCAATCACCCCTTGTGCGATGTCGCCGTGCTCATCATACTTCCCGGCAAGCCATTCTGTAGCCCAGGCGTTCCATCTATCATAACTATTTATTGGGGGAGCCGTGCGAAAAGCATCAATTCCTTTCCTGACCAAGGTCTCAACGTCCTTGCGCCCGACCGTTGAAAAATCAGCGGCGTCTAAAACCTCACGCACCCGATAGTTGGCAATCGGCGGTCTTAACCCCTTGTTTATCTCGTGCATCAAACGCGTGCACAACGCCCGACCTGCCCGCCCCGTCGGATAATTGTATCCCCCGATGGACCGATGCCACTGATGCGTAACGACAACGGGTACTAGAGTCCGCACCTCAATCTTGTTTTTTCCTAACAGGAACGCGAAGTAGTTGTCGTCGTAGCTGTAGCCCTCCATCGCCTCCTCAAAACCGCCCACCGCCAACAGCGTCGACTTTTGCATACAGCCAAAGCTAGAATAGGGCAGCCCGCAGCTAACCCTAACTTTTCCTGTCGCGTCAGTCTCGTACCCCGTCGAGCAAGTCATGAGCACCCGCGGGTTATCCACGACCTGCGCAACTAACTCCTCAATGACTCGAGGAGTATCGTGCCTAAACTCAGCATCTTGGAAAAGGACAACCTCATTTGACGCCGCCGCGATAGCCCGGTTGTGCAGCACCGACAGGTTGCCGAACGGCTGATTCGCCGTCCAGTAATGATCGCGGCCTGACTCAATCGGCGCGGGCCGTGCCGGAACACTCAGGTGCCGCGCACCGTAACGTTGGGCGATCTCGGCAACCACCCCACCATCATCCCCGTCCTCGACGATAACAACCTCAAGGGCAGGATAATTTTGGCGCGCAATCGAATCCAAGCTTTTCACGAGCTGCGCCGCGCGATCCTTATAGATTATGACTAGCGATACGGGTGGAAGGATCATCAGGAACGTTCCTCTGGCTCGAACAACCAATGCTCTTGAATAGCGTTATCGAGCAAGGTCTCTCGGTAACCTAGCCCCTTCATAAAAGCGTGTAGTTCCACGTCACTCGTCCCAAAAAATTCCGGCATTTGCTTCAAATGAACCTCAACCCACACTAACGGCCGGCCGCTCTTAAGCGTTTCTTCTGCCCCGCGAAGGACTAACAGTTCGGCACCCTCCACGTCCATCACGATCCCGGCCGGAGTGCCCGTGATTGAAACGACCGTGTCAAGCCTGAGCCAGGGTCGGGCCATCACCTCGGGGTACTTCTCACGATCACTTAGTAGGCGAAAATTTAACCCTTCCTCCGCCTGAGCCACGATTGACTGTTCCGCCTCCGGAGGAAACTTCCCAACGTGCACCACACTTCGAGGGTCCAGGCCGGGCCGATCGGTATCGTTTAAAAACCCCGCGTAGGTTGCCCGAGGCGCCACGTGACCCTGGGCGTTCCAGTAAGCCCGGATGGTTCCCCAATCCATTTCTCCGGGCTCGACGATCACGACGTTCTCGGGGCCGACGATCGTAGCAAGAATGTCCGAGGTAATCCCATCATACGCGCCCACGTCAAACACCAACTCACCTGGTTTCAAGAGACCACGTACGCTGTTAAACACACTCGGCTCATACCGTTCCCGCATGTTTGTGTTCAGGTCGCCCATGCTCACGGCTACCACTCCGCCGGGTCGCGTCGACCGGTGACTCGGTCTGTGCGTCCATCGTGATGCATAAACGGAAGCTCGCCGTTGAGGTAAATCACAATCTTGTGTTCTTCCCACTGTGAGCTAGCTACCGGTCCGTACATTTTCGTCTCGATCATCTTGCGCTCAAAGGGAGCAAAGTATTCGCTCAAAATCTTTCGGTGATAGTCCGTTCGCGACACTAGCGGCCATTGTGAGTACTGTACCGTTTTGACAAAGCGTGAACTGCCGTGGGTAAACTCACCCCGCATCAGGTAAGCATGCTCCCACCAAATGTCCTTCCAATTGTAGAACCGAACAATGTTGGCATCGCCTTTCAGCAGCAGGTCGAAGATGTCGGAAAAGACGACCTTGGTTTCAGGTTGAAAAACCGCATCGTGTTCCACGAAGAGAATCAACGGGGTGGTAACCTTCTCAAGGGTTCTCTTCGTCATTTCTGCTTGCTGCCACGGCTCGTCAAAAAGCATCAGCTCGGTTCGACCCAACTGGTGTGAGTCAATCTTCTCGGCCAACCGTTTTTTGTACTCCTCATACTGGCCGCGGCGGTGCTCCACCGCAGGCCGTATCCCGTCGGCCATTACGATGATCCGTGCCTCGGGAAAATAAGAGCGAATACCGCCGATGCACTCCTCGATCAATCCCGTATCCGGGTGGCGCGGGATGGGGCTGGTAGGAATGAGCGCGGTGACTTGGTCATCAAGCATCTAAGGCTCCCACCGCTCGTAGGTCCTCTTCAAACCACCGCGGCATCCTCGCCTTGTAACCCGCCCACCAGGTTTGCAACCTATTGCGGTTTGCCGGCCACTCCCTCAAGACCTGCTCTAACAACCGCGGGAAATCCTGCCAGTTCGTCAGGGTGGGAAACGGCAGTTCTTCACCCAACACGTACTTCCAATAGCTCGTACCTACGATGAAACAATCTTCTACCACCGGCACACAGCCGGCTTCGAGGGCCTCACCCATGCGAAGGCTCTCGGGAAAAGCCGCCCCACCCGGACAGGCGATCACCTTAGACTCGGCCACCTTGCGGTAGTACTCGTCCCGCGGCAGACCTTGCCAGAACCCCGAGGACTGGTAAACGTAGCCGTTGGGCAACGATCTTAACTGGGACACGCACGCTTGGCGAGTGGCGCTGTTCACCTGCCCGGCGTAAGAAAAGTCGAGCGTCTTGTTCGCCAGCACGTCTTGTAGATGCTCAAGGTACATGGGGCAGTCTTGAGGATAGCCCGCCGTTAGCCGACGATCCTCATAGTCGTGCTTTCCAGGGATGGGATACTGGCGCCAAACCTTACGCCTCGGACCAACAAAGGGACGGGAGTTGAACCTCCGGCACTCGTCGCCCATCACGACCGTCAACGCCCAAGAAAAAGAAGCCATCCGGTTTAGCAGGTCAGCTTCTTGACCCGCCAGGTGCTCGCCTTGGATAACGACCACCGCACCCGAGGCATCACTCGGCAGCTCAGCCCATCCATTTCTATGGACGAATCCCACCTCCGCCCGATCGATGGCAGTGTTCAACAGCGTGTTCGTTGCGTAGCGCGATCGCCCGTCACCCCCCAATACTCCTTCACTCCAGACGACGTTAATTGGCGACATGCTGTACCCTTAAAATACTCGGCGGCAAACACCCCATCGAATGCTCGTAGCGCTGCGCCGGCAACGACGGGTTAAACGGAATGTTCAAAGTCTCACGCACTTTCTTCTCAAGCCAATCACGCCACTCAGCTAACTTTACGCAGCTTAAAAAGTCCGTAAACACGTAGGACACGTACCCGTCATTCGGATCGCCTTTGTAGTAATCTGCAACTCTGGTGTAATCCACTTCTAGGCTATAAAGTGCGTCACCGTTTATCACGTACTTCCAGATTCCTTCCTCTTGTGACACGAGGAAAGCGTTGTCATAATAAGGCGTGCCGGGATACGGGGTGATGATCGTCGCGTCGAAGTCATCCGGACGGACCTTCAGCAACCAGTCGTAGGTTTCAAGGACCGTCGCAGCCGATTCACCGGGATGGCCGAGCGACATTAACGCCTTGACCTTCAGCCCGTGACGTCGCGCGATCTCAACCGCCCGCGTGTTATCCTCTCGCGTGGCCTTCTTCTGGATATTCTTCAAGATACGCGGTGACCCCGACTCAAAACCTACTAAAATCCACCGGAAGCCGGCCCGGTACATCGCCGCTGCCTGCTCGTCGGTGAGCAACTCGGCCTTCACGAAACCCCGCAGCTTGAACTCGACATTAAGTTCTTGAGCGAGCTGCCCAATCGCGCCCATCAGCTTTACCATCTGCGGGTTCACGTTCAACTCGTCGTCGTAAACCATGAACCCGGTGAACCCGTAGGTCTCGTACAAGTGTCTTAGCTCAGCGACGATACTCTCAATTGACCGCATTCGGATCTTGCGGAACGTTGGCGAACTCCGTCCGCCGCAAAACCCACACCCGAAGGGACAACCCAGCTGCGCGATCAGGCTCGTGGCCCGGGCTCCGTCAATCTGGTAGTGGTAACTGCCCACGTCCACTAGGTGCCGAGCCGGAAAGGGTAGCTCCGAGAGCACCTGGTTGATCAAAAACAGGTCCGATTGGAGGTCGTCGGCATCCACCAGGGTGGTCGACGGGTTCGAAAGGGCCTGAAAAACGGCCTTTTCGCCGTCCCCGGCCACTAGCTGGTTAAAGTGGGCCTGTAGCTGCCTAAAGGCTTTTTCGGCCCTACTGATACCCTTTTTCCGGGCCGCGTTAACTAGGGTGACGTGCGGACCACCCAAAATCAGCCGAGCGCCGGGTTTGTTCAGCCGAATTACGGTGGCAACCTCGATCGCTGCCGGTAACTGGGGGGTCGTGGCCGTCAACCCAAAAAGTTCTACCTCCGAACTGAGAACATAGTCCCGAACCGCTTCCCCGTAATTAGCCACGCCCGAAAGGTCTAAGACTTCAACCTGGTGCCCCGCGTTTTCTAGTACCGCCGCCACCCGAAGGATGCCCAGCGTCATGAACACGCGCTCATCGAGCAGGAACACGGAGGGCGGAACGATTAGGCAGAGCTTCACGCTACTCCTACCAGCGACAAAAACTTCTGCCGAAAGTCCTGACGCGCAACTAAGAAAGCTTCACGGGCTGCACACGACCGTCGTTCCAACTCGTTAGGATGACTCGTTGTTTCGATAGCTTTGCACACCGCCGCTTGCACTCCTATTAGACTTACTTGATTAAGTTGAGCTAAGGACCGCGGCGTCTGACTCACGACCGGTATCTTCCACTCGGTTACGATCCCATCAAACTCGTTCATCGGCGGCGCGTCGGTTGTCAACACTAGGGCACCGCAGCCTAGCCCTTCGTGAATCGCGTGCCCAAACCCCTCATAGGCACTCGGCATCAAGTGAAAGCGATGCGAGTTCATCAACTGTACCAACTCATCCTCGTTCACTCGCGGGATCCATGTGACATTATCGACGTCCTCACACAGCGCCTGCCACTTCTTTTGCAGCGTGACCACCGTCAACGGAAACGGCTTGTAGGCCCAGTTACCGTTTTTCCACGCTTGGATGACCGCCTCGGTATTCTTAAACTCCGAGCCACCCGCCAGGTGCAAGAACTTGTTCTCTCGCGGTATTTCCGGGTGGTAAAGGTCACGGGCTTCAAAGCCCACGTACACACACTTCGCTGGGTCGACCTTCTGACACCAGTGGCGAAAAGAATCCTGCGTCTTACAGCAAACTTTGGTGATGCGTGGCAAAAATTGGTCGTTGAGACTGTTCCACCACTCGTCGTTCGGAAAAAGCCAGTTTTCTCGCGAGAGCGTGAGCACGTTGGGCATCATCACTTCAAGGAAGAGATTAATATCTGCCCGTACAAAATTTGAACCGGCATAATTACAATAGTGATAAAAGTTAGTATAGACATCGTGAGTCGCGAGCAACTCACGTAGGAGTAGGGCCTCACGTTCGAGGCCCTTTCCCACGAGAGAAGTGACGATGTTAACGTCTTTACGCGCCATCTCTACCTGACTTCGCCTCGGCGCCGCGCCTTAGTTTGAGCATCATGCAGGTCAAAACGATTCTTATGCTCATCATCTGTGGAAGAAGTAACCTCAACGTCAGGAACGAGTCCTTCGTGACGATTACCGCAAATTGGGCACGTATGAACCCGCAGGTGCGAAACCTTTTGGTCGTTCACCACGAACTTGTTGTTAGGATCGTTCATCGCTTATCCCTCAATTATTGCCCCGGCTTGAGCGTGCTGGCCGGCGCGACCCATGTTTTTGAGCGACTTGAGATCCTTCCGTAGCAGATCACGATCACTGGCCGTGGCGTCCGGACCTTTGGCGCAGAACTGTGAAGCGCAAGTTCCGCAAACACCGAGGATGATCCCGTTGCTGTGCTCCATCCACTTGATGTTCGAGGTGCCGTTTTCACGGGTGTGCGGGCACTGCTTTTTCGTCGCGATCTTTACCGCTTGATCGTGAGCGATTTGCTGGCGCCGCTCCTCGAGTTGCTTTTGCTTTTGTGCAAGCACCTTTGGATCAACGTAAGGCTTCCGCGACTCCAGGATAGCATCCGCCAGTTGCTGCTGCGACTTTGCCAGGTCGGCCTGCGTCTGCAAGAGCATCCGCATCACCTGATCTGTGGTCAACGTCACCGGGAAGTCAACCTTGGACACTACATCTTCATTTTGGTCTTTCACTTTGTTTCTCCTACGGGCCGTGTTGATTCTAGCTGATCGTGCCTGCTAGTAATTCGCGGACGCCGTCTTTAAAGAATACCGTTGCGAAACTCCCAAAGCTGCCGGCGATAGTTGCTCGCCGTCGGTCCGTTGCTCGGGTATCCAAAAACTTTTTCGGCCTGCTGCTCGCTAACCAACGACGTTGAGCGGCCCTTCTGGCCTGAGTGAAACTTCGGGTTGAGCTCACACTGCTTGCAGTGAGCGGCGCGCCGGGCAATCAAGCGCAGCAGCAAAGTTCGCCAACCGCGCTTCTGACCAATCGCTACGTCCACGTCATTCACTAGGTCAATCTCATACTCAGGCGACTCTCCCAACTCTAACCAACCAATGTAAATGGGCACGTCCGTGTAGGCCAACCCGTTGGCGGTTAGCGGGTAGTTGGGTATTTCACTCACCGCCATGTTACGTATCACGTAAAGACCCACTCGGTTCTGCTGCGCGCCTGGGGCAACGATCAACGAGGGAACGATCTGCCGCAACCGTTCGATAATTTCCGAGTGATGCAGCACCCGCCCCATACGACGCTTCGCGTCGATAAACTCTTCCCACTGGTCCTTCCGGCCTTTGTGTTGTCGAATCTTGACTTGCTCTTCGTGCCTAGCGCAAACGGCTTCATCGGCACTGAGCATCATCTTACGAAGTTTGTCCGTATCGTTCTGGTTGATGCCCATCTCTTCCAAGAGGGCAGCCTTGCGTTGCTCTTCGAGATCCATCTCAGGAGCAAATTCGAATTTAACGTAACTATCGGCAAGTGCCATGCTTCAATTCCTCATTAGAGTTGGAGGGTGAGCGAGGTAGCCCACCCTCCCTTCTCAAAGACCTTAACGGCCGGTCAAGCCACCAGGATTCATCCTGGCCGTGACGTCGCCTTACGCGACAGCAGTTTCGCTAAGAATCCGACGGAACGGTAGGTAGGTCCCACCGGCTGCCGGACGCGGAGTCACAACGAACTTAAAGTTGTAACTCACCGCTCCACCAATTTCGCCGCCTGGGTCAAACGAGTTCGGGGCGAATTGGTAAATGTTGGCCTTGAAGTTGGACTCATCCGGTACGTCTTCGAACCCGCCCAAAGCGATCGAGAACATTACCTCGTCCGCCGTGATGTAGGTTGCGTAGGCTGACTTGCCAGAGGCCGGGATATTCGAAATCAGGGGAACGTTCGTCGACATCACGAAGTCCACTCCTGCGATCGGAATGATCTCGTTATCCTCGGCAAGGCCGGCTTCGATCCACTTCTGCCCTTCACGGGTAAACTTCTCGGTGTCAAGAACACCGTTGTGGGTTAGGTCGTTCGCCACGTCAGACAGAATATAGGGATGCATGATCCCACGATGCCGTCCGCCGGCAAAAGGCCGCCCGTTCTTCCCGCGAATCGTCGCCACGGCGGTATTGATAACCGCACGGGTCACGTAAGATCCGTCCGCTACCGTCACACTGGCAGTCGTGTCAGTTGAGACAGCCGCGTCAAAGCCTTGCTGAATCAACGTGTCGACTACGAGTGCGCCTCGATAACCCAGCATTTCGCTGAGCTGTTCGAGAGGCTTGCCGATATCCACCGCGAGAGCAAAGTCAGACACATTGACGTAGTCAACGTACTGTCCCAGGGTGGCCTGGATGCTTGCTTCGGTCGGTGTGATCGGCGTGCCCACGGCGCCTTCGGTCGCTGTCGACGGAGCAGTATCAAGGATACTGCCGCCGAGGTCGGTACCGGCAGCCACGACGTTAGCCGTAAACGGCGACAGATTATAGGTGTAAATCTGTGTCGTACGACCAGCATTCTTTGGGATCTGCCGTTCCGCCGTCAGGCCCTGGAAACCCAGGTGCGCAAACAGCGCTCTTACGGCCAAACGATCGTAAAAGACCGCTTGGGTAGATGGAAGGGTAGTGCCAATGACAAATGATGCCTGAGCGTTACTTACAGACAATTTGTCACCTCACACAAAGAATACCAAGTTTTTCAAACTTGGCTTTATCGCTGGGTTCCGGCTCGCTGCCGTCTGTCCTGGTCAGAAATCCTCTT
>Ga0187850_10004544_pt1 | contig 10965 bp, 12 predicted proteins | sample June2016WEW_4_15_FD_132436 | JGI IMG/M metagenome (GOLD analysis project Ga0187850, IMG submission 132436) | Peatland microbial communities from SPRUCE experiment site at the Marcell Experimental Forest, Minnesota, USA - June2016WEW_4_150 | ecosystem: Environmental > Terrestrial > Soil >... | reverse complement strand
GCCGCAGGCAGAAACGTCATGTCGCGACTCTACGAGGTGGTCGCGGGAATCGAGCGGCGGCCGGGCTTCCTGGTGGCCAAGGGAGGGATGACGAGCATCGCGCTCGCCCGGTCCGCGCTTGGATGCACGGAGGCGGAGGTTCTCGGCCAGATCCTCAGGGGCATTCCCGTGTGGAGACTCGGGGCTGGATCGCGATGGAGCGACGTGCCCTATGTCGTCTTTCCCGGCAACGTCGGGGACAGCGTGCCGCTCCTGAAGGTCGTCGAGAATCTGACGGGGAGTCTTCGAGCGGGCACGATTCCGTTTGACCTCCGAAATCGCGGGCAAGTATCTTCCCTACCATGGCTGATTCGGCGCATCCGAGTTCCGGAGGCTGGGTGCTCACGGCGACGATCCTGGCCTCCAGCATGGCGTTCATCGACGGTTCGGCGCTCAACGTGGCGATGCCGGCGCTCCAGGCCGGGCTGCATGCGAGCGGGGTACAGATCCTCTGGGTCGTGAACGCGTACCTGCTCATGCTTGCGGCCCTGATACCGATCGGCGGCTCCCTGGGAGACGTGCTGGGCCGCAAGAAGGTGTTCGCGGTGGGAATCGTTTTGTTCATGCTCGCATCGCTCGTGTGCGGGATTGCGCCGACCATCGGCTTTCTCATTGTCGCGCGGCTCATCCAGGGCGCGGGAAGCGCGCTCATGATCCCGGGCAGCCTGGCGATCATCACCGCTTTCTTCGGCACGGAGAGCAGGGGGAAGGCCATCGGCACCTGGTCGGCGTTCACGACGACCGTCACCGTCGTGGGCCCGTTCCTCGGAGGAGTCCTGTCGGACGCGGGCCTCTGGCGCGGAGTTTTCCTGATCAACATTCCGCTCGGAGTGTGTGCCCTTCTTGTCCTGTTCCTGAAGGTACGGGAGAGCCGTGACGAGGAATCCTCCGGACGCATCGACTACCTGGGGGCAGCCCTTCTTGCCGTCGGGCTCGCGGCCCTGACCTACGGCCTGCTCTCCGCGCCCGCATTGGGAATCGCCGATCCGAGGGTGTTCGGATCTCTCATCGCCGCTGCCCTTGCCCTTCCCGCGTTCATGCTGGTGGAAGCGCGAAGCGCGCACCCCATGATCCCGCTGGGGTTGTTCTCCTCCCGCACGTTCAGCGGAGTGAACCTGCTCACCTTCGGGCTGTACGGTGCCCTGAGCGCAGGAACGTTTTTCGTGGCCCTGAACATGGTGCAGGCCCAGGGCTACAGCATGAAGGCAGCTGGTCTCGCCACCCTGCCCTTTGCGTTGATCCTGATCGCCCTGTCACGATGGGCGGGCGGGCTGGTCGACAAGGGGGAACCCCGGCTCCCGTTGATCATCGGCCCCGCAATTTCCGGCGCCGCGTTCCTTTTCATGGCGTTCAGCGGGCTTTCTGACGGGCCGTCGCATTACTGGGTCACGTTCTTCCCCGGCTTCATCCTCCTCGGCATCGGCATGGGGATCACGGTGGCACCTCTCACCACCTCCGTGATGAGCTCCGTGGCGAGTCACTTCGCGGGCACCGCCTCGGGGATCAACAATGCCGTGTCGCGCACGGCCGGCGTCCTGGCGATCGCCGTCGTCGGTGCAGTCGCCCTGATCGTCTTCTCGCATGCCCTGCAGTCCCGCACGGCGCCAATCGAGATCAGCGGCGACGCCCGCACGGCGCTCTCCGCGGAGGCCGCCCGCCTGGGCGCGGCCGCGGTTCCCGTCCAGGTGGGAACTGAACGCGCCGGGGAGGTTCAGACCGCCATCCGAATCGCCTTCGTGGATGCGTTCCGCGTGGTCATGCTGATCTGCACCGCCCTCGCCTGGATGGGCGCCGCACTTGCCGGGTTCATCGTGGAACGGAAGTTCACCGCTGCGGGGTAAGCAGTCGTGGGAGGCCGTGGGGCCGAAGACGGTCGCCTGTTCCTTAGAGCTCCGCGAGGATCTGGGAGATCTCGCCTTCGTATTTCTTGAGCACGTCCGGCGCGGCTCCACAGTCATCGATATCGGACCGGAGAAACTCCATCGATCTCCAGCTGTTTCCCCTGTAGATCCGCAAGGCCACATTGGGAAGATCGTGAGGGCTCGCTCCGATCGTCTCGGGCCGCCCATTCGACCACCAGACGAGTGAGCTCACCGGGCTCGCGGGCCTTATTTCCTCTGCAAGCCCCATGATGAGCTGTTCGACTCTTTCTTTCCCCGTATCTATCCTGCTCATATTCATTCTCCCTCCCTGCCCTCAGGCGGTATCCCCCCCGGGAGACCTTCTTCTCGCATCCCCTTTCGGCCCCGACGTCCCTGCCGAAGGCCCTCGACCGGTGGTGCCGTCTTCCCCGGCCTTCCTCCTTCCCTCTTCGAGGTCGAGAAAGGCTTCCTCGGGCTTCAGAGCGGTCTCGGCAGACCCCCTCGCCGTCGCGCCAGGATTCGAATGTCCCAGCACTGCCGCCACGGCGTTGATGTCCCGTCCCCTGTTGATCTGGATGGCCGCCCAGGTATGCCTCAGCTGCTGGGGCGTCACTTCTCTTCCGAGGATCCCGAGCGCCTCGTGCTTGATACGGTTCGTCACGGATATCCGGCTGTACGGCCTGCCGTGATGCTCGAAGAGATAGGTCTCTCCGTGGAAGTATTTCCTGATCCGCTCCAGGAACGCCTTCTTGACGAAGATCGTCCTTTCCTTCGCTGCCTTGCCCTTCACCCGCACCTGCGTCAGCTCGCCCTTCGCTGCCTTCAGGTCGGCGAGCTCCAGGTGCAGCATCTCGGACACCCGGACACCGGTGCTCACGAGGAACGTGACCATGAGCCTGATCGTCGCGTCTTTCGTGTGCCGCACGAGCTTCCTCGCTTCTTCGATATCGAGCACCCTGTCGGAAGGGACGGCCATGATCTCGATCTTCTTCAGCCTCACCGACTTCAGGAGATCCTCCAGGCGGTACTTCCTCCTGAGGCTGCCCGCGAACGCGCTCTGCCTGAACGCGTAGCGGACCCGGCTTCGGGCCGCCGCAATCTTCCTGTTCACCGTCGCCGGCGAGTAGCGCTTGCCTTCGTGCTCCTCTTCCAGCCACCGGGCGTACTGCTTGAAGCCTGCCACGAAGTGGAGCTTTCTCCGCCTGACAAACTCGATGAACTGCCTGACGTCAAGCCTGTAGATATCCCGGATTCCCTCCAGCTCCGCGAGAAGCGCCTCCTGCGCCGTCCTCGGATCGCTCTTCTCTGCCATACGCCGGCACCCCCTGTCCGCATGAATCAGCACGTACGTGACGTAATGTAACAGATAAAAAAAGAGGAGTCAAGACGCGTCTGCAAGGGGACAAAAAAAGGGGGGACGACCTGCCCCCCACTTGGGTTCCTGAAATCGCTCCTAACGGTCGCGATATCCGCCGCCGCTCCGAGCGGGACGATCCTCGCGGGGCTTGGAGAGGTTGACCGTAAGGCTTCTGCCCTCGTGCTGCGACCCGTTGAGGGCCGCGATGGCCTTCTCGGCCTCTTCCTGGGTCCCCATCTCGACGAAACCGAAGCCGCGTGAGCGGTCGGTGTCCCGGTCCATCACGACCTTCGCGGATTCCACCGTCCCGTGGCTCGCGAACAGCTGCTGCAGCTGCGAGTCCGTGACGGTATACGAAAGGCCGCCGACATACAGTTTCTTGTTCATGTACTCCTCCTTGGAGTGGAAAGCATCTTCGCCCTTTTCTTCGTACCATCCAAGGAGCGGAACTTTGCAGGATCTTCGTGGGATACCGCTGTCCGGTCGGGTGTTCCTTCGGGGGGTAGGATCGGAAAGGTCCGAATGGTCGGGCTTTCTTGAAGCCCTCTTGTCATCACCCTTGCAACAGTGCACGTTTCTGCGACGAAAGTCAAGCGGTCTCCCCGGCAGTTCCGGTCGGGCAATCGAGCGCCGGGCCGCACTGCAGACAGTTTCACGACCGAGTCTATCAGCCAAGTTCGCGCGTCACAGGGTGTTTTTGCTGTCCCCCATCAGGAAAAGGACTATATTTGCCCTGTCGACGCGTTTCATGCAGCGCTCCGGAGGAGAAACGAAAATGCTTGCAGGTAAACCGGAAAAGGCTCGGGGCGCGTCGGCACCTCCTGAATCCTCTGCGAAGCCAGTGAAGGAGAAACCCGCCTGGGTCGCGGACCTGAAACGATTCGAGCGGACCAGTGCCCTCAAGGTCGCCTGGCAGCTTCTCAACACGCTGCTCCCCTATGCGGCTCTGCTCATCCTCATGTACCTGACGATGTCATGGAAGCTGCCCTACTGGATCACTTTTCTTCTCGCCCTGCCGGCGGGCGCCCTGCTCGTGCGGATCTTCATCTTTTTCCACGATTGCGGGCATGGATCCTTCGTGGCCTCCCCGATCGGGCAGAAGATAATCGGGAACTTCCTGGGACTGTTCACCTTCTCGTGCTTCTCGAGCTGGCGCTTCTCCCATGGCATTCACCACTCGACGTCAGGAAACCTGGACAGGCGGGGCGTTGGTGACGTCTGGACCATGACGGTCGACGAGTATGCTGCCTGCACGCCATTCAGGCGCCTGCAGTACAGGTTGTTCCGCAATCCGTTCGTCATGTTCGGCCTGGGTCCTTTCTTCTCGTTCGTCATCATTCAACGGCTGCCCCCCCGCGGAGCCAATCGGAAGCAGGTTCTGAGCGTCGTACTTGTGAATGCGGTGATCGCGGGAATCGTTGTCGCGGCGAGCCTCACCATCGGGATCAAGGCCTACCTCCTGATCCAGATGCCCATCATGTTCCTGGGCGGAGCGGCGGGAGTGTGGCTCTTCTACGTCCAGCACCAGTTCGACCCCTCCTACTGGGCGCGGACGGAGGAATGGGAATCCATGGACGCTGCAATGCGGGGAGCTTCATACTACAAGCTGCCGAGAGTGCTCCAGTGGATTTCAGGCAACATCGGGTTTCATCATGTCCATCACCTCCGGCCGCGGATCCCCAATTACAACCTGCAGGCCGCTCTGAACGCGACACCCCAACTGCAGCTTCCCGATCCCCTCCTCCTGTGGCCCAGCCTGAAATCGGTACGACTGAAAGTCTGGGACGAGCGGGAGAAATGCCTGCTCACCCTCAGGGAGGCCACCCGCCAGCTTCGCCAGCGGCCAAGCCTGGCATAAAGACGAGTCTGATCGGCAAGAATACCCCCGATAGAGGCGATTCTCCTGGAAAAGCATTGCTCTCCACCTGTGGCGGTGCGATAATACGTGCCGGGCCGGAAGGCGACCTCGATGCCGCCGGGGAAAGGCAGGGTGACTGAATGGTGGGACGCATCGCGATGATCGAGCCCCAGAATGATCACCTTCACATCTTTTCAAAATTCGAGCTGCCACGACTCGGGAGCGTGCTCCTCGCAACGATCCTGAAGAGCATCGGCAAGGAATCGACGGCCTACTTCCTGAAGGCGGAAGACGTGCTTTCGCGCGGCATTCAGGCCGACCTCGTGGGGATCTCGACGATTACCCCTACAGCGACCAGCTCGTACCGCATCGCGGACCATTTCCGGGCACGTCACATTCCCGTGGTAATGGGAGGACCCCATGCCACCTGTTTGCCGGAAGAGTCGCTCAGGCACGCGGACTTCGTCATTGCAGGGGAAGGGGAAACCGGGCTTCCGCGGCTGGTACGAGCGCTGGAAGGAGACGGTGACCTTGCGGACGTGCCGGGACTCGCCTGGATGGAGAACGGGGTCGTGCGGCAGAACGCTCCCGCGGCGCCCGTGGAGGACCTGGACACCCTGCCGTTCCCGGATTTTTCGCTCCTGGACTCGGGGAGAGGGAGGGGGGTGACCGGAGGTGTGGCGCGGGCTCTTCTTCCCGTACAGACATCACGGGGATGCCCGTACGATTGCACCTTCTGCTCGGTCACGCAGATGTTCGGCCGTCATTACAGACGCCGCAGCACGCAGAACGTCATCGAGGAGCTTTCTCACTACGATCCCGCGCAGCGTCAGCCCTTCTTCTATGACGACAATTTCGCCGTGAACAGTGTGCTCGCCAAGCAGCTCCTGCGCGAGATGATCGCGCAAAGGCTCGGATTCAAGTGGACCACCCAGGTGCGCGCGGACATCGCGAAGGACTCGGAGCTGCTGGACCTGATGGTGGAGGCAGGCTGCATCGCGCTCTACATCGGGTTCGAATCGGTCAACCCCGGGGCCCTGAAGGAAATGAAGAAAAATCTCTCCGTTGAGGAAATGAGGAATGCCATCGGGGAGCTGCGGAGGAGAAAGATCCATATTCACGGGATGTTTGTCATGGGGTTCGACTCGGACACCCCGGAGAGCGTGCGTTCCACCGTCTCATTCGCGCTTTCGGAAAAGATCGACTCCGCGCAATTCCTGATCCTGACTCCGCTTCCAGGAACCGAGCTGTACAGGTCACTCGAGAAGCAAGGCAGGATCCTCGATCGTCGCTGGGACACATTTGACGGGCACCATGTAAAGTTCAGGCCTGTCGGTTTCTCGCCGTGGACACTCCAGAAAGCGCAGATCGACGCGCACGCCTGCTTCTATTCCCCGGTGCAGATCGCACGCAGGCTCGCGCGCGGCCGCCGGTTGGGATTCTTCATTGGGATGTACGCGAACGCTCTCAACCGGCGGTGGAAGCACGAGGAGTCCGGGTACATCCGCTCTCTCAAGTCGGCTGCGTCCGTGGGAAACTCCTGACCAACTGAAGAGGTCCACGGGTCACGGCACCCCGATTTGTCGTGCTTGCCCCCTGCCCAGGGCGTACTGTTCCCTTCTGTGTACTGAAAGTTTGTCTCATCTTCGACTACTCAAATACCCGATACATGGAAAATATATCTCACTCATTTCTTCCGTTTTCCTGATCATCTCTCCGAAGACGCGGCGGCTCCTCTCTGTGGGGAAGCCGATGCGCGTGCCCCTAGGCTACTCCACGGACGCGTTCCTCGGCGGGAAATGGGACCTGGTCTCTGCCCTTGTCTTCTCAGATCAAGGCATTCGAAGATACGTGGCGCTGGGATTTGGGAGCTCGAGAGATTGTCGAAGGCGGCGGCCAGATATCAATTGCAATGCAGGGTCTTCGATCCTTTCTAGGTGAGAACGATATCATGGCCTATCTGGCGATGATGGCGCCTCGTCTTGTCGAACTGCACAGGGTGCTGAAATCGACAGGGTCGATTTACCTACATTGCGATCCTAACTCGAGTCACTATCTAAAGATCCTTCTCGATACCATATATGGCGCAAGCAACTTCAGGAATCGGATCGTTTGGAAGAGAAAGACTGGCCGGGGGGAAACAACTCATAAATCAAATCGCTTCGGCAATTCAACGGATATCCTGCTATTCTACTCGAAGACTTCTAACAACACTTTCAACTCTCAGTTCAATTCCGATGCCGATGGGTATGCCGATTACGTCAAGAAATTCTGCCGCTTCATCGATGAGCAAGGGCGAAGATACCGGATCGCCGATCTATCCAGTCCCTCTCCTAGACCAAATCTTATGTATGAGTACAAGGGATTCAAGCCGCCGCGGAATGGCTGGGCCATTTCTCGGGAGAAGATGAAACTGTGGGATCGCGAAGGCCGATTATACTTCCCAAAGAATCCGAATGGTAGAATCCAGCGGAAAAGATTCTTTGCAGAGCTAAAGGGAAAGCCAGTTCAGAATCTATGGGATGACATTGAAATGATAAGCGCTCAGTCAGCTGAGCGGCTCGGCTACCCAACCCAAAAGCCGTTAGCTCTTCTTGAGCGAATAATCCGGTCGAGCAGTAATGAAGGAGACCTCGTTCTCGATCCATTCTGCGGTTGCGGCACCACAGTGGCCGCGGCTCAGAAACTCAATCGTCGTTGGATTGGGATTGATATCACTCACCTGGCGATCACTCTGATGAAGCACCGACTTCAGGATGCTTTCGGCAGTGAAGCGAAATATAGGGCTATCGGTGAGCCTGTCAGTCTTCCTGATGCGGAGGAGCTCGAGCAGCAGGATCCCTACCAGTTCCAGTGGTGGGCCCTCGGCCTAGTTCATGCCCGGCCGACGGAGCAGAAGAAAGGTGCGGACCAGGGCGTCGATGGCCGGATCTATTTCCACGACGAGGGGACAGGAGGGAAGACGAAACAGGTGATTCTCTCCGTGAAGGCAGGGCATACCGGGCCAGACCATGTCCGGGATCTTCGGGGAGTTCTGGACCGGGAGAGCGCCGAGATTGGCGTCCTCATCACCATGCAGCCCCCTACTCAACCGATGAAGAGGGAAGCCGCGAGTACAGGATTCTACGAATCGCCAGGATGGAAAAAGAAGTATCCGAGGCTGCAGATACTCACGATCGCTGAGCTGCTATCCGGCATCCAAATCGACATGCCGCCCCTGGGAGATCCAGCAGTGGGCGCAACATTCAAGAAAGCCAAGAAGGCCGTGAAATCAGAAACCCAAAGGGATCTCGGATTGTAGAGGAGGAGCATCATGGCAAAGAAGACATTGACGACGGGCGAGATCGTTGAGATTAGCGGGATTTATGGCACGGGACAAAAGAAGACGCCGGAGATCACTCTCAGCAAAGGGGACAAAGTCCCGCCTGTCGGTGGCAAGGTAGGCAAGGTGACTCTGAAGCGAGAAACGAAGAAAGGGAAATAGGCTGGCGTTCTCCGAGGCCATCATCAAAGCAGCGTGGACCAGGTCCGGCTCAATTCGATTGATCCCCACATCACCGTAACGATCCTCTGGGAATAGCTTTTCAGACGACTGTAAAATTGCAGCAGGCGGAGGGCCATGTCTCTTTTAGTCAGGATCACTAAACCTTTTGCAGAGATCGGTCAAAATACATACAATTGAGACATGATGGCAAAGCCAGCAATTTCTGGCGACGAAGTGGAGCTCGGCAAGAAGAAGATCCTCGAAGGATTGCAGGAGATCTTCCGAGGCTTCAAGGTAGACCAGAGCCTGCTCATTTTCCGGTGGGAATTCGATGGTGCGCAAAGCCAATGGCTTCTCAGGGTCTACAAGGGAACCAGGCGTTATGTCCTCGGAGTCAATGAATCCGATGTCAAGGCCTGGCCGACAGTGCCGGAAGTCACTGGGAAGTACGTCGGCAAGATGCTCAACCTGGCTGAATGCGTTCTGCGACTCCCCGAAGGGCCCTGATCATGCCATTCGCGCCGGCGACGATCAATGCCGCCTGGACCAAAGCTCTTGGCGAATGACCGGAAGGTGCGGGAGGTTACACATGGATCACGACCTGAGCATCGGCAAGGAGATAATCCTCGAACACAGGAAGGGGGAGATGCGTCGGCGATCTGGACCCGATGCTCCTGGTGTTCAAGTGGGTCAATGAGGACAAGAGACCACTGGTGCTCCGCATCTTCAGAGGCAAGCAACGGCGCGACGTCATGTTCTCGCGCCCTGACGTGGAAGATTGGACGATGAAGCCAGGGCTATATGGCAATTACGCCTCTCGAATCCTCGAGGCCATCAGCAAGTTGCTGCAGGACGGATGATGCCCTTCTCCACAGCAACGATCCAGGAGGCGTGGACCAGGTCGGGCTCGATCTGCGAGTGCACGAGCGACGGGCATGGCCACCAGGGGCGCTGCACGACGCGCCTGCTCTGGACGCTGCAGGGCGGCGAGCTTGGAAACGGCTGGCAGGCGTGCAGGAAGACTTCGTGGGGAACCGACGGACTGGAGAACTGCGAGATCCGGTGCGCCAGGTGTCTTGCAATCCGGCCGACCAAGTATTATCCTTCCACACAGTGAGAGTGAAGTGAGATGCATGATCGGAGAGTAATCGGGATCTTCTTGCTCTTTTCAGCTTTCATCGTGTTGACTACGTGTCAACTGCAATTCAACAAGTCCAGCAACGCGCTTACCCTACGAATAGTCGTCCCGGCCGCTTCAGCCGGGTCAAGAAGCACCCCCGTCCTTGGCACGAACGATAAGGACCTGTCGGGTGGGACAAGCGTGACAGTGACCATCACTCAGGGCACGACAACTATCGCGCAGCAGACGTTGCCCATAGGTGGAAACACCAGCATCGATTTCTCATTTGTTTTACCGCCGCCTGGTTTGTATCAAATCTCCGCTCAGCTCCTAGATGGATCTGGGAACACTCTTACACAAGCGTCAACTACGTTCACAGTGCCGACGCAAACTAACCCTGTTGTCCTAACCATGCCCAGAGCTGCATCGGGAGGGATCCAGCTTGCTTGGGGAACAGATGGCTCCACCTTCCCCAATTCGATAACAAATGGTACCACCTCGGTCGGCTACACGCACGTCTACTCCACAGATGTCTGGCCGCAGGTTTACTATTTCCAGATCACGAACACGTCCCCCACGGGGCAGCTCGGCGTGGGGCCCCTCACAATCACGAACAACACCAGTTCCGGACTTTTCTCGGTCAACGTTCCTCCTTCGTCACCAGTCCCGCCGAGCAGCACGGAAACGTTCGAAATTGAGGCCTCTTACATCGGGGGAGCGAAAACCTACACTGAGACGGTCACTCTAGACACAACCTCCACGAACCCGCCCGACCAGGCCTTCACTTTCACCGTGACTGACTTTCAATGCTAGGTGTCTCGTGGGGGTATCGCTCAAGGGCCACGACGACGAGCAGGTCCTTGCCGCAGGCGTTGAAATCCGGCCAGCTGCAAGCGGCATGTCTTGGGCGTTCAATGAAATAACAGGTTCCGTCGAGCTCCTGGATGACTCGCTGGCGGGCTTGATTCAGTACCTGGACCGCTGGCGTTCGCTGCAGGGGCACGTTGCCGCTGTCGCCGAGGCGGGGGTGGGAGGCCAGGCTGCCGGAATGATCGAAGATGGCATCGCCGAGCTTTCACGACGCGGGCTTCTCATTTCTCGCACCCAGTTCCTGGACGCCCTACGCTCCGACAATCCGCCTGTCGTTTCGCGCGCGATCGACGTGGTGTCGTGGTGTACGAAAGATCGCCCCGCCGAGCTCGCCCGCAGCATGGAGAGCTTCCTCGACAGCGCGACGCGCCATGG
>Ga0187850_10004536_pt1 | contig 10979 bp, 10 predicted proteins | sample June2016WEW_4_15_FD_132436 | JGI IMG/M metagenome (GOLD analysis project Ga0187850, IMG submission 132436) | Peatland microbial communities from SPRUCE experiment site at the Marcell Experimental Forest, Minnesota, USA - June2016WEW_4_150 | ecosystem: Environmental > Terrestrial > Soil >... | reverse complement strand
TCCTGGACTGGGCGGGGGTGGCCGTGATGAAGAAGGCCTACCGCATCTACCGGGAACGGGGCTATCGGCTGCGCCTGCTCTCGGCGGCCTTCCGCAACCATCTCCACTGGAGCCAGTTCATCGGCGGCGACGTGGTGATTTCCCCGCCCTTCGAATGGCAGAAGAGATTCAACGAGTCCGACGTAACCGTCGAAAGCCGCATGGACCGACCGGTCGAGCCGAAGGTAGTCGAGGAGCTGCAGGCGAAGTTCGAGGATTTTCGCCGCGCCTTCGATGAGAAGGGCATGACACCGGGGGAGTTCGACGACTACGGCGCTACCCGGAGAACCTTGCGCCAGTTCTGCAAGGCCGTGGACGATCTCACGGCACTTATCAGGGACCAGGTGATTCCCAACCCTGATGCATGAGCGAGGAGGTTCTAGCGAAAACGAGCAGGAGAGAAGCTCGGGGGGCGAGCATCGGCACAAGGTGATCCCGCGGCCCCGGCAGGTGTGGTTTTTTCTTGACAATCAGCTTCAGAACCATTTACTTAATACCTACATTAGACGAGAGGGCAGGGGCGGCTTGGAGAAGTTTGATGCAAGCGTTTGCAGTGCTCGCGGTCTATCGAAGGAGACGGGAGGTTGCGTACGAAGGGCAATCTTCTTCCCCAACTGGCTCCGCTGTTGGCTGAAAATCTCGGTTTCCGAAGCGGCCCCCCCGAGGGCGGCTGGGAGATGCAGCGGGGAATCACCCGAGCCCATTCAGGCCGGCTTCAATCCAAGAGGAGCAAAATGTGTTGAAAGCGTTCGGGGCTTTCCATGGAGCACGCGCGCCATTCAGAACCGTCATGAAGAAGGCAAGTCTGTTCATCGACTCAGGCTTCATGCAAGCGCAGAGGCACGCGCGTCGGCCTTTCGAAGGGCGGTTGCCGCGCGCATCTGGGTGAATCTTTGCGGCGCGTCGGCCTGCGCGATTGACGGCGTCCATCCTGTCGGCTCCCTGAAATTGGAGGCGCAACTTTGGAGCGTCAACGGCTCTCGACGCCACATCCACCCAGCCGTCCTGCCCGGCGGAAAGGAGGTGAGGGGGAACCCACCGTCAAAATGTCAGGAGCGAGGAAAATTTCACGGCACGCGAAGAGGGAAATGCCAAGGGCATTTCGGGCAATTTCCAGACAAAGAGAGGAGTGTAGTATGAAAAGATCGCTACGATATCTCATCGTGCTGGTCTTCAGCCTCGCGCTGGTCGGCGTCGCATTTGCGAGTGGCGGCGGCGAGCAGGCGGGCGGCGGAGGTGGCACGGGCAAGCTCGTGCTCGCAACAAACAATGCTCCCGAGGGCAACGGCATCGCGCAGGCGCTGCGCCAGTGGGGGCAGATGAAGGGGATCAAGGTTGAGGTCGTCGCTGCGCCCTACTCGAACATCTACGAGAAGGAAGTCCTCGACCTTTCGCAGAAAACCGGACTCTATGACATTGTTCTGCTCGATGACCCCTGGTTTACACAGTTCGCGGAGAACAAGTGGCTGACCAACCTGACGCCCTATTTCGTCGCGATCGGGCAGGGGGGGCTCTCCTCCGATTTCATCGACAAGTCGACTGCCGTCTGCAAGTACCCGTACGCGACAGGTCTCATTTACGCGTTCCCGGCGGTCGGAAACGCCCAGATGTTCTTCTATCGAAAGGATATCCTGGCCCAGTACGGAATGCCGAACGGTCCCCGCACGTGGGATGACGTCTACACCGTCGGTAAGAAGGTCTCAGACTCCGGCGGAGGCACGATGTTCGGCTACGTCCTGCGCGGAACGCAAGGCAACCCCGTTGTCGCGGATTTCATGCCGATCCTCTGGAGCTTCGGGGCAAACATGTTCAACGCCGACTTCACGAAGGTCACGCTGGACACGCCTCAGGCGCTGGCGGCCGTGAAGTTCCTCACGCAGCTCGTCTCGATCGCGCCCCCTGGTTCGGCCAGCTTCGATGCGCAGCAGCTTGCCACGTTTGAGCTGGAAGGGAACGCCGCAATGATGATCAACTGGCCTGCGTTCGCCGCTGATTTCGAGGATTCGACGAAATCCAAGGTCGTCGGGAAGATCGGCTACGCGCCGATCCCGTCCTCGGCGACCGTCGGGTCCTCCGAAATCGGGCACTGGCTCGCGGCGATTCCGGCCGCCTCGAAGAACAAGCAGGCCGCGTTCGACTTCCTCGAGTCGGCCACCTCGGTGGAAGGGCAGAAGGGAGGGGTGACGGACTTCGGCAACCCGCCAACGCGGAAGTCCGTATTCACCGACCCGCAGCTCCTTGCAATGTCCAAGCTAAGTTACTTCCCGACGCTCCTGCAAGCGATCAGCAACTCCACTCCGCGGCCGCGCATCGCGAACTGGAACGAGGTTGAGAACACCTTCGGCATCTACCTCTCCAAGGTCGTTGCCGGAACGATGACCCCGCAGGACGCTCTTGCAGGCGCCCAGACGGACATCACGGCGCTCATGAAGAAAGCCGGCTACATCAAGTAGGCTGACGGACCTCAAGATCATCACCACACCGGGCGGCTCTCGCGCCGCCCGGTGTCTTCGACTTCCGGCTTGATGGGGGAGTATGGCGTTGAGGCAGAGATTTGCCCTGACCGACGAGACCCTCAAGTATCTCCTGCTCGCCCCGACAATTGTCCTTCTGCTCGTGTTGACCATCTACCCTTTGGTCTTTGCCGTTGCGGCTGCGCTGCAGACGGTCAACGTTCGAACGGGCGCGCGCAGTTTCGTCGGCCTCGGCAACTTCATCAACATCTTCAGGGACCAGCTCTTCTGGAATGCCTTGAAGAACACGGCGATCTATACGGGCGCCGGGGTGATCGTTGAGTTCGTCCTGGGAATGGCCTTTGCGCTCATCCTCACGGAGAAATTTCTTGCCCGCAATGTCTTTCGCACCATATTCCTCACGCCCATGATGCTGCCGCCGATCGTCGTGGCGATCGTTTTCAAGATCATCTACATGCAACAGTACGGAGTGTCCAACTGGCTGCTGGCGCTGGTGGGAATCAAGGGGATGCTCTGGGAGGCGGGGCCCGCGACCGCGCTCTTCTCGCTCATTCTCGTCGACATCTGGGAATGGACACCCTTCATGTTTCTCATTCTCCTGGCGGGCATGCAATCCATCCCCACCGACCCCTACGAAGCCGCCAAGGTGGACGGCGCCACGTGGTTCCAGGAGTTTCGCCACATCACCTTCCCCCTCCTGACCCCGGCGGTGCTCATTGCCCTGCTCCTGCGCCTCATGGACACACTGCGTATCTTCGACCAAGTTTTCGTAATGACGGGAGGGGGCCCGGCGAACGCGACGGAGACCCTCAGCCTGTACGTGTATCAGGTTGGATTCCGCTTTTTTAATGTCGGTTACGCCACGGCAATGTCCTTCATCCTTCTCATCCTGACGACGGTCATCAGCAACTTCTTCATCAGCCGCCTCCAGGCGGAGGAGGTATTCACACAATGACCTGGAAAGTGGTGCGATACATCGTTCTCCTGGTCTCGGCTGTCATCGTCGTCTTCCCCGTCATCTGGGTGGTCAGCACCTCCATCAAGAATGACGTCGACATCTTCGCGATTCCGCCGATCCTCGTTCCCCAGCACCCGACCGACAGCCGGTACGTGGATCTCTGGACCTACGGTCTGCTTGCGTACCTGCTGAACAGCATGATCGTCGCGATCTCAACGGCGGCTGTCGCGATCCTGATCGGCACCCTCGCCGCCTACTCTCTCGCCCGGTTCCGGCTGCCTGGGAAGTGGTCGGGCCGAGTGTCGTTCTGGATCCTCTCGACGAGGATGTTTCCGCCCATCGTGACGGTCATTCCCCTTTTCCAGCTCATGCGCTTCCTTGGGCTCGTCAACACACGCTTAGGTCTCGTGATCGCATACACGGCGTTCAACATACCCTTCGTCGTATGGATGATGCGCGGTTTCTTCGTGGAGGTCCCGAAGGACCTGGAGGAGGTGGCGATGGTGGACGGCTGCTCGAGGATGCGCGCCTTCCGCAGCATCTCGCTCCCGCTCGTCGTTCCGGGTATCGCCGCGACGGCCATCTTCACCATCATTCTCTCCTGGCAGGAGTTTCTCTTTGCGTTGATCCTCACCCAGACCAGCGCCTCCGCCACTCTGCCCATCCTCGTCTCGTCCCAGGTCACCCAGTACCAGATCCTCTGGGGACAGATGGGTGCGGCGGGCGCGATCACGATGGTCCCCGTGCTGATCTTTGCGTTCTCAGTGCAGAGATACCTGGTCCGCGGGATGTCTTTCGGAGCCATCAAGGGATAGGCCGGATTCCCGCCGGCGCCATGGCTCACGCGCGCAGGTATTCGATGCTGCTCTTCACGGCAGCGGCCAGCTCCGACCGCCTCATGCGCTGGACCTCGGGAGAGAAGGGTTCGAAGGAGATGTCTCCCATATAACCGTGGGTCACCATCCTGGCTATCTGCTCCCTGCTTCCCATCCGGTCAGCCGGGGAGAGGAGCACCCGGTGCTCATCCCGGCATTTCTCCCTGGGAATCGAAGCCTCGACTCCCGAGACATGAATGAGCCCGGCCTGCAGCGAGGCAAAAGCGCCGTCGATGTCACCCTCCGTGTCAGGACCGAGGTAGTGGTGGAAGGTGTCGTAGACGATGCGGTAGCAGTCGAATCCCGAGCGTTTTATTGTCTCCCCTGCCACGACGATGGACGCGAGGGAGGATTCGGCGAACCCCAGGGGTTCGACCCAGCCCTGGATGCCCCGTTTCGTGAAGGAGGGACCGAATGCCTTCAGCGCGGCGACCGTTTCTTCCACCCGGGTTCGGGCGTCCCGGTGGTCCTGCGTGTCGTTGTTGGGACACATCACGATCGCTGTGCAATGCAGCGCGGATGCAAGCTCGAGGAGCTTCTCCAGATCGGCCTGGTTCTTCGCCTGTACGGCCTTCAAGTTGAACTTCTGCAGGGCGTTGATGCTGAGGATCCTGATTCCGTGCCGCTGTGCCAGCTCCACGGCCTTCGCGGGTGGCACGCCGTCGATCACCGCACCCCCCGGAAGGTCGTTTCGGATTTCCACCTTCGACAGGCCGAGATCGGCCGTGAACCTGAAGAAATCCTCCAGATCCAGCGACGGGCAGGCGATCCTGTTCAAGGCGAAACGTTTCTTCTCGATCATGCATTGACCCCTCTCGCGGCGGTGCAATAATACACCCCAGCACCGAATTGAACCAGCAGGGCGTGATGAGTGCCTTTGACACTGGAAAGCAAGGAGGATCGATCTGATGACAACGGTCGAGTCCAAGACATTGAAGTACTGGGACGGAGATGAGTGGCGCAACTCACGGACAGAGTCAAGGCGGCAAGCTTCGTCCCGCGCACCTCCGTGCGGATCTTGGAGCTCTGGGCCGAGGCGGGGCTCCCCCGCGCAGTGTTCGCGGAGGTGGAGGGCACTTTCTTCGTCGGATCCACCTCCGTCGGGACTGCTGAACAAGAACGAGCTCGGCAACGGAAGCGTCATCTACACCCAGAGCGGCTACCACGCGCGCCGTGTAGATCCGGATGGCAGCCCGCCTCTCCCTCGACGGGCACCGGCCGGTAATAGTTGCGGAGATCGAGTGGGCAGCGGCCGGCATCAGCCGTCCTGCATCTCCAGCAGCGGCGCGAGCCGCGCAACGCACGCGCGGAGCTCGCCTTCAATGTCGGCGCGGACATTGCCTTCAATGGCGAGCTGTCCGCGATAGCCTATCTCCATCAAAAACCGAAGGATCCTGTCGAAATCTATCGCGCCGAACCCGGGGAAGAATCTGGTGTTGTCCGAGAGGTGAAAGGAGCGAAAACGCTCACGATGACGGTCCAGGCTCGCGAACATATTCGCCTCTTCGATATTCATGTGGAACGTATCCGGGAGGAGTTGCGCGTACGCGGCGCCATAGGGCTGGAGGCACGCGGCAGCCTCTTCGATCGTATTCGCGACCGAAGATTCATATCGATTCGTCGCTTCAATGAGCACGGCGACCGACTTCTCCGCCGCATGCGGCAAGACCTCGGCAAGGGACCGGCGAAACGGCTTCGCGCCGCTTCCGTGTCCGGGACTACCCCGCCCTTCAGGAAACCGAGGGATGTCCGGCGGGGCTCGGATCTTCTGATCGAGGCTGATCTTCGATATGTCCTCGAGGTCTCCAAGCTTCTTGTACAGGCTCTTCCAGTCGATCTCCTCCAGGACCTGCACGACGATCCTCATGCGCACGGTCTTCTCCTCAAAGGATTGCGAGATATCCAAAGATCTGATGTCGATTCCTTCCTTCTCGAGGATCGGGATGACCTTGTCCGTGTTCGGTTTCTCTCCGTTCATGGATAATTCCAGGCTGGGGAGGTAGAGGTTGGGGAAGAGCCGCTTTTCGAAGGGGATCACGACAAACAAGCTTGCGTCCGAACTTCTCGGCGATGTGGGCATATTCGGCGAATCCAGGCCCGATCGTGATCCGATTCATGCCGCGGGAGGGCTCGACCTCACCGTCGGAAACGATGATAGCGCCGCCTGGCCGCCCCTCGCTCTGCGCATACGGCGAGTTTGGCGAAGACCGGGGAATCGCCGGGTGGGAATTTATTTTGTTGGTAGTGCGCTTGACCGCAGGAAGGCGCCGGCCCATATTTCCACGCAAAAGCGCGCAGAATGCCGGGCCCAGCGCGGTTTTCCGTCGAAGAATGCCATATCTCGAATGTCAGGCCGGCGCCTTCCTGCGCTGTGCCTACCAACATTTTGAAAGTGCTCCCGGAATCGCCTTTGGCCTTGACAGGGTTGTAAACGTTTGCCATATTTCTGAGTCAAGCTAGGCTTCACTATGAACGCCACAATCAAAGATATTGGCAGAGAGGCGAACGTTTCATACGCAACCGTATCGCGCGCGTTCAACAACAAGTACGGAGTGAAGCCTGAGACCCGTGCGAGAATTCTCGAGGTCGCCAAGCGGCTGAACTACAGCCCGAACGGCATCGCACGAGGGCTCGTCAACAAGCGGACCAAGAGCATCGGCCTCATCATCCCCGATATTACCAACCCGTATTTTCCCGAAGTGGCTCGTGGCATCGAGGAGGGAGCCAAAGAGCAGGGCTACAGCGTTTTTCTTTGCAACACCAACTGGGAGCACGATCGGCAGGCGCAGTACATCGAGCTTCTGGCGGAAAAGCGGGTGGACGGGCTCATCATTGCCCCGGTTTCGAATGCCGTGGATCCCGCCCAGGAGCGGCTATTCAACTCGATCCCGGTCGTCTATGTCGACCGGCCTCCCCAGAACACCCAACGCAGCTACGTGGTTATCGATAATATCCGGGGCGGCTTCATTGCCACCAGACACCTCATCGAAGCCGGCTACCGGAAGATCGGTTTTATCGGGGCGGTGGAGCAATCCATGCCGGTTGATGAGCGTCTCGAAGGCTTCAAGCTCGCCATGGAGCGGTACGGCCTCTCGATCGAAGATCGTTATATCAAGCTCGGCCATTTCACCCAGGAGGCAGGAACCAAGCTCATTCGAGAGATGATTGGGGGAGGCGATTACCCGCGGGCGATCTTCGCCGAGAATGACCTACTGGCCCTCGGGGTCATCGAAGGGGTTCGGAGCTTGGGCCTTGCCGTGCCGGCGGATGTCGCGGTGGTGGGATTCGATGACATCCACTTCGCCTCATTCGAGAATGTTCAGCTCACGACCATTTGCCAGCCCAAATACGAGATGGGGAAAGCTGCTGTGAGAATTCTCCTGGAGGAAATCAGCTGGAAGGAACATGCTGCCAGAGGGGGAGCCCGAAACGGGCAGCAAGCGGACAAAAAGGTGATGACTGCATGTGCGGAGGAAACCGAGAATGCTGCGGTCTCTGCAGAGACAAGCGGGGGTCGTCAGGTCGTTGTCCTCGAGCCTGAGCTGATCGTTCGAAAGACAAGCCTGATAACGTAGCCGCCGCAGCCGACTCATCCGTGTGCTTGACAATTCTTTTGATGCGTTTACAATCACATCGTTGAAAGGATTGTAAACGTTTACAAACAAATCATGCGAGGAGGACGCTAATGGCAGAGACAAAAATGAAAGCAGTCAGGATGCATGCGGATTGGGAACCAAAGCCTGGATTCAAGCTTGGTGCAAAGGATATCGACAGGAAGCAGACCTATCTGGGAAGCCGCGTCTGGCGGAACCCGAAGCTCGTCATCGAAGACGTGCCGATCCCCAAGCCGGGGCCGAAAGAGGTTCTCATCGAGGTCAGGCAGTGCGGCATTTGCGGCAGCGACGTCCACATGGCGCAGACCGAGCCGGACGGCTACATCTTCTATCCTGGGCTCACGGGGTTTCCATGCACTCTCGGTCACGAGCTCGCTGGAATTGTGCGGGATACCGGCCCGGGCGCGAAGGACAAGGTGACGAACAAGCAGTTCAAGGGTGGAGAGTGGGTCTGCACAGAGGAGATGCTCTGGTGCGGCTCATGCCAGCCCTGCGCGGACGGCTTCCCCAACCACTGCGAGAGGCTCGATGAGATCGGCTTCAATGTGAACGGCGGGTTTGCCAAGTACCTTGTCGTTCCTGACCGCACCGTGTGGAGCCTCGATCCGCTGCGTGAGCGCTTCGCGGAGGCGGATGTGTTCCGGCTTGGCAGCATGGTGGAGCCGACAAGCGTCGCCTACACCGGCGTCATCGTGCGCGGCGGCGGGATAAGGCCCGGTGACAATGTCGTGATCTGCGGCTCGGGCCCCGTGGGGCTTGCGGCGATCGCAATCCTCAAGCGCGCGGGTGCATCAAAGGTTATCCTCTCGGAGCCCGAGCCTGCGCGCGCCGCGGTGGCGAAGAAGCTCGGCGCTGACGACGTGATCAATCCGTTGAAAGAAGACCTGAAGGAGCGGGTGCTGGAGATCACCCATGGCATGGCGGCCAAGCTGTACCTGGAGGCCACGGGCCTTCCCACCGTGGTCTACCCCCAGATCGAGGCGTGCATCTGGGAGGGGCGGACGCTGAACGCGACCGTCGTGGTGGTTGCCCGCGCGGACGCGAAGATGCCCGTCACCGGAGAAGTGCTTCAGGTGCGCCGCGCGCAGATCGTAGGCACCCAGGGCCACTCGGGGGACGGCACGTTCCCGCACGTCATCCAGATGATGGCGAGCGGCATGGACATGCGGCCCATGATCACCAAGGAGGTTGCCCTCGCACAGGTGCCTGAGCACATCGTGAGCCTCCGCACGGACAAGAAAGAGTCCAAGATCAGCTGCGTCAACCCCGGGAATTGAAGGAGACGTCAATGGCAAAAGCGAAGACAGAGATGAAGTTCCTGACGACGAGCCATCCGCTCATCGTCTTCGAAGACAACGAGGTCGGCAGGTTGAAGAAGGAGATCTTCGACGCGCCGATGTCGCGCATCGAGGCCATCCTCAGGGAGTACGAGGTGCCTTCGCCCTCTGAGCTGGGCAGGGCGGGCTCCTACATCCAGACCACGCCGCGGGGGAGGCAGAACGAGAAGCGGAAGAAGAACGATATCGTGCTCATCCCCGTGGGTACCACGGAAAACCACGGCGAGCATGCCAACAGCGGTCTGGACAACTTCATGGTCACGCAGATCTGCGAGGGGGTTCGGCGCTACACCGCCAAGAAGGGACGCGAGGTGAACCTGGCCTCCCCGCCCCTGAACTACGGCGGACACCCCTACCATCACCTCGGGATGCCGGGCACGATCATGGTGCCACAGGAAGTAGTGGTGGAGAACCTGATCTACGTGATGCTGGGGCTGTGGAACGACGGCTACAGGAAACAGATTATCATCAACAATCACGGCCAGCTTTGGATGCTGGAGACGGCGCTGCACGAGTTCCTCAAGCGCTTCCAGCTCCCGGGGATCTATCAGGTGCTGGACTGGCACCGCGGCGTGAGGGAGTTCTTCATCCCCATAGACAGGGCGGACTCTTTGGAGACGACCTTCATCCACGCGGATGAGAGCGAGACGGCGGTGGGCCTGCTCATGTTCGCCGACATGATCGACATGAAGTACGTCAAGGACGCCCGAGGGCCGACATACCTTCCGGGGGGCCACTTCGACACATCGGTGGATCCATGGAGGCGGCCGCACCGCTGGTCGGAAGGCGAGGGGCATGCGGCCATCGAGAGGCGCGGAACCCCAGAAGGGGTGGTGGGTGAGCCGTCGCTCGCGACCGCGGAGAAGGCCAAACGGCCGATCGCGGCAATCCTCAGTTACCTCACCCTGGTCGTGGACCAGATACTGGATGCGTTCCCCCCCGGGAAGCTCCCTCCCATAGACCAGATAACGCTGCGCGACCCCAAGGAACTGGAGCCGTTTCTCAAGGAGCCTTTCAGCCCAGGCTGGAAATCGGTGTTCGAGCTGCCCTATATCGGACCGTTCACAAAGGGATGAGGAGGTGCTTTCCATAAGCAGAAAAGTCCGAGTCGGCGTAATCGGGGCAGGTCGGATTGGGCGCATCCATCTCGAAAACCTGGCCCACAAGGTTATCAAAGTGGAGCTGGCGGCGGTTTCGGAGATCGCGTTCGCGGAAGCGGAGAAGTGCGCAAAGGAGCACGCGATTCCGGTGGCTGTGCGTGACTATCGTGCCCAGCTGGAGAATCGCGACATCGAGGCGATCCTGATCTGCTCGAGCTCGGATACGCACGCACGGATCGTCGAGAGGCCGCTGGCCGGCGCAAGGACATCTTCTGCGAAAAGCCCGTCGCCTTCGACCTCGCGCTCATCGACAGGGCGCTCGCCGCGGTGAAGAAAGCGGGGGTCAAGCCCCAGGTGGGGTTCAACAGGCGGTTCGATGCGAACTACGCCAAGGTCGCGGAAATCGCATGATGGAACTCGAGTACCAGGGGAGCTGGCCAAGGCTCCAAAGCGGAAAAGTTTTCGGTATCGGGGTCAGTCGCAGATCCCCAGTGTCGGGCATGAATCATCGCTGCAGCGTGTGCGCAATCGAATATGGTGACGATGACTCGTATATTTCGCTGCATCCTCTGAGAACGCAAC
>Ga0187850_10004531_pt1 | contig 10987 bp, 7 predicted proteins | sample June2016WEW_4_15_FD_132436 | JGI IMG/M metagenome (GOLD analysis project Ga0187850, IMG submission 132436) | Peatland microbial communities from SPRUCE experiment site at the Marcell Experimental Forest, Minnesota, USA - June2016WEW_4_150 | ecosystem: Environmental > Terrestrial > Soil >... | reverse complement strand
GGAACCTGCCCTTGGGAACCAGCGCGGTATGCTCGATGGCCAGACGCTTGGAACCGTACTCGATGAAGTAGATCTCCCGGTGCAGATTGCGCTCGAGATAGTCCTCGCCCACGTCAAGCTCGAAAATGAAGGCCTTTCGGGACTTGCCTGGAACGAACGCCGGATTCAACCGCTGGACCGACGCGATCAAGGCATCGTCGCGGTAGTCGAGGCCACAGTGTGCATTGATTCCGGTAGCGATGGCTACGAAGGCGGCATCGAGCAGGACCCTCTCTCCGGATTGGGTACTCACCGTCAGGCGGGGCATTCTCGATGCGGCATAGTCAATGGCCTCAACTTTTCCATCGAGGATGCGCGCGCCTTCCTTGACCGCCTCACCCAGCAGAAACGCATCGAACCCGGCCTGCCTGCCGCTCCGTCTGCTGGGCAAGGAGCCCCGGAATACCGAGTACATTTGCATGTCCTTGGGAACTCGCAAACGGAAGTTCTTCCACTGGCCCTGTATCCAGACGTAGTCGATGTGCCCCTGGATGATCTCTTCCGGAACCACGAGCCCGTGCGCACGGAGTGTCTCATCCAGTCGCGGCGAGATGCCGCCCGCGCAGAAGTTGCATCCCTTGCACTGAAAGCCCTCGGGGCCCGGCTCGATGGGACCACGCTTCTCGACGATCACGACGTCGATGCGCCGGCTGAGACGCCTGGCTTCCCGCAGAAGATGGATGGCGAAGAATGAACCGGCAGGTCCTCCGCCGACGATGGCGACGGCGTCCCCGTTCTGGAGGTTCCCTATCAAATCAAAGCCCCCAATCATCTTAGGGCCTGATGGGTTTTTCGTCAATATATGGAGACACTTGACGGGAAACGCAACATATTCTAAGATTAAAAGGTCTTTGACTCCCGGTTTTTATGGAGTTTTGCAATGGTGCTACGCCGGGGCCTCTTGGTCGCTGTGGTCTGTACCCTGCCGGCCTTCAGCCAGACGCAGGAGAAGAGCGCCTGTGCCGATTGCCACGACCAAGGCCAGAAGCTTCAAGCTGCGGCCCATGCATCGGTTGCGTGCGCCACCTGCCACCTGAAACATGAGGCGTACCCCCATCCCGAAGGCGTACCGAAACCCGCCTGCGGCCGTTGCCACGCCGCCCAGGTGGGCGAGCATGCGCAAAGCGTACACGGACTGGCGTTGAAGCGGGGAAACGCCGCTGCCCCGGATTGCGCCGTCTGCCACGGGGGCGCCCACGAGCTGGCCGCGGCCCGCACCGAGGCGTTCCGCGAGAAGGTGCCGGAGACCTGCGGCATGTGCCACACCGAAATTTCCCGGCAGTTTCTCTCCAGCGTGCATGGCAAAGCTCTGGAGCGGGGCGTCACTCAGGCGCCGGTCTGCACGGACTGCCACGGGGAGCACTCCATCCAGGCGCCCACCAACCGTGCCTCGCTGGTGTACCCCAGCAACGTTCCCGAGACGTGCGCGCGGTGCCACGGCAACGTCCGCCTGAGCAGCAAGTTTGGGATGCCGGCGGACAGGGTGGTCAGCTTCGAGGCTTCGTACCACGGCCTGGCGTCCGCCGCGGGCTCCCAGACCGTGGCCAATTGCGCCAGTTGCCACGGAGTGCACAACATCCTGGCGTCTTCCGACCCGCAATCCACCATCAACCCGGCGAACCTGCCGCGCACGTGCGGGCAGTGCCATCCGGGAGCGGGGACGCGGTTCGCGGTGGGGCCCGTGCACCTGTGGGCCGGCCGTGCGGAACCGGCCTCAGTGCGCCTGGTGCGGCAGACCTATCTCTTGCTGATTCCACTGGTAATCGGGCTCATGCTGCTTCACAACCTGGGCGACTGGATCCGGAAATTCCGTAAGTTGCGGTCGAGCGCCGGGCCGGAACCGGAGCGGCTGCGCCGGATGGCTCCTCTGCCCCTGCGCGTGCTACCCTTCGAACGGCTTCTGCACGCTCTGTTGCTGGTATCGTTCATCGTGCTGGCCTGGACCGGATTTCAGCTCAAGTATCCCGAACAGTGGTGGGCCAAGCCCATGCTAAGCTGGGAGGCGAAATGGTCGGTGCGAGGCATCGTCCATCGGTCGGCCGCCGTGGTCTTTATGTTCACGGCGGTGCTGCACGTGCTCTCGCTCATCGTCGATCCGCAACTGCGCCGTCACTGGAAAAGCCTCTGGCCGCGATATACGGACGTTTCCGAGGCCTGGCAGAGCTTCACTTACAACTGGGGGATCAGCTCCCGAAAGCCGCACCTGTCGCTATACTGCTTCATGGAGAAAGCTGAGTACTGGGCCCTGGTGTGGGGCGGCGTGGTTATGGGCGTGTCCGGGCTGGTGCTTTGGGCGGACAACCTGACGCTGCGCTGGTTCCCCAAGGAGGTTCTGGATTTTGCCACCGCGGTGCACTTCTATGAGGCCGTGCTGGCGTGCCTGGCCATCGTGGTCTGGCACTTTTACCTGGTGATTTTCGATCCGGACGTGTACCCGCTCGATACATCGTTCCTGAACGGCCGCAGCGTCCGGGAGCACTGGGTGTCCGCGTCTGATCTTCACGAGGCGGACCGGCAGTGATGGCGTACCTGTTTCGCCTGGTGCTGGCGGCCGCAACCCTGGCCACGGTCCTGTGGGGCCAGCAGGCCAAACCCCTTCCGGGCTCGGAGGAGTGCGCCGGGTGCCACGATACCGGGCCCCGCACGGGCAAGCGGGAGTCCGGCATGCCTCCGCCGTTCGATGCCGCGACCCTGCGGGCCTCGCCGCATGCCGCGCTGGAATGCGCCAACTGTCATAGCGAGCTCGCCAAGAAGGAATTTCCGCATCCCGAAAAGCTGGCCCGCGTGGACTGCGGCTCGTGCCATCCCGACGAGCAGACGCAGTATGAGGCGAGCCTCCACGGGAAGGCAGCGGCGCGCGGCGATAAGCTCGCGCCGGGCTGCAAGAACTGCCACGGAACCCACAACGTCCTGCGGCCCTCGAACCCGCGCGCGCCCACCTCGGTGATGGAAATCCCCAAGCTCTGCGGGGGTTGCCATCGTGAGGGAACGCCGGTGAGCCTGACGCGCGACATCCCCCAGACCAACATCCTGGGCAATTACTTGGACAGCATTCACGGTCAGGGACTGTTCGAGAAGGGTCTCACCGTCACCGCGGTCTGCACGAGCTGCCACACCTCGCACTTCGTGCTGCCGCATACGGATCCGCGCTCCTCCATCGCCAAGGCGAACATCGCCAAGACCTGCACCAAGTGCCACGCGCAAATCGAAACCGTGCACCGCAAGGTAATCCGGGGCGAGCTGTGGGAGAAGGGACCGAACCTGATTCCGGCCTGCGTGGACTGCCACGAGCCGCACAAGGTGCGCAAGGTCTACTACCCGGAAGGTATGTCGGACCGCGACTGCCAGCGCTGCCACGGCGACCCGAACCTGAAAGTCACGCGCGGCGGGCAGACGGTTTCCCTGTTCGTCAACCAGAGCGAGCTGAGCGTGTCGCGGCATGCGCGCACCTCCTGCGTGCAGTGCCACACGGGTGGAACGCCCGCGCACACGCGGCTCTGCGACACCATGCCCGAGAAAGTGGATTGCTCGATCTGCCATGCCGACCAAGTGAACCAGTATCGCGAGAGCACGCACGGGACATTGGCGGCGCAGGGAAGCCCGGATGCGCCCACCTGCCAGGACTGCCATAGCCCGCACGGCACCCGCGGCAAGAGCGATTCAGCCTCGCCCACGTTCTCCCGCAACGTGCCGGCGCTGTGCGCCAAGTGCCACCAGTCGGGGCAGAAAGCGGCCTTGCGGTACACCGGCAAACAGAACCAGATCGTGGAGCACTACAAGGAGAGCATTCATGGCAAGGGCCTGCTCGAAAGCGGCCTGACCGTGACCGCGGATTGCGCCGACTGCCACACCGCGCATCACGAGCTGCCGAGTAAAGACCCGCGCTCGAGCGTCAACCGCGCCAACATCGCCCTGACCTGCGCCAAGTGCCACCGGGGGATCTACGAGGTGTTCCACGCCAGCGTCCACAGCCCGGAGGTGACCAAGACCACGAAGGAGCTGCCGGTATGCTCCGAGTGCCATTCGGCGCACAGCATCCAGCGCACCGACCGCTCGGACTTCCGGCTGCACATCATGGACCAGTGCGGGCGCTGCCACCAGCAGATCACCGAGGCCTATTTCGAGACCTTTCATGGGAAGGTCTCCAAGCTGGGCTATCTGAAGACCGCGAAGTGCTACGACTGCCATGGCGCGCACGACATTTTGCCGGTGAACGACCCGCGCTCGCGGTTGAGCCGCAACAACATCGTCAACACCTGCGGGCAGTGCCACACGGGCTCGCACCGGCAGTTTGCCGGGTACCTGACGCACGCCACGCACCACGACCCGAAAAAGTACCCGTTCCTGTTCTGGACGTTCTGGGGAATGACCACGCTGCTGGTGGGCACCATGGTGATTTCGGGCGCCCACACCGTGGCCTGGCTGCCCCGCTCGCTAAACTACCGCAAGCAGACCAGGAGCGGCGGCGTGGAGACCGGCCAGTATGTGCGGCGCTTCAAGCCCTTGCAACGCAACCTCCACCTGATGGTGGTCTCCAGTTTCCTGGGGCTGGCCCTGACGGGCATGACCCTGAAGTTCTCTTACGCGGGCTGGGCCAAGGTGCTGGCCCACTTGCTGGGAGGCTTCGAGGCGGCGGGGCTGATCCACCGTTTCTGCGCGGTTCTGACCTTCGCCTATTTTGGGCTGCATCTGTACGACCTGGTGCGGCAGCGCCGCCGGAGCGGCAAGAGCTGGCGGCAGTTCATCGCCGGCCCGGAGAGCATGCTGTTCAACCGGCGCGACTGGCACGAGTTCATCGGCTCGCTCAAATGGTTCCTGGGTCGCGGCTCCAGGCCGGAGTACGGCCGCTGGACGTACTGGGAGAAATTCGACTACTTCGCAGTCTTCTGGGGTGTCGCCATCATCGGCGGCACCGGGCTGCTGCTCTGGTTCCCCGAGATCTTCACGCGGGTGTTTCCAGGCTGGATGGTCAATGTGGCCACCACCATCCACAGCGACGAGGCGCTGCTGGCGGTGAGCTTCATTTTCGTGGTGCATTTCTTCAACACCCACTTTCGCCCGGAGAAATTCCCCATCGACACGGTGATCTTCACGGGCGGCATGCCGCTGGAAGAGTTCAAGCGCGACCGCCCGCGGGAATACCGGGAACTGGTGGAAAGCGGCCAACTGGAGCAGAGCCTGATGCCTGAGCCGCCGGCTCAGGCAGCGAGGTTCTGGCGGCGGCTGGGCTTCACCGCGCTCGGCGTGGGGCTCCTCATGATCGGGCTGATCGTGTACGCGATGCTGTTCGCGTACCGGTAAGCCGCCCTCACTCCCGGCCGAAGCGGAGCGTGTAGCGCGGCCGCTTAGAATGTAAGTGCTTTAGAACCAAATAGAACAGCCCACACGCCACCCCGGACGGTAACCTCCGGGAGAGTGGCGACGCCTAAGTTATTACTATGACCAAAAAGCTGCTTTTTGTACTTACCATTCTGCTTGTCGCGGCATTCGCGCTAATGGCGGCGGATGTTACCGGCAAGTGGGTATATGAACAACCGGGCAGGGGCGGTGGAAACCCCACCCAGGTGACGCTCAACCTGAAGGTCGATGCAGGCAAGCTGACCGGTAGTGTGGTCAGGCCTGGCCGCGGCGGCGAGCCCATGGAAACCCAGATCTCGGAAGGCAAGGTGGATGGCGACAACATCTCCTTCAAGGTCACCACGCAGATGGGCGGCAATGCGATGACGACGGAGTACACCGGCGCCGTTTCCGGCAACGAGATGAAGTTGAAGATCACTCGCCCGGGCCGGGATGGCACGCCGACGACCAACGAATTCACCGCCAAGCGCTCCACTACCTAGTACTTCTGGCTCGCGTCCGGCCTTCGTGCCGAAGCGGCAAGATCCGGCGGCCCTTCCCGCAGCTTTGCGCGGGGCGGGCCGCCTTTCGCTTTTTCAGGGGGCTATTTCGGGAAAGCCCGCAAGTACTGCGCGGGCGGATCGACTGCCGCGCCAAGCGCCTGGGCGGCGCTAGCACTGGGCATTCCGCCCGGCGGGCGGCGGCTCGGGAACCGCAGGTTCGTCGCGCTCGACGACCACGTAGCGAGGTGTCCCCCGCGTCTGTTCGTAGATGCGCGCGATGTACTCGCCCAGGACGCCGACCGACACCAACTGGACCGCGCCCAGGAACGTGACCACCACGATGACCGAAGCCCAGCCGGGCCGCGTCTTGCCTTCCGCCATGGCCACCACGGCAAACACGCTGTAGATCATGCAGAATACCGCCGTGACCAGGCCCAGATAGAATGAGGCCCGCAGCGGCTTGGAGGAGAGGCTGGTGAGCGCGCGCAGGGACAGGCGGAGCATTTTCCGCAGGCTGTAGCCGCTGCGGCCATCGCCGCGCGCGCGGGCGGTGTATTCGATCTGGGTGGACGCAAAGCCCAGCCAGGAAACCAGGCCCCGCAAAAACGGCTGGCGATCGCGAAACTGAAGCACGCCCTGGATCACCTCGCGGTCCAGCAACTGATAGTCGGCGGCGCCGGAGACCACCGGGGTCTCGCTCAGGAGGTTGATCAGGCGGTAGAAGAGCATCGACGTAAGGTCCTTGAACCAGCCGGAGCCTTCGCTCCTCACCCGGACCATCTGCACGACCTTTGCGCCCTTGCGCCACTCCGCCAGCATCTGCGGCAAAAGTTCCGGCGGGTGCTGAAGATCGCAATCCAGCGTGATCGCGGCTGCGCCGCGGGCCGATTCCAGCCCGGCCGCCAGCGCGGCCTGATGGCCGAAGTTGCGCCCGAAGCGGACCAGCCGGACCGCGGGATCGGCGGCGCGCAGTTCACGGATCCGGCCGGCGGTGTTGTCGGACGATCCATCATCGACGAAGATCAGCTCAAAGCGTTCGCCGGCCAGAGCGGCCCGAATCGCCTCGTAGATCCTGGGGACGTTGCGCTCCTCGTTGAAGGCGGGCACGACGACGCTGATGAGGTCCGTCATCGCGCCACCCCGGAATGGCAGGCGCTCCATGCGCGGCAGCAGTCGAGATGTGGAGAGGAGGCGGAGGCCACGGTGTAGAAACTAAGATGATGCCACGGGAGCGGAAAGCGGGCCAACTCGACCTCGGCGAAGAAGTAATGCAAGAGCTGAAGGATCTCCGGCGCCGAGTTGACGTGCTCGTGACGCATGATAACGCCGTAATCCAGGCCCCGCCTGAGACGGTAGGCGAGGCCTGTGGTGCAACGCCAGCCAAGTCCCCAGAGGAAACCTCCCTCGGATGGAAAACCCGCGCGCAAGACGCCTCCCGGACGAAGAAGAAGGGCCGCGCGCGCCATGATGCCAGGCAAATCGGTGAGGTGTTCCAGCACGGCGACGGAAACGACCTGGTCGTAGGCGGCTGGCTCGGGGATTTCGGCGATGTCGCGGAAGATCGCGCGCACGCGCCTGCGATGCGGGCTGTCCTCCCACAGTTCGCGGAAAGGTTCAACCACGTCGTAGGCCCGCGCCGAGGAGTGGTAGGGCACATGGTTCAGGTTGCCGGCGCCGATCTCGAGGATGGTTTCAGCCGGCCGCCGGGCCACCTCGCGATGCATCCAGGCCTCAAGCCGGAGGACCATCCCGGAAACTCCCTGGCCGGAACGGTTTTCCCGGTAATGCTCAACGTAGGTCGCCCGATGGGCCGCGCTCATCGGCGGACGGGCCCGCGGGTACGTCTGGAGCAGGCGCACGGTATCCGCGGTTCGGTCCATTCCTTGATTCTAAGGCTCACTGCACCCTCGAAACCACGCCGCTACCGCACCCGAATCAGCTTCCCGTCCCGCCACGTGAAAACGGCGTCGGCACTGGCGATCTGTTCCGGCGGAAGCAGGGTCTTCCGGTTCAGGAAGACCCGCGTCGTGCGGTCCCGGAACCATAGTTCGGCGATGAATGACATGTCAAAGACGTCCGGCCACGGGTCGTCCAGGAAGACCACCTTGGCGCCCGGCGGGACGCGCGGGTTCATAGCTCGGAATTCGGCCAGCACTTGAGCAGTCTGCTCGCCCAGGTGCGGCATGACGGGTTCGACTTCGGCCTGTTTGTAGCTCCAGTTTCCCCAGGCCAGAAGAACCATGGCCGCGGCCACCAGCACGGTGCGCACTCGCCCGGGCTCCAGGCGGCGGAACAGCGGTTCGGCGGCTACCACTCGCGTGGCGCTGGGCAGCCAGTCGGTGAACAGCGTCGCGGCGAGCACCGCCCAACCGGCCAGCGAGACGTACAGGCAGGCCTGATCCCGCCCGCTGAGGAATTCGATCGGCAGCGGCGTCAGCAGCACGTAGAACCAGCAGAAACGGAGCACCGGCCGGTTGCGCCGCCACGCCAGCCAGGTCACCGCCACCCAGATCACCAATGTGGCGAGCCACTCGAAGCGGGGCAGGTGATAGAAAATGTCGCCCACGTACCGTTCCTGAAAATCGACCATTCGCGCCAGTGAAAACACGGGCCGGTATTCTGACGTGTGGCTCATGAGCCCTTCCGCCCCGAATCTCTTCCCATAAATGAAGACGACGTTCAGCAGCGCCGACCAGCACAAGACGCGTCCCGGACCGCCAAGCCACCTGGCGAGCTCTCGCCACGGCCAGCGCGGCGGCGCGTGATAGAGCCATTCGTAGGTCAGAAGAATGACGGGCATCGTGACCGCCATCTCCTTCGAGTTCAGCGCACAGAGGTACAGACCCAGGAACACCGCCGTCTGGCCCCGGCTGAGCAACTGGCCGGACGAGCGAATGCGTGCGTAGTAGACGAACGCGGCGTAGAAGAACAAGCCGCAGAGCGCGTCGAAAACGAAGACGCTGTTGTAGTACAGATTGCCCAGGCCGCCGTGATAGCAGGCGATGAGCGCCACAATCGCGGCCGGCAGTTCTCCGCAGCCCAGCACGCGCGCGAAGCGGTATATCAGGTAGGCGCCGGCCAACAGGAGCAGCAGCAGGACGGCGTGGTACGGCGCGGGGTTCAGGCCGAACGCCAGATAGATGGGCACATAGAACAGGCCGCCCACGGGCCGCAGGTAGCCGTGCCAGAGCATGAATTGCGACAGCAGCAAGTGCACCGGCAAGGGATGCCAGTACCACCAGATGGCCATCATTTCGTCGGGCGCAAAGGGCGCCTTCAGGCTGTCCCACGAGATCAGGAAGAAGTAAGCCGCGAAAAGAACAGCGCACGCGGGCTTCCGCCACCGCCCGGCGCCGGGTGGTGGCGCCGGCGCACCGGTCTGCGCGCCCGGAACGGTCCCGGGAACCTCGTGGAACAAATGGTTGAACCAGCCCATGGTTCTTAGCTGCCAGCGCCTACCTCCGTTCCGCCGCCGCAATTCGCGCTTGCGCGCGTTCCATGGCCGCCAGCGCGGTGGCCGGATCGTCTCCGCCGATCTGTTCCTGAGCGCGCTGGAGAGCCGCCCGGGCGCGGGCCGCATCGATTTCCCCGGCTGGCTCCGCCACGTCCGCCAGCACGCGCACGTGGCCGGGCAGCACTTCGAGAAATCCGCCGGCCACCGCCAGGTACCGGCGCCGGCCGCCAGCCACGTAGCTCAGGAGACCGGTTCCGAGCTGGCCCAGAAGCGCCGCGTGTCCGGGCAGAATTCCCACGTAGCCGTTCTTGCCGGGGATTTGCGCCTCGGTCACTCGCTCCCGCACCAGTGGGCGCTCGGGCGTGGCCACTTCCAGTTCGAAAGAGTCCAGCATGGTCAGGCTTTCTTGAGCGCCTCGGCGCTTTCCAGCACTTCTTCGATGGTTCCCACCATGTAGAACGCCTGCTCGGGAACTTCGTCGTGCTTGCCTTCCACGATCTCGCGGAAGCCGCGGATGGTGTCGGCCAGCTTCACGTACCGGCCCGCCACGCCGGTGAACTGCTCGGCCACGTAGAACGGCTGCGACAGAAATTTCTGAATCTTGCGGGCGCGCGCCACCGTCAGCTTGTCTTCGTCCGAAAGTTCGTCGATGCCCAGAATCGCGATGATGTCTTGCAGGTCCTTGTAGCGCTGGAGAACGCTCTTCACCGCCACCGCCGTCTCGTAATGGTCCTGGCCGATTACGCGCGGATCGAGAATGCGCGAAGTCGAGGCCAGCGGATCCACGGCCGGATAGATGCCCAGCTCGGAGATGGCGCGCGAAAGGTTGGTGGTGGCGTCCAGGTGCGCGAACGCCGTGGCGGGCGCAGGGTCGGTGTAGTCGTCGGCGGGCACGTAGATCGCCTGCACCGACGTGATGGAGCCATTCTTGGTGGAGGTGATGCGCTCCTGCAATTCGCCCATTTCGGTGGCCAGGTTGGGCTGGTATCCCACCGCCGAGGGCATGCGCCCCAGCAGCGCCGAAACTTCCGAGCCGGCCTGCGTGAAACGGAATATGTTGTCGATGAACAGCAGCACGTCCTGGTGTTCCTCGTCGCGAAAATACTCGGCCACGGTCAGGCCCGTGAGGCCCACTCGCAGGCGCGCGCCGGGTGGCTCGGTCATCTGGCCGTAGATCAGCGCGCACTTGGACTTGGTCCAGTCGTGCGGATCGATCACGCCCGATTCCTGCATCTCGAGCCACAGGTCGTTGCCTTCCCTCGTGCGCTCGCCCACCCCGGAGAAGACCGACACACCGCCGTGCTTCTGGGCGATGTTGTTGATCAGCTCCATGATGATCACGGTCTTGCCCACGCCCGCGCCGCCGAACAGCCCGATCTTGCCGCCGCGCAGGTAAGGCTCCAGCAGGTCGATCACCTTGACGCCCGTCTCGAACATTTCCAGGCGGGTCGACTGGTCTTCAAACGAGGGTGACGGGCGGTGGATGGGGTACTTCAGCTTGGTGTTCACCGGACCCATGTTGTCCACCGGCTCGCCGATGACGTTGAGCACCCGGCCCAGCGTCTCCTTGCCCACGGGCACTTCCACCGGACGCCCCAGGCTCAGCGCCTTCATGCCGCGCACCAGGCCCTCGGTCGGCTGCAGCGCGATGGTG